>Ga0206126_10000080_pt1 | contig 123201 bp, 96 predicted proteins | sample Helgoland_Spring_5_FD_148621 | JGI IMG/M metagenome (GOLD analysis project Ga0206126, IMG submission 148621) | Pelagic subsurface seawater microbial communities from Kabeltonne, Helgoland, North Sea - Helgoland_Spring_Bloom_20160412_1 | ecosystem: Environmental > Aquatic > Marine > Epipelagic ...
AGTGTAAAACAAAATACATGCCAAAGAGACAAAGATGTCACGAATGCCCCGGGTCACGAAAACACACGGCTGAGATTGAACCCGAAGAAAAGGTCACCATCGAGCCATGTTCCTATAGTTTCCGTTAGAAAAGCGCGTTCAAACATGCCCTGGGAATTGGTGATGTGAAGCTGAAATACATGGCCGCCTGTCTCAATGTCTACGCCCAACGACAGGCTGTTGGTCGTTGCCTCATCGAGTCCGTTTACGAGGAAGTGGTATTCGGAATTAATGCTGACTCTGTGCGTGAGTTTGTGCCGTCCGCCCAATCCAAGCGTCCATTGGTCGTGACTCTTGCTCGTGATGTCAACCAAATTACGATGAATAAAGGAGGGGACAACCGCAAGGCTGGTGCGATCATTGATTTTACGGGTCACAATGAGCTGGTTTACATAGCTGAGTCGAGATGAAAACAGATTTTCTCGATCGGGTTCTTGCCAGCGCAGGCCGTTGGCCATAATTACGCCGTAGTAGGTCACGCTCACAGGAACACTGTTGTCAGATTTCTGTAAAAATAGCTTGCCCTTTATGCTCGCCTCATAGGTCTTTTGGAAGGTGCTTCGTCCAACCCCCAAAGTCCAGCGATCAGTTAGACCGTAGTCAAAGCCCATTCTCATGCTCGCATTGTCAAGTCCCCAAAGGGAGTATGCTCCTTCGTTGATTCTTCCAAATCGATGGGCAATGACAAAATGCAAAACGCCAGCTCCGGGCGTTTCATTGCTTTGCATATTGATGACACGTGTGTCCTTGAACGTTGCCGTGACAGGATGTGCTGTGGGTTCAGTGTCAAGGGCGTCAAGCAAACTCTGTCCTTGAGAAGAGTAGCTTTGGAATCCGACCAAAACGAGCACGAACCAAGCGGGAGAAATAAAGCGTACCATGGCTTTTTATTTACCGGGGGGTTAAAACGGCATCAACATACACCGTGATACTCTCGGCAATTTGATTCCGAACCATTTTAGGGATACGGATTTCGTGATCTGCTGTGAGGACATCAAATTGAGCTCTGATTTCCCAAGAGCCTGCATTGAACTGCATCTGACCTTGGATTGTTCTTGTTTGCGAAACTCCATGAACATTCAAGTTCCCAGATGCTACGACGTCTTGCCAGTCGCCTGTGGGATTCAAATCTTCCCAGTTCAAGATCGCGCCCTCAAAAGTTGCTCGAGGATGTTTTTCGCTTTCTAAGTAGCTTTCATTAAAATGCTCCTCCATCAAGGCTTTGTCAAAATGAAAGGTGAGGATGGGGATTTGAAATGCAAAGCCGCCATTTTTTCCCGCATCTAAAATGGCGCTCATTTGAACGGTTTCGGCTTCAATGTCTTCCAACGGTGTGGAGGAAAAAAAGCGAACGTGTCCCGCTCTCGAGATAAACTGTTGAGCGTCCAAAGTTGAAACAGCGCTGCAGAGCAGCAAAACTAAAAAAGTCAAGGTGTTTTTCATGATGGCTGAAATGGGCTATTCAAAAGGAGTGCCGTTAGCTACCCAATTTAGCAGTGCTTCAGTGTCGCACGCACTGAGTCCGCCATTGGGAGGCATGACATTGGGGTCGCTCAAAGGCAGCTGTATTCGATCTGCAAGTCCGCTGTAGCCTGACGCGGCTACCACCTGGTCGTAATTCGTGAGCAAGAGGCCACCAGAGGGGTTGTTGCCACTATGGCATCCCTCGCAATGGGTTTCGATGATTTCAGCGATGTGCATTTGATATGTGGCCTCGATTGGAGGGCAATCTGAACTGCCATACAGAACAGACTCTACATTGTATTGACAGCTGTAGAGTGCTATACATGCTGTGATGAAAAGAATGGGAAATAAACGAATTCTCATGTGCGAAAGATAGCAACACATTTACTCCAAGGAGCACACAGGAAATGGGATCCACCATGGACATGGCTGTAGATTGTTGGTCATGCCCGATATTTACACCGAACTAGAGCAACTCGAAGATGGGAAGAGCATTTGAATTCCGGAAAGCACGCAAATTCAAGCGATGGGCAGCCATGGCCAAAACGTTTGCGCGTCTGAATAAAGATCTGATCATCGCCATTCGAGAAGGCAACAGTGCTGATCCAGAAATGAATCCCCGTTTGCGCGCGGTTTTACAGAATTGTCGTGCTGCGAATATGCCCAAAGAGAATGTGGAGCGGGCCATTAAAAAAGCGACGGACAAAGACACTTCGGACTACAAAGAGGTCACCTTTGAGGGGTACGCCCCTCACGGTATTGCCGTATACGTTGAGACCGCTACGGACAACAACAACCGTACGGTGGCCAATGTCCGCAGTGTATTCAATAAGGGCAATGGAAATTTGGGGACAACAGGCTCTGTGGAATTCATGTTTGACCACATGTGTTTTTTCAAGATAACAGCTGAAGGAGTTGACGCTGAAATGCTTGAGCTAGACCTCATCGATTTCGGCGCTGAAGATGTGGATTTGGATGAAGATAACATTGTGATTTATGGTCCGTTTGAGTCCTTTGGAACGTTGCAAACCAAGCTGGAATCTGACGGTTATGCTATCGTAGAGTCGGGATTGGAGCGCATTCCCAACATCACAAAAGAGTTGGACCCGGAAGCGACGGTGGAGGTAGAGAAGCTGATCGAAAAGCTGGAGGAAGACGACGACGTGCAGAATGTCTTCCACACCATGAGTTCCGCTTCTCCAGAAGAGGAGTGAAGACTGCGAGGGTTTTGGACGTTTAGAGGAGTAACTTCGCCGAATGGAACGGAAATTGGTCGAATCGGAAATGGTGTTATTGGACTTCCTCATGGATCATGGGGGATTCTCAACAAGAACGCGAGCTAGGACGGCAATCAAGGCTGGTTTGGTCACGGTGGATGGAACGATGGTTCGGATCCCATCAACGATGGTGGCAGCCGGAGTTACCATCACATGGACATCGCTTTCAAAAGCAGTAAAGCCCAAAGACTTCGACTTGGGAGGCGCTGCGAAGTCCTTGCACAAGGATCCTAAGACCATGCCAGCTCCCTATGATATCGTGCATGAAGACGAGCATTTGATTGCATATGTGAAACCTGCGGGAATGGTCTTCGCATCGCCAAAACCACAGGTGAAGACGAGCTATACGCGAATGCGGGAATGGATGTCTAAAGCACGTCCAGAATGCAAGGATGTACATTTTGTCAACCGGATCGAAAAGGAATCGTCGGGAATTTGCTTGATCGCAAAAGACCTCCAGTTGAGGAAGCATTTGCAAGACCATTGGGATAGCGCAGAGACGGGCATGTATGTCGTAGTTGACGGTCACTTGCCTCCAGATGATGTGATTACGGCCTTTGAACCTTCAGAGGACGCAAAGAAGCGAGGCCCATTGCGAGAGTTTCCATACCGCACGATGCGTGCCACTTCAACACATACCATGCTCAAGTTTCGCATGTGTTTCAATGATGTGCCTGTTTTGATGTCCGGATTACGGCGTCACAGTTGCATGGTCGTGGGCAAGGGAAAGGAAGCTCCTGATCCAATGGGACGATCAGGTTTGCACTTGTACGCTGTTGAAATTAAGGGCCTCGATGGAGAGCAACAGGAATTGAAGTCAAGGGTCCCCAATGAGTTTCTACAATTGATGAAGGGAGGAAAAGGGCCCAAGGCGATTCCTGGAAAATCAGCGAATAAAAAAACGCGTTCACCTCAAGAGGGAACGCGTCATACGCGGTAAAGCGAACGGTTTCTTTAAAGATTGTAGCGAGCTTCGAGCCAGTCTCGAAGTTCTATGGACTCCATCGAGCTTAGGCTTCGGAAGGCGATGCGCATGGCCCTGCGGATCATAACAGGTTCACCGTGTACATGACGAATGAGCGTTTTGTACTGTTCAAGTGCGCTCGGTGCGTGTGTAAGGGGTATACCTGGAATGGACATAATCGCAATGTATTGTAATCGGGTTCTCCTACGTCACCAACGCATTGGATGTTTCAAATAAGGGCCTCTAATTTCAGGTCATTTCTCATAACATACTAAAATATAGTTGTTTAGAATACAAAACGCCGGGACGTTTCCCAGCGTTCTGCTTAACCTAAACCAAATTGTCTAAAGCTTCTATCTAGACGACTTTCGGAATACAATTAGCAAGGGCCGTGCCAAAATGACTAATAGGAGATGGACTTGGGGCCAACTCCCGTTAAATTTGGTCTTTCAAAATCCTCCTCTCATGGCAAATCCAGTTTATATCGTCTCAGCAAAACGTACTCCAATGGGGAGTTTTCTAGGTTCTCTTTCAAAAGTGCCTGCGACAGCACTCGGCAGTACGGCCATTCGAGGAGCGATTGACGCTGCTGGAATTGATGCTTCGGAAGTACAGGAAGTATTCATGGGCAATGTCTTGCAGGCTGGACTGGGCCAGGCGCCTGCCCGTCAAGCAGCCATGGGAGCCGGAATCCCGGATTCTGTTCCGTGTACAACGATCAATAAGGTTTGTGCCAGTGGAATGAAATCCATAGCGCTTGCTTCACAAGCAATCGCTTTAGGGGATGCTGATATTGTAGTGGCCGGTGGTATGGAAAACATGAGCCAAGTACCGCATTACCTCAACGGACGCAACGGCACGAAATTTGGCGATCTATCGGCCAAGGACGGCATGTTATTGGACGGATTGACCGATGTGTACAATGCTACACATATGGGCAACTGCGCTGAGTTGTGTGCGAAAGAGCACAGCATTTCGCGTGAGGCACAGGATGATTTTGCCATAGCGAGTTATGAGAAAGCGGCGAAAGCGTGGTCTGAAGGTCAATTTGACGCTGAGATTGTTCCCGTTTCTGTTCCACAACGAAAGGGAGACCCGATCGTCATTGATCGTGACGAGGAGTTTACCCAGGTAAAAATGGATCGCATTCGAAGTTTGCGACCGGCCTTTCAAAAAGATGGGACCATCACGGCAGCCAATGCATCGACCTTGAATGACGGCGCCAGCGCCTTGGTTTTGGCCTCGGCAGCTGCCGTGGAGCGATTGGGGCTTCAGCCTTTGGCTAAGTTGGTTTCGGCAGCAGATGCAGCACATCAACCTGAATGGTTTACGACTGCACCCGCTAAGGCTGTCCCATTGGCTCTAAAGAAGGCCGGATGGGGAACAGAGCAAGTTGATTTGTGGGAATTGAATGAAGCCTTCGCTGTTGTTGGTTTGGCCAATATGGCCTTATTGAATTTAGAGGCGTCCAAGGTCAATGTGAATGGAGGTGCGGTTGCGTTGGGCCATCCACTCGGGTCCAGCGGTTCACGGATCGTCGTGACTTTAATCCATGCGCTTCGTAAGCAGGGCTTGAAGAAGGGCGCAGCTGGGATTTGCAACGGAGGAGGAGGCGCTTCGGCAATGACAGTTGAATTGATTTGATTGAAATTTGATGCCTGAAAACCTCTTTGAAATTGCCGTTCCCGTGGCTCCGCTGCGGTCCTCTCCCTCAGATCGAGCAGAGATGATTTCTCAAATGCTCGCAGGCGAATACTGTCGGTTCATAGCACATGGAGAGAAGGATTGGATTGAGGTTGAATTGGTAAACGACGGGTATACGGGGTGGTGCGATGTCAAACAGCTGCGTTCCTTGCCATTGAATTCGGAAGCAGGCCATTCCAACACCTCGGTGTTAACCCAAGCTCCTATTTCCTTGTGGCGACGCGAGAACGGAGCGCAATTGGCCTTGCCGGCGGGGTCTCGATTGCATTGCAATATGACCGGTAAATGGCAATTAGCGGGGAGGTCAATTCAACCGCTTACTGCTTTGGATGTGTGTTTTGCTCCGTGTGCAAGTCCATTGGAAGCGGCCATGAACTTGCTGGGTTCTCCTTATCTCTGGGGAGGTAAGACGGCATTAGGAGTCGACTGTTCAGGACTGACTCAATTGTCTTTTTTCCTCTGCGGGATGTTGCTGCCACGAGACGCTAGTGATCAAAAGAAAGTCGGATCGCCAGTTGAATTTGAAGCGAGGGCCTCATGTGACCTGGCATTTTTCTCAAATGAACAGGGGGCCATTATTCATGTGGGAATCTTAGCGAACGGAGGGAGCATCGTCCATGCTGCAGGTGAAGTGCGACTGGATGAGTTCGATTCAAAGGGCATCTCAAGTGATGGGGATTACACCCATGTGCTGGATTCCATTCGACGGATCAGTTGATCACTCCTGTTCCAATTTAAAGGATTTGTTGTTTGCTGCCATGTCTCGTAGCAAAGGCGCTGGTCGGTAGCGATCTTCTCCATAACGCTCCTGCAGGCTTTGTAGATGCTCCAAAACCGTTTCAACACCCCATTCATTCGCCCAAGCGAGAAGGCCCTTTGGATAGTTGACTCCCCGCGTCATGGCGAGTTCTAAATCCACGGCTGTTGCAATGCCCATGGAAAGGGCGTCTACGGCTTCGTTGATGAGCATGGATACGATCCGGTGTTGGATCCACTCGGGGTCGTTCATTGCATTGGGCGCGCTTGATGCAACAGGAGCACCGTCATAACGGTAGTATCCCCGTCCAGACTTTCTGCCAAGCCAACCGGCTTCGACGTGTTGCTTTTGAATCAAGCTTGGACGATAACGTGGGTCAAAATAGAAGGCTTCAAAGACTGAAACGGTTACGGCATAATTGATGTCATTTCCGATTAAGTCCATCAACTCAAAGGGCCCCATACGAAAACCAATCGCTTTCATCGCGGCATCCACTTCCAAAGTGGTTGCGAGTTCTTCCTCAACAATTCGAAGGGCTTCTCCGTAAAACGGTCGCGCGAGCCGATTGACAATAAACCCCGGGGTATCCTTTGCTTGAACGGGTGTCTTTCCCCATTGGCTCATCCACTCAATACAGCGTGGGACGTGACTTAGGTCCGTCTGCATAGCAGGAACAACCTCAACCAATTGCATCAATGGGGCCGGATTGAAAAAATGCAGTCCTAAAAAGCGTTCAGGATGTCGCAGTGAACTGGCCAAACCAGTGACGGATAGCGAAGACGTGTTGGTTGCGAGCAGACACGCATTCGAAACAATATTTTCTAAGGAAGCAAAGACCTTTTGTTTCACTGTTACGTTTTCAACGATGGCCTCAATAACAAGGATGCAAGAACTCAATTTTTGAATTTCGGTCGTACGGTCGATGCGCAATTGCAGGGCTACGGATTCATCTGCGGTGATTCGACCTTTCTCAACGAGTCGATTGCAGACTTTGGCCAATGCTGCTGAGCTGTGAGTCAAGACATCATTTGATTGATCCATCAAGACAACGTTCCAGCCTGCTTGAGCCGCTACCTGTGCGATGCCTGAGCCCATCGCTCCGGCTCCAATGATTCCAACGGTTGAATGTGTCATGGATTGCGTCAAAAATGATTTCGTAGTCGCCGTAAAGTTCGGTATTCTTCTTTTGATATCTTTTCCGATTCAATAGAATACGATATGGAGATTATTGATGAACTAACGGAGGCCGTTGAATTCTTGAAAGAGAAAGGGGTGGGAAGGATAGATTGTAGCATTATTTTGGGGACTGGGCTCGGGGCCTTGGCGAGTAGAATCAAACCAATTCTTGCGCTGAACTACAGCCAAATACCTCATCTGCCCATTGCGACAGTTGAATTTCATTTTGGAAAACTGATTTATGGCGAGTTAGAAGGCAAGAGGGTTCTGGCGTGGCAAGGCCGATTCCATTATTACGAGGGCTACTCCATGGAGCAAATTGTAAAGCCCGTTAGAATGGCTAAAATGTTAGGGGCCAAGGCCATGATCATTTCGAATGCATCGGGTTCTTTGAACCCAGAATTTAAAAAGGGCCAATTGATGTCGATCGAGGACCACATCAACCTTCAGCCAGAGGGACCATTGCGTGGTCAGAATATCGAATCGTTGGGGGTTCGTTTTCCTGATATGAGCAACCCGTACCACCCCGGTTTACGTCGTGTATTAGCTGAATCTGCTCAACAACTTGATTTAACACTGCAGCGTGGTGTTTACGCGAGCGTCCCTGGGCCTCATCTTGAAACACGTGCGGAATACCGCTACTTGCGACTCATCGGTGCGGATGCCGTAGGCATGTCCACCGTTCCTGAAGTCATCGCTTGTGCGCATATGGGACTTCCTTGCTGTGCCATTAGTGTATTAACGGATGAGTGCAATCCAGAGGCTTTAGAACGGGTCAACATCGAAAGTATTTTGGCCGTAGCCAAAGAGTCGGAGCCTGATCTCACCGAGTTGATTGTGGCTCTTGTTGGAAGATTGGATGAGGGGTTAGGTATGGCCTAAGTGTCTCATATACAAACTCATATGAATCGTTTGTGAATTGATTTAAGCATGTGAGACAACGGGTGTGTTTCTTGATCGCATGATTTTTCGAATACAATCCAGTCAATGCCGCGAATGCCACGAATCGTTGCGTGGCCGACGGGATAAACAATTTTGTGATGATAGTTGCCGCGCCAAGTATCACCGCAAAACGAATAAACCCAGCCCCTTGATTCGTCAAGTGGAGGGAATTCTTTTAAAAAACCGCTCGATCTTGAAAGAGTTGAAGCAGATCAATGAGCCAGAGTCACCCTCGGACCTTCAGTTCCAGTGGCTTAGAAGACATGGATTTGATTTTAACTATCACACCCATGTAGAGGCGCTTCCAGATGGCAGGTTGGCCATCATGTGCTTTGAAGAAGGCTACATCTTAGACGAGCACGGCGTTAAACCATGGTCAGCGTTGAAAGATGCATTGTTATCGCCGCTTCCCGGTTGATTTTTTCTTTGCAAGTTCTTTCTTCGACTTTTTCTTCCGTTCGTGAAAGGCTCCTTGATACAGCGGGTCACGCTTCTTCATTTCACGGTCAATCGCTCGAGCTTGCAGCTGTTTTTCATTGCGAGGTGTTTCGTGCATAATGAGATGCTCGGGAACTTCTAAGACCTCGACGGATTCTCCAATCAGGGATTCGATGCGTTCCAAGGCATAGCGTTCTGAGGGATCTTGTAGCGTAATGGCTTCACCCGATCGAAACGCACGGCCTGTTCTTCCAATTCGGTGCACGTAATCCAAGGGGTCATTGGGCACAGAAAAATTAATAACCATTTCCGTTTCTGGAACATCGATTCCTCGACTGGCTATGTCTGTTGATACCAAGACTTGGACGCTGCCCGAACGAAAGTCGTCCATGGCATTGATGCGTGCGTTTTGCCCTTTATTGCTATGGATGGAGCGCACCTCGAAAGGGAAGGATCTTTGGAGATACCGAGAAACACTTTCGGCATCTTCTTTTCTACGAGCAAAAATGAGGAGCCTCTTGTCCATCAGCCGCGTCTTAATCAGCCACTCAATGTACTCGAGCTTAGTGCGTTGATTGGGAAGTTCTAACGTGTATTGTTTGACCGTTTCCACAGGAGTAGATTCCGGAGAAACTTCGATGCGTGTTGGCCAAAGCAGAAATTCGTCAGCAAGTCGTTCAACACGATGAGGAAACGTTGCAGAGAATAAAACGTTTTGCCTCTTAGAAGGAATGATCTCTTGTATTTGACGCAATTGGGGCATGAAGCCCATGTCCATCATACGATCGGCTTCATCGAGTACCAGGTGCTTTACCTTTTTGGGGTCAAAACCACCCTTTTGATAAATTTCAAGAAACCTTCCAGGAGTTGCAATGAGAAGATCCACGCCGGTCTTTACCGCATTTAATTGCGATTTATAGCCAATGCCTCCATACAATGGAATGCTTCTCAAATCTGTATACGACGCAAATTGCATGGCCTCATGGTGGATTTGTAGAACCAACTCTTTGGTTGGAGCTAGAATCAGAGCACGCGGAGCATCTCCTTGAGCATATTTCAATGTTTGTAGCAAGGGCAGGAGGAAGGCAGCCGTTTTCCCGGTCCCTGTTTGTGCAATTCCGATGACATCTTGTCCAGAACGTAACGGAGGAATGGCCATGGATTGAATCGGCGTAGGCTCTTTGTACCCAGCATCTTCAATGGCATTTAAAAACTGGCGAGTAAGCTTTAGCGCTTCGAATGTCATGACCCAAAGTTAGGTTACCTAAATTGCGTCCCGAAGATGATGGATGCATTTGCTCATATGAGACCTTATTGTGAAGAAGAAGTGCCTGATGCTTTGCAATTAATGTTAGGCGCCTTGGACTGGAATGCCGTGCTGAGTCCGTTTATAGGGACTGATGCCACGAAGTCTTTGCTCCATGCGATGGGCAATATCACAAGCGTTTCTGATTTTCAAGACCTCGTTTCCAAAACGTTTATTGAAAAAGTATTGGATAAGACATCTTCAGAAGTGACGTTTTCTTTCCCAGAAGCGTTTGATTCATGCGGTGCCTTGTTTATATCAAATCATCGCGACATCGTTCTGGATCCTTCGCTGATCAATTTGGCTTTGCTTTCCTTAGGAGCCGAAACAACGGAGATTGGAATTGGTAGCAACCTGCTGCAAACCCCATGGGTAGAGGCTCTCGTAAGATTGAATAAGAGCTTTGTAGTAAAACGCGGGGGTTCTCTACGAGACCAATTGGCGAGCAGTGCCGAAGTTGCTGCGTATGTGCGTCATGTCATTGGGGTTGAGTCCTCAAGTGTTTGGCTTGCGCACAAGGAGGGGCGAGCTAAGGATGGGGATGACAGGACTTCGCCAGCACTGATCCGCATGCTCATGAATGGAGAGGACGCTGGTGCATGGAATGCGCTTCGGGTACATCCTGTTACATTGAGTTATGAGTGGGATCCTTGTGACGCCATGAAAGTCAAAGAACTTCTCGTATCAGAAGCCAACGATGGAGTCTATGAAAAGGAACCAGGGGAGGACGAGCGTAGCATGAAACAAGGTCTTTTCGGTTGGAAAGGTGGGATTCACGTGGCGATTGGCAACCCTGTGGTTTGGGAGGAAGGGAAAGAAGAAGGTCGTCCTCATAATTGGTTGGCGGAAGTGATTGATAAGCGATTGCATGCGGCAATACGGATATGGCCTTCACACCATTGGGCTGCAAAGCAATTGGCAGAAATGGACTCAAAAATGACAGAAGACTGGCCTTCTATATGGGAGCCAGAAATGATCACTGACAAATCTTCTAAGCAGTGCGAACGTCGGGTGAAAGAAGTTCAGTTGGCCCTTCAAAGCACGCCGTTTACAGCTGAAGAAATCCATCGAAAATGGTGTGAGATCGCAGTGAGACCTTTGCTGAACCTACAAGAGCTAGAGACTTCTCAAGCTTTTATTTAACGGTCCAAACGCGAGCGATTTCGGAGCACACAATAGCGCCAGCGATCCCTGCATTTAGAGATTCTGCTCCACCTTGCCTTGGGATGTGCACCGTTTCATAGTGCAATGCGCTAGCATCGGTTGAGATCCCGTGAGACTCAGAACCAATCCAAAGAAGCCCTGATTTCCATTCAATATCGGTGTAACGGGTTCCGCTCATCTCCAGAGCATAATGCTGTTGTGCTTGAAGGAGTGCTTCGTCTTCAGGTTGGATTTCAGCAACGGGAATCCGGAAAATAGATCCCATCGTAGCCTGCACGCATTTTGGGGACCAGGCATCGGTGCTTCCAGGTGTGAGTAAAACGCCGCGCATACCGAACCAATCAGCAGTGCGAATTAACGTTCCTAGATTCCCAGGGTCAGCAATTCCAGCGGCTACAAGTACAAACGGCAACGGTGCTTGAGTGCCTCCAACGTTAGAGGATTCGATAATGGTCTTCGTGTCACAAGAAGGAATGCTGACAATTGCCATCAAGCCTGGTGGTGTTTTCAAGTTGGATATTCGCGCCATCGCTTTGGTTGTGATGACTTCAATATGACTAGAAAGTGATACTGGAACATGTTCAAGCATGCTATCAAGACTGTAAATTCGCAACACCTCCATGTTGCTCTCACTCAATTCAATTAATCCTTTTACGCCTTCGACGATGAAGCGATTTGTGCGTCTGCGCTCGGGGCGGTTGTGGAGAGAGCGAATGGATAGAATTTCGTTACGCGTCATGATGGCAAGGTTTCAACCCCAAAAGTATAGGGAAACCCGTTGGTGTGGTTGGATCATTCCTCTCCTCTTTTTGGGTGTTCAGGGGTGTTCCCTAGAACGTCACTTGCAAGGAGAGGATCAGCTTCTTGTGAAGAATGAAATAGTGTGGAAGGGAATGCCTTCTCTTGATGCCGCTCCTGATGGCGCAACTTCGGTGATTCGGCAGCCAGTCAATCGTCAACTGTTAGGCTTACGTATTCCACTTTTCATCCATGGACTCATTCGTCCTGAAAAGTTGGAAAGGGCTGAATTCAAGCGGCTTGAAGCCGGAAGAGAGGGAAAGGGGTTGAGGCATTGGATTGCCCACAGTCTTGGTGAGCCACCGGTTATTTTCGATGCTGAAGCCAAGGAGCGAACAGAACGCAACTTGGAAGCCTTGAGTCGAAGGGCAGGTTACTTGAATGCGGACTGTTCTGCTGAGCTTGAAAAAATAGGAACGCATGCGGTTGCGTTGATCTATTCCGTGCGCACGGGACCACTGTGGACCCTGTCATCGGTGTCGTTGGATGTTGAGGGAAGTGGTATGCTTGAAAACGAAATAGAGGGTCAGTTGAGTATTCTTGAAGGCGATGTGTTTGATGCGGACCGACTCGAGTTGGAGCGTGCTCAGTTGGCGCGTTACCTTAAATCAAAGGGCTATGCGAGTTTGGATGAAACGCACATCTCATTTAAAGCCGACACATCGTCTCGAAGTGGTTCGCATACGGTAGCGCTAACCGTAGAAATTAGTCCTGCAAAATATAGTGCTATGGGTACTCCCGTGGCACATCGAAGGTCTCGATTTCGTGATATCGAGTGGTTGGTTGATTCGCTGTCAAAGCCAATATCAGAGCCCGTTCTGGACCATTTGATTTCAATAGAGCCCGGAATGAGGTACAATGAGGGTGCCATTGAGACGACGTATCGTCGTTTGATGCAATTGCCTTCAATTGCACGTGTTGAAATTCCAGGCTCTTTGGAATTTGTGGAAGGGCCGGAGGATGCATTTGATGTGTCCATTAAACTGATTCAACGTCCTCGATATGGCATTTCTGCGGCATTGGATATGACGCGTACCAATGCACGATATGGTCCTGTCATTACCGGTGTATTTACAGATAGAAATGTTTCGGGAAGAGGAGATATGTTGGAGTTCTCGTTGTCTGGAGGCATCGCTTCTTCACAGCCATTTAGTTATACCGTGTCTACCCTTGTGCCCAATAGTGGAGCGTGGTCTATTGAAGCGCATTACTCTACGCTGGGAATTCCTCCGATTGCGTTGAGTCGTTTGCGAGCATCGAATGCTGCGAGAACTGATTTCACCGGTTTATGGAGCAGGGAGTCACGACCTGAGTACGCTCGAAATTCTGTGGGCTTTAAGCACGGTTTTCATTTTGTAGAAAATCCAGATCGTGAGAGCAGAATTTCTGTGGATCTTATAGAATTGACGTACGCTAAGATTGACTTAGGGGCCGATTTTCAAGCTTGGCTTGACAATGAGTCCAACCCTTTTATCCAGTATCGATTTCAAGACTACGCATCCGTTCTTTCTCGCCTGCGATGGACGTCACGATGGGCGCAGAGCGAATTGGTTTTCGGCACTGTGAACGTTGGAGTTGAATGGACGGGGTGGGGGGTGAATGCGCTTGCTCCAACACTGGGGTTGAAGAAGAATGAGGATGGACAATTTCTTTTGGGACAGGTTCCATTTGTTCAATTTCTTCGTTGTGAAGGAAACTGGACAGGCGCGTGGGTTTTGAATCCCATGTCGGGAACGTCGCTGCATGCTCGTTTTCATGCTGGAGCGGGTTGGGCTGGAGAGAATTTCAATGCGCTGCCCTTTGATCGGTCTTTTTTCACAGGAAGCGCCAACGGTATTCGAGGATGGCCTGCACGACAATTGGGCCCGGGGCATACGGGATATGACATCGACGCATTGAATGTCGTGAAAGGGCTAGGGGATTTGTTGGGTGAAGTCAGTCTAGAGGTGAGAAAGCAAACCACCAACATGATCGAGTGGGCGTGGTTTATGGATGTGGGAAACGTTTGGCTCATGAAACAACCGTTGTTGGAGGATGCGCTGTCGGATACGCGTCTAGAATGGTCCAGTCTGGGCTTTAGCTCGGGCATTGGTATTCGACTTGATTTTGACTTTTTTCTTTTGCGATTAGATGGCGGACTGCGCATCCATGACCCTGGATTGGAGGCTGGTCAACGGTGGTTCAGTCAACACAAAACGAAGGGGGGGATTCATTTGGGAATAGGGCATCCTTTTTAAGGAAGGCTTTTTAGTTGTGTTGGTTACCTTTACAGCATCTAAAGGAGTAAATCATGGGATGGTTCAAGCGGATACAGGACGGCATTACCACTAAAAGCACGGAGAAGAAAGAAATTCCGGAAGGTGCTTGGTATCAATGTCCAAACTGCAAAACAGTGGTGACGTCTCAGCAGCATGCTGAAAAGGGTCACGTATGTCATTACTGCGATCATCATGATCGTCTAGGAAGCAATGGCTACTTTGAGTTGCTTTTTGATGACGGAAAATTCCGTGAAATCGCTCCTAAAATGACGAGTGCTGACCCGCTTGAGTTTCAGGACACTAAAGCGTACAAAGATCGATTGGTCGCAGCACAGAAGAAAACAAACCTCGAGGATGCCTTGCGGACTGCATCGGGTGATTTGGATGGAATTCCTGTGGTGATCAGTTGCATGGACTTCGCTTTTATTGGCGGGTCTATGGGCAGTGTCGTCGGTGAAAAAATTGCACGCGGCATTGATTTGGCCCTAAAGAAGGGGTGTCCGTTTATCTGCATTAGTAAATCTGGTGGCGCTCGTATGATGGAAGCTGGGTTGAGCTTGATGCAGATGGCTAAGACAAGCGCTAAGCTATCGTTGCTCTCAAAGGCGGGCTTGCCATATTTATCGGTATTGACAGATCCCACAACGGGAGGTGTAACAGCCTCTTTTGCTATGCTGGGAGATTTGAATATTGCAGAGCCGAATGCGCTCATTGGGTTTGCTGGTCCGCGCGTTGTGAAGGAAACGATTGGGAAGGACTTGCCGGAAGGATTCCAACGGGCAGAGTTCTTGCTGGAACACGGTTTTTTGGATGCCATCGTCGAACGCAAGGATTTAAAGGACAAACTGGCCTTTTTCTTGCGTGCGATGTACGACATGCCCTCAAAGACATGACGGTCGTTTTGCTGTCGAAGAAGTATTGGTAACCTCGGCTATTCTCCCTATCTTCGCGGCCTTATTTCACATCACGAACATCTAAAAGATTTCGACATGTACTATTTAGACGCAGACAAAAAAAAGGAGTTTTTCTCCACTTACGGTGAAGGAGAAAAGGACACTGGAAGCTCAGAAGCTCAAGTGGCTATGTTCTCTTACCGCATTGCTCACTTGACTGAGCACCTCAAAAAGAACCGCAAGGACTACCATACCCAACGCGCTTTGATCAAATTGGTCGGAAAGCGCCGGAAGTTATTGGACTACTTGAAGTCGACCGAAATCAGTCGTTATCGCGATATCGTTGCCAAGCTCGGCTTGCGTCGCTAATTTGAAATTATTGAAACAGGAAGGCAATTGGAATAGCTCCATTGCCTTCCTTGTTTTTGTGCACACTTCCTAATCGAGGGAGGGTGTTTATTGATGCATACACAGGAAAGATGAATTACACGGTACACAACCAAACCATAGATCTCGGTAACGGGCGTGAGATCACATTAGAAACTGGCAAGTTGGCCAAGCAGGCTCACGGTTCAGTAGTTGTTAGATGCGGCGACACCATGTTGCTTGCTACAGCAGTTTCTTCGCATGAAGTGCGAGACGATGTGGATTTCCTTCCACTTACAGTAGACTACCGTGAGAAGTATGCGGCCGCAGGTCGTTTCCCAGGGGGCTTCTTTAAGCGTGAAGCGCGTCCTTCAGATAGTGAAGTACTTGTCATGCGCCTTGTTGATCGTGCTTTGCGACCAACGTTTCCTTCGGACTACCACGCAGGGACGCAAGTCATGATTCAATTGATGTCCTCTGATCCAGAGGTGATGCCAGATAGTTTGGCAGGTTTGGCTGCTTCGGCTTGTTTGGCTGTAAGTGACATTCCATTCGATGGTCCAATCTCGGAAGTTCGTGTTGCACGTGTAGATGGTAAATTCATCATCAATCCGTTGCGTTCAGAATTGGAATTGGCGGATATGGACATGATGATTGCCGGAACCATTGACAGCGTTGTCATGGTTGAAGGTGAGATGCATGAAGTGAGCGAAGATGAAATGGTGGATGCCATTGAAGCTGCCCACGCGGCCATTGTTACGCAATGTGAAGCTCAGATCGCTCTTGCGAAATCTACAGGTCATTATGGTGTTCAACGTGAATACAGCCATGAAGACCATGATGAAGATTTGCGCGCTCGTGTAAACGACTACTTGCAGGACAAATTTTATGCAGCTGCTTTGCAAGGCAAAACCAAAGAAGAGCGTAAGGCTTCTTTCAATGAATTGAAAAAAGAGTTCATGGATACCCTCAGCGATGAGGAACGTTCTTCGAAAAGCTTCATGTTGCGTCAGTACATTGGTGCTGCACAGAAAAAAGCTATTCGGGACTTGTTGTTGAACGAAAATGTTCGACTTGACGGACGAAAGCCGACCGACATCCGCCCTATTTGGACGGAGGTAGATTACTTGCCAAGTACGCACGGAAGTGCGATTTTCACGCGTGGTGAGACGCAATCGTTGACCACATTGACATTGGGAACAAAGTTGGATGAGCAGTTGATTGATAGTGCGTTGGTAAGAAAGACAGAGAAATTCTTACTTCACTACAATTTCCCTCCATTCTCGACGGGTGAAGAAAGACCCTTGCGTGGAGTGAGTCGTCGTGAAGTTGGGCACGGAAATTTGGCGCTGCGCGCTTTGAAGCCTGTTCTTCCTTCCATTGAAGACTGTCCATACACCATTCGTTTGGTGAGTGAGATCTTGGAGTCCAACGGCTCTTCTTCCATGGCGACAGTTTGTGCTGGTACCTTGGCAATGATGGACGGAGGCATTCCAATCAAGGCGCCTGTTTCTGGAATTGCGATGGGCTTAATTACAGATATGGAGTCGGGCAAGTATGTTGTTCTTTCTGATATCCTAGGTGATGAAGATCACTTAGGTGATATGGACTTCAAGGTAACGGGTACCGAACACGGTATCACAGCGTGCCAGATGGACATCAAGATCAAAGGATTGAGCTTCGCCCAGTTGCGAGAAGCTTTGATGCAAGCGCGCGAAGGACGTCATCACGTTCGTCGTGAGATGTTGACCAACCTCGCTGAGCCACGTGCAGATTACAAGGACCATGCGCCTCGTATTGTCACATTGGAAGTTCCAGGTGAATCCATCGGTCCAATCATTGGCCCAGGTGGTAAGATCATTCAAGAGATTCAAGCAGAAACAAAAACCAACATTAGCATCGAAGATGTTGATGGAAAGGGCATCGTTGAAATTGCAGCGTCTGATAAGGCAGCAATTGACGCGGCGTTGGCTCGAATTCGATCCATTGCATTCCCTCCAACTGTAGAGATTGGAACGGAGTATGAAGGCAAGGTAAAGAGCATTATGCCTTACGGAGCTTTTGTTGAAGTGATTCCAGGTCAAGACGGATTGTTGCACGTTTCGGAATTGGATTGGAAGCGGATTGATCGCGTAGAAGACATTTTGAAAGAAGGCGAGTTGGTCAAATTCAAAGTTGTTGGACGCGACGAGAAGACCGGTAAAATCAAATTGAGCCGCAAAGCGTTGCTTCCAAAGCCAGAGGGTTACGTGGAGCGTCCTGAACGTCCAGAGCGATCTCGTGGAGATCGTGGCGGAGATCGTGGCGGAGATCGTGGTCGTGGAGATCGCAACCGAGATCGTGGAGATCGTGGTGACCGACCTTCGAATGACTCACCTCGTTCGGAAGGTGGAGATTCTTCGAATGATTGATTGAGATGTGCAACCATTGAGTCTTTTGTCCGTTAGAACATCAGACGCGATGGAAGCAAATAGTTATCGTTTTATAGCATTCTACTTTAAAAGCAAAGCAATCACATGAGGCAGCTAAAAATAACCAAGCAGGTAACAAACAGAGAAACAGCTTCTTTGGATAAATACTTGCAGGAGATTGGCCGAGTTGATTTGATTACAGCGGAAGAGGAAGTGGAGTTGGCTCGACGAATCAAAAAGGGTGACCAAGTGGCCCTAGAGAAGTTGACCAAGGCGAATTTGCGATTTGTTGTTTCGGTTTCGAAGCAATATCAGAATCAAGGTTTGTCTTTGCCTGACTTGATTAACGAGGGCAACCTCGGCTTGATCAAGGCCGCTCAGCGATTTGATGAGACGCGAGGTTTCAAATTCATTTCTTACGCAGTTTGGTGGATCCGTCAGAGCATTTTGCAAGCCTTGGCTGAGCAGAGTCGAATTGTTCGCTTGCCATTGAATAAGATTGGGTCTATCAACAAGATCAATAAAGCCTTTGCTCGACTCGAGCAAGAATTCGAGCGTCCTCCTACTGCGGCTGAATTGGCCGAAACATTGGATATGACCTTGGATGAAGTGAAGCAAAGCATGAAGAATGCTGGACGTCACGTTTCCATGGATGCACCATTGAAAGATGGGGATGATTCTTCGAGCAATATGTACGATGTCATGCGAACGGGGGATACTCCAGCGCCTGACACCGATTTAATGACAGAATCCTTGCGAAAGGAAATTGAGCGTTCTCTGCGCACTTTGACTCCTCGTGAAGGCGATGTGATTCGCTTGTACTTCGGCTTAAATGGAGAGCATCCAATGACTTTGGAAGAGATTGGTGAGCGTTTCGACTTGACTCGCGAACGTGTTCGTCAGATCAAAGAGAAAGCGATTCGTCGCTTGAAGCATACAAGTCGTAGTCGAATCTTGAAGGGATATTTGGGTTAGACCGCAGGTTTCTAAAAAAGCGTTCATTCTAGAATGCAAAAATGAAATCGGGTCACTGATTCGACGAAACATTTAAGAGCCATGAACAGTCCGCAAAGACTGTTCATGGCTTTTGTTCTATTGGTCCGTTCAGATGTCTCATTTGGGGATGCACAATGCTGTCAATCATGGTGCGCAATGAAACGAACAAGGATTGCGTTCATCCCGATAGTTGTAGCATCTTTGTGCAATGGAACGGACACCATTTAATATGGAATTAAAGAATGCTTTCTTGGGCTTTGCGGCTCTTTGGACAATCCTGATTTTAGGGTTGAACGTGGGGTGCAACCGATTGGAATATTCAAACGACCCGTCCTATGCATTGGAATTTTCATCTGATACAGTTTTGTTTGATACGGTCTTCACTTCCATTGGTTCGATTACGCTTCCTCTGAAAGTCTATAATTTGAATGATCAGGCAGTTCAGATTGAATCCATTGAACTCATGAATGGGGGGGATTCCCAGTTTCGAATCAATATCGACGGTGAAGTGGGACCGGAAGTGTCCAATTGGCCACTCCTTGCTGGAGATAGCCTGTGGATATTTATTGAAGTGACTGTTGATCCCACGAATACAAGCAATCCCTTTGTGTTAGAGGACGATATTTTATTTCGAACCAACGGGAATGACCAATCAGTCAAGGTGGTTGCGTGGGGACAAAACGCCAATTTTCACGGCGGATTGGGTCAATTGTCTCCGTTGCCGACATGCGAAGAGACTTGGGGCCCTGATCGTCCGCATGTCGTCTATGGAATCGTGCAGGTTGAGACGGATTGTTCCCTGACCATTTTGCCTGGGACACAGGTGCACGTTCATCCAGGAGGTGGGTTGTTGGTGTATCAAAGCTCGTTGAATGTATTGGGACAACTGGGAGCTGAGGTTGTTTTTCAAGGAGATCGCTTGGAGGCAGAATATGAATCGTTGCCTGGACAATGGGGAATTGAGCTCGACTTTGCATTTGAAACAGAATTTGGAATTGAAGAGGTGACCGTTGCGCGAGGGGGTATTTGGTTGTTTGGCGGGGTGTCTTGTCAGATTCAACACGCCATCCTGAAGAATGGAACGATTGGGCTGCAGGTCGACACTACAGGGACTACAATTGCTCCAGCGCTGAACATCCAAAACACCCGGATATACAATATGAGTGCAACAGGGCTTTTTGCTCAGGGAGGGACAATAGATGGATACAACAACTTGATTTATGACTGTGGATTGGCAACCGCTGCGTTCACGTTGGGAGGGACCTATCGATTGGACCATTGCACCTTTGCCAACTATTGGTCAAGCGGAACAGTTCGGCAATCCCCATCCGTATTGCTAACCGATTGGTATGAGGATGTGAATGGCCAAATTCAATACAGATCGTTGGAAGGGAGTGAATTCAATAATTGTATCATGTGGGGAAACAATCATCAGCTTACCGATTTTGACGAGTTGGTGGTCAGTGTTTTGACCCCTTTGTCTGAACCGCTTTTTAGGAATTGTTCCGTGGATGTTCAGGATGAGGAATTTCCATTGGAATTGCTTGAATCTTGCACGCTGGAGGCGATTCCCGATTTTGCTTCTACCATGAATCGTGACTTTCATTTGGTGAGCAACAATGCGATTTGGAATGGTGGCCAGAGCCAATTTGCCATTGGGTTGGATTTAGATGGTTTGCCAAGATCTGTCGGTGTTCCCGACAAAGGGTGCTACGAACGGCAGTAATATCGGGATGAAAGTGTAACGTTTTGATGGCGTCTTCCGTAAGGGAGGCCCATGATGACTACCGGTATATTGGATTCGTTGATGCAGCTCTTTGCTGTGTTTGCTGCTGGGCGCTCCCCAAGGGAAGCCATGCTCGGACGGCAAGCGGCCAATCGGTACCTCTCAGGACGTCTTTCTCGATCGCTGACAGAAGATTACTTGAAGCGTTATGACCGTGCATTGGGTGAGCTGAACAAGGGGATGGAGCCATCATTTGATGAGCGCATCTTAGCAAAGCGTACTTCGAAGCTGTCGGTGAAACTACTTCGTATTTGTTCCCGCATTCAAGTGGAGTTGGAAATGAAGGACCGTTTGGTCATGTTCCTGAGACTGGCAGAATTCGCTCGAGCTTCAGGCACCATAGAGCAAGGAGATAGCTTCTTACAAGGAGTTGCTGAAGCATTGTACTTGCCACCTGTTGACGCGGCGAATCTAAAAGCACTTGTCAAGTCAGAGTTGGAATTGATTCCAGAGGGCATGTGCCAGTATTTTTCATTGGCTTTTGGGCATGACTCAGAACAGAATAAACTGATAGGCTGTCGAGTTTCCTTGGACGATATGTTCTTCATTAAGTATTTGGGAGACGAGGAAGTGCGTCTGAATGGCCAGATTTTACAGCGCTCCGCATCGGCCCCCATGGCTCAAGGAAGTGTAATTCGGGATGGCGGAGGTCATGCCATCTTCTTTAGTGATGTCTTGCGGGCGTGTTCTCAAAACTTGAAGAATGAGATTCCCATATCATTTGAAGCACGCGATGTGGCTCATTTCTTTGCATATCCCAACGAGCAGGCATTGCGCCCAATCAACCTCCATGCAGAGCACGGTGAATTGATCGGAATTATGGGAGCAAGTGGTTCGGGCAAGTCGACATTGCTGAACATTCTCAACGGATCAGCTTCCCCCACTTTTGGTCGAGTCGCATTGAATGGCCAGTCCATTCATGATTTTCCGGAATTTGCAGCGGGCAGCATTGGTCATATCGCGCAAGAGGATGTTTTGATCTCAGAACTATCCGTTCGAGACAATTTGCGTTACAGTGCTGCATTGAGTTTGGGACATTTGGATGAAGAGGCCATTGATGTTCAAGTGGATCAGATGTTGAAGCGCTTGGGGCTTTGGGAGATTCGATCCCTTCGCGTTGGGTCGATTATGGATAAAACCATTTCAGGAGGTCAAAGGAAACGGGTGAACATTGCGCTTGAATTGATTCGTGAGCCATTGGTTTTATTTGTGGATGAGCCTACGAGTGGTCTGTCCAGTCGCGACAGCGAACAAATCATGGACCTCCTCAAGGAACTCACGTTAAGAGGGAAGTTGATTTTTGTCGTTATCCATCAGCCGAGCTCCGATATCTTCAAGTTGTTTGATCGATTGCTTTTGTTGGACTATGGCGGATTCCCTATTTACCAGGGCAATCCATTGGAAAGTCTAAGTCACTTCAGGCAGCTCTCAAATCACGCGAACAACAGCGATGCGCTATGTCATCAATGCGGGACAGTCAATCCGGAAGAACTTTTCGATACGGTAGAAGCGCGCATGGTCGATGAGTTTGGACAGCTGACGGATCGTCGTCGGGTTCAACCGGAGGAATGGAATGATTATTACAACCTTTTGCAAGGCATGGAGATAGGGAAGGGCAAGACCGTTGAGGAGACACCTCCTCTAATCGCCCCTCCTCGTTGGTGGAAGCAATTCAAAGTCTATGCCCAACGGGATGTGCATTCCAAGCGCACCAATAAGCAGTATTTACTGATCAACCTGCTAGAGGCACCCATTCTAGCGTTGATTCTAGCGGGATTCAATCGCTTCCAAGAAGGGGGAGATGCATACGTTTATAGATTGAGCGAAAACATCCCTCAATTTCTCTTCATCTCTGTGATTGTCTCGTTGTTCATGGGGCTGAGCGTCAGTGCAGAGGAAATCTTAAGAGACCGTCCAACGCTACGTCGAGAACGTTTTTTACAACTGAATTGGACGGCCTACTTGACCTCAAAAGTCAGTTTGATGTTCGGGCTTTCTGCTGTTCAAAGCGCTTCCTATGCACTCATATCCATTGTTGTTTTACGCATTCCAGATGCCTTTGGAATACTCTTCCTGACGCTGTTTAGCTTGAGTTGTTTTGCCAATATGTTAGGGCTCAGTATATCCTCTGCGTTCCGCAGTGCCAAGGTCATTTACATCATCATCCCACTTTTGATCATTCCTCAGATCATTTTCGGAGGCGCGATTGTGAGATTTGATCGATTCAATCCGGTATTTACAGAGGTAGACCGCGTTCCGTGGATTGGGAATATCATGGCGTCTCGCTGGGGATTCGAATCTCTGGCTGTTTCGCTAACACGAGACAATCAGGCGGACGCCCCTTTCATAGAACTAGAAGATCGGTTGGAGAGATCTGCATGGAGAAGGGATTTTTGGGGCAAGGCATATGATGACATGTTGATTCCCAAAAAGCAGATGTCGGAGCGATCGATGGCTCTTGCAGAATTGAAAGGGTGGGGGGTCCCGATGAACGAGGATGCCACGATCACCGAATTGATGGGTGCTTTCAAGAACGTGTACAAGCAATCTTTTCGCGAACGCGATTCGCTGCGAAGGAGTTTGTCTACATCGATCAATTTGGAAGCGATGAAGGACACGTATCACAACGATGCCTTACACAGTTGGGTGATGCAGACTGACCGGAAAGGTCGGATTTCAAATACATCAAGAGGGCTGATACAAGAAACGGCATTCATTCATCAAATGCCCGGAACGAAACAAGCATGGAACGCCCCTTTTTATGCCCCTTATAAGCGCATTGGTGTATGGACCATGAAAACCCCGTATTTCAATGCTGCTGTTTTGTGGTCTATGATCTTCCTGCTTTATGGACTTTTAGCCAATCGAATTCCTGAAAGAATAGGATACCGCAGACGCTCATAGAATTGATTAGCCAGGAGTCGCAATCAATTTAAATGGAATTTCGATGATGGCGTCATAATCCTCACCGGCTTCCAACATGTCTTCATCTTCGTCTTCGTAATACCAGAGTACCGTTGCATCGCAAGGTGACTTTTCGACGCGCTTCAAAAGATCCATGATGCACTTGCTGCTGCTGGTGTTGAAATATTCTAAGCGAATTGAGATCTCTAAGGAAGTTCCATCAGTTTGAAGATTGGCTTGAACCCAATCGAGCAAAGGTTGATAGAATTCAATTGAGTTTTCAGGGATAGAACGGCCTGAAATCGACATGGTTAAAGGCTCCAAATTGAACTGAACCGTAGGAGTTTTAGAAGTGCCTGGGAGGGAAATAGAGCTCATGTCTTAGGGTGTATGTGTGCTACAAATCGAACAACAGGAGTGTGTGCGTCAACCGAAGCAAATGTCATTTCTACGCGACCATCGGCTTTCCTTAGGATTTCATTCAACCCAATACCACCACCTCCATGCAAACTGCGGTGTCCCGACGCGAGTTTCTCACGTTGCAAAAGCCGCCATTCTTCAGGAGAAAGTGTCATGAGATGACTCCACCGCTGTTCCAAATTTTCTTGCTGGATCGACGTTACAGCATTCTGCGAAAAAACAGACCATGCGCCTTCATTGGAAACAATTTGGAACCGTGTGCAAGTTGAATCTTCTTGGCCATGATGATGGAGGTTTTGCAACAGTTCGATGACCAAACGGATCAGGCGTTTTTTCTGAAGTGATTGGCAATCGGTATCTTCAAGACGCACTTCAAGCCAGTGCAATATGTACCGAATTGAGGGCTCGCCAATCGGTCCTAACCATTGCAGCTCCAGCTGTCCGAGCGCCTGATCCCAACTCGAATTCGAGTCGCTATTTTGTTTTGAATGAAAACCACTGGACATGTGCTGAAATTACATGGTACTGTCAGAACTTCAGGGTCTGAAATTAAGAGTAATGAGTCAAGACTTGTGGAAAAGCAAATCAGATTGGTTTGCAGAGTGGTTCAACACGGAGGCGTATCACGCCTTGTATCAGAATCGTGACTTGGATGAGGCATCCCAGTTTACGGAGCGAATTACCAATCAGTTCTTTCAGTCTAAGGGAGAACGCCTCATGGATTTGGGATGTGGGAAAGGACGCCATGCCGTATCGATGGCCAAAAGGGGACATGACGTTGTAGGAGTTGACTTGAGTGACCGGAGCATTTCTTTTGCTCAAAATGCCTATCAAAGTGTTGAAGGATTGTCTTTTGTAAGAGCTGATATGAGAACGTTAGGCGCTCATTTTAAAACAGATTCATTCGACGGAGTGCTGCTTTTATTTACAAGTTTTGGTTATTTCGAGGACGACAAAGATCACGATAGCGTGCTGACTCAAATCAATTCTGTGCTTCAGTCTGGAGGTTTATTGGTGCTCGATTACTTTAATTTAGAAACGGTACAGAGCCACTTGGTCGCACATGAAATTATTGAGCGGGACGGTTGGGTTTTTGAAATTGATCGCCGGATTTACAATGGCTGGGTGGAGAAGTCGATTCGCTTCGTTTCAACGGAAGGAAAGGCAGATCATGTGCTTGAACGGGTCCGCGCATTCGCCCCTAGTGACTTGAAGTTGATGTCTGAATCTGCTGGTTTTAGCCCAATTGGACTCTTCGGTAATTATCAAATGGATGCTTTGGTAGCCGGAAGTCCAAGATGTATACTTGTGGCCCGTAAATAATCATGTGGATAGCTTCTTTTCTTTTACTGCTCGTTGCGCTCGCAGGTGGGGCTATTTATGAATGGGCAGGCAAGGCCCTTCAAGTTCATCTTCCTTTGATACTGGCTTTTGGCGGTGCTTTTTTAATCGGGCTCATCTTCAACCACCTCGTTCCAGAAACGTACAGTTTGGGAGCACATGCTGGATGGTATGTTTTGCTCGGGTTTTTGTTTCAAGGACTTCTTGAATACCTGTCTCAAGGAATAGAACATGGCCATGTTCATGTGCACCATTCAAAAGATGAAATGGTAAAGATGCCTTGGGGTATTGTCGTGAGTCTTTGCTTGCATGCATTGATTGAATCGATGCCTTTGACAGAATCAGATCATCATGGCCACGACCACGGCCATGACCATGGTCATGTGCATATTACCGGAATTGACCAGTTGGATCTCGCCCTCTTTTTTGGTTTGGTGCTGCATAAGTTCCCGGTAGCATTGGTCTTGATGGGAATGCTCAATGCGTTTGGTCTAAATGCAATGAAACGCTGGTTGGTCATGTTGGCCTTTGGTTTGATGCCCTTTTTTGGTATGCTGTTGTACGAGGCTTTAGTGCATTCTGGAGCGGCCTGGACAGTGCATGTACCGTTGGTTACCGGTGGCGTTTTGATTGGCATCTTGTTGCACATTAGTACCACGATTCTGTTTGAAACAGGAGATGGGCATCGCTTTAACAGGAACAAATTACTGGTGACGATTGCAGGTTTGGTTCTGGCTTTACTAACGACGGGGATTTAATCCTGTCGACGGCTATTTGTTCGATAAAGCGTAACTTTATGTAGATGAACACGTATCAAAGGGGACTTACCCTTTGCTATGAAACACTACCGCATTCACATCGACGTCAATAAATTTGAACAAATCTATTTGCATCGTCATCGCTTTGAAGTGAATCTGTTTGAGTATTGCCTCAACTAAACACGATCAAAAGAGATCTGCGGCCAAGCTTTGCGCTTGCGCATAGGCACGCGGGTCGTTGATGGACCAAGAACCTGCATCAACAAAGTATTCAATCATGTGCTCTGTGGGGATGTTCCCTACGAGTTCATCTTGAGCCATTGGACAGCCTCCGATCCCTCGGAGTGCACCATCGAATCGAAGGCAGCCTGCATTGTGGGCGGCCTTTATTTTTTCAAGGGCATCCCAAGGAGTCGCATGCAGGTGGGCGCCAAACGTAGTGGTGTCAAATGCTGGAATCAATGCCTCAAAGCTGTTCGCTATAGCCGGACCATCAGCTTTTCCGACGGTATCGCTTAATGCGACCACATCTGGACCATAGCGTTCGATGATCTTTCCCGCCCAATCAACCAAAAGCTGAGGGCTCCATGAGTCGCCATAGGGGTTTCCAAATCCCATGCTAATATATACAGTCAGCTGCTTGTCGTGCGTGATGATGTGTTCATGGATCCGGCTTAATCGATCCAAGGCTTGTTCTATGCTTGCGCCTGTATTGCGCAATTGAAATTGTTCCGAGATACTAAAGGGAAATCCGATTTCATGGATGCAATCAAATTGACATGCCTCACGTGCTCCCCGCTCGTTTCCGACAATGACCAGTGAGCGTGTTGGCCCTTCCAACCGTCCCTCTTCTGCCAATGAACGAATCACCTTGAAGGTGTCAGCCATTTGTGGAACCGCTTTGTGGGATACAAAACTGCCCAAATCTAACGTATTGAATCCCACATCTAGTAAGGATCGGTAGTATGCAATTTTGTCCTCCGTAGAGATGGGAGAGGGCCAGCCTTGTATGGCATCTCTTGGGCATTCGACGATATGGACAGCTCTCATGATTCAAAGTTAAGTGATCGAACTTTTGCAAGGGATGTAACCTATATCAATGGATATGCGTAGGAAGGGAACACGATTACACTTTTGCACCCATGGACTTGACTTCTTTCAACCGCTTGCCTCTCGATGAAAAGACAAACTACATGTGGGACCATGGTACCTGCCATGCCCAACGTATTGTCGAGAATAGATATATACTCTGCATATTTGAACTGAATGATTTCTATGTTGAGGCAATCTACTCTCGCAGAAACAACCGGGTGAATGCGATTCTTCCTATTGCCGATTTACCAGAGTGGCAGGGGTATGTGGATCAGGTGTTGACCAACCTCCTTCATTTGAATTAAAATTCATTTCAGGGCACCAGGGCATCCATCGGGCCCCGCGCTCTGCAAATGATATTTTCTTCGTTTTGTTTTTTTCGCCCGTTTGGCTCCAGCTAAACGGGCGGCTTTGTATCCAGCCCTTCCAGTTGCCATTCGGATGGAGGTAGATCCAGCCGTCTTCCCATGATGTGACCATTCCAGCGGTCAAGTGGGTTGCATGATAAAATGACCGTTTCAGGTTTTTGACTGAATGGTGTGCTCGATTCAATCCAGCGCGATTCTCAGAAAGCATCCAATGGCCTTTGAGGCTAGTTCCGATAAGCGTTGGGACATTTGATCGAACTGTTTCAAATTGGTGCCCCTCCGACGGCAGCCATGGACCAACCCATGGCAATGCAACCAATACAACCCCAAAACACCGTATCGTCCACAAAACCCTTTGCAGAGGCTGCGTTAACAAGGCTATATTCCAAACAAAAAAGAGGCAGGTGAGTAAAATCCAAAGCGCGGGATTCCAGGATTGGATAGAGGGGGCCCAAGCGAAATGGTCATCACAATAGGTCAAGAATTCAAATGCCAGCTCAATTGCAGTCGAAATACAGTGGGCGATTCCGTTCGATACTTCAGAGAGTGAATCAAATTGATGGGTCGCCAGCCAAAGCAAAGAGGCCATGCCCAATGCACTCATTCCAGGTGCAATTAGAACGTTCATTGGTAGAAATGCAAGAGGGAAACGACCGAAGACATTGGCCGTCCAAGCGAGGGTGCCAAATTGGGCTGCTATGGGAACGCCAAGGCTAAGCACCCAAGCATTCGATAAGCCGTGCTCTTTGCACGTTTGAAAGAAAATTAGAATGGCCGCCACTGCGGCAAAACTAAGTTGTGTACCCAGTGCCATCGCGGCATGGGGTTTCCACAAAAGGACGATAAATCCAGCCATTGACCAGCATTGAAAGGGGGAGATATAGCGCCGCGTGCAGATTCCAATTAAGTAAACTGAACTCATCGTAGCCGCTCGCACGGCAGATATGGGAGCGAGGCAAATCAAGACATACACCCATATTGCCGGGAATAGCATGATTCCCAAAAAGCGGACCCACCTCCTTCGGTTCCGAATGCAGAGCAGTGGTATCATACCGACAAGTCCAATGTGGTATCCACTTACAGCCAAGACATGAGCAATTCCTCCATTGGAAAAGGCGTGTTTCACCGATTTGCTTAGCTGTGATTTGTCTCCTAAAAACAAGGCCAATAAAAGTGATTCAGCATCCTGTTCGAAATGAAGATGAAGCAAGTTTCGCATCGCATGCCTCATTTCGGCGAAGCGGGATCTCACGACGGGATGACTGTCATTTAGTTTGATGGCCTCGAGAGGAAAGAGCTTGCCCGAAATGTCTTTGGTGTATTTCCATTGGGCTACATCAAAATCGCCCGTTGAATAAAAGGGCTCAAGTCTTCCCCAAAACACGTCGGTTTCCCCGGAAAAGTCACGAGAATCTATTTCGACGGACCAGGACTGATATGAATATTGAGACACGCATAGGCAGGCGGCATCCAGCTCCACGGGACAAGTACAAATCCAATGGCTGGTACTCTTTTTTTCACATTTGGGGTAATGCGTGATATGATACTCCATTCGCAAGTAACCCAACACGGCGAATGCCATCGAAAGCAGGAGGTCGATTCGGATGGTGTGTCGCAGAACGCCGATGACTGTAAACAGTGTTCCAAAGGACAGTGCAAGTCGTGGAGCGTTCCACGCATACAACCCCAACCAAAAAAAGACCAGTGGCCAAAACAATGGAGCTTGAATGCTACTCACTCGGATGCTTCGCCACATAGGGGCAAACATTCCACGTTGTGGGCTACGAATTCAAACAAACTTGTCGAAGTCGACGTGTACTTGACTTCAGTCACGCGAAGCTTCAAAATGATCGGATTCCAAGTCCTGAAAAATCTGTTTCTTCAAAATAAAATAGTCCCAAATGATACTCCGGTGATACCATCCACAATAGTTGGGAGACCGATGAGTCGGAAGGTCTGTCGAAGTCGCCGCCAGTTCCAATTTGCGTTTATTTCGCATTTTACGGAACGACTTGTAGAAGTCTCTATGTGCCTTTGCGACTGCCAAAAACAAATGGAATGAGCCTTCCGAAAGAAATTTGAATGCCGCTACTCCATCTAAAGTCATCCGTTCAATGAGCATGGGAATCAAGGCAACGCGGTGGTGGTTCTTGACCAAGAGAAACAGGTTGTTTCTGAAGTTCAAATACGTTTTAAAAGGACTGACCTTTTGCAAGGTGCCACCTCCCAAATGATAGACGATGGAACTTCCGCAGACACCTACGCGGTATCCTCGGTTTTTCAAACGCCAACAGAGATCGATTTCTTCCATATGCGCAAAGAAATCAACGTCCAACCCACCCACAGCATGGAACGCTTGGGAGTCAATAAACAGCGCGGCTCCTGACGCCCAAAAGACTTCTCTATTCTGAGCATATTGCCCATGATTTGACTCGAAAACTTCAAAAATGCGGCCAGCGCAAAAGGTGTACCCATTTTTGTCAATGTGCCCGCCTGCTGCACCGGCATACTCAAAAAGTTCGTTGTCCGAATCGTTTAGGATGAGTGGCTGGCAGGCAACATAGCCTTCGCTTTTCATCATGTCGAGCACCGGAGGGATCCAGTGATTTGTTGTGCGAACATCGCTATTCAGGAGAACAAATGTTTTGGCTTGAATTTGAGCAAGTCCTGCATTGTAGCCCCCTGAGAATCCAAGGTTGTTTTCAAGTCGTACAACTTGAACTTCTGGATAATTCTGAGTGCACCATACGACTGACTCGTCGTTACTGCCATTGTCTATGACGGCCACGTCAGCGTCGCCTTTGCAGTTCAGAATGACCTGCGGTAAATACGTCTGCAAATGATGCAAGCCATTCCAATTCAAGATGGCCACAACGACTCGTTCTGTCACGTTGGATTGGCTCATCGGGGATTGAAAAATAGATCTTCCGGTTCTTCGCCCGAGAACGTGTCTCTTCGTGGATTGAGTCGGTTGACTTGCGACTCTGTTACACGGAGACTGTTTTCTCTGTTTCTTAAAACATGCAGCCAATCATTGTTTTGAACCTCACCCAACATGTCTGAATGTAACAAGACAAAACACTCGGCGACCATGTGAGGTGAAAAGAAAAGAAACCGCTTGTTCGTGAACGAAGCTGCACGGTGGTAATGCCAAATTTCATACGGATAATAGTCCGTTCCATTGTGTCGCTTGACCACGGTGTTAGGAGGCCCGTAGCGCAGATATACGTACCCCATGTCGGTCATCGCCCCGTGGCCATTCCTGCAAGCGCCATACACGCTGTCTGCGTATGCTACGGCAGTGACATAGTTGCGCCACCCCAACTCAGGGTTCAGCGGAGAATGGGATTCCCAGAAATCAGCTAAAAAAGCTTGCATTTGAGCAACGGTAGCCGCCGGAATAAAATGATCAATGGTCTGTTGTTCTGATTGGGAGCTTGTCGGGTGGTGGTCTTTGACATGCTGAAGCAGCGCCAGTGAATCTGTAAATGCTGCGATGTATGCAGGCAAAGCATCTGCGTTTGATGCAGCGATTTCGGTGGCAATGCGTTGCACGGGCAAGCGTTTCTCAGCAATGATTTGATTCTCGCGAGTCGCAGCTTGAATCACCAAGCGCTGTGATTTTGACCAATTCACGCCATCAAGAGGAATGGAGGTAAATACAGGCACAACAGGCGCAGCGTTTTTTCGGTAAAATCTGCGCGTCTTAGAATAAACCTTACCATCAGAAGATTCCATCCATGTACTCACCAAAAACAAAGAGTCTACGACTTCGTCAACGTGATACAGCTCAGTATAAAATTGCAACTGCTGCATGTCTTCGCTGAAATTGGCACCAACGAGAGGCAGCATATCATAGCCAGATCGCGAAAGCGAGCTCAATTCCCCATTGGATGGGGCATAAGCGCCTACTAGAAAAGGGTCGGACCATTGCGGAGGACCGGGTGTCTGAATCACCAGGTTCAATTCAAGTTCAGTGGCAGGTCCCGCTGTCGCATGCGCATCACGAACAGATACATTCAGGCGATAGGCACCAGGTGGTACATTGAGTCGTTCTAGATGAAACTGGGTCCCATCGTGGGCCAAGGCTTCGGTGGAGTCTGAAACACCATATACTTCAGACTTTGCAAATGCGACGACCTCGTTATCCGATTCAATAATGACTTGAATTTCAGCTTTCGTTCGCCAGCCTGTGGAGTCCAAAATAGCTGACATCGTGGCACTTTCAAATTCCAAGTGAACTTCAACAAAGGGAGTGCCGTTGTTTTGAAAATTCAGGACGTCGCACCAAACGGTTGGCGCTTGTGCTGTCATTTGAAATGACAGGGTCATCCCCAAGACCCAACCCACTAAACGCATTGATTTGGCTTGAAAGCATGTGTGAATGAGCGTCATGCGACAAAGGTATTGTTTTGCACCCGTTCCACATCATGTTGTACATTGGTGAAAACCTGCATGCATGCGACTGATCAATCAACTTCTCAAACAGATCTTGTTTGTGGCCGTTTTTTGCGTTTTTAACGTTGAGGCTCAAGCGACTCATTTAGTTGGTGGTGAGTTGACTTACACTTACGTGGGTACCACCAATAGTGGGCAAATGCAATTTGAGGTGCATTGTTATATCTATCGAGATTGTAGCTCATCCAACACCAACGGCACAGGATTCGATGCCGAGGCGGCCATCGGCGTTTATCAAGGAAGCACGCTCATTTCGACAGTCTCGGCACCGCTTGATTTCTCATTGGTGGAAAACATAGTCCCTCAAAACCCAAACAATTGCGCTTTTCTTCCAGACGACCTGTGCATCGAACGCGCTGAATACATTGCAACCGTAACAGTTAGTCCGAGTCAGCAGCCATACACCTTGGTTCACCAACGATGTTGTCGGTCTCCGGCCATTACGAATTTGAACTTGCCTCAAGACCAGGGGTTTTCGTTGACCACAATGATTCCTGGAAACCTGACCAACATTGGGCCGAATAGCACTCCGGTATTCAACGAATTGCCGCAGGCATTCGTTTGCAGCAATTATCCGTTTCTATTGGACAATAGCGCGTCGGATTCGGATGGTGATTCGTTGAGTTATTCGCTTTGCCCCATTTTTTTAGGCGGCTCCTATGTTTCTCCGACTCCGAATCCTCCGACAGGTCCTCCTTTTAATCAGGTGGGTTGGGCAACGGGGTTCAACGCGGGAAATCCATTGGGGCCGGGGGCCGGGTTTTCGATCGATCCATCAACGGGAATGTTGTCAGGCACTCCTGACTTGATCGGCAAATTCGCATTGGGAGTGTGTGTATTGGAATGGCGCGATGGCCAGCAAATCGGATCCATTTTGCGTGATTTCACGCTGGATGTTGTGACGTGTAACATCTTAGCTCCAGGCTATGATAGCCCCGACCCGTGTACGGGATTAACGGCGGAATTCGACCAATTATCCAATCCTTGTGAGTCGTACACTTGGGATTTTGGCGTTGCAGGAACAACCGATGACACGAGCACCGAGGCAGAGCCGAGCTTCACGTACGAAGAGACGGGTATTTATGATGTGAGCTTGTATTTTGAAACGGGAACGTGTTCCGACTCACTCTTTTTTGAGGTGGTCGCGATGACACCTTGGGATACCGATTTTAGCATTGATAACGTAACATGCAATGACGGAGGATGGATCGGTGATGTGAATCTAGACTTTTCGGATTGGGGGAGCGACATTGAATGGAATTGGAGTTTTGGGGAGAATTCGATCCCATCTGTGTCATCAAATTCCCACCCTGAGAGTGTTTGGTTCCCTTCCCAAGACGGGATTCAAGTTGTCTTGGAATCATCTGCCTTTGGATGCGTCAATGATGCTTCTGAGACGTTGAACTTACCAGAACTGCCTCTCGCTGATTTTGATATTCTTTACGAACCATGCAGCGGATTGGATGCTGAGTTTCAAAATCTATCACCGGAGAGCGGCCCCTTTTCTTGGAATTTCGGGGGAGGAGGTCAATTGCCTTCTTCAGAGGTCAGTCCAACCTTTACGTATCCGGCTTACGGGACGTATGAGGTGATCCTAACGGCTGGCGCAGGGTCGGAGTGCCCGGACACGCAAGCGATGGAAATTATGTTACTCCCTATCGACCCCTTTGGGGACGGCCTGTTCATTCAGCCGGTTTCATTTTGTGATAGCACAGGTTTTGTTTTGTTCCAATATTCAGGCAGCGGTGCGGATGAGATTTCCTGGAACTTCCCTGGAATTCTCGAGTCTGAAGGAAATTCTGTCATTGGACAATTCCCGGGAGTCGGCATGTATCAAGGCTCTCTGACCTTGTTCAATGAAGCTTGCGATATCACGGAAACGGTGGACTTGGATGTTTCTGTGCCTGAACCGTTGGAAGGAATTGATTACGTCGTTCCGAATGTGTTCTCTCCAAACAATGACTCAAACAATGATTCGTTCCGTGTTGAATTTAAGTCTCCAACAGGAGGGGGGCTCTCCAATTTGGATCCCGGACAATTCATTGTTTTCGACATGAAGGTCTACAACCGTTGGGGCAATTTGATGTTTTCCAGTGGGCAAGCCGGATCGGGATGGAGGGCTACCGATGCTTCGGCAGGGACGTATTATGTGGTATTTAAATCGCAGCACGTCTGTGACGAACAACCCTTTGAATACGCTGGTGAAGTCACCTTGGTGCGATAAAACACGCGATCGATTTCCGATCAGACGGTGAATAAATCGGGACGTAAGCATTGAAGCCAGGGTCGTGCCCAGCGTGCGACACGAATGCATCTCAGCTTAGACACGGCCTGTGCTCCGAATTCTGCGTAGAATTGATCGACTCCGGGGTCCATGGAGCCCCCGAAATCAAAGCACGTGTTGCCTCGTTCATGTGCGGCTTCGATTCCTTTTGCGATGAGCATGACACTGGCCCACGCGGATTGTTTGCTGCGTTTTTGTCCTCCAAAAGCATAGATAGTACGCCCTTGTTCATGCAAGAAAACGGCACTTGCTAAATCTTCACCTTGCGCATCCTGAACAACGTACGATGTTTGATGTGGTGATTTCAGAACGGATTCGAGTTGTGATCTCAAGTGCGTCTCATCTGAATGCAGTTGCTTGCGTAGTCGCGCTTCTTGGTGGAGGCTCAGAATACGATTGTGATCTGATGAAAGTTCAACGCGCAGCCCATGACGCTCACCTTTTCGAATTTGCTTCAATCGATGTTTGGGAAGCTCGTCTACTGGATGAATCGATTCACTCAGCCACTGGAGTTGGCGTGTGTGTCGTTCTTGTATGATCCATTCTGAACTTGCATTGCAGGGCATTCCAGGATGCAAATCCACAACGACACAAGGGAAGCGCGCGCGACCAAGCTTCTCCCAGTCGATAGGCACCTCGCAGGCCATATGCAGTGCTCCTGGAGGAGTAAAGAGTGCGCGTATTCCTTTGATTCTGCCTTGTACGAGGATGTTTTGATTTTCAATGGCTCCCCACGTCGTAAGTCCGTTCGACCAGAGGGGGTCGGAAAACCAAGAAACGGGAAGCTCTTTGGAAATGGACATGGATTCAGATCTGAACACGAAAGTTCGTGAAAACGAATGGGTGTTTGTGCACCATGAAATCCACGGCGACGTTTGATGAATCAGCGTCCATGTGTTGAATGCATGGAGAAGGCATCATTCAATCGCTTCAAGTCGGGTCAAAATGTCTTCCAACTGTTCTGCGCTAATTTGCTTCGCTACAATCCGTTTTTCGCTGTCCAACAAAAAGATCTTTGGTGTTGCGAATACATCAAAGGTTGTCCTGAAATTCAAGCTTTTCAGCGTTGTCTGACCTGCTTGAATGAGCACCATTGCGCTGTCTTGTGCATTGATCAATGGGTTGTCACTAACATTGATCCAATCCGTGTATTCCTTTTCACGCACATAGTCCTGCCATGGCTCTGGGTCAAAGTCATTTCCGATGGCATAAATTTCCAGGCCCTTTTCATGCCAACGGTCGTAGAGTTCCTTGTAGAGAGGCAGTTCCTTCTTACAGTGTCCACAGGTGCTTTCCCAGATCATGACCACAGTGTATTTCGCATCAATGGCATAAAGAGACTTCCAGTCTGTCTGATTCAATTCTGGTAGGATAATGTTCGGAATGACGCTGCCGCACATGCTGTCTCTCAATTCATCGGCGCGCTCTTGGATCTTTTTTAATTGATCCGGCTTAAGCCAAGTGGCCTGGCCAGTGGTGTAGTACGTGTCAACCATGTCCACGAATACCTTGTCCATGCACATCACTTGAGACGACTCCGAGGCGAATGTGATGAAATGAGTGATGTACTTGAACATTTCTGCGTTTCCCTCTGTCCGTTGAATCAGTCGATGTGCCTCAACACTCAGTGAGTCAGGTATTTGAGGCAACACCTTGTTCCAAAATCGATCTAAAATCTGATGAAAACTCCCGTCTCTTACCAACCGAGGGTCGCTGAAGTCAACGCGGTCCCAGTAATGGTTTCGGTACCAGCGATACTGGATGTCTTGGACATTGACGATGTTCGATGGGAATTCCGGTATCTCAGGCTCCAACACCATGTTGAGGTATTTAGCGAAGAGCATGTCACCGTTTTCTTCTAGAATACGGCGTTGTTCTTCGGCCACCTCATTTCCAAAGGAAGTCAAGACACTGCGGGCAGCTATAATGGATGCTTCTGTAGCGCTTGAATCTGACAGTACGGCTTCATGTGGAGCGGCTTTTTGACGACGTACAGATAGGAAATCCATGTAATCATAGAACAATTCGTTCTCTTTGCTTTCTATGATGACGACATCTCCCGTTGGATCCTTCTCAGAGGTTTCAATCACAATGTTCTCTTCAACCGCTAAGAACTCAAAGTACTTGGGGCCGGGCATGACGATGGCGTACTTCCCGCATTCTTCAGCGAGACGGCCATTGAAATGGATGCGCCCATCTAGATCTGCGACCGTCGTGTCCGCGTAATACATTTTATTCCCGTAATAATGAGCGAGATAGATGGTGTCTCCAGAAATGCCGTCGATGGTCACGTCAATACCGTGGCTTTGGGCGTGTAGCGTATCAATGGAGCCAATCGAAAAGGCAGAAAGAAGTAAACAAGCAAATAGGGGGCTCTTAATCTGAATCATAAAACGAGTTTTCATCTGTTTGTTCGAACTTGCAAGTTGTACAAATTTACTCATGGCACGAGGGTGTTTTACAAGCTAATTTCACAAGGATTCTCAACAAATGATTGGCAATAAGCATACCGTTTTTGTGATCGGGGGTGGATGGGTTGGAGCTCCGTTATCTCGAAGTCTATTCCTGGAGGGGCATAGCGTTGCGGTCACCACACGGAGTGAGCAGAAACAAGAGGCCTTTCGGCAGGCTGGTTTGGCGCCGGTATTCTGGGATTGTGATCACCACATGCCGGGTTCTGACCGTGCACGTGCTTTGCAAAAAGCAGGCGCGAATGCTACGCACTGGGTGCTGACAATTCCGCCAAATAAACAATGGAATCAAATTGAAAATGAGCAATGGCACCAAGATGTATGTGACGCTGCAACGGCATCTGAAATCAAGCGTTTGGTTGTCTTTAGTTCGACATCAGTATATCCAGACAAAGGAGTTGTACGAGAACAAGATGCCCAAGCTTCATCCATTTCACCCCATTCTGGAAAGTCACTTTTAGCGCTAGAGCAGGTCTTCGATGCGGCACCTTTTGATGTGGTCATCTTACGCTTCGGCGGGCTGATTGGAGCAGATCGTCATCCTGGAATGAGGGCTTCGCAAAAGGGCTGGAGCAATCCCAATCGGCGAATGAATGTCACCACACTTGAGGATGCCACCAGTGCCTGCCAGCACGTACTCTTCTCTTCAACAATGAGTGGAGCGTACAATGTTGTCTCTCCAGATCATCCAACCTATTTGGATTTTGGCACATGTCTCGTAGATCTCAATTGGCCTGCAATTCTTGGTCATGCCAAAGAGCAATTGGATGTCAAAGGCAGGACGGTGTCTTCGGAAAGATTGATGGACACGGGTTTTGGTTTTCAAACTTCAGATGTCTTGGGTTGGGCGAAGGCGATGGGAGGCATGCGCAGTCCAATTCAAATCCGATTGAATGATACGAAGCACATTCATGGTGTGTTGCATCAAGCGAACCACTCAGAGGAACCTAAAGATGTAATGGTATTCGCTCACGGATACAAAGGGTTTAAAGATTGGGGAGCTTGGAGTCTAGTCATGGATGCGCTGACCAGTGAAAGGCGTAGTGTCTTTCGATTTGATTTCACCCAAAATGGGATCTATCCAGACTTCCCCAAAGAAATTTTGGACACGCAAGGTTGGAGTCAGAACACCTACCGCAAAGAAGTCGATGAATTGAAGGCGGTTTGTTCTCATTGGCAGGCTCAGGGACACCGCGTGTGTGTCGTTGGGCATAGTCGCGGAGGAGGCATTGCCGCCATAGCTGCACACGAAATGCAATTGGCAGGTGCACCGCTTTTAGCTTGCCTCTTTTGGGCTTCTGTATCTGATTTCGCCGCACGTTTTCCTGAAGGAAAAGAGTTGGATCAGTGGCAACATTCAGACCGATTGGAAATCAAAAACCAGCGAACTGGTCAAGTGCTTCATCATTGTTTTTCGTTTTACGAAGCATTTCAAAAGGAGGCTTCTGCCTTGGACATACAACGCTCTGTCAAGCTTCTTGATTGCCCCGTTTTCATAGCACATGCTGAGGATGACGAGTCGGTTCTCCCTTCAGAGGCCGAGGCGTTGGAACATGCCTCAGGTGCGCAAGTCAATTGGATTAAGAGCGGTGGACATACGTTTGGTGCGTGTCATCCCTGGAACGAACTGGTTTTGCCCATCGCTTTAATAGAGTTAGCAAGAAGAACACGTCTGTTTCTAGATGGTCTGAAATAATGGACAAAAAAAAGAGCCCGCAGCAATGCGGGCTCTTCTTGTAGAAAACAGGGTGATTACTGTTGAACAACGAGGCGCTGCGTTGAACGCAAACCACCATTTGAAAGCTCTACAAAGTAAATTCCGTTATCCAAGTTCAATTCAATGCGTTGTCCACGATCCAAAGAAGTCACCTTCTGGGTGTGCACCAATTGACCGTTCAAGGCGTGAATTTTCAACTGAGCATCAGCCGGCTGGCCTTGGATGTTGATGTAATTCGCTGCAGGGTTTGGTCCAAAGTTGAAGGTCAAGGCTTCAGGAGTAACAATCGTCGAAGGAACTGCAGTCAAAATTGAGACGTCATCAATGAAATACGTACTAACGTTCGTTGCGTCTCCATTTGCGAAAAAGTTTACGCCTCCGAAAGCAGAGTCAAACAACCAGTTGCCAACGGTTACTCCATCCATAGAGAGCGTAATGTTGTCAGAGTCCATGTCGACTAGGTGAGACATCTCGAACCAGGTGTCATGCTCAAAAGAACCTGCAGCAACGTCAACGCCGTCACTGTTTACATTTAAGGTCCCGTCGATTAAAAAGGTTGCTTCAAACGCCCATGCTACACCTGGTTCTTGTTCTTCTTGGACATTATAATATCCAACAAATCCAGAAGGGATGTACATCCAAAATGAAATGTCATAAACGTCCCCGTCTAAACCTGCGATGAGCATGATATCCATTGGACCACCGGTTGCAGCAGTACTGTAGATTTTCATGGAATTCGAACCAGTATGAGCAAGCTCATCGGTGATTTGAGAGTCTTCTTCCGTTTCAGGAGCGTTAGCCCAAGTGGACCAAACGGGACTGCTTGAGACGAAATCGCCTACAGCAAATCCTTCAAATCCTTCCTCATAAAGGACATCCTGTGAAAAAACGGTAACGCTCGTTACCAAACCAGCTAACAGTAAAAAGTTTTTCATGCTTGTGAATTTATCGTATTGCAATATACGAAATGACCACAACAATTCCTTATATGTATGATATCGAACCGAATAACATCGTTAAATTCGTAAAATGAATTGGGAAGGGAACCTGCGTAAAATGGTTGTGAAATGGGGCTCTTCAGCCAAGAACGAAGTCCAATATCGATGGGTAGGCGCAGACATTCTTGAATCGATGCCCCCAATTGATCCGCATCTTTGGATTGGCCAAGAGCTTACACTTGAATTTGAGGGTGTCATTCACTGTGTAGCAACAGGCAAGCGAATTCGAAAGGCATATGGAGAAGGCATGAGTTATGACGCGTGGATCAACGCCCCTCAAGCTGTAGAAAGTGTGTTTAACCCCGAACTGAGTCGCATCCATGAAGGCATAGCTCTTCGTGATCGCGAATGGGAAGAAGCGCACCACAACCAACCACATGTTGTATACATAAGCCATACCAGTGGATTGAAAGTAGGAGTGACGCGAGCGACCAACGTCCCATACCGTTGGATGGATCAGGGTGCTGCGGGAGCAATAGTCATTGCGAATACGCCTTACCGGCAACTCGCAGGTGAATTGGAAGTGGCGCTCAAGACACATATGGCCGATAAGACCAATTTCAGGAAAATGCTCGCCCAAGTCGATTTTGACGCGAAGCTATTGTTGGATGCGCGGGAGGATGCGTTCGAATGGCTCGGGGAAGCGTATGAGAGTTTTTTCGAAGGTGATGCGCCTCCAATGGAAATGATATATCCCGTTTTATCCTATCCAGCCAAAATAAAGAGCATTCGTTTGGACAAGGTGCCAAGCTTCAGTGGAGTCTTATTGGGAATCAAAGGGCAGTACCTACTCTTTGATGAGAATCGGGTATTCAATGTGCGCAGCCATGCGGGATATCGCGTGAAATTGAGCAGTTAATCAATTCAAGCTCGGATCACTCGGGGCATTGGCGATGTGCGCGTAATCAGGCCCCATGCTCCGAATGAGTTCCTTCCAATAGTCCTCATCTTCTGTTTGTGTATTCATGATGGTTTCAATGGGTGCATCCGCAACAAACCAGGACTTGCTCTTAATCTCGTCTGCAAGTTGTCCAGAGGTCCAGCCAGCGTAGCCAACAAAAAAGCGCAATTCTCGATCCGTGATCACACCGTCGGTAACCGCTTTTTTGAGCCAGTCAAAATCACCACCCATAAAAAGGCCTTCTTTCACTTGTATTGATCCCGGAACGTGCTCATTGCAGTGCAAATAATACAAGTTGGAGTTTTTAACCGGGCCTCCTAAGCTGATTTTTGCCTGCCAATGGGGCATTTCTTGAAGCAAATCTTGCAAATCGACTTCAATGTAATTGTTCAAGACAAACCCAAATGAACTGTCGCTGTTGTGCTCACAAAGAAGCACTGCCTTTCTTCCGAAGTAAGCGTCCTCTAAAAAGGGTTCGGACAACAAGACTTGTCCGGGCTTGGGTTCTACCGCTGATGCCGGTGTGAATCGAATCATGGTGCGAAGTTCCGACTTTTGGGTCAAATTTGACAGATGGAAATCAGTTCAATTCAACATGGAGTTAAGCCAAGTCGTTCGGCGTGTTGGATACTTGTGGGGTTTTTTGTGTGTTTTTCGTTGGGGGCTACTGCCCAATCAACTGCATTTGGGGAAGATCCCGCAGTATCATTGGAGAACAATGCGACTCCGACGTGGTCGGAGGCGATAGCGGCATTCCAGATTCTTGCCGACGACCACGATGACGCCACGCTAATCCAAGTTGGAAAGAGCGACGTGGGTAGACCGATTCATGCATTTGTTTTTTCACCTGGGGCAGATCAGGTCACCTCTCTGGAAACGCTCGAGTCATTTATGGCTTCTTCCGATGAGCGCATGGCCATGTTGGTAAACAATGCCATTCACCCGGGTGAGCCATGTGGTGTTGACGCTTCCATTGGTTGGATGCGAGAGGTTCTTAGCAATCGCAGCTTGAAGAAGGCATACTTAAATAAAATGGATGTGATCATCATTCCCATGTACAATATAGGTGGGGCTCTGAATCGGAATTGCTGCTCGCGAACCAACCAAGATGGACCGGAAGCTTATGGCTTCAGAGGCAACAGCCGGAACTTGGATTTGAACAGGGACTTTATCAAAATGGACAGTCGGAACGCCGAGGCTTTTGTCCAGCTATTTCATGCGGCCAAACCGGATGTTTTCGTGGACACTCACACGACCAATGGTGCGGATTATCCGTATCGAATGACCTTGATCACCACGCAGGTAGATAAAGCAGGGCCTGTCATTGGGCCGTTTTTAACAAAAGTCTTTGAACCGAAGTTGTATCAACGCATGGAGCAATTGGGAGAGCCGTTGATTCCATACGTCAATCTGCGCAATGAGACACCCGAAAATGGCATCGTCGCTTTTCTTGAAACCCCGCGCTACAGCACCGGATATACCACGCTGTTTTCAACGTTGGGCTTCACGGCCGAAGCACACATGTTGAAGCCCTTTCCTGAACGCGTGGAAGCGACACGGAAGCTTCTACAGGAAGTGGGTTTGTTGAGTATGGAGTTGGCCCGCGAAATCAAACAAATTCGAGCTGATGAGCAGGTGCGGCTTTCGAATGCTCACGACTTGCCTGTTCGATGGACGTTGGACGCGGCCGATTCCACAAAACTTGCATTCAAAGGATATACAGCGAGAAGGGAAATTAGTGCCATCACAAAAAGCACCCGTCTTCGATACGATCACAATGTGATGTGGGAGGATTCTATCACCTATCAGAATTCCTATGAAACGAAGTGTGTGACCATTTTGCCGGAATTTTACTGCATTCCACAAGCGTGGCACGAAGTCGTGGATCGTCTTGCATGGAATGGAATAGAAATGACAGCTTTGACGCGGGACACCGTCATGCAATTGCAAGTTGATTACATCGAATCGTTTGATTCATCCAGCAAGCCCTATGAGGGACATCATGTCAATACAACGGATTCAATCACTCAAGTGGATGAGTGGGTGCAGCTCTATGCTGGAGACTGGATCGTTTCAACGGAGCAGAAGGGAATTCGATTCTTAGCAGAGACGTTAGACCCGCGGGCACATGATTCGTATTTCACATGGAACTTCTTTGATAGTTCTCTGCAGCAAAAGGAGCATTATAGTGGATACGTGTTTGAAGAAACAGCATTCGATTTACTCCAAAACGATCCTGCTTTGTCTGCTAAATTTGAGGAAGAAAAGTCCTTGTTTCCAGAGCGCATGAACACGCCAAGGGCTCAGTTGAATTGGATCTACAAGCATTCTCCGCATTATGAGGGTACGGTCAATCGCTACCCCGTCTTCAGATCCATGACCCCTAGGACTTTTTCGAAATGAAGCCGCTCTGGAATCTTCCTCCTAAGTTCATTAGTACCACTCATAGTTTGGGTCGGTTCTTACGGCGGGACGTTGTTGGCTTGACTCCCGTTCAGATACGGTTGGCTTTGGACTCATTGTCCAGGCTTTACCCAGGGCCTGCTGACGTTCATTTTGCGTATGAAATGATCCAAGAACAGCAAGTGGCTCGCTTAAGACTCAAAAGGGATCAGCCAAAACAAGGCGTTTTCTTTGTTCACGGTGGAGGGTTTGCTTTCGGTTCAGCTAGAACTCATCGCGCCATAGCAAGTGCGCTTACAATGGAAACGGGCTGTGAAGTATGGATTCCAGAATACCCTTTGGCTCCAGAACACCCTTTTCCAGCAGCGTTGAATTCGTTGGAGGCGATGTGGCGGGAATTTAAGAGTCAGTACGACTCTGTTTTTGTGTTAGCCGATTCGGCAGGGGGCAGTTTAGCAGTAGCCATGATGCAAAGGTTAAGCCGCGAAGAACGTCATGAAATTCAGGGGCTGATGCTTCTTTCCCCATGGGTGGATTTGCGATCAAACTCCATGAGTAGCCGAGCGGATTCAAACGCCTGGAGTCCATTTGGTCGATTGGACATGTTGGAATATGCTACGCACTATCTCGCCGGTGCTGATCCAAAACAAATTGAGGTATCTCCATTGCTCGGTTCATTTGAAGCGTTTCCACCAACGTTGATTGAGACATCGGCGATGGAGTATCTGCATCCTGACGCTTGTGCTTTGAAGGAGCGTCTTCTAGCGGAGGAAATTGAAGTGTGTTGGCGAGAAGAGGAAAACGCTTTGCACGGTTGGCAGCTTTTTCCAGATATTTTACCCGAAGCAAAACGATCCGTAGCGGCCATGTCTCAATTTATGGATGAGAAACGCGTTGCAGAACCCAGGCATCAAATGCATGGTTAAGTAGCGTCATGCCTTCATTCAATTCTTCATCGGATATGATAAGAGGAGGGGCGATCCGAAAGGAATTTGGAGTGCTTAAGAAGTAAAAGATGAGCAGGCCGTTTTTTCGGGCATGCTCCACACAAAAATGAATCGCTTCTGGACTCTCCATGTCAACGGCGATGAAATACCCTAGGCGACGCACGGCCTTCACAGCGGAATGTTTTTTGAGTTGATTCTCCAATCGAGCGCCTCGCATTTCCAACGCTTTCCAATCAACCTTTTCAAGCAATCTCAATGCAGCAGCTGATGACGCGCATGCAACGGGATGTCCGCCAAATGTGGTGATGTGTCCAAGGTCCGGTTCATGAGCCAAAGTGCGCATGCTACTGGCGCTAGAAACAAAGGCTCCGAGTGGCATTCCGCCACCAAGTGCCTTGCCCAAACAAAGGATGTCTGGGGTCACGTCAAAGTGCTCAAAAGCAAAGGGCTTTCCTGTGCGTCCGATACCACACTGGATTTCGTCTAGAATGAGCAGAGTGCCCGTTTCATTGCATCGCTTCTCAAGTCTTTTGATCCATTCGATATCAGGAATGCGAATGCCGGCATCCCCTTGGACGGTTTCTGCAATGACGGCCGCTTGTGTGCCGTCGATTGCAACTAAAGCATCCTCGTGATTGAACGGAACAAATTGAACGCCATCGAGCAAAGGTTCAAAGGGCTCCCGGCGATCTTGATTGGAGCTAATACTCAATGCTCCAAAGGTGTTGCCGTGGTAACCTCCTTCCATTGCAATGAAGTTTTTGCGTCCTGTTACTCTACGGGCAAGTTTGAGTGCGCCGTCGATGGCTTCTGCACCTGAATTCACAAAATAAACGGCATCGAGGCTAGTCGGCAACAATCCGCGGAGTCGGCTTGCGGCTAAATCTTGTGCTTCTTGTTGCACTTCACCATACACCATGACATGGAGATGTCGATCGATTTGTTGATGCAGTGCTTCGACAATAGCGGGGTTGTTGTGGCCAAAAGATGAAACGCCAATGCCAGATATAAAATCCAACATTTTGGTTCCATCTTCTAAATGGAAGTAAACACCGCTTGCGCTGCTCACTTTTAAATTCAATGGATGCAACGTCGTTTGCGCCAATCCACGGTGAAGAAAGTCTTCCATCAAGGTTCGTTCACAAACAATTCAAACTCGTCTAAAAAAACCCAACTAGGATTTCCGGCGCCCAAGTGATCCGGAGGTAAATCGCCGAAATGCTTGACTTCAGCCCGCCAATATCGTGCTGTTCTGGATTGCCGACAAACAAATCGATGTGCGACATTCGACTCGTCTTCATTGGATAAGTCGTGGGTGGTCGTTTCGATAAATTCCCATGTTTTACCGTCTTCAGAACAGGAGAATGAGACTGATTGGGGGAGGAAAATCCAGGGCCGTATATCTCGCAAAGCCCCCATTGACATCCGTTGAACCCGTTTTGAACTTCCCAGATCTACTGTGGCAATGACATCCTTTCCCCAGAATCCCTGCCAATCCCCAGTCTGATAGTGGTTGTTCCCATGAATGCCATCAATCAAAGCTTGCGCTCCACCTGCGGCATATTGCGGGTCGAAAGGTTCATTTAAAACCAATTCATGCCGGTGGCTAATCTGGCGCACTTTATGGGCTACACGCGCTGAAGACAAGCCCAGTGCATTTTCACTGAACGCTTCGATACGCTGGCTTGATGTCAACGCGATAGGCTCTGTGTAGGTCTCCCACGGCGCGCTGCAATCGGAAGTATTGATGGCGCAAATACGATAGCGTGTGACCACATGTGGGTCTGGGTTGGTAATTGCAACGCTTGTTTGCATCGCCTGAAACGTTCGCGGTGCATGGATCACAGGGACGCTCACAAATTGGCTGTCGTCCAGTTTTTCTACAGGCCGGTCTCGGGAATCAAATCCAAAGTCACTGATTTCATCTGACCCCATGAAGTTCAATACTCCGCCCTCTAACAAAGACTCCTTTGAAATCCAACTGGCGCTTTTCGCTTCATCATTGAGTGTCCAAGAAGCAATATAGCGTTGCGGATTGTTGAACGAAATTGTTAGTGAGGGTAAGCTGTCGAGCTCATTTGATCTTGGCTGAACGACCGCCCTTTCAAATGCAGGGATTCCAGCCACGATCTGATGCGACCCCGGAGTTACGGGATACAACCCCAAAGCACTCCACACATACCACGCGCTCATTTGTCCGCAATCCTCATTTCCGGAAAGTCCATCCGGTGCATTCGGATACAACTCAGTTCGTATTTGAGTCACCAATTCAGCAGTACGGGATGTATTTCCGACGTAAGGGTAGAGGTAGGCCATGTGATGACTGGGTTCGTTTCCATGGGCATATTGACCAATCATACCCGTGATGTCCGGTTGCTGTCTTCCTGTTGTTTCACTGCTCGAGGTAAACATGCGTTCAAGCATGTGGTAGTACGTGGAGTCTCCGCCCATGAGCGCTATGTGCCCGTTGATGTCCTGAGGTGTGAAAAAATTGTACTGCCATCCATTGGCTTCCGTATAGTTGAAATTCACTTCTCGCGGCTCAAAATCTTCAAGCCAGGCACCACCTCGCTTGGGTTGAATGAAGTTCGTGGATGCATTGAAAAGGTTCCGATAGGAGAGCGCACGTTGCGTGAATCGTTTTGAGATTTTGGTGTTCGCAGGGGCGTTCGTGTCCAATTGTCTCGCGAATGCGGCAATGCAGGCATCATCAAATGCATACTCTAACGTTTTCGAAACGGACTCGTGTTCTTCATCTAAAGGGATGTATCCGTAGTCCGTGTAGGCAGGGAGACCCAAATGTGCGCTGTCTGCAGCTTGTAGCATGGCCTCAAGGGCCAGATTCTGATCAAAGTCCTCAATGCCCCAACTGACAGCATCTTGAATCACGGGGACGCTGTGATAACCAATCATACAACCTGTGTAATTGCCCGCCAATTCCCATACAGGCAGCTGGCCTCCCTGTTGATACATTCTCAACATCGTGCGAATAAAATCACGAGATCGAGCCGGTTCTAACCAATTGAGCAACGGATGCAATGAACGGAACGTGTCCCAGAGAGAAAAAACGGTGTAATGCAGTCCTTCATCCGGACTCAATTGATGGACATCTAAATCGGTCCCGCGATACCGACCATCGACATCAGAAGCCACATTGGGGGTAGTGAAGCTGTGGTACAGGGCCGTGTAAAAGATGGTTCTTTCGTCTTCTGTGCCTCCTTCAATGGCGATGCAGCTGAGCTGGTCTTCCCATTTGGCTTCAGCTTCCTTTCGGTAGTGATCAAAATCGGTGCGCGGTGTTTCCTTTTCCAAATTATTCAGCGCTCCATCGATGTCCACAAAACTGATTGCCATTCGGACATTCAATTCTTCGACCACTCCAAAATCACAGGCAAAAACAGGAATGTATTCCATGGTCTGCATGACCGTTCCGTCCTCCAGTGTGTCAGTGATGGTGATCTCAGAAAGTTGGTCTTGCCATTCAAAAGCGCGATCAAATCGCGCCGCAAAATAAACGTGCTGCTCGTTTGCCCAGTTGTCAGACAATCGGTGGCCTACCAACGTTGAGTCATTGAGTGGCTCAATGCTATAATGAATAAGTTCATCGCGATGCTGCAGGTCGACGAGCAATGTCAGTGTATCGGGTTCTTCAAGTTGATACCGATGAACGCCAACGCGCTCGGTCGCGGTTAATTCTGCAAAGACACCATGGTCTTGAAGCTGAACGCTGTAATACCCTGCATGCGCACTTTCTTTTGCATGATCAAATCGACTCTTGTATCGATCGGCCCAGTTCGAAGCACCAGGCCGAAATTGAGTGCAAGGCATGAATAAAATATCGCCATAATCGGAAACGCCGGTTCCTTGCAGATGTGTGTGCGTAAATCCATAAATCATGGAATCACTGTAATGATATCCGCCACATCCATCCCATCCGTCAAGACGCGTGTCTGGACTCAATTGCACCATTCCAAAAGGAACAGTAGCTCCTGGATAGGTGTGACCATGGCCTCCAGTGCCAATAAAAGGATTCACCGTTTCGTGAAGCGAAGCAGGTGCCGTACCGTTTGAACAACCATTCAAGCCGGCCGTTAGGATCACGAGAAGCAAAACCTGGAATACTCGATGTATCGTATGATTCATTCTTATTGCGTGTTTCGAAGCCATTGATAAGCCGCATTCAAAACAGGGTCGTCCCCCTTTTGAAGGTCCAACTCTGACCATGAAATCGGGAAGTCCGGTAGAATCGGTTTAGAATCCCAGGCGTGTGAGGAAGAACTGAAATATTGGGCAGTGGCAATGTTGACCGTCAAGCCTGTATGAGGTAAAACACGTTTCACGGGATTTCCAAAGGTCCCCGAAGCGCTACCCATTGGAGATTCGCCAAATGTGCTTCCGCGGCCGCTTTGAATAAACCAGCTGGCAAAGGCAACCGAAGCAGAAGCTGAGAGACCATCCATCAAAAGAGCTGTTTTGCCCGCATAATTCAATCGTTTGTGCGGATGCGATGGGATGTCAAATAAGATTTCTACAGTAGAGCCAATGGGCGTCTCACGCATGGCCTTTGAAAAGCGCGTCATTTCAAGATGCTTACTATCCCGTCGAAGGGGCAGAGCAAAACCGTTTTTGCGGTGCAGCGTTTTGGTAAATGCGCTTTGTCGAATTGAAACCGCATGAGGGAGATAGACGGGGCTACTCGTTAAATATGGAAGAAGCAGTTCCATCAGAGCGACATTCCCTCCCGCGTTGCCTCGGATGTCAATCAATAAAGAGATTGGAGAGTTGAGCTCATCGCGGCTTCGTTTTTTCAACGTTCTAAATCCTTGCCGAAGCGAGCGCTCAAATTGTCTATTCCGATTGGGTTGAAAGGAAGAAATGGTCAGACACGCCACCTCATGATCAATGAATTTCCATTCTATGGACTTGTTCCTTTTCGGCTCTTGTTTGGAGGAATGATCGCGGGTGATGGTTACGGGGTGTTCGATGTGTTCATCCGTAAGCCCTCCCAATTGAACACGTAAGGTGTCGGATGGAGATGATTGGATCATCATAGTAGCCAGGTCATTCCAAAACTTCTCCGCCAATCGAAGTCGTGCTATGGGAGCTTCTCCTTCAAGCGGAACAAGCTGAAGTGCCGTACCTAAAACCATGCGAGCGGATTGGCCGTTTATTCCTATGATCTCAGCTCCCGTTTCGATGCTGCCATTGCCATCGTTTGCGGCGTAAATCCGGTTTTGGATGGTCGTGATTTCAAAGGGCAATACGCCATGCTTCTCGCGCATGGAGTCTGAAAGAGACTTGAGTGAAACACAGGTATGACTGTCTTTCAACACGTTGGTCAAACGCGAAAAAACTTGAGCTGCGGCCAGGTGAGTTCCTCCGCCATTGTACATCGCGTTTCCAGCTGTATACGCATCATTCCAATCCTGCTCGGTGCACCGAGCAAAGGGGGAGGGGTGCATCTCTTCAATCCACTTCTTCAATGTGTCCAAGTCCTTGTGAATGGACTGTCCACTCAAAAAGTCCACACTGTGCCCATTCGCAGTGCTTAGATTTTGACTGGTTCCGCTCAAACAAATCAAAAGAACGCTAGCTAAAATGGTAAAGCGACCAAACCGAGCCGTGTTATATCGTGTTGATTCTAGCGCCATCAATCCTCTTGGTTTCGCATTTTCACCATGGTAAGGATGGTTGCGATTGCAACGCTTTCTCCTGTCTCATCCTGCATTTCGACATAAAATTTTACAATGCCTTTGGAGACATCCTCGGGACTGCGTTTTTCCTGCGCAATCTTTTCCTTCACAGTAAGCTTCACACCCACCGTTGCCCCGGGATAAACAGGTTTTGTAAATCGGGCGGATTCTACACCGTAATTCAAAAGAACAGGTCCCTTCTTCGGGTCAACAAAAAGTCCTGCGGCTTTACTGAGCAAATAGTACCCGTGAGCCACGCGTCCAGTAAAAATGGTTCCTTCTAAACTGGTTTCGTCCACATGCGCATAGAAATGATCACCACTGACATTGGCGAAATTGACAATGTCCGCTTCGGTGACGGTGTGTTTGGCCGTTGTTACCGTATGCCCAATTTGCAAGTCTTCAAAATGCTGCTGAAACAAGTGTGGGTTGGCCTCTATCTGCTGGCCTCCAGGTTGATAGGACTCCGTGATGGCTCCAACCATCGTGGGGGAACCTTGTATCGCGGTCCGCTGCATATAATGGTGTACTCCTCGCATGCCGCCCATTTCTTCGCCGCCACCTGCTCGACCGGGTCCGCCGTGGACGAGTAATGGGAGTGGTGAGCCATGGCCTGTGGACTCATTGGAGCAATCGCGGTCCAGCACCAATATACGTCCGTGCATTGGGGCCGCATTTAAAACAAAGTCGCGAACATCCTCTTGATTGTGGCTTACAAAAGAGCAGCACAATGATCCTTTCCCCATGTTGGCCAATTCAACGGCTTCACCTAAATCGTTGTAAGGCATCAAAGTGCTCACAGGCCCAAAGGCCTCGACTTCGTGACAACGAACGCCATCCAAGGGAGTGTCCATGCGCAATAGGGTTGGTCCGAGGAAAGCACCCGCTTCATTTGTAGCCCCTACAGGCGTTGATTGATCTCGGTATACACAACTGGCTTCGCTTTCTAATTCAGCAATCTTTTGAAGCACCTCTTCTTTTTGAGCCTTGTTGACCAAAGCGCCCATGCGAACGCCTTCTCTTTGAGGATCCCCAATGGTTGTTTTTTTCAAAGCCGCAATTAATGCCTCTTGCACAGGGTCCATTAAGTGCTTCGGAACAAAAATTCTACGAATGGCGGTGCATTTTTGACCGCATTTGACCGTCATTTCCTTCCGGACCTCTTTTACGAATAAGTTGAACTCCACATCTCCCGGCTCAACATATGGGCCTAGGATTGCAGAGTTTAAGGAGTCCGCCTCCATATTAAAGGGTACAGCGTTCTCAATGATTCTTGGAAGCGCTTTGAGTTTGCGTCCTGTTACTGCTGAGCCTGTAAATGTGACGATGTCTCGCTCGTCTACATGATCGAGTAAGTTTCTAGCAGGACCACAGATTAATTGGATGGCTCCAGCTGGCAGAATGTTGGATGCGATGATTTCGCGGACTACCGCTTCTGTGAGATAGCTCGTTGCAGATGCGGGCTTCACAATCGCGGGGACTCCAGCAAGCCAATTCACGGCCACTTTTTCGAGCATGCCCCAGATTGGAAAATTAAAGGCGTTGATGTGAATGGCCACTCCTTGTTTCGGTACCAATATGTGATGACCGACAAACGAGCCTTCCTTACTCAGGGGAATTCCAAATCCGTCCAACGCAAATGGTGTGTCTCCAAATTGCTTTCTCAGGCTAGCATAACTAAATAAATTACCAATTCCACCTTCAATGTCAATCCAGGAATCATTCCGAGTGGCTCCTGTAGCCCAACTGATTTCATAAAACGTCTCTTTCTTTCTGTGCAGATGAAGCGCCAAAGCCTTGAGCATGCGTCCGCGCTCTTGAAACGTTAAGTTCCTTAAATGGACATTGCCAACCGTCCGAGCATAGTGCATGGCCGACTCCACATCAACCAAGTCCTCATTCAATCGTGCTACGGCATTGCCATGCACGGCATGTAACAAAGCCGTCGAATCCTTCGCTAATTTGGTTGAGGGCACCCACTTGTTGCATAAGTAGTGTTCTAAATGATGGGGGGTGGTAGTCATAACGGGAAACTTTCGGCCAATTTACCACCTTATCGATTCCTCAGAGAACACAACCTTGTATTGCCTACTTCTTGTCCAGGTGCTTTTGCGAACTGATATCTTGGTGTTGTCATTAAAATGCCGTTATTTTGATTCTGTCGTTGAGATAAGCACATACGTCTATGAAGTTCAAATTAAATTCTCTGAGATTATTTTGGGTTTTAGAAACAGTTTACCTTATCTTAGCCTCAATAGACATCAAATCTTGATCAGAAACATCAAATATTTCATTCAAATGAAGAACCTTTTCACACTGGCTGCGGCCTCTTTTCTCGCCTTCGGAGCGAGTGCCAGCAATGTTGAGCTGGTTGTCGAAGCAGTAAACAATGGCGGTCAGGTTGAAGGGAACACGTACCGTGTGTACGCTGTATTGCCTTCTGCCGAGCACTCTTTGCACGCTGTTTTCGCTGACGGCGAACACGTTTTGAACGTAGCAACTACTAGCTCGTTTTATCAGCATCAATACGGAAGCTTTTCTTCTTTGGATGTAAACAATCAAATCGTTGCTTTGGATGCGGGTCTCGCATTTGATAGCTGGGTTACGATTGGCGCAACCAATAGCGACAACAACAACCTATGGACTGTAGGTGTTGACTACAACAACTTCTTGAGTGGTTCTGAATTGACGATCACTGATGGAGCTTGGTTTGTTGTACCTACAGACGTTCAAGCAGCTACTGAAGCTGGTAACCGGGTATTGTTGATGCAATTGACTACAGATGGAACTGCTACAGGTATCTTGAACTTGCAGGGATGGGACGCTGAAGGTGCTGCATGGCGCGCTCACGATCTCACATTCTCTTCAACAGATGCTGAAGTATTCGGTTGCACTGATAGCAATGCTTCTAACTTCAACACGGATGCCACGTACAACGACGGTTCTTGCTTCGGCGAAAACAACGGTGCTACGAACGGTCTGTCTAACATCGACGGAACGACTGAGTGGAACATTTTCCCTAACCCAGTATTCGAAAGCACGTTCAGCGTAAAGTTTGACCGTGAATTGAACTTGGGCGGAGAGAACATCATTCTTGAAGTAACAGACATGGCTGGTAAGTCTGTGATCTCTCAGGAGGTTGCTCAAGAAAACATTGTAGGAGGCAATCGCATTGTTGTCAAGCATGGCTTGGCTGCAGGTAACTACACAGTTGCCGTAAAGCATGCTAACTTCAATGATGCTCAAAACATCGTTGTTTCGAAGTAAGCTAGAGCTTATATCACATTGAAAAAGGGACCTCTATGGGTCCCTTTTTTTTGTGCGAAAAACTCAGGCTAGAAGAAGTAAATTTGGGACAATGAATATTCTATCATTCAAGCGCATCAGTCTTCACGTAAGCTGCATGCTTCTCTTAGCCAGTTGTGTTCATGAAAACACTTCTGAATCCAGTCTAACGGGAGTGCCTATGCTTGGACACGTGGGGATGCGACATGCTGTAGTTTGGAGTCAAGCAACCGATGCTACTGCCATGAAGTTGACTTACTGGGAGCAGGGTCAATCGATGCCCGTCGCACTCGCGTCTTATGGCAAGCGAGATGAATACAACTGTAGTGTATATCAGATCGACGGATTGGAGCCAAATGTCCGCTACGAGGGCTTCATTCAAACCGTGGACGGTCGCAGCCTTTCAGACACGATTTATTGGACCACACAGGAATTGTGGCAATACCGCACCGACCCCCCTCAATTCACATTTGCCACGGGAAGTTGTGCGTTTATCAATGAGGAGCAGTACGATCGCCCAGGCACACCTTATGGAGGGGATTACCAGACATTCAAGTCAATCGCTCGCGAAGACTTTCAGGGCATGCTATGGCTTGGTGACAACGTCTATTTACGAGAAGTGGATGTGTCAAGTAAGGCAGGGTATCGCTATCGATATGAGCAAATGAGACGCCTCCCCGAATTGCAGGGACTCCTGTCTAAGGGAAGTCACTATGCTATTTGGGATGATCACGATTTTGGTCCGGACAATTCAGATGGGTCCTGGTATCATGCGGATTGGGCCAAAGAATCGTTTGATTCATTTTGGGTCAATCCAGGGAACGGTCTGCGCGAAGCTCCTGAGTTGAATGTCGCGTATTTCCAGTACGCTGATGTTGACTTTTTTCTATTGGACAATCGAACGCATCGTGTCAATCATCGCATGGGGCCTGAAAAGAGGACCTTATTGGGAGATGTGCAAATGAATTGGTTGCTGAATGCGCTTAAAAACAGCAGGGCACCTTTCAAAATCATCGCCGTTGGTGGACAAATGTTAAGTGACGTGGCGAAGTACGAGAATTTCGCCCAATTTCCAGAAGAGCGCGATCAGCTTTTGGAAGCTTTGAATGAGCTCAGGATTAAAGGCGTTGTCTTCTTGTCTGGAGATCGGCATTGTACGGAGCTGTCTCAGATCGAGCTTCCCAACGGACGGTTCGTTTATGACTTGACAGTTAGCCCGCTAACGAGCAGCAGTTATGACAATACCGAAGAACCGAATTCACATCGGGTGGAAGGAACCGTGTTTGGAAGTCGCAACTATGCATTGCTTGATTTCTCTGGCCCACGGAAAGAGCGTGTATTAAAAATGTCCGTTAAGAACAGCGAAGGGGAACTTCAATGGACCAGGTCCATTGAGGCTGCTAACGGTTATGAATTGAAGCGATGAGTAGAGCTCACCATTCATCATCCATGAGGTAGTCAGTCATCTTGGGGCGCTGATCAAGTTTGATCAAGTAGTTGACTCCTTCTAGCGTAACGCGAATAGCCTTGCAGATGGTCTGCTTTCCTGGCATTTCGAATTCAAAGGTGTCATCTTCATAGCCTTCGGGATACATGGACTCCAGAGCTTTTTGAATAGTCGTCGGTAGCTTTTTGTAACTCACAATTAAGTTTCTCATAGCAAAGGGGATTAGAGGACCCTTTACTGCGACTTGGGTTAAAAGGTTTCGTTTGGCCTATTGATTCCGTTATTTGCAGGTACAATTTCATCATGGAGCATTCTAAAATCGATATTCGAAAGGACTACGCGAAGCAATCATTGAATCGAGAGGATTTAGCCGACTCCCCAGAGGAACTGCTCAAGAAATGGCTTTCCGATGCTGCGGAAGTCGATGCCTTTGATTACAATGCAATGTATTTGTCGACTGTAAATCAAGAAGGAAAGCCTTCGGGCCGGATCGTTTTACTGCGCGGTTTGGAAGAGAGTGGACTGCGCTTTTACACCAATTACACAAGCTCCAAGGGAAAGGACATTGCTGTAAACCCCCATGTAGCTGTTGCCTTTTTCTGGAAGGAACTTGAAAGGCAAGTTCGCATCGAGGGGACGGCCTATCGTTTGACACCCGAAGAGAGTGATGCCTATTATGCGACACGTCCTCGGTCAAGTCAAATTGGAGCGTGGGCATCTCAACAAAGTGAGTCCAACGATCAAGACGATTTAAAACAACGGTTTGAGGCGATGTCGGAGAAATTCAAAGATTCAGAGATCGTCCCTCGTCCGGAACATTGGGGCGGTTTTCGCGTCGTTATCACATCATGCGAATTCTGGCAAGGCCGCCCGAATAGATTGCACCAACGTTGGCTATACGATCGGGGAGAAGCGGCATCTGAATGGAAGGTGACTCCTCTTGATCCCTGAAGATTTATTCAACGCGGACGACAAGGCCTTTTAAGTAAGCGCCTTCAGGGTGGAATGCGCTGACAGGGTGGTCTGCGGGTTGGTGCAAGCGATATAGAATTCGCGCTGTCCGTCCTGCTTGAATGGCTGCCGCAATGACTGTATTCGTAAACATGCGGTCATCCACTGCTTGTGAGCAGGAGAAAGTCATGAGTAAACTTCCAGGCTTCATGGTTTCTAGAGCCCGTAAATTAATTCGCTTGTATCCTTGAATGGCTGCATGACGTGCCGAAGCACTTTTAGCAAATGCAGGCGGATCTAAAACAACGATGTCAAAATCAGCGACCCCGTTTTTGAGGTAATCTAGCGCATCGGCCTGAATGGACTGATGAACATCACTGCTATATCCGTTTTTCGCCACGTTGGCCTCTCCAATTTCCAACGCGCGGGCTGAACTATCTAAGCTGTGGACCTCTGTCGCTCCACCCTGAAGTGCACTCACGGAGAATCCACCCGTATAGCTGAAGGTGTTTAGAACCCTTTTTCCTTTAGACAATTGCCCCAGCAACAGCCTGTTCTCTCGTTGGTCTATGAAGAATCCTGTTTTCTGACCTTCAACCAAATCAATGACATACGCGTTGCCATGTTCTTGCGCATTCCAATTTTCTGGAGCATTGCCATGAACCCACGTGTCTAAGTTGGTTACGTGCCCATTCTTTCGCAAGACCTTTGCGCTTTTGTTGTAGACCCCAACCAAATCATCCTTCAATTCAGCCTTCAATGCCTCAATGATCCATTCCAAAGAATGATGCATTCCTAAAGAATGGGTTTGAACGACTGCTACTCGATCGTAATAATCGACGATGAGTCCGGGGAGACCATCACCCTCTGCATGCACCAGTCTGCACGTATTTTGACCGTCAGAATTGATCAAGCCCAAGTCTTGCCGCACAGCAACAGCCTGTTTGATTTTGTCTTGGAAAAAGGACCCCGTAGGGATGGTTTCGTCAAAGGAGATCATTCTGATCGCAATCGAAGTCCCCTTTGAATAATGGCCATAACCCAAGTGACCACCTTTGTTCGAGTGAACTTGAACCAAGGCCCCATCTAGAATGCCTGCCTCTAAGTTCTTGATGGCACCGCTAAACACCCAAGGGTGGCGTCTTCTAATCCCTTCGTCCTTTTTAGCTTTTAGCTGTATGCTTTTGATCTCCATAATGGTCGCGAAGGTAGTACTCGTTCAGTCCGATTTGGCGGGGAAAACGTGATCTCCTTTGAGTAGAATTTCACCTGCTTCTCGCAATAAGGTGAGTTCCTTCATTTTGAGATTGTGGTCAATCAGCGGGTAGTGCCAAAGCCATTCAGAAATACGAAGTCCCTTCTCTGGAATGAGTTCAACGACACCTTGCAAGAACGAGGCCGCTGAGGCTCTGCAATCGTCGCACATACCGCAAGGCACAACGTCCTCTTCGCCGAAATAACGTTCGATTGTTGCCGCTCTGCAATCCTGGGGCGTCAGATACTGTTCCATGGTCTTCCATTTCACTTGAGAAACCCGTTTTCTGTTCTCGAGCAGTTCCTTAGCAATCGTGAGAGATTCCGCTCGAATACGAGCTGTTTTCCAAGAAATTGATGCTATAAACGACGGTTTCACCAGCTCAATCCAACCCCATTGATCAAATTGATGCAAGGCAGACCGGATTTCAGATTCAGAAAGAGAGGTGCTCCGCATTATTAACGCGAGTGGCCACCTCGATTCTTGCAGTGATTCCTTGACGTGACGAACGAGCCATTGCCCGAGTATGCTTGAAGGGACGGTAGTGTCAATTGTGTTGAGTCCCCGCTGAAGCGCTGTATTGATTGTCAAACGCACATCGTCCGAAGGTGTGTTTTTTTGCCAAGCAATCAGGCCTTCCTTTTGTAAGATCCGCAAACTAGATTCGGTCAGTCGCTGACTTGCTTTTTGCTGGGTACACCATTGACCCAAATGAAAGGGCGTGTTTTCGGTCGGACAGTCTCCAATAGCGACGAATCCTTGATTGGCCAATCCTTGGTATACAGCTTGAATGAAATCAAGCGGTGGGAACTGTAACTCAAGAGATTTTTTGGCATTTTGAATGGCTTCTGAGGAAGGGAATATGGCACATGTAGACGGGAGTCCATCCCGACCAGCACGCCCCGCTTCCTGCACGTAGCTTTCCATGTCTGAGGGGATGTTTGCGTGAAAAACCCAACGGACGTCCGCCTTGTCTATTCCCATTCCGAATGCGCTCGTACAGGTGAGAACTTGTGTTTTCCCCTCCATCCAACGCTTCTGACGGTTTTGCCTTTCACCGGAAGGAAGTCCGGCGTGATAAGCCTCTGCCTTAACACCGACATGGACAAGACGCTCGGAGAGTTGGATGGAAGCTTGGCGCGTGCCGGAATAGACCAGTCCAGTTCCACGCATACGACGAGCGCACTCTAGCAACATACGTTCTGAATCTCCAAGGTTGTAGACAGCGAACATCAGGTTGCTCCGTCTGATTGGTGTCCGAAAAAGAGCCGCAGAGTTCAGAGACAGCTGTTCCGAGATGTCACGTGAGACGTCGACCGTTGCCGTTGCCGTGAACGCGCCCCAAACAGCCTTCGGACACACAGGTCGAATCGCCAAGATTTCACGGTAAGCTGGCCTGAAGTCATGCCCCCATTGAGAGATGCAATGCGCCTCATCTACGGCAATCGTTCGCACATCCATGCGCTCTATGCGTGCCAAAAAAACGGGTGATTTCAACCGTTCAGGCGCGACATAAAGAAACTTGAGTCCTCCAAAAACCGCATTGTTGCTGATTCTGTCGATGTCACCACTGTTTGAGTCTGACGAAATAAAGTCAGCCGCAATTCCCTTTGATTTGAGCGATGCAACTTGATCCCTCATCAAAGCGATAAGAGGCGAAATCACCAAACAAACGCCACCTCGAATCAATCCAGGCACTTGAAAACAGATTGATTTCCCTGCACCCGTTGACATGATGGCCAACGTATCATTGCCCGCGCATAGCGAAAGAATAGGACCGGTTTGATCCGGACGGAATTCAGAATGCCCCCAGTGGTCCTTGAGTAAGGAACTTGCTTGAGTAAGAAATGATGATGAGTGCATTAAAATCTGAATACCTGCTTTACTTGAAAGAATGTTGGGCGAACTTCGCGTCTTTATCGAGAAACAAATGTCATGCGGAACATCGTAACGGGAAACTGGAAGAGCAACAAATTGTGGGATGATGCTGAGAAATTGATGGTCGACGTGGCTACAGGTATCCACGCATCTCAGCACACCGACATTTTCGTAGCTCCACCTACACCATATTTAGCAGCCCTGAAGGCACAATCTACTGCTTTTGTAGGTCTTGCTGGTCAGCAATGCAGTGCGCACAATGAAGGGGCCTTTACAGGCGAGCATACAGCTTCCATGTTGAAGTCAGCGGGTGCAAAAGCTGTGCTTATAGGTCATTCAGAGCGAAGAGGTGCTTTTGGTGAGAGTGACGCTGTTGTAGAAGCGAAAGTCCATCATGCATTGGATGCTGGATTGCTAGCCATTGTCTGCTGTGGAGAAAATCTTGAAGAACGGGATGCAGGCCAACACTTTGAAAAAGTCTTGACGCAATTATCTCACGCTTTTCAAAACATAGATGCGAGCAGAATGCGCCACGTCGTCGTCGCTTATGAGCCCATATGGGCAATAGGAACAGGCCGCACGGCTTCTGCGGCACAAGCTCAAGAGATGCATGCTGCGATTCGCCAGCATGTGGTTGGATTGTATGATGCATCCATAGCTGAGTCCATGCGGATTCTTTACGGAGGGAGTTGCAAACCTTCCAATGCCCTCGAAATATTCATGCAGCCTGATGTCAACGGCGGATTGATCGGTGGCGCATCGTTGAACGCTTCTGATTTCTTAGCCATCGTTGCGGCTTCCAATGAGGCGGCGTCAAAGGAGCAGCAAGGTGGTTGATACGCCAACATTCCTTAGGTTGACGTTGACCTGCAAGCCGCTACTCCCGGCACGAGAGATTGCCGTAGCTTGGCTAGAAACATGTGGATTTGACATGTTTGAAAATAGAGCTGATGGCGTTTTGGCGTATGGAAAGGAATCGGATATTGATCGGGTCGCATGCGCTGATATCCTAACGGATTTGAAAGAGATTGCCGAGATTGAAACAGCCTTTGAATCCATCGTCTCGGAAAATTGGAACGCTTCATGGGAGGCTGACTACCAAGCCATTGATGTCGACGGTTTAGCTCACATGAGGGCGCCGTTTCACCCAGCACCAACTAGCGGGTTGGACTTGGTCATTCAACCTCAAATGTCATTTGGAACCGGACATCATGCGACAACGTGGCAAATGCTCCGAAGGCTTTTGGACGAGTCTGTTGCTGATCAGGTCGTTTTGGACATGGGTTGTGGCACAGGGGTATTGGCCATTGCGAGTCACTTGCTTGGTGCTGAAGCCGTTGTGGCAATCGATATTGATCCGTGGTCTTATGAAAATACCCGCACGAATTACGAGCTCAATGGACTCGATCCTGCAGCCTCGAACGGTCAGGTTCTTTTAGGAGATGCATCCCTACTCGAACCGTGGGAAGGTCGATTTGACTTGGTTTTAGCCAACATCAATCGCAACGTCCTCTTGATGGACATGCGGGCATACGACAACGTTCTCAAACCAGGTGGCCGTGTTTTGATGAGTGGATTCTTCCCTTCAGATTTGGACATGTTGAAAGCTCTTTCGAGCGAGTTGCAATGGAATTGGTTGTCGAGCACTGAGCGCGAGGGGTGGTGCTGTTCGTTGTGGGAAAAGTCACATCCTTGATGCTAAATAACAACCTAGTCACGTTGTAATTTCGTGCCATGCGCTGTTATCAAAAGCCAATCATTTCAACTGCTAAAATGTTTCCGCGTCATGTCGGGGCTTTTGTTCTGCTTGTGATAGCGCTAATCGTGACGGCCATGGGTACGGCCCAGACATATCAAGCCGATTGCGAGGCGCTAGGAGAGCAATTGCAAAGGGAGTTGGAAGAAACAAGCGGGAGCGATGCTAAATGGGCTAAGAAGACGCTGTCGCCCCTGCTTTGCGGCCCCGACTTGCGTTCCTCGCAATTGGATACGATTGCACTGTTTTGCAATGAATTCCAGAAAAAAAGAGTTTCCATGTCAAAGGGAGTATTGAATTACCTCCTCACGATTGAACAGCTTGTGCGTCGCAACGACTCTGAATTGTGGCATACGTGGCATAACGTGGTTGATGCGATGCTTCAAAACAAGAAGTGGAAGAAATCCCTGGCGTCATTTTTAAAAATCAGTCCGGGTTTAATTCGAGAACAAATCCTTTTCGGTGCACCAAGCGGAATCTGGAGACTTGAGGACACAGCGTTTCAATTGAATGTGGATTCAATTCCACAATTGACATTTCAAAACGGCCGTCTAATCGGTGAGGCGAAGGGCGATCGAATCGAAGTGTTGCGAACGAGCGGGGTGTGGAATCTAACGAAGGACCGACTCCAGCTGTCAGGAGGCAAATTGCCTTGGACAGGCACCCGGTTTGATTCTCTTGGGTATTATGCTGAAATGGAGCCGTTTGAATTGAAATTGAAAAGCAGCGGTTTCGTTTGTGATGACGCGGTTTGGCATTCAGACTTGTTGGAAGCGCCGCTCCAAGGAAGAGTCACAGCTAAACTTCAGAATTTTGAAAACATCGACAGCAAAACGTATCCTCGATTTGCGAGTGAGGCAGATCGGATTCGATTGGAAGACGTGTTTGAAGGCGTGAATTATGAAGGGGGCATGGCCGTAAAGGGTGCACGTATATCCGGTATCGGAACCCCCGATTTCCTTGCTAAAGTTGAAGTATTCAGAGACGATACCATATTTATGACCTTGTCGGCGGCAGAATTCTTATTTACCCCAAAAGGATTTTCAACGGCCCACAGTCGGTTGAACTTGTTTTTTAGGAACGATACGATAAGCCACCCTGATGTCAGTGTGCGGCTAGACGACCTGACTGGTGCTTACCGGGTAATGCGTCAAACTGAGGGGCTAGGTCAGCAGTCATTTGAAGACCGTTACCATACGATTTCTTGGGATGTCGATGGTTTTGCATGGAGTCGAAATTCAACAACAATTTCCATTGGCTCCGTGTTTGGGGGAAGCTCTAAACTCGGTGTTTTCGAAAGTAGCACTTTCTTTAAAAGAGAGTCATTTTTGAAGATGAAGGGGATTGGGGATGTACATCCCCTGACACGCGTGAAAAATTTCGTGAAAGAAAACGGACGAAGTGAATTCACTAGCGAAGATTACGCCCGATTCATTCGGATGAGTGAGGTACAGGCCCGCGTAGAGTTGTTGAACCTAGCCAATGCACGGTATGTTTTCTTCGATCCGGAAACTCGGTGGTGTGAGGTCCAGCCCAAAATGCTGTCAAGCATGCGGAGTTTCAGTGGTCGACAAGATTATGACGTGCTGAAATGGGAGTCAATGCCACAGTCTGGCGGCAATGCTGAATTCAGTTTATTGAATGGCTTCATGTCCATTTATGGTGTTGATTATGTGTTTTTAAGTGATTCACAAAACGTGAAGATCTTTCCGAGAAATGGGGAAGTCATCTTGTCTGAAAATCGAGATTTCACATTTGATGGAAGGCTTAAGGCTGGAAACCTCGACATGCAGGGTGAGGGCTTTTCCTTTGATTATGAATCGTTCTCCATTCAACTGGACCAAATTGAGGGCATCAGCATGTTTGTCAATGATCCGGACAACGTGGATGGAAGAGGAAATGCGCGGAAGAAAAGAGTCCGCAGCACATTGGAAAACGTCTCTGGCTCACTCGCGATAGACCATCCCAACAATCGATCAGGCATTTGGTCCGCTAATCACCCCGAATTCCCCGTATTCACGAGCATAGACCAGAGTTATGTTTATTTCGATCAACCCGTGCTATTTGAAGGTGCCTATGAGCGTGATCGGTTTTACTATGCCGTGGATCCTTTTGTGCTCAACGGGCTGGATGATTTGACCGCTGAAACACTTGTATTCCAAGGGACGTTTGTTTCAGCCGGGATCTTGGAGGATCTCAATGAACCTCTTCGCGTGATGAATGACCTTCATTTGGGACTCAAAACCAATACGCCAGCGGAAGGTCAAACGGTGTATGAAAGTGGAGCCCGTTTTTCCAATGGAGTTACCTTGGATGGGGGAGGGCTTCAAGGCGCAGGAAGAATCGACTTTTTGACTGCTGAAATTCACAGCGATAACCTGGTTTTCCTGCCTGACTCAACCATGGGTGAGGCCCAGTTGGTTATCAATCGCAATAGCTCGGCATCCAATGTGCCACGCATAGACAACGCCGACGGCTACATTGTCTTTCGTCCCAAAGCAGAACAACTCGAAATGAGGTCTGGAAAGGAACCTCTAAAGCTGTTTGGAGAACATGTGTTTCTTGAGGGCTATTCAACGCTTTCGAACGTAGGATTGACTGGAAGGGGTGAGATTAACTTTTCCGAAGCGTCTTTGAATTCGAACGACTTTGTCTTTGAAGAACGAGACATTTTTTCTGATTCTGCGGCATTTAAGGTGGCCGGTCGGCCAGGGGGGATTGCAGCCTTTCAAACAAATGATGTTCGTTGTCAAGTCGATTTTGACGAGCGGGTAGGTGACTTCATGCCAAATTCAGGCGAGACCAAAATCGAATTGCCGATCCAGCAGTATATCTGCTATATGGATCGTTTTAGGTGGTTTATGGACAAGGACGAAGTTGATTTAATTTCTGATCGCCAAACAGAGGATCTTCCATTTGACTTTAGTGAAGATCGAGCCATATCCAATTTTGTGTCAGTCCACCCGGAGCAAGATTCTTTGCATTTCTTGAGCATCCGCGCAACGTACCGAATTCAAGACGATTTCTTGCGTTGTCAAGAGGTTTCAGAATTGGCTTTGGCTGATGCACGGATCTATCCTGACAGCCAATTGGTCACCATTCGAAAGGGAGCGAAAATGGATCAATTGAGGCGCGCTCGCATCGTCGCGAATGATGTAACGCGCCAACATTACATTGATGACGCCAATCTCAATGTCAACGGAAGGCTGTCTTTTGAAGGGGATGGAGCCTACCGTTATCGAGAAGTCACTGGGGATACTTCGTATATTTTCATGGACGACATCTTCGTTGACGAATCCTTTCAAACCGTTGCTACAGGGAAGGTTATGGCCCGTGATGGATTTGCATTAAGTCCGGCATTTGGTTTTGCCGGTGCTGTTCGAATGAATTCTTCAGAGCCTAATTTGTGGTTTGAAGGTGGAGTCAAATTATTGAAGCCTTGTGATCAGTTTATCGCTACGTGGATTCATTTTGAATCCTTTTTGAACCCTCTTGAATTAGCGATTCCACTTGAGGAAAACGTAGTCGATCAGGACGGTGACCTGTTATCCTTTGGTCTAATGGCTTCTTCCCGTGCCCCGTTTTCAATTTATTCAGGCTTTCTTGATCCGATGGGAGATGAAACAGACATGATGCTAATGCCATTGGAAGGCTCCCTACGTTTCAGCGATGGACACTATATCATATCATCACTTGAGAAATTTGAAGATCCTTCAGCAAGCGGCAACTTAATAGACTTGGATGCCATACGATGCAACTTAACCGGCAACGGAGCCGTGTCTCTCCCTTTGGACTTCAACTTGGTCACGCATGATTTTTATGGTGATTTCTACCAAGATGGATCAGGCAAACATCACATAAAGGGAACATTCTTATTGGACTTTCACTTCAAAGATGATCTCTTTGAAAGGATGTCAACACAAATACAATCGTGGGTATCCTCGGAGCCATTGGTGTTGAATGAGGCCAATTACGAGCATGCTCTTGTTGAATGGCTAGGTGAGGAGAAGAGCTCGAAGCTGTTAAATGAACTTGCCATGACAGGCCAAATTAAAAACGTTCCTAAGAAGCTCCAAAACAGTTTGGTCTTTAGTGAAATCGATTTGGTTTGGGATGAGGATGATGAGATGTTTGTTTCGAAGGGAAATTTGGGACTCGTCACAATGGGAGAAAGCCTTGTTTTTCAGGAGTTGCCTGGTAAAATTGAATTGATTCGAAGTCGAAGTGGTGATGCCTTTCGGGTATACTTGCACGGAGATGAACAAAACTGGTACTACCTCGAATACAAGTTGGGGAAGCTCAATGTGTCTTCTCCTGACTTGACCTTATTGACCATGATTGCAGAAATCAAAAAAGACAAGAAGGAAGTTAAAGGAGATAATGGCTCTCGATATTTGTATCAATACTTGCGAAATACCATTCGACGTGATGACTTGGTAGACGAATACCGTGATTTCGATTGAGCATGAAAAACGAACATTACCCCATTCTATTTGACCCCATCCGCGTGGGACACTTGACGCTTCCGAATCGGGTCATTATGGGAAGCATGCACACCGGCTTAGAGGAGTCTAAAGGGGGCATGGAAGCTTTGGCAAGATTTTATGCAGAACGCGCTGCTGGCGGCGCGGCGCTTATTGTCACAGGAGGCATCTCACCGAATAGAGAGGGGGTGCTGGGACCTGGAGGTGCGCGCATGCAAAGAAAAAAGCATGCCCAAGAGCACCGCGTGATTGCGGATGCAGTGCACGGTGAAGGAGGTCGGATATGCATGCAAATTTTGCACGGTGGTCGATACAGTTACCATCCTTTCAATGTAGCTCCTGCTGCGAAAAAGGCACCAATCAATCGATTCAAACCGCGCAAACTATCCAATAGAGGCGTCCTAAGAACCATACGTGCATTTGTACGTTCTGCTAAACTGGCCCAATCTGCCGGTTATGATGGAGTGGAAGTGATGGGGTCAGAAGGGTACTTGATCAATCAGTTTTTAGTTGAAGCCACCAATAATCGCAACGATCAGTGGGGTGGCACCTACAAAAACCGCATGCGATTTCCCGTTGAAATCGTGCGTCAAATCCGCGAGGCTTGCGGACCTGATTTTGTCATCATGTACCGGTTGAGTATGTTGGACTTGGTGCCCAATGGAAGTTCTTGGGAAGAAGTAATCCAATTGGCGAAAGCCATTGAAACGGCTGGGGCCAATGTGATCAATACCGGCATTGGTTGGCATGAGGCGCGGATTCCTACCATCGCAACGTTGGTGCCTAGAGGTCATTTTTCTTTCGTCACAGAAAAGTTAAAAGGATCTGTAAATGTGCCTCTTGTCGCAACGAATCGATTCAACAATCCGGAAACATGTGAAATGGCTCTGCGCGAAGGTGTGGCTGATTTGATCTCTATGGCGCGACCATTTTTAGCAGACCCTGAAATCGTAAACAAATCTGAGACCAATCGGTCTGATGAGATCAACACCTGTATCGGGTGCAACCAGGCATGTTTGGATCACATTTTTAAACGTAAGGTTGCCACGTGTCTTGTAAATCCTCGAGCCAGTCATGAAGGAACATGGCCTTTACTAGCGCGTGCCTTGAATCCGCGAAGGGTGGCTGTCGTCGGGTCCGGTCCTGCTGGGCTCAGTGCCTCCATAGAAGCTGCTCGGTTGGGGCATCACGTGGAGCTCTTTGAAGAGTCCGAAACGATCGGAGGGCAATTTAATTTGGCCAAAACGATCCCAGGAAAAGAAGAGTTTCATGAAACTCTTCGCTACTTCCAGAGTATGCTTGCGAAGCTGCAGGTAAAGGTTCATTTGAATCGCCATGTAACTGCTGACGACTTGTCTTCTCAATTTGATTCAGTCATCGTAGCGACCGGTATTCGTCCGCGTTCTTGGAGTATTCCCGGTTTAAAAGGGCAGGGGGTTAGTGTAGGGTACACGGCCGTACTCAAAAGTGAAATTACCGTTGGCACTCGCGTGGCGATCATTGGTGCGGGTGGTATTGGGTTTGATGTCGCCGACTACCTCACCCACGACGGAGACGCCAGTTTTTCAAATGCTTGGGGCATTGACCAAGACCTTTCGTCAAGAGGAGGATTGGTCAAACCGGGATCACGAACATCAAAGCGGGAGGTCCACCTCTTTCAACGATCGAGCGGTAAAGTGGGGGCTCGTCTAGGGAAAACAACGGGATGGATTCATCGCAAAACGTTAAAGGATAGAGGAGTTCAAACCCATTCAGACGTGGAGTACCAAAAATGGGACGATGGCTGGCTGTATTTTACTGAGGGCGATATCCCACAAAAAATCAAGATCGACCATGTTGTTGTTTGCGTCGGTCAGGAGGAACGAAACGAATTGGTTGAAGCGATTCGAGAAACGGGAATGGACGTTCACACTGTTGGAGGCGCGCTCAATTCAAGAGGGCTTGATGCTCAACGGGCGATCCGAGAGGGGCTAGAAGCCGCGTATAACGTGTCTCCTTGGAATATTAGTCAGGAGAGCTAATCTGTTCACGATGCCATGATTGCAGCGCTTCAATTGAAGCCTTTGCGACATCATTCATGGATTTGACATTGTCTCCATGGTCTTTTGGATAAATGGGGTCTCCAAAACGAACGTGTATGGGATTGGCTTTCACCCAAATTGATTTGCTAGGAAGCGCTCTTCTCGTGCCGTGTATGTGCATCGGCACAATGGGGACATTGGCCTGAAGAGCAAGATGGAAAGCTCCTTTTTTAAATGGCTTGATTGCGCCATCTATGGAACGCGTTCCCTCCGGAAAGACCAACACAGAAATGCCCAAATCAAGTGTTTTTCGAAGTTGAAAAACAGCTTTTTGTGCTGCTTCCTTGTTACTTCGATTGATGAAAACAGTTCCAACTCGTTCATTTAGCAACCCAAGGATGGGGACTTTCCGTATGGAGTCTTTTGCTAAAAAGACGATGGGGTGCGGAATGGCATAAGACGCCGCGTTGATGTCCAATTGACTCACGTGATTCGACACGAAAATTGCTCGAGAAGGAAGTTCGCTGGGGATACTGACCTTAGAGTGATGGGTGATGGACATCCGGCTATTTCCCGTAAACACCATGATATACTTGCTCCATAGGTTGCTTCCAATCCCTTTGAGCACCCACGGTATGGCCTTTTTCGAAATCAAAGCCACGACCAGGGCGAAGGAACAACAAAAAATGGACCAGAGGAGTACAACAGTGGTCAGAACAAGAGAGTACAGCCTGCTCATGTCATGCGTTCCTCAGTGCCTGGTAAGCCTCTTCTTGCGTTAATTCTTGGATCTTACCCGGCTCTATGGCCAGAGTGTCGAGATCTAAAGATCCAAACCCCTTCCGTATCAATCGAAGCGTAGGGAAGCCTGCATGGGCTGTCATTTTTCTCACCTGACGATTCTTCCCCTCTGTCAGACATACTTCAATCCAAGCGGTTGGAATGCTCAATCGTTGGCGTATTGGAGGGTTTCTATCGGGGAGCTCTAAACCTTCAAGGACTCTAGCAGATGCAGGGCGTGTGGTGTAATCATTCTTTCGAATTGAGATTTCCATGGGCCGTTCAAAAGCGCGCAGATCAGTTTCTTTCGGGTCGCCTTCTACCTGCACCCAATAGCGACGTTCATGCTCGCCTTCCGGGTCCAGCATATCAGACTTGAAGCGATTGTCGTTGGTCAACAGCAGCAGCCCCTCTGAATCGCGATCCAAACGACCAATCGGGTAGACGTCTTTGGGAAGCCCCAATTCCAATTTTAAGAGTCCAGGATGACGTGCTTCATCAGAAAACTGGCTCAAGTACCCGTAAGGCTTATTCAAGGCGTAGTATTGATGTCTCATTGTTCTTGCCATTCAGCTACGAATACATTCGTGCTGCGGGTTCGCCCGTTGTTTCGATTAGAAGAAAATGCCAAATGACGGCCATCAGGCGAAAACATCGGAAAGGAATCAAAGGCAGAGTCAAATGTGATTTGCTCTAGACCTTCGCCATCCAATCCGATCATAAAAATATTAAATGGAAACCCTCCAGTGTGGTGGTTGCTAGAAAACAGCACGCGATCACCATCAGGATGGAAATACGGCGCCCAGTTCGCACCACCCAAGTGTGTCAATTGACGCGCATCACTGCCATCAACGTTCGCAACGAACAACTCCATTTCAGTGGGTTCAACCAATCCTTCAAGCAAAAGGCCCTTATAATGTGAAACCTCCTCAGGAGTTTCGGGACGGCTGGCCCTCCAAATTATTTGACTTCCATCAGGAGAGAAAAATGCGCCTCCATCGTAACCGAGTGTCTCGGTAATCTGAAGGACGTTGCTCCCATCAATATCACAGGTATACAGCTCCAAATCACCACTTCGGGTACTTGTGAAGACCATCTTATCTCCCTGTGGACTAAGGGTAGCCTCAGCATCATAGCCAGCATAGTCTGTAAGCTGATCCAATAAATCGCCATTTAAATTGGCTGTAAAAATGTCATATGCAGCGTAGATAGGCCAGACGTATTCTCCATTCGGGCCGCGCGGCGGCACCTCTGGGCAGAGTGAGTCCTTTTGATGCGTTGATGCGAAGACCACAGAGCTATCTCCGGGCATGAAATACGCACAAGTGGTTCTTCCTTGTCCGCTTGAGATTTGCCTCGGGGGGATCGATGACGGTGTGATATCGTCGTCCAATTGCATGTAGAAAATCTGATCACACCCCGTATTCCAAGTAGGATTGTTGGCTTGGAACACCAGCATTGTATTATCAAAGGACCAGTAAGCCTCAGCATTATCACCTCCAAAAGTCAATTGGCGGGTGTTTTGAAGGTGAGTCTCACCAGCCAAAGACAGGGTGTCCGAAATTGGATTTTGTTGCGATTTGGCGTCGGAATTGACAACAGGCGAATTGCACCCGAAAACAATCAGAATGAATAATACCGAGAAGGGAAGGTATTTAGGGGTCATTGAACGAATTTTGCGCGAAAGTAATACGATATGAATTCATCGAAACATTTAGCCTTGGTTTACATCATGCCAGTGGGACTGTTTTTTTTACTTTGTTGCGGCTGCGGATCAACAAATGAGACTCCACAAGTAATCGAGAACCGCATCATGTCGCATGTCAATGCCCTAGCTTCTCCACTTATGGAAGGAAGGGAGACAGGTACAAACGGTGAAAAAATGGCAGCAGCGTGGTTGGACTCCACGTTTCGTTCACTTGATTTAGTTTCCAAAGGAGACGTAGATGCGATACAAACGTTCCACTACAAACCACATCCGCCAATGCAAATGCATGGCATGGGGGATACGGCCACACTAGGAATGGCGTTGGTTCAGGAAATAGAGGGATTCAACGTTTTGTACGCAAGCAATTCTGCACCTACATCAGAATGGGGTGTGCTAGCCGCGCATTATGACCACCTTGGATATGGTGCAGAAGGTTCTCTTTTTCGAGGTGATCCGAGCTTGCACTTTGGAGCCGACGACAACGCCTCAGGAGTTGCGGCAATGTTGGAGGTCGCGAAGCGGTTTACGCGCAACTCACCAACAAACCCTATTCTATGGGCCGGTTTTTCAGGTGAGGAAAAGGGCCTCTGGGGCTCCAATCACTTTTGTAAAAACGCAACGGTTGGACTCGACTCCATCAAGTACATGATCAACTTGGATATGGTTGGTCGTATGCGCGGAGACACACTCGCAGTTTATGGCACCGGTACATCACCCGAATGGATGGAACTTCTGGAAGCATGCAATTCCGATAGCCTCACGCTTATACCGAGTGAGAGCGGAGTTGGCCCGAGTGACCACACGTCTTTCTATCTCGAGGACATCCCTGTCCTTCATTTCTTTACTGGACAACATCCAGATTATCACAAACCATCTGACACATCCGATAAAATCAACGCTGAGGGCATTCGTAAAGTGGTTGATTTCGTGGAAAGAATCATGCGCTCATTGGATCAAAAGCCCAAGTGGCCGTTCACACCCACCGTTGATCAAGACAAGGACAGCACGCCTTCATTTAAAGTGACACTAGGCGTTATTCCCGACTATCTTTTTGATGGTCAAGGCATGAGGATAGATGGCGTGAGTGCTGGACGGCCAGCGGCAAATGCCAACTTGAAGCGGGGTGATGTCGTCGTTTCGATCGACACGGTCAAAGTAACGGACATGATGACATACATGCAGGCCTTGAGTCTATTCGATGCAGGTCAAACATCGACAGTTGTTGTTAACCGAGGAGACAAAAACATTGCCGTTGACGTAACTTGGGATTGAATTGAACCGTCAGACTTCATCGCTCCAGAATGCTGGAGAGGAAAGTCCGGACAACGCAGAGCGCCGCACTTCTCGAAAGGAAGGCACAATGAAAATTGTGACAGATAGTGCTAAATAAATTGATACCGCCGATGGCTTTCGGGCACAGGTAAGGGTGAAAAGGTGAGGTAAGAGCTCACCAGCAGTAAAGTGATTTGCTGGCTTTGGTAAACCTTGCGGGTTGCAAGATCATGTACACTAGCGTTGAGAGCTGCTCGCTCGAGTTAGGGGGTAGATTGCGCAGATAAATGATGAGGCTTCACTTCGGTGAAGAACAGAATCCGGCTTACACATGACGGTTTTTTCAAGAAGCGAGGGGAATAGACCCCCTCGCTTCTTTTTTTTTTAAAAGACTCATTACTTTTGTAATCTAAATATTTACGTATGAATTTTTCGGACAATGAGCTAGCAGCTATGCGGTTGTTCTACGAAGATGAGAGAACACGTTACAGCGCGCATTTGAGACACATAGACAAGGTCCTCAACAAGCTTCGGGGCAAGAAACTTGAGAATGACAACGGAGTCTTAATGACAAAAACGGGAGTCAAAGCAAAAAAAAGAGGTCCAAAGAGTGTTTGGGGGAAGTTTATCCTTGATCAATTGGAGCAAGCAAACACTCCCTTGTCGTACAAAACATTAGTCAAACGCGGTCTTGAATTCAAAAAACTTGACTTCAATTCTGAAGGTCTCGTTCGTGCCAGCATTCTGAACAGCGCCTTCCGATTGAGGTCCATTCACGGAAAAATCGCAACCGTAGGTCAGTTCGGAAAAAAAGAGAAGTTTTTAATCCTTGCTTCTTGGCTTGACGAGTCTGGAGCGATGTCCCAAAAGCATCAAGACTTCTTTATGAAAATCGCCGGCGGTGCCCCAGAACGAGTTGACGTATCTACGTTGCCCAAGCCGAGATACGATGAAGATATAAAGCCGTTATAAACGGCGTAGAAACGATTCAATCGCCCCCCTTATCCAAGGAATGGATAACGATAATTCTGAGCAGGAACGCGTGTTTCTTTTATCGTTCGGGGACTCACCCAACGCAAAAGATTCAACACGCTTCCTGCTTTGTCGTTCGTACCAGAGCCCCGGGCTCCTCCAAATGGTTGCTGACCAACTGCCGCTCCAGTAGGCTTGTCGTTGACATAAAAGTTACCTGCTGCATTGACCAAACGTTTTGTGGCGCGGTCTATGGCGTAACGATCGTGAGAAAATATAGCTCCTGTCAAGGCGTATTCGCTGGTTGAATCAACGAGGTCCATTGCACCTTCAAAATCATCCGCTGGATACACGTAAATCGTCAACACAGGGCCGAATATTTCTTCCACCATCGTTTTGAAATGAGCGCTTTTAGCAACTACGATGGTTGGTTCAACGAAGTATCCTATGGTGTCATCACATTTTCCACCACACAAAATCTCGGCATCATCTGATTGCTTTACGTAATCGATGTAGCTCTTTATTTTATTGAATGAATTCCGATCAATCACAGCGGTCATGAAATTCTCAAGTTGCTCTGGGGAGCCCACTTTAATCGTCTTTACTTCTGCGACGAGTGATTCCTTAATCTGTGGCCACAGGTTATCAGGGAGGTAAGCCCGGCTTGCCGCGCTACATTTTTGACCCTGAAATTCAAAGGAGCCACGAATCAGGCCTGTAACAACCTCATTGACATGAGCTGAATGGTGTGCCAACACAAAGTCTTTACCGCCCGTTTCACCGACAATTCGCGGATACGTCTTGTAGGTGGATATGTTGTCTCCTATTTCTTTCCAAAGGTGTCGGAACACTGCTGTTGAACCTGTAAAATGCAACCCGCAGAAATCAGGATGCTTGAACACGACATCGCCTGCGACAGGGCCTTCGCAGGTAACCATGTTGATCACACCGTCAGGCAGTCCCGCTGCTTGAAAAACTTCCATGAGGACTTGCGCACTAAACACTTGAGAATCGGCGGGTTTCCAAACCACAACATTGCCCATTAAGGCCGCTGAAGCACAAAGATTCCCAGCTATAGCTGTGAAGTTAAAAGGAGTTACCGCGAAAACGAATCCTTCCAATGGCCGGTATTCTAAGCGATTCCAAATACCTTCTGCACTGTCCGGTTGAATCTCGTGAATTTCCTGCAAGAAATACGCGTTAAACCGCAGGAAATCAATGTATTCACAGGCCGCGTCAATTTCGGCTTGGTACACATTCTTGGATTGAGCTAGCATGGTAGCCGCATTGATCTTTGCTCGGTATGGACCTGCAACCAAATCTGCTGCTTTCAAAAAGATCGACGCCCGCTCATGCCATGGCATTTCGGCCCATAACGTTCTTGCTGCCATCGCCGCGTCTATGGCCTGATGAACATGACTTGCGTCTCCGTAATTGAAATGTCCCAAGACGTGCTTGTGGTCATGTGGAGGGGTCATGGGAATTTTTCGATCCGTTCGAATTTGTTCAGAACCGATGTACAACGGCACATCCAAATCCTGTTGATTGTACAGGTTTCGATACGTTTCTAGCACCTCTTCTCTCTCTGCAGACCCAGGTGCATATGACAATACGGGTTCGTTGATCGGGTAGGGTATGTTGAATCTTCCGTTGGCCATAATGTCTTGATTTATTGTTAATCTGTTGTGCAAAGCTAAGAATCTAGCGCTGCACAAGGGCCTTTATGTCGTTTTAACTTGTGCCAAGGTTAACACCATCATGAAATGGAAAACACATCAGGTTTAAACGGCGTTAGGGAACACAAGCAAAGAATGGTGGACATGCGGAGTTCTGTGTCGTCTCGTCAAGAAGTATCGCATAGAAAGAGGACCTCTCTTGTTTGCGCGGTCGTCTGTTTGTTTTGCGTCATCACTGTTCAGGGACAAGAATGGTCTGAAAAGGACTTGACAAAATCCGTGCATCGTGCTGAGAACACCTTTGACGCGGGTGAGATGAGTCGAGCTTACGGGCTTTTTGCTCATTTGGTCAGTGTGGCAGGAGACCGCCCTTTTCTGCATTATCGTTTTGGCGCAATTTGTACGTTCACTGGCACGCGACTAAACGAAGCTGAGGAGCACTTGGCGTGGGCCAATGAATTGGGAATCCTGGAAACCGAACATGCGGGTGGCTGGTATTATTATACCGGTAAGTTGCGGCAATTGCAATATCGGTTTGAAGAAGCCAAGGAGTTGTTTGATCAAGCCTTGGACGTCGCCTCAGGGGATGAAGAATGGTTGATTGAAGCGAAACTCCGCTTTGGACAATGTGATCACGTTTCCGGATTTACTGGTGAAGTGAAGAGAATCGATCTGATTTCATCATTAGAGAGTCATTCTACTGACTTCTTTCGTCTGTATCAATTGCCTCCAGAAAGCGGTCGACTTCTTGTGACCCCGGAATCTCTACTGGGAAAAGAGGATGTCAAGCGCGGGTATACTTCAATTATGCACTGGTTGCCAGGGCAGCGATTTGCTTTTTTCTCGAGTTATGGAAAAAGGGGAGACACCGGTTTGGATGTATACCGTGTGTCAGTTAGCAGTTCTGGCTCGTATGGCATTCCGGAAAGACTTCCAGAACCTGTGAATTCAGACTTCGATGATTCTCATCCGATTTGCATTCCTTCAGAAGATGCATACACCGATCCGGACCTGCTATACTTCAGTAGCTCTCGTCCTGAATCAATGGGAGGTATGGACATTTTCAAAGTGTATGGACTCTTTACAGGAGAATCTTTGGGAATGGTTGCTCGAGAGACCTTGGAACAATTGCCTTTCGAAATCAACAGCACACGTGATGAATGGCTGTTTTGGTTGGACGAGACAACCAATAAGGGTTGGGTTTCAACCAACCGTTCAAAAGATTTTGAAGGAAAGGAGATTTGGCAATTTGATTGGGGCGATGAAAATGTGGATCCCGTCTCGATTCGGTTTGAGTTGGCCTCAGGGGAAGCCCCAGGTGTTTTAAAGGTGATGGATCAAGAACGAAATGAAGTCATTCTTGAGCACCGTCTTGAAGACGATGATGTTTGGGATCTCATCGTTGGGAGCCAAGCCGAGTTGAATTTTATTTGGCAGGACAATCAGGGGAATACATACCCTTTGGATTTAGCCATTCCTAAAGTGGATGGGGCACACGTTGCTTTGGAGCCTGCTATCATCGTAACCTCTGAGGATTCGGAAGTAAAATGGCAATCAACGCCCGCTACGTTTGTTCCCGAAAGCGCAATTGTTTGGTCCGAATCCGCTTTTGAATCGCGGCACCAACATGGAATGTGGATCCTTGAAGCTTCGAGTGATGAATCGCTTGCTTATCGCGCTGCTGCTGAGTCTCGGAAATGGCAGTTTGGAGCAATGGAAAGCAGTTCCATCCTTTCCTCTAGTTCACCTGCAGAAACCTTTCCCGATTGGTTTGTCCGTGGCATGGCTGATTTAGAGCAAGGTGATTTGGCTCATGTGTTTGAAGAACTTGAGCCTTCCAAGAATGCACGATCTCAAGCGTTGCATCTTCAAAACAAATTGGAGGCCTTATCGTGTTGGGATGCACCCGGGTCCAATGAATGGAAGGCACACGATGCTATCGAACGTTTTGGCGAGCCCGTTTTGGCCTCGATTGCCCAAGAGGCACTTGAGTTGATGGCGCATGTAGAGAGCCAGACACAGAAGTGGGATTCTTTCCTCAATCAGCTCGAACGAAACTTGAGGATCAATCCTGAAAACGAGGCGGAGTATATCGCCTTAAAGATGTATCTCGACAGTCATTTGCAAGCCTATAAGGGAACTGAAAACCAATCAGAAGATCTCGTTCGAAGAATCGATGTTCATTTGCAATTCAATCGTTGGCTTTCTGATGCACTGCCTATCTCAATGATAGACTTCCAGGCTTCTTTAGTGCACTTATCATTGAACCAACAACCCATTGCTCGATCGCTGCGTGAGATGGCTCAAGCGCTTGTTTCCAATGACCAGCCAGAAGAGGCGATAGCCGCATTGCAATCGGTTGTTTGGGAATCCTTGGTTGATAGCATTATTGAAGTGCAATCTTTAGGCGTTTACGATTTACCTGAGATGCAGCCTGCTCAAAAGTGGTTTTTGAGAAGCGGAGGCTTGATGGATGAAATCCAGAATGGAAGGGGACAATTCGATGCTGTTTCGAAAGGCCGTCGAAGCGTTTCCTTGGCTTGGGATGCTCTCGAAGAAGGGCAAGAGAAAAGAGACCTCGTCTATGCCGATATCCAAATGTCTTCTGGAGAATGGTGGGAGAAATTCGGGCCGAATGAAGCAGGCGGGGCTGCACAAGAATTTGAGGGCTATGAACTTTTCGTAAAGGGCAATTCAATGCTCTTGGATCAAGCGCAATTGTATCAAGCTGAACTGGACCAAATACGCCTGGTGTCTGCGAAATCTAAATTGGGAAGAGAAGCTGTTAAAAATGCCATTGCGATGCGTTCTAACATGGCTCAAGAAATGCAATCCATGTTCGGGACGCCTTCCGCGAAATCGAACATGGTGATTGACACTACGCGAGGGAATGGCGGTGCAATCAACGACACTTCAAAAATCAAATCAAACAAATCCCTGAAAGGAACAGATCCTGCTTCCACTTCGATGAGTTCTTCTTCGAAGGAAGCCGCACCTGCCGCTGAAATCAATGAGAGCACAAATGAGTCTGCTGCATTTTTCAGCATCCAGGTGGGTGTGTTCCGCAACCTTCCTGAGTGGTCCTTGCCCGCTGATCAATTGGAAAGTCAGCCAATAGGAAATGGCTTGACGCGTTACATCTATGGAAACTATGCTTCAGAGGCCAAAGCTGCCGAAGCTCTTCATGGCATTGTCAGAACGGTCCCTGATGCATTTATTCTGAGTAGAAACGGGGCGGTTCAAACAAAAGTTCAACGCGTCCCTGCAACGCGTCCCTCCAACCCGACACCTCAGAGCACTGATGCGAGGGGCGGAGAACCCTCTTCTTTTCGAGTGAAAGTGGCTTCGTATGGCCAAACCATGGCTCCCAATGATGTCGCAAACTTATTGAGGCTGGGGAATGACTTTGATCTCAAAACAGAAAGACGATCGGAGCGTACGACATACTATTCGGAGTCTTTCGATTCAGAAATGGAAGCAATTCGTGTTTTGGGGGTTTGCTTGAGCAACGGTTTTATCGATGCCGTAGTTGAGCCTATAGACTAATTTGAATAAATAAGATGACCAAACTACAGATATTCAGTGCTCTCGGCTTCGTCCTCAGTGTTGGAATGCAGCAAGTCCAGTCTCAAGACTTGATTTTAAATGAACTTCAAGCGAGCAATAGCAATGGCGTTTATGACGATTTTTTCGAGTTTGATGATTGGGTGGAAATCCACAATTCCGGTAGCTTACTCAATTTAGCAGGCCATTACTTAAGTGATGATTTGGACTCCTTAGACAAGTGGAAATTTCCGGACACCAATCCTGGACTCACGACCATTTTGCCTGGGGGACATCTGTTAATTTGGTGCGATAAAGACCCCGAGCAAGGGGAGGACCATGCCGACTTTAGCTTGAGCGGTGATGGAGAAACGGTTTACTTGGTGGATACTGATGGCGTTAGCATTTTAGACTCCATTCAATACGGCCAACAACAAAGCGATATTTCTTATGGCCGTTCATGTGATGGGTGTGATGACTGGGTCTATTTCGATGTACCGACTCCCGAGGCAACAAATCAAAGTACAGAACTTCCTGCTTACGTGCTGTACGTGAACGAATGGCAAACGTCCAATGAAACCACGTTGTTTGATGAGACGGGTGAATACGATTCATGGGTGGAGCTCTTCAACCCGAATGATTTCCAAGTCAATCTTTCGGGGTATAGTCTGATTTTAGATTCCCAGTCATACACTGTTACAGGAAACGAGCCGTGGCTCACAACAGTGGATGCCAATGGATTCCTCGTATTGTGGTTGGATGGGGAAGCGAATGAAGGGGCGAATCACCTGGGGATCTCTTGTCCAATTGCAGGAGGGAATCTTCAATTATTGGGATCGGATGGATCGTCAATCGATGAAGTCGAATGGGATACCACTACAGCATCGAATGCTAGCTATGGTAGGTCACTCGACGGAAGTCCCAGTTGGATTGAATTCACAACGCCGACTCCACGCATAACCAATTCTCTCCAAATTATACCTGGGGGCATGATTGTCATCAACGAGGTATTGACTTGGAATGTCATTGATATTCAGGACAATGCAATGGAACATGAAGACTGGATTGAATTGTACAATGCAGGAGACGTCGCTATCGACATTGCAGGCTATTACGTTTCAGACCGCATTGACAACCCTCAAAAGTGGATGGTTCCTGTAGGAGTTCCGGACTCTACCGTCATTCCATCAGGAGGCTTTGTCTTACTCTATGCTGACGACGACGACGATCAAGGGTGGAATCATATGAATTTCAAATTGAACAATGAAGGGGAGCATGCAGCCCTGAGATCCCCTGACGGCTTTACTGTATTGGATTCACTGGACATTCCTTTATTGCCTGCAGATGTGTCGTGGGGTAGAGTGTATGATGCTCAGGTGCCCTGGATTGAGTTTGAGACGACGACTCCCAATGCTACCAACGGAACCATGGCTGTATCTCATCATATGGTGTCAAGCGAGTGGCTTCCATATCCGAATCCTTCTAAGCCAGGAGGCACAATGGAGTTCCTAGAGGCCGGTTTTCTGTACGATTCAACGGGTCGGCTCGTCCAATCGTGGTCCATGTCTAGCGTGCAGCAATTACCCAATTGCGAAGGTCTATTTCTTCTTCAATTGGAAAACGGTCATTCGCACCGCATTCTGTTGTCAGAATAGTCAGAAGGGATACTAGACATTAAAAAATAAAGCCTTACTTTTGCCGTCCTTAAAAGGAGATCGCAGGGACGCGATTTATTTCAACCCTTCCACACTGCAGTCCCAAATGTGGAATACAAATCAACTGGGAAAGCCATGAGCGAAGAAACCCAGAAGCCTGAAGAGGGAGCCGAAGAGGCAATCCCCCAGCAAGAAACACAGCCGTCCACCGACGCTGTAGAAAACACCGCAACCGAAGCAGAAACTCCTGAAGTTCCTGCTGAAACTGCTCCTGAAGCCGCTGTCGAAGATGCCACCGACGTGGCCGTTGAGCCAGCACCTGAAGTCATTGTCGAAATCCTAACCGAACGTCCTGCGCTATCTGAGCCAGGTGATTTTGACTGGGAATCATTTGAAGCTGCTTCAGATGACTATTCCGCAGATGACCGAAAGAAGCTTGAAGATGAGTACGAAAACTCACTAACCCTCATTAAAGAGAAAGAGGTAGTTGACGGAACTATCGTGAGCATTTCTAAAAAGGAAGTAGTCGTCAATATTGGCTACAAATCCGAGGGCATCGTTGGTGCCAGCGAATTTCGATACAACCCAGAACTCCAGATCGGAGACGTTGTTCCCATCTTTGTTGAGCGCCAAGAAGATAAAAATGGCCAGTTGGTGGTATCTCACCGAACTGCCCGCATCTTCAGTGCTTGGGACAAAATCAATGAAGCCAAGGAAGGAGATCTCATCATTCAAGGTGAGGTCAAGTGCCGTACTAAAGGCGGCTTGATTGTTGATGTGTTTGGAATCGAGGCTTTCTTGCCTGGATCTCAAGTAGACGTCAAGCCTATCCGTGATTTCGACATTTATGTTGGAAAGCAGATGGAATTTAAGGTTGTCAAAATCAACCAGGAATTCAAAAACGTAGTTGTTTCTCACAAAGCATTGATCGAAGCTGAGCTCGAAGAGCAGAAGCGCGTCATTATTGGTGGTTTGGAGAAAGGTCAAGTTTTGGAAGGCACAGTCAAGAACATCACATCATATGGTGTGTTTGTGGATTTGGGAGGCATCGACGGATTGGTGCACATCACCGATATGTCTTGGGGCCGCGTCAACCATCCAGAAGAGTTGCTTGAACTCGACCAGAAACTCAACGTGGTTATTTTGGACTTTGATGACGAGAAGAAGCGTATTGCTCTCGGCATGAAGCAGTTGACTCCGCATCCATGGGATTCAATGACAGAAGACCTTGTTGAAGGTGGCCGTATCAAAGGAAAAGTTGTCGTCATGGCCGATTATGGCGCATTCATTGAGATTGCTCCTGGCGTAGAAGGTTTATTGCACGTTTCTGAAATGAGCTGGTCACAGCACCTCAGAAGCGCACAAGACTTCTTAAGCGTTGGTGAGGACATCGAATGTGTGATCTTGAACATTGACCGTGATGAACGAAAGATGTCTCTTGGACTGAAGCAATTGAAGCAAGACCCTTGGGCTGAAATCAATGACCGTTACCCACTCAATTCGAAGCAAAAGGGAGTTGTCCGCAACTTCACAAACTTTGGTTTGTTTGTTGAATTGGAAGAAGGAATCGATGGTTTGGTTCATATCTCAGATCTTAGCTGGTCCAAGAAAATCAAGCATCCTTCTGAATTCTGCAGCGTAGGCGATGAAATTGATGTGATTGTACTTGAATTGGATCAGGAAAACCGCAGAATGAGCTTAGGCCATAAGCAGTTGGAAGAGAATCCATGGGAAGTCTTTGAAACCATCTTCGCTGTGGGATCCACTCACCAAGGAACGGTTCTTAAAGTTGAGGGCAATCAATCATTGGTCTCTTTGCCATACGGTTTAGAAGGCTCATGCCACGCGAAGCATCTTGTGCAAGCGGATGGCACTTCAATTGCCGCCGACGGCACTGCTGATTTCGTTGTTCTGGAATTCAACCGAAACGCCAAGCGAATTACAGTTAGCCATACGCGCACATACGAAGAAGCTCCCGTTGCTACTGAACCAAAAGAACGCAAGCCGCGTCCTGCAGGAACAGGTGGAGGAGGCAACCGTATGATGAATGAGGTGAACTCAAACGTAGAGAAAAGCACATTTGGTGATTTGGACGTATTGTCTGCTTTGAAAGAGCAGATGACTGACGGTCCAGTTGCTGAAGCGCCGGCGCCTAAGAAGAAGTCTAAAAAAGCCGCTGAAGTTGAAGCCGTCGTTGAACCTGCAGCTGAAGCTGCCGTAGAGGAAGTAACGGAGACAGTTCCTGCAGAAGAAGCAAAGGAAGCAGCGGAAGAAGAGCCAGCTAAAAAGCCAGCAGCTAAAAAGGCCGCAGCCAAAAAGCCAGCAGCTAAGAAGCCAGCAGCTAAGAAGCCAGCAGCTAAGAAGCCAGCAGCTAAGAAGCCAGCAGCTAAGAAGCCAGCAGCCAAAAAGCCAGCAGCTAAAGCAGACGAGTCGCCAGAAGGCGAATCTGAATCCTGATCATTTCGATGATTGAAGAAAAAGGGGGAAGCATTAGTGCTTCCCCTTTTTTGTTTCACGTATCTTTGCGGCCGATGGATTCGCAAGTCCTCATTGATAAAGCTCTCTTTGAACGAGTCGTTGACCGCTTAGCGCATCAGCTTCTAGAGCATCATGATTTCTCAGAAACTGATTTGATCGGTTTGCAGCCACGTGGATATATTTTGGCTCAACGCATCCAGCAAAGACTTGAAGAGTTGGTTCCGAATTTGACCATTCAATGCGGGGCTCTTGATACGACATTCCATCGCGATGATTTCCGCCAACGTGAAAAACACATCACGCCAAGCTCGACTCTCATGCCTTTTCTTGTTGAGAATCGAAATGTCATCCTTATTGATGACGTTCTGTTCACAGGGCGTACGATCCGCTCAGGATTGGACGCATTGATGGCACATGGCCGACCAAAGGCCGTGCAATTACTCGTGCTGATTGATCGACGTTTTCAGAGAGAGCTACCTATAGAGGCCCAGTTTATTGGCAAGTCAGTCGATAGTTTAGACATGCAATATGTTTTCGTGGATTGGGGCGACCTACCTGGATCAAGTCAAGTTTTGCTATTGAACGAAAAACCTGAATGAACCAGCTATCAACAAGGCACCTAACAGGCATTCGCGGATTGACGCGGAATGATTTGGAACTCATTTTCAAAACAGCCGAAGGATTCAAAGAGGTCATCAATAGACCGATTAAGAAGGTGCCCTCGTTGCGAGATTTCACCATTGCGAATCTGTTTTTTGAAAATTCCACACGGACCCGGTTGTCATTTGAACTCGCTGAAAAACGGCTCAGTGCCGATGTTCTTAATTTCTCAGCGAACAGCTCTTCCGTTGCCAAGGGAGAGACTCTGGTAGATACCGTAAACAACATTCTGGCCATGAAAGTGGACCTCGTTGTTATGCGACACCCACATCCTGGGGCCGCAAGTTTCTTGGCAAAGAAAGTGAAAACTGTAGTAGTCAACGCGGGAGATGGAACACATGAACATCCTACGCAGGCCTTACTTGACGCCTTCAGTTTACTTGAAAAGCATGGTGATGTCTCGGGGAAAAACATTGCCATCGTAGGAGATATTCGGCATTCACGAGTTGCGATCAGTAATATTCTTTGTCTAAAACTACTAGGGGCTAACGTCCGTGTATGTGGACCGAAGACGTTGATACCTAAACACATCATGTCACTAGGAGTGGAGGTCAGCCACAACTTAGATGAGACTCTGCAATGGTGCGACGTTGCAAGCATGTTGCGAATTCAACTCGAAAGACAAGATGCGCATGCGGTACCTTACTTTCCTTCCTTGCGGGAATATGCCGCCCAGTTTGGCTTGAACACTCACCGATTGCAGAAGTTAGATCGTCCGATTACCATTATGCACCCCGGTCCAATTAACCGAGGTGTGGAAATCACAAGTGATGTCGCTGACAGCCAACATTCCATCATCTTGAACCAAGTGGAAAATGGAGTCGCTATCCGAATGGCTGTACTTTATTTACTATCTGCTCAAGGATGAATGCAAGCCTTGACAGTTCTTCCTATATTTACCCCATTAGTCACGATTCATGAAATTCTCCACCGAACTCCGCGATCACATCGCCATCGTTACTTCCCATGTTGAAAAGCTGGATGCATTGCATGCGCCAGAACTTAAAGGGGAGCTCCTGCGAATAGCAAAAGAGGGGTGCAATCGCATCATCTTGGACATGACGGAATCGCGTTATTGCGACAGTAGCGGTCTCAGTGCGGTCTTGATCGGCAATCGACTGTGTCGCGATACCGAAGGGACTTTTGTATTGAGTGGATTGCAGCCCTCCGTAGAGAAGTTGATTCAGATTAGCCAACTTGACAGAGTTTTAACAATTACTCCCACATCTTCTGAAGCCTACGACTATGTCGTCATGGAAATGACCGAAGGCGAATTGGGAAAGAATACAGATAAAAGCACATCATGAAAACATTCCATTACACTTCATTCATGCTGTTGGGCATGTTCTTTTTCGGAACAACTTCTTTCGGACAATGTGATCCTGATTTTGATTTTGGCGAAGCACTTTGGGGCGCGTCACCAGACGCTTCCATAGGAGAACAATTTGACACGGCTTACGTGGGCACTCCTTATGTAGATGTTTTCCATGTATTGGTCCCTACAGATGCATCTGCTATTGACCCTGCTTTTGCGCTACCATTGGATTCAGTCGTTTTAGTCGCTACTAGGCTTGTTGACACCATCTCTTTAGACACGCTTTCTTTGGAAGATGTTGGTTTGTCAATCATTTGCAACAACTTAGGGACATCACCGAATGCGTGTACGTTGATTGCAGGCCAGCAATACTGCGCTTCAATAGAAGGCACTCCAACAGGTCCTGGTGTGTATCAACTCAGCTTAGACATCCAAGCGTATGTGACAGTATTCGGCATCGCAGTGGCACAGCCTTATCAGTTTAGCGGATACATCATGGATATCGTTGGTGAAGGAAATCCCGATGGTATCGTTGAGTCGGTGGTAGACCAAATTTCATGGTTTCCGAATCCTGCAGATCAAGGTTTTCAACTGACCCCCATGAATGTGGATGCCACAATTGAAGTCCGAGATATGTCAGGACGATTGGTTCTTTCTACGCAAACTTTTGCGCAGAACCAGACACGCATTGCCACGCAAGATTGGAATACAGGCATCTATTTTGTTACCTGGACGTCCGATTTCGAGCGCAAAACGTCTAAAATGGTCGTTCGTCACGACTGATTGACTTAGCGATTCTTTTGGTGAGGTTTGATGTGACGATACTGGGGTGTGGGGCGGCTACTCCGACACTGCGCTACCAGCCTACGGCACAAGTTTTAAATATCGAAGAGAAGTGGTTCTTACTGGACGCTGGAGAAGGCGTTCAAAAATCATTGCGTTCTCAACGCGTTCCTTTCCAAAGGATAGAACGGATATTCATCTCGCACATGCACGGTGATCATGTTCTGGGATTACCCGGTTTGATTGGAAGCATGAACCTTTTAGGTAGAAAGAAGCCCTTAGAACTCCACGGCCCGGCGAATTTGGAACGGTGGTTGATGGAAGGATTGCGACTCACAGAAACCCATCTTAAATTTAAACTGGAGTTCGTTACTAACGATCCTAAGGGACTTGTGACTGCATGGAACGAAGGGAATATAGAGGTTGTTTCAGCTCCTGTCAATCATCGCATTGAAGCCTATGGTTATCGTTTCAATTGGCATTCAAACACCAGAAACGTTAGAAAAGAAAGCATTGATTATCTCGACTTAAAACGAAGTGAGATTATCAAATTGAAGCGAGGAGAAGATGTGCTAAGAGCGAATGGAGAGCATGTGCTCGTTGAGAGCGTATGCTTGCCCAAAGTCCAAGATGTGTCTTACGTATACAGCGGAGACACCACTCCGTGTGATAATTTAATTGCTTTGTCCCAAAACGCGAACCTCTTATACCACGAGGCTACTTTTGATGAGTCATTAAAAGCTAAAGCCAAACAAACAGGACACTCTACTGCTTCACAAGCGGGAATCACTGCCCGTGAAACGGGTGTGACGCAGTTGCTCTTGGGGCATTTCTCAAGTCGCTATCGGTCTTTAGACCTCTTGATTGAAGAGGCCTCACATGCATTTCCTCGCGTAGAATTGGCTGAAGAAGGACGTTGTTATGCGGTTCAGGCATATCTGTAGAATTTTAACGCGTGCGTTATTTGGAATGATTCCATATAGCTATCTTTGCGACCATGACTACAACGTCTATTTTAATTGCCGACAGCAGCCCGTTATTCCGATACGGACTCAAAACGGTTCTTGAGAAGGACACCCGCTATGAAGTTCTGGGTGAGGCCGAATCTGAGGAGCAATTACTCGACTTGCTCTCAGAAAAGGAGCCCGACCTAGTTGTTATGGATTGTTTAGCCTCGGGGTTCTCCATTGACACGGTACTTCAATGCGCCCGTGCCAATCGAAAGACTCGAATGATTGCTATTACAGCATCTCAAAATGGCTTAACCATCGTTAATGCCTTACGAGCGGGAATTACGAGCTACATCAAAAAGGACTGTAGCATGGCTGAAGTGTTAGAAGCCATTGAGGTTACAGGTCAAGGAGGTACTTTTTTTTGCGGCCAAATCCTCGATGCAATTCGAAGGGAAAGCATAGACGTGAGCGACCTCGACCTTGTGGATCTAACCTGCGACCCTGTTGTGTTGACTCAACGAGAAATCGAAGTGCTCATTCTCATTTCTGAAGGAATGACAAACATTCAAATTGCCGAGAAATTGTTTCTAAGCAACCACACGGTGAACACGCATAGAAAAAATATCATGTCAAAATTGGGCGTGAATAACACGGCGTCCATGGTCATGTATGCTGTCAAATCAGGTTTTGTCAGTCCGAATAAGTTTTTGTTTCAGCAATCCAGCTAATTCTCGCATTTCTATTCCTTATTCACATCAGTTGTTTTTCTGCATTTGGAACATGGAATTCAAAACGCGACCTTTGCCGCAAATCTGAATGAAAGATTGACAATGATTGAAACCACGCCCTCCTTCGATATTTTTCAAACAGAGACTACACGGTTGGATCAAGTCGTCTTTGATGACCTTGAATTTGGAAGAGTCTTTTCGGATCACATGTTTTTGATGGAGTACGAGGACGGTGCTTGGAAGAAGGGGAGGATTGAACCTTACGGACCCTTTACCATGAGCCCGGCATCAATGGTCTTTCACTACGGTCAAGCCATTTTTGAGGGCATGAAGGCCTACCGCCAATCCAACGGCGAAGTGTCATTGTTTCGTCCAGGCATGAACATCGCGCGATTCAACAAGTCTGCCGTTCGCATGTGCATGCCAGAGATACCTGAGGACTTGTTTATGGAAGCTTTGGCAGCTCTTGTGAAGTTGGATTCTGATTGGGTGCCAAGCGGTGCAGATGCAGCCTTGTACATCCGCCCTTTCATGATAGCTACAGATGCCTTTGTTGGAGTCCGAGCGAGTGAGAAATACGCATTCAGTATTTTCACATGCCCAGTGGGTGCTTATTACAAGGGTCCCGTGAAAGTAAAAGTAGAGACATCGTTCACCCGGGCAACACCTGGAGGTACAGGTTTTGCTAAGGCTGCTGGCAATTATGCGGGCTCTTTATATCCATCACAGCAGGCACGTGAAGAAGGATATGACCAATTGATATGGACAGATGCCGTCGAACATAAGTACATTGAAGAGTGCGGAACGATGAACGCGATGTTTATCGTGGATGGAGTCTTAATCTCACCTGAAACCAGTGACACCATCTTAGATGGCGTTACTCGAAATTCTGTGCTTACTGTTGCGAAGGATTTAGGTATTCCAGTTGAGATCCGCAGGTTTTCAGTTGTTGAGCTTCAGGAAAGTCTGAACAACAATGCGCTCACAGAAGCCTTTGGTGTAGGGACTGCCGCTACCATCAAACCCATGTCTGAAATTGGAATTAACGGAAAACGCTATCCCCTGAACAATCCTGACAATTGGAAAATTGTTCCATGGTTACTCCGTGAACTTGATGGAATACGAAGGGGGTCTATTGACGATCGATTCAATTGGAATATTCCTGTATAACACATTGAACACTAGCCAAAAAACTTCGCGAGACTTCTTACGAATGACACGCGCAGTTCGCGGGTTTTTTGTCGTTTTCTTTTTGGCGTATTTCAGCTCCATGGCTGCACAGGCCCCACACACCTCAGTCGGAGTGGGAGCGACCCCTATGGCTCTCTCAGGTGATTACCGTGCTCTTGGCTGGAATCCAGCTCATTTGACGTTGTCTCCTATGAATTCAAATTGGAAATCTGCTATCTCCGGATTAGAAGGCTCCATCTCCGTTAATTCGACCGTTTTGGGGAGGGAAGATCTTTGGGATGACATTTTGAATCGGGGCATGAATAATGATGCTTGGACGGGGTTAACGCCCGGTGAATGGGTCAACCGATTGTCCAATGAAGAAATTCAAGTAGATGTCAACCTCATGACTGCTGGATCTGCCAAGCGCTGGAAGTCCTGGGCTGTCGCATACGCATCTCGAAATGTGTTTTTTGCAGAATCGTATTTCAGTCCTTCCGTGACTTCATTGCTCATCGAAGGAGGAGCATCGAATCTTTTTGAGTATTCCATTTTGGGCACAGATACCGTTATCAATAACGGGGGCTGGAGCACGGATGATTTAGCCAATATTATTGGAGGGTTGAACACGAATGGCGAAACATTATTGTCATCCATTTTTCAAGACTCAAAGCTTGGGTTGTCCTGGCATAGAACCCACGAATTGGGTGTGTCGAAGCAATGGGGTACTGAGCGCGGATGGTCAATTCACACGGGCATTGGGGCGCGACTACTGTTGGGTAATGGGTTTTTTAGCTTGGCGAGTGTAGACGGCGAATTGGATGCTTTTGGAGCATTTTCTGACGGTTTTAACATTGCTAAATTGGACTCAATCAACCTCAATGGTTCACTCCTGAGCAATGTCAGAAATTGGGCCCCCGTTGGTCAAGGGTGGGGTGTTGATGTTGGTGTCGCATTGGCATTTTCCGAAAACTTTTGGGCCAGTGCTTCCATCACGGATTTGGGTTGGATGGAGTGGAGAGGAGAACGGTATCAGCTGGATGATGCCCTGACAAACACATGGAATAACGTTGCGACCAATCCCAATGAATGGATTGACATTATGCAGCTTTCTTTGAATCCAGGAACATGGTTTGCAAATGGCACATCAGAAACCCGAAGAGTCAACAACGGAATGGGTTTTCATATTGGCGCTGGAGTAAAAGTGGGTACGCTGTTGACTTTTGCAGGAGATGCTTCATTTGACAACCCAGAGTTGGTGGGCAATTCAGGAACACGATTCGGACTGAGTTGTGTCGTGGGTCCTGTGGATTGGTTGCGATTGGAGACCGGTATTCGCAAAGTCGGTGATGAAACAATTCGGATCCCCGCGGGTTTTATCCTGAAGACAGGGGCTCGCGGTCTTGAAATCGGACTTCAAGCCTCAGACATCATAGGAATATGGAGAAATTCACAATCGGAATTGGGAGCGCGTTTTTGTTTCTTGCGTTGGGTGTGGTAGCCCCGCGTGTGTTTGGAAACGTGCAACAAATCGAAACGAGGAGCCAGGATACGATTCAATCGAAAACAATGGAAATGCAGACGATAACGCTTGGTGCTGGTTGCTTTTGGTGTGTCGAAGCTGTCTTTGATAGGATTGAAGGCGTGGAATCCGTGACTTCCGGATATATGGGGGGACATGTCAAAAACCCGGCTTACCGTGAAGTATGCAATGGCACTACGGGGCATGCTGAAGTCATTCAAGTTTCATTCAACCCTGATGTGGTATCGCTCTCCCTTTTATTGGAAGTCTTTTTTGCAACGCATGATCCAACAACCTTGAATCGACAAGGTGCTGATGCAGGAACGCAGTATCGTTCTGCTATTTTCCATCATTCTGCAGGGCAGCTGCCCATCATTGAACAAGCGGTTATAGCAGCATCAGGCCAGTGGTCTTCACCAATCGTAACGACCGTAGAGGTCGCTTCACCTTTTTATGAAGCGGAGGACTACCACCAAAGCTATTTTGAGTTGCATGGAGAAGCACCCTATTGCCAAGCTGTGATTGCCCCCAAGATGAGAAAGTTCACTGAGAAGTACTCATTCTTATTGAAGAACTAAAACCAGACTACTCGGCGTTCTCAGCCTTTTGGATTTCCAAATCGAGCAAGGCTTCAATTTCTTTAAGCGATTGCTTTGAAATCTTAGCATCCAGTTTAGCCTGCTTTTTCATGTGTCGGTACATGCTTGACTTTTTGATTTCAAAAGCAACGTAAACAGTATATGCACCCGCTTCCGTCAGGTACTTTTCAGAGCCTAAATTTCGCAAATCCGTCAATTGAGTCCGCGTGATTTCTCGAGCCAACGTCTCAAATCGCGCCATGGCATCATCCACGTGTTCCCCCGTTACACTGCGCTGATAGTCATCCGTTACAACCTCGAAATGTGTTTGAACTTGTTGAGCAATGGATTGACGCGCTTTCAATTCAGCCTGGCTTTGAGCAATCCCATCCATTTTACTAGCTCCTTTTCCTACACCCCGGTAAAAGCGTGAATTGGATTCATACTTTGAGCCAGAGAAAGGCTCCTTAACTGATTTTCCTAATGGATTGTTTGCACACCCAGTCAACATGAGCAAAGAAAATGCCAATCCAAAAAGTGATATGTATGTACGCATGTGTGAGTTGTTAATGTTGGACTCAATTTGCTTCGAAGATGCGAAAGTCATGCCAAAGTTCTATGTAAATTTGTTTGAATCCGATTCATTCATGTTTCTGCGTAAAATCACTTCCTACGTGTTTGGCTTGTCACCCATATTAATTGTCACCTTTTTGATGGTGTCGATGGGACAGAACGGACTAATATTTGCGAGCAATATGTTTGATGACACGGAACACTTATTGAATACCATGGAGAACACTCCGACATATACCGTGCACAAGGCATCGTCCCGAGGTCATGCCGATCACGGCTGGCTCAACACGTATCATTCATTCAGTTTTGCGCAATGGCACGATCCGTCTAGGATGCATTTCGGTGCGTTACGTGTCTTAAATGATGATTTCGTCTCAGGTGGGAATGGGTTTGGAAAGCACCCCCATGACAATATGGAAATTGTCAGTATTCCTTTAGAAGGAAGTCTAAGACATGACGACAGCATGGGCAATGGTGCCGTGATTGCGAAGGGAGACATCCAAATCATGTCAGCGGGGACAGGGGTTCTCCATTCAGAGAAGAACCAAAGCAGCACTGACCCAGTGAAATTTCTACAGATTTGGGTCTTTCCCAATCAAAAAGATTTGCCCCCACGGTACGAACAAGAGACGTTCACAACAGAAGATGAGCACAATCAATTCCGTTGTGTGGTTAGCCCTTCGGGGGAAGAAGGAGTCAAAATTCATCAAAATGCGTGGTTTTATTTAGGCTCTTGGGATCAAGGGCATTCACAATCCTATGAACTAAAAACGAACGGACAGGGAGTCTATCTTTTTGTTTTAGAGGGCACCATTGAAGCGGACGGTCATGTTTTGAATCGACGCGATGCATTGAGCATTTCAAATGTTGATCTTGTTCAATTGAGTGCTTCGTCTGACGCACGGTTTTTGCTCATGGACGTTCCTATGCAATGGCAATAGTCTCATGAACCTGATCCCTCAGAAAATCAAGGAGCGAGTTGCGCAGTATGTCTTGCAATTCAGCCCTCAAGTGGACCGCTTGCGTAGCGGCTCTTCTTTGCGTCAAATGGAATCCATGGTCCTTGTCTATGCGGATCATGATGAGGCCAAGTATAAACTCGTTCGTGACATTGCCACTTACATCAAGAAAGAATACGGGGTGAAGCGCGTGATGCGCGTTGCTTACATCGATGAAGAGAGCAAATTCATTCCTGCATGGCATCTTCGGAAATTGGAAACAGATTACTTCTGCAAATCAGACTTGAATTGGTTTGGAAAACCCGTGAGTAACGTCAATCCGCTGCTGCAAGAGCCCTTTGATGTTTTGATTCATTTCGATCCCGATTCTTCCGTTCCTTTGGATTTCTTTGTCATGGCATCCAAAGCCAAGATGAAGGTTAGCAATCATTCCAAGATGCGGACAAAGGACTACGATATCCTCTTGCCTACAACAAAGGGAGATAACTGGAAACAGCGAAATCATCGCATCATTCAATTTTTAGCTGAGTCCCCACTTTCATGAATACTGAAATGACATCGACCCTTCGAGGGCAGGGCGTATCACTCGTCACACCATTCAATGCTGCCGGAGAGGTGGATTTTCCGTCTTTGGAAAAACTCGTAAATCTGTGTGTGACGGAAGATGCCGATTACATCCTCGCATTGGGCCCAGCTTCAGAATGTTCGCTTTTAAATCTTGAAGAGCAAAATCGAATCCTAGACTTTGTCGTTGAAATCAATGGCGGCTTTAAGCCGATTTTTGTGGGAATAGCCAGTTCTGACACGCGATCAGCAGTGCAACGAATAGCGTCCATGCATCTTGAAGGTACAATGGGAGTCTATTGTGCGGCATCCAATCCCGTAGCTTCCTCTCAATCAGGTCATATTGGACATTTTCGCTCCATAGCAGAAGCATCTAAGAAGCCCATTTTGATCCAAAGTCCTGGGACCAAGTCAGGCCACTCTATGACTGCAGAAACGATTCTCACACTTGCCAAAGAACCCAATGTGGCAGGAGTGATTGAATGTTCAGGTGATGTTGCATTGAATGGTGAACTGCTCCGAAATCGGCCTGTTAATTTCTCGGTTGTGTGCGGAAGAGATGTCATGGCCTTGCCGCTGCTCGCGTTAGGAGTCGACGGAGCCGTTACTAGTTTGGGAAACGCCTTTTGTAAATCCTGGGGAGCCATGACCCACCAGATGCTTTTTGGATCAGTGAACGAAGCTCGTGTTACGCACCATGCGTTCGCACCATTGATGCGCATCTTAGAAGTGGAAGGAGAGCCGACTGGAATCAAAACGATTTTGGCACATTTAAGCCTCTGCGATGCACGGGTCAGGCTACCGAACACCCCTGTGACTGAAAGCACGAAGCTGGCCCTTTATAGAGCAATTGCAGAACTGCCTCAGGAAGCTTTGGTCAGACAAGAAGCTCTTTCCTAGGGTCTAAATGACTGCTGTAGCGAGTCGTCCAATAACCGTCTCCACCTTTTGAATGATGGCCTCTGGTGTCAGCCCATACTTCTCCATCAATTGAGCAGGAGTGCCACTTTCTCCAAATGAATCATTGACCGCAACCTGCTCCATAGGAACCGGGTAGTGCTCCGCGAGTAACTGAGCGACTTGGGCCCCCAATCCTCCAAGACGTTGGTGTTCCTCAGCCGTTACCATACATCCTGTGCGGGATACAGACTCCAGCAAGGTCCTGCCATCTAGTGGCTTGATGGTATGAACGTTGATGACCTCGGCTCGAATTCCTCTGCTCTCTAACGCCATGGCTGCCACCATAGCTTCCCAAACCAAGTGTCCTGTAGCCGCAATGGTTACATCATTCCCCTCTGTCAACTTCTGTGCTTTACCGATTTCAAATGGGACGTCCGAACGTAAAAACATAGGAACTGCAGGACGACCAAACCGAAGGTATACTGGACCTTTATGATTGGCAATGGCCTCAGTTGCTAATTTCGTTTGGGCATAGTCTGCGGGACAAATGACGGTCATGTTGGGCAACATGGTCATCATCCCCATGTCTTCAAGAATTTGATGTGTGGCACCATCTTCTCCAAGCGTCAAACCTGCATGAGAAGCACAAATCTTGACGTTCTTCTCCGAATATGCGATGGACTGTCGAATTTGATCGTAAACCCGGCCGGTCGAGAAATTAGCGAACGTCCCTGTAAATGGAATCTTTCCGCCAATGGTCATGCCCGCAGCCAAACCCATCATGTTCGCTTCTGCAATTCCGACTTGATAGAATCGATCAGGAAATGCCTTTTGAAAATCGCCCATCTTCAATGAGCCCGTCAGGTCTGCGCACAATGCAACAACGTGTTCATTGTGCTTGCCTGCTTCGAGAAGCCCCGCACCGAAGCCACTTCGAGTGTCCTTCTTTTCACTGGGTTCGGTGGTGAGGATGTAGCGTGAATTAACCATGGATGGATAGATGATGAGTTTTTCCCGAAACGATCGAGAATTGCTTGGTAACTGTATATTCAGAAGAGTTTGCTGATCGCGCACGGAACAATAACGTGTATTTTCCAGGCTGTAGAATCAGCCTTCCCGAAGGATTGCCTACGTCAAATTTATAAACGACTTCTCCATTTGCTGAGAGAATGGTGCCATATCCGGCTGCCGAAGCATCCAGTTGAAGATGTCCTGGCTGAGGAATAATCACCGGTGCAATTTGTCCATTCCGAACAACAACATTCCGAATCCACGTCGGAGGCGCTGTGGGAAAATACACGTCATATGTTCCCGTAAGAAACTTCACTGCCGCATTGATCTCAAAAGAATGCACCGGAATTTGAGACTTCGATTCGGACACCAGGACATGAAGGTCGCCGTATTCATTTCTTTCATTGCGGGCAAATTCAGCCCGAATAGTGCCCTGCTCAACACCCTCAAAAACCAACGAATTGTGACTTCGTGCATTGAAACGTATGGAGTCACGAACAAGAGGAGGGAGCGTATGAATGGTGACATCATACGTGGGTACAGGATCGATGTGCAGGGTGTCCGGAACCATGTTTTGGTTCAAGGTGTGGATGAATTGCTGCATCACCTCACCTGAATGACGGTCTCGCAAAGTGACCGCAACATTGGATTCATGCGCCCCTGACGGGTCCAACAAGTCAATCTCATACGTTGTGTCATGCATTGCCTGTTCAATGACAATATCAAGCACCTCTCGAAACGTTTCTGAATCTGTTGCATCAAAGAAATTTCCAACGCATCGAAACGTTTCTTTGAATTGCTCTTCGAGACCGATCCCGATGATGAATGGTTTGACTATGATTCCACGTGCCTGAAGCATGGTCGAAACGGCGCAAGGGTCTTCATCACAGGCCTCAATGCCATCGGTAATGAGCACAATCACCTTGCGGCCATCTCCTGGTTTGAAGTCTTCAGCTGCCCGTTCCAAAGACCGAGCAATGGGAGTTGTGCCGCGTGCTTGTATCCGGGACAAGGCGCGCTTAACCACCAAATTATTCCCCGTTGAAAAAGGAACAACCAACTCGGTGTCATCACAATCCTGCTCACCGTGGATGAATTTTGTTTGGTGTCCATAGACACGCAAGCCCAATTGCAATCCAGGAACACCGTATAGCTCGTCCAGCGATTCTGAAAGAAGTCGTGTAGCTACTGTGATTTTTCGGTTGCCCTCCCAAAAGGCGTTCATGCTATTGGAAGCGTCAAAAACAAACAGAATCTGTGTGTCGTCCTCGATTGCCTCCTGCGCCCTAAGAGGCGAGGAAGAAAACAGTCCCACGATAAGGAGGGACGTTGCGAGGTATCGACTCAAATTGATCATGGAAGTCTAGAGACAGTTCTGTTGAGGACTAAAGCGAATCAATAGTCACCCAATGTTTGCTCCAACTGACTCAATGCAGATTCTAGTTGGGCATCATTGGGTGCAATACCATGCCATTTGTGCGTTCCTTCCATGAAATCAACACCTTTCCCCATGCTCGTTGTCATCAAGACAACTGTGGGCTTCCCACTACCCCGATTTGCTTTTCCAGAAACAACGGCTTCTCTTAAAGAATCCATGTTGTGCCCGTCACATGTGAGAACATGCCAACCAAAGGCACTCCATTTGCCAGCCAAATCGCCCAAACTCATCACATCCTCGGTTGAGCCGTCGATTTGTTGTCCATTGCAATCCACAAAGCTGATAATATTGTCAATCCCCTTGTGAGCGGCATACATCGCTGCTTCCCAAATTTGTCCCTCCTGCAATTCACCGTCGCCGTGAAGGGTAAATACAGTGCGGTCGTCACCGTTCAATAGTTTGGATTGGGCGGCCCCCAAAGCAACACTGAGCCCTTGTCCAAGGGATCCAGATGCAATACGGATTCCTGGAAGCCCCTCTTCAGTAGCGGGGTGTCCTTGCAATCGAGAGTTTAATTTTCGAAATGTTGCCAATTCCTCAATAGGAAAAAAGCCGCGTCGGGCCAGTACACTATACCAAACCGGGCTGATGTGACCGTTGGACAGAAAAAACAAGTCTTCATCTTTTCCATCCATACTGAACAGCGCCGGGTCCAACTGCATGGCTTCAAAATAGAGCAGGGTGATCAAGTCAGCACATCCTAAACTTCCACCTGGATGACCTGATGAAGCGCCATGAACCATTCGAACGATGTCCCTTCGGACCTGAGAAGCAACAGAAGATAAATCAGTGGAAACCATGCGTGTTTATTTTGAAAAAAGCCCAGAGCGAAATTACCTCTTGATCTTTCGGAACGCGAGATATTGTGAACAAAGTGTTCAGAAGCAATTTTGTCTTCTGAGGCTTATCTTCGCGCACGTCTTTAAATAAGATTTTACATGGCACTCAAATGCGGTATTGTCGGTCTGCCCAACGTTGGCAAATCAACCCTTTTCAATTGTCTTTCGAATGCAAAGGCACAAAGTGCCAACTTTCCGTTCTGCACGATCGAACCGAACATTGGCGTAATCACGGTTCCTGATCCCCGTTTGGAAACGTTGGCTCGCATCGTCGAGCCTCAAAATGTTGTTCCCACTACCGTCGAAATCGTGGACATCGCCGGGTTGGTGAAGGGGGCGAGCAAGGGGGAGGGACTCGGAAATAAATTTCTAGGGAACATTCGAGAAACCGATGCGATTTTGCACGTTTTACGTTGTTTCGAAGATGGCAACGTCGTTCATGTGGACGGCAGTGTAGATCCCATTCGAGATAAGGAGGTCATTGATATGGAGCTCCAGCTCAAGGATCTGGAAACCGTAGAGAGTCGGGCCACAAAAATCAAAAAAATCGCTGCAACAGGGGACAAAGAAGCCACCAAAGCGTACGCATTCTACGAACGCGTACAAACCACCTTATCCGCAGGTGAATCTGCTCGTTCCATGGAGTTGGAAGAGCACGAAGTGCCGATGATGAAGGAATTGCAGTTGCTCACAGCAAAACCCGTTCTGTACGTTTGCAACGTAGAAGAGACCGCTGTTGTCAATGGAAACAATCACGTTGAAAGCGTAAAGACTGCTGCTGCTGCGGAAGGTGCAACGGTCATGATCATAGGTGCTGCCATTGAAGCTGACATTGCTGAATTGGAAGACCCAGAAGAACGCACGTTGTTTCTAGAAGATCTAGGATTGAATGAACCGGGGGTAGCTCAGCTCATTCGAAAAGCCTATGACTTGCTTCAACTGCAAACTTACTTCACCGCTGGAGTCAAAGAAGTTCGGGCATGGACCTTCCCTATGGGAGCGACGGCTCCTCAAGCAGCAGGAGTCATCCACACCGATTTCCAAAAAGGGTTTATCCGAGCAGAAGTTATGGCCTATGATGATTTTTTATCCTTCGGTTCGGAAGCAGCTGTTAAGGAAGCTGGTAAGCTATCGATTGAAGGCAAGGAATACATCGTACGTGACGGAGACATCATGCACTTTCGATTCAATGTATAAATCGGCATACTCCAGTCTTGTATTCATTGGGATTGCTCTGATATGGGGATGCAATACCCCAAACGAAACCGCACAAGAGGTGGTAAGCGTCACCCCACACCAGTGGCCTGGCGAAATCACCGAACGCATGCAAACGCAAGAGGATGCCTGGAATCAAGGGGACATTCCTTCCTTTATGAACGGTGCCTATTGGGCGGATGATTCGATGTTGTTTATTGGGAAATCTGGAATGACATGGGGCTTTGACGCCACATTGCAGAACTACATCAAAAGCTACCCGAATCCTGAGGCTATGGGCATCTTGACCTTTGAAAACAAGCATTGGAGAGCGCTCGGTTCAGACCATGGTATGCTCGTAGGGCACTGGCTTTTGACACGTGGAGATTCTTTGGAGGACCTTGCGGGTTCTTACAGCCTGATTTGGGAGCGAATCGCAGGTGAATGGCTGATCATCGCAGACCATTCAAGTTGAACAAATCATGAGCCTCTTATTCGGCGTCATTGTTCTAACCATTGGTATCTCATGGTGGGTCCAGGACCGTCCACTTCTTAAGGCAAAATTGCTATTGAGGCCATTTGATGTCATTCACAAAGGCCAATGGTATCGTTTGATCTCTCACGGCTTCATTCATGCCGATTTCACGCACCTCGCATTCAATATGTTTGTCTTGTGGCAATTCGGAACTTCCGTCGAATATCAAATGCAACAGGCTTGGTCCGGTTCATCTCTTATTGCCAGTCTAGAACCGTCCTTTTTAGTTCTCTACTTCGGCGGCATGTTGGCTGCAGGATTGCCTTCGTTATGGAAACAACGTGACAATCCGAACTATGCGAGCCTTGGCGCAAGTGGGGGTGTTAGCGCTGTTATGATGGCCTATATCCTTCTATTTCCAACGAATAAGCTTCTGTTATTCTTCGTCATCCCGATGCCCGCATTTGTCGCAGGGATTCTTTTCTTCGCTTACGAGCGTTACATGAATAAAAGAGGCGCTACAGGCATCGCACACGATGCCCATTTAATGGGAGCGATCTTCGGTGTCGTCTATGTCCTTCTTCTAGATGCTGACACGCTCCCCAGAATGATCCGTGCGTTTAGCCTGCTTTTTTAAGAAGCACTGCCGTCTTTTGCCGGGATAATACGAAAGAGGTCTTCATCCGGTCTTTTCATGAAATAACGCTCTCTAGCGAATCGCTCCAGTTTCAAAGGGTCCGATGACAGGTCATTTAAATCCAAACGCATGGCCTCAATGCGCTCCTCAAAATGCTTGACCTCCTTGTTATACGCATTGAGTTGCCGTTGACTCTTCATCAAAAAGAAGAGGTCAATATCACTGATAAAGCTGACCCATAACAATCCGAAGAGTCCCGTAATGAAATAGCGGTTCTGCACGTAAAGCCAGACGGATGAACTGGAATTAAGCTTCCGTTTCATCTGCAGGCGCGTCTTCTGTATCGATCTGACTGTCAGGGACGCTATTGACCTCCGAATCCAAGGCTTCTGCGGTACCTGCGGGAAGCTTCAAGAAGCCTCCTTTCATCACCTCAATGGTCAATATCGTATCGTCCTTCTTGTAAGTCGCCATCAGCAGATCACCTTCCTGAATTTGAGCATTGATGATCTCTTCAGCAAAAGGATCTTCCAAATACTTCTGAATGGCTCGCTTCAACGGTCTTGCGCCAAACTTCTCGTCGTATCCCTGCTCCACCAAGAAATCCTTGGCTAACTCAGTTACTTCAATTCCATATCCAAGCGCATGAACTCGCTTTATGAGAGACTCCAATTCAAGGTCAATGATTTCGTGGATATGCTCACGAAGCAAACTCTTGAACAGAACGACATCATCAATACGATTCAAGAATTCAGGACTGAAGGCGCGTTTCAAAGCAGTTTGAATCACAGAATCACGGTTGGCGTGTTCATTGTCTACCCTTGCTGTCGTACCAAAGCCAACGCCCGTTCCGAATTCAGCCAATTGACGGGCTCCAATATTGGATGTCATGATGATCACCGTATTTCGGAAATCAATCTTTCGTCCGAGACTATCTGTCATTTGACCGTCGTCCAACGCTTGTAATAAGAGATTGAAAACATCCGGGTGGGCCTTTTCAATTTCATCCAACAGGACAATGGAGTAGGGGTGTCGTCTGACTTTTTCGGTCAGTTGACCACCTTCCTCATAACCGACGTATCCCGGAGGTGCTCCAACCAGACGGGAAATAGAAAACTTCTCCATGTACTCAGACATGTCGATTCGAATCAGCGACTCATCAGAATCAAACATAAACTTGGACAACACTTTCGCTAACTGAGTTTTTCCTACTCCGGTAGGGCCAAGAAAAATAAACGAGCCAATGGGCTTATTGGGATCCTTCAATCCAGCACGGTTACGCTTGATTGCGCGAGAGACGCGTAAAATCGCATCCTCTTGTCCAACAACTTTCCCCTGCAAATCATCCGTCATTCTGGCAAGGCGACCTGATTCCTTTTCTGCGATTCGATGAACAGGAATTCCCGTCATCATGCCAACCACATCACCGACATGGTCGACTGTTACAGTAACGCGCTTGTTTTTACTGTCTTCCTCCCATTGCTTTTTTGCTTTTTCAAGCGAATCGTTCAAAGTGCGTTCCGTATCGCGTAAACGCGCTGCCTCTTCATAACGTTGACTGCGCACAACGCGTACCTTCTCTTCTTTAATCGCTTCAATTTCGGCTTCAATCTTCAAGATCTCTTCGGGCACGTGAATGTTATTCAGGTGGACCTTGGAACCTACTTCATCCATCGCATCAATCGCCTTGTCAGGCAAATGGCGGTCCGTAATATACCGTGCTGTTAAATTCACACACGCTAAAATGGCCTCGTCGGTATATGTGACACTGTGGTGCTCCTCGTACTTGTCCTTGATATTGTTCAAGATTTGTACGGTCTCATCGATGGAGGTCGGCTCAACAAGCACTTTCTGGAAGCGCCGTTCCAATGCTCCGTCCTTTTCGATGTGCTGCCGGTATTCATCCAATGTTGTCGCACCAATGCATTGAATTTCGCCTCTTGCTAAAGCGGGCTTAAACATGTTGGAAGCATCCAAAGAGCCACTCGCTCCGCCTGCTCCTACGATGGTGTGAATTTCATCAATGAAGAGAATCACATCGGGTGATTTCTCCAACTCGTTCATAACCGCCTTCATGCGTTCTTCAAATTGACCGCGGTACTTTGTCCCTGCAACCAAAGAAGCGATGTCCAGGGTTACAATGCGTTTATTGAACAAAACGCGGCTCACCTTCTTTTCGATAATGCGCAATGCGAGTCCCTCTGCGATCGCGCTTTTGCCGACGCCAGGCTCTCCGATAAGAATGGGGTTGTTTTTCTTGCGACGGGATAATATCTGCGAGACCCGCTCAATTTCCTTTTGACGACCAACGATGGCGTCCAAACGACCTTCTTCAGCCATTTTGGTTAAATCTCTTCCGAAATTGTCCAAAACAGGCGTTTTGCTTTTTGGGTCAGCCTTTCTCGTCGAAGCTCCTCCCATGCCTTCACCGCCCATCTCATTGGAGCCATCATCTGAGAACTCGGGGCTCTCAGCGCGAGGAGTTGAAGTCGCGCCACCTTCTTCTTGGATAATGCTCTCGTATTCTTCCTTCGCTACATCGTAATCGATGTTAAAGGCACTGAGTGCCTTCGTAGCTACATTGTCTTCATCCTTGAGGATGCTCAACAACAAATGCTCCGTTCCAATCAAACTCGATTTGAAAATCTTTGCTTCGAGGTATGTGATCTTCAAGATCTTCTCAGCCTGCTTGATCAAAGGGATGTTGCCCGCACCTACTGACTTGCCTGCTGTTGGACGAATGCTGCTCTCCACCACTTTACGCAGTTTCTGCAAATCCACGTTCAGCCCTTCTAGGATACGAACAGCAGTTCCTTCACCTTCACGTATGATTCCAAGCAGCAAATGCTCAACGCCAATGTAATTGTGTCCTAGGCGCAAAGCCTCTTCTCGACTGTACGTAATGACATCCTTCACTCTCGGGGAAAATTTTGCGTCCATGCTATTCTTGTTCTAGGATCTTTCAAGATTATGACTCAACACGAGGGGACTAGAAAGCAACAATTGAATTGCTGTAAACCTTCATGTCGACCGCTTGGCTAAAACTACAACTCGACCTGTGCAAACATCTTGCCAACCTGAGGGTTTATTCACATCTCATTGGGGAGATTTGTGAGTAATTGCAAGCCCTTTTTCAGCGCCTCCAAGGGTTATGAACGTATTTTCGTTGTCGACTTAAACATCATGTTCTATGGTGTTTCTAACAAGCTGACACGATGGCAGAAGGAGAGAAGATCATACAGATCAACATAGCTGATGAAATGAAATCAGCCTATATCGATTATTCGATGTCGGTCATTGTATCCCGTGCACTTCCAGACGCACGTGATGGCCTAAAACCTGTGCACCGTCGTGTTCTCTACGGGATGCTTGATTTGGGCGTACTGTCGAATAGAGCCTACAAAAAGAGTGCTAGAATCGTCGGAGAAGTCTTGGGGAAATACCACCCGCACGGCGATAGTTCTGTTTACGACACCATGGTTCGAATGGCCCAACATTGGTCATTGCGTTATCCCATGGTGGACGGGCAAGGTAACTTCGGCTCAATAGACGGAGACAACCCAGCCGCTATGCGTTACACAGAGGCACGCTTGCGCAAAGTTGCCGAAGAGATGCTCGGTGATTTGGAAAAAGAAACGGTTGATTTCAGACCGAACTTTGACGAGAGCCTCCAAGAGCCCACGGTTCTTCCCGCAAAACTTCCCAACCTCCTTGTCAACGGAGCTTCTGGAATTGCCGTTGGTATGGCGACTAACATGCCACCGCACAACTTGACGGAAGTAATCGATGGTACCATCGCATACATCCAGGACAACGACATCACAATCGAGGGATTGATGGAGTATGTCAAAGCTCCTGACTTCCCAACCGGCGGCATCATTCACGGTGTAGAAGGAGTGAATGAGGCATTCCATACAGGACGAGGGCGCATTGTTGTTCGCGGAAAGGCCCGCATCGAGGAAACCAAGTCTGGGCGCGAAGTGATCATCGTAGAGGAAATCCCTTACATGGTCAACAAAGCAGAAATGGTCCGCAAAACGGCCGAATTGGTCAACGACAAACGCATCGAGGGTATCTCTGAAATTCGAGATGAGTCGGATCGAAAGGGCATGCGGGTGGTTTATGAGATCAAACGTGACGCTATGGCGACTGTGGTCTTAAATAAGCTCTACAAATATACCGCGCTACAAAGCTCATTCTCAGTCAATAACATCTGTTTGGTGCACGGGCGACCGCAGCTATTGAATTTGAAAGGGCTTATTTCAAACTTCGTTGATCACCGTCACGACGTGGTCACACGTCGAACACAGTTTGAGTTGCGTAAAGCACAGGAGCGGGCGCACATTTTGCAAGGCCTTATTATTGCTCTTGAGAACCTCGATGAGGTCATTAAGCTCATTCGCGCCAGTGCGAATCCCGAAGAAGCTCGAAACGGGCTGATGGAGCGATTTGAATTGTCAGAGTTGCAAGCGAGAGCCATTTTGGACATGCGTTTGCAGAAACTCACCGGGCTCGAGCGAGATAAATTACGCGCAGAGTTTGACGAGTTGATGGCTACCATTGCCGATCTCGAGGATATTCTTGCACGTTTTGAACGTCGCATGGAGATCATCACCGCCGAGTTGATCGATATCAAGGAACGCTTTGGTGATGACCGTAGAAGCCTCATTGAATTCAGCAGTGCCGATGTGAGCATGGAGGACTTAATTGCCGATGAACAAGTCGTCATCAGCATCAGCCATGCAGGATACATCAAGCGAACACGCCTCTCGGATTACCGATCCCAAAGCAGGGGAGGCGTAGGTTCTAAAGGTGCTACGACCCGGGATGCGGACTTCGTCGAGCACATATTTACAGCAACGAATCACAATTGGTTATTGATCTTCACGGCCAATGGAAAATGCTTCTGGATGCGAATCTATGAGGTTCCTGAGGGGTCGAAAGTATCGAAGGGCCGTGCCATCCAAAATTTGATTCACATCGAGTCAGATGACAAAGTACTTGCCTACATTCCGGTATCTAATTTGAAGGATCCTGAATACGTGAAGGACAACTTTGTTGTTTTGGCAACGCGTCAAGGATTGATCAAAAAGACCACTTTGGAAGCCTATTCTCGTCCTCGGACCAATGGAATTAACGCCATTACCATTCGAGAAGGTGATGAGTTGCTGACTGCGCGATTGACCAATGGAGACAATGAGATTATCATTGGATTAAAATCTGGTAAGGCCATACGTTTCCACGAAAGCAAGACCAGAGCAGTTGGAAGAACCGCAATGGGTGTCAAAGGAGTGACTTTGGGAGGACCTAATGATGAAGTCATCGGAATGGTTTGCGTGCGGTCTGCCGATTCAGACATCTTGGTAGTTTCCTCAAAAGGATATGGAAAACGATCAGCAGTTGAAGACTACCGCATCACCAATAGAGGAGGGAAGGGTGTGAAGACCATCAGTGTCACTGAAAAGACCGGTGAATTGATCAGCATCCTCAACGTTACCGACGAAGAGGACTTGATGATCATCAACAAGTCTGGAATTACGATTCGAACAGGGGTCGAAGAATTGCGTGTCATGGGCCGCGCAACCCAAGGTGTTCGACTGATTTCACTCAGAGGAAATGACCAGATCGCTTCTGTATGTCGTGTGCCCAAGAGCGAAGAAGAAGAAGAAGAAGGATTGGATGAAGGCGCTGATGGAACTGTTCCAGATGCGTCAGCTGAAAATCAAGCTCCACCAGAAACATCTGAAGATTAAATAAACTTTGGCATTGTTTTGGATTACCCATTCAAACATTACCAAAGCCTGCAAGTAAAATCATTCGATTCATGAAGAACGTAATCACTTTTTTATTTCTACTCTCAGCCGGCACCATGCTCGGACAAAAGCAGGTTGTATCTGCTTTCAATGCCAACAAAACAGGGGATTTCGCATCCGCTGCTAGCTACATTGATGAGGCTATCACTATCGAAAAAGCTGCACTTAAAAACAAAACGTGGCGCTATCGTGGAGAGATCTACTTGAATATTGCGCAAGACAGTGCATTGTCATTGGCCTATCCTCAAGCGCTTTGGACTGCACGCGATTCATATAAAAAGGCGCAAGAGCTTGATGTGAAAGAATCGTACAAACGCGAAATCATCATCGGTCTCGGGTTGGTTCAAACCACAGCTGGCAATCAAGGCATTTCAGATTACTCTCTTGAGTCATTTGGACCTGCGGCACGCAAGTTTGACTTGAGTGCAGAAGTGGCAGGAATGTTTGATGTGCTTGACACCATGGCCATATTCAATGCGGCTTTGTGCTATGAGAAATCGAATGAAATTGACATCGCAGTAGCGCGGTATAAAACATGCGGTGCGAGTGGATATCAAGTCCCAAATGTCTATTTATTTGCTGCGAACATATTACGTGAAGCCGGTCGCACAGAGGATGCTCTTAAAGAGTTGCAAGCTGCACGTGTTCAGTTTCCACGGGAGCAAAGCTTGATCATTGAGGAACTCAACATCTATTTGGAAGCCGAAGATTACGAGCGAGCAGAGAACAATTTGAAATTGGCTGCTGAAGGCGATCCCAACAATGAAATCCTATGGTTTAGCTTGGGAAGTGTCTATGACAACCTCGATAAAACCGAAATGGCTGCTGAGGCTTATTTAAAGGCAATTTCCATCAAAGGAGATTACTTTGATGCCAATTACAACTTGGGCGCGATGTACTTCAATCAGGCTGTTGAAGGAATCAACGCTGCGAACGATATGTGGAAACCTCGCATGTCAAAAGCGGAAACAGCAGAACAGTTGTCCATTGAAGAGCTCGCCAAGGCTAAGTTTTTATCCGGCCGACCTTATTTGGAAGCCGCACACGCTGCCAATACAGAAGACCTCGATACAATACGTTCATTGCGTGATATTTACGCGCGAACAGGACAAGATGATTTGATGTTGAAGATGACCGAATTACTCAAATAGACCGCGGTTTTCTTCACGGCAATAGAAAAGGGAGCTCGTCGCTCCTTTTTTTACGGATCTCTAATCTATTTAACATAATATTAATTATCACTCAATAGAAGCCAAAGGAAACGAGATGGCATAACAACTAATGCGTAAATTCATGGCATGGCATCATCTATCCTCAGATCCGTAGCGGTCGTCATAACGTTAGTTACATCCGCTCAAATACAGTCCCAGACGGCTGTACTTTACGACTTTACGTTCGATGTCACTCCAGCTTTAAGGCAAGAACTCCCAAAGTATGACGGAGCTGGCCGAGCTAAAGGCAACTATGTACGTGGTGAATGGGTTCCAGAAACCACACGGGAAACATTGAATTCCCGCTACGTGGAATCGATATGTGAAACGTTGACAGCCGCTTTGATTGACGTTTATGGGTATGAAGACGTTCACATTATGTATCCTGGCGCATTGTCCATGACAGTTCATCCAAGTCGTATGGATGGCTTTCCAAAGGCCAGCTTGAAAAAAGCAATCAAACGAAATCCTTCAGACACATACATTCAATGCGAGATCGCGTTAAAAGGACGTTCAAGCGGCACACTTGTCGTCATGAACAAGCAACGCGAAGCTTCATTGAAAGTGAATGCTGAAATAACGCTAACGGCTTTCCGACAAGACGGCACCATCGAAGATTTAAAATCCATCAAGATCAATGATCTTATGTCCGCATTTGACGAAAATCGGGTTGTTCGCCTAGAGGATGAATCCACTCGTGTATTGGGCGCTGGATATTTAAGCCAATCAGATATGGAACGCTTGTTTTTAGCTAGTTTACAAAGTCTGCTGCGTTAAGTGAGGCAGTGGCATCGCGTGTTACAAGGACATTCCCTCAATCTTTTATGCGATTGATCGCTAACAAGCGCAACATCCATTTGGGCAAAGGCTTTTCCTGGGCGCGTTTTCGAACATCGACGAACCATCCGATTTTCTTCACGATTGGAATCTTATGGGTTTCTACAAATTCTATCAATGTTCCATCCGGATCCTCGATATAACTGAATTGACCACTTGCTTCACCCATGTCAAAGCTATTGCTGCTATCCACCGTAAAGGGATACCCCGCAGCTGTCAGCTCCACCTCTAAGTCTTTCATGTTCCGCACATCAAAGCAAAGGTGAATGAACCCGAGATCACCCCAAAACCGATCCGAATAAATCGCTTTTGGCTCACGATCTAAAGCTTGAACCAATTCCAATTCTCCCGAACCGAGCAATTCACTAAATGGGCCCTTTGAGGGCTCTAATCGTTTTAAAATCACCCTGCGATACCGTTCAGAGCCTCCTGGTAAATCGCTCCATTCCTCAAAGATCTTGGTGTCGTCTTGGACAACCCGGTCGTATCCCAACACACCTCCGTACAATTTGATTGCCCGATCGATATCGCTAACGCCGAGCACGGCTCCCCCTACTCCGCCCCCAAAGTTTGTGGGGCCGAACCACTCATTGCTTTCGACCACTTCAAACCAAAAGCCATGCGGGTCATTCATGTAATAGTGTGAAGAACCGTCACTGCGCTGCTTCACTTGTCCCTTTACATCTAGCCCTCGCGCCTTCTGCATTTCCAGCATCTCCTTGGCATCCTGACACTTCACCTTCAATACAAAGACCCCCGTATCTCCCAGTTTTGGGATAAACGAAGCCGGCTGAGGCTTTCTACTTGTGAATTGCCATATTTCGAGCCCACCACCTCCTGCCATGTGCAGTGCCAAAGCAGCATGTCTTGTTTGCACCTCATTTCCGGTATACGATTTCATCAAAGCAGCCTCAGCCTTTTCTTCAAACATTCTGACATCGATACCAAAAGCCTTCCGATACCACGACCAAGCCCGATGAACATCAGGAACGCCTATACCAACTTGCTGAATACCACTGATTAATTTACCCACTATCGCGTTTGATTCGTTCGGAACAATATATATGTAACCCCAAACATAAGGGAAAGGAAAAAATTATCTAAATTTGCAACCTGTTTGGAGGTTTGGCAGAGTTGGTCGATCGCACCGGTCTTGAAAACCGGCGTACCGCAAGGTACCGGGGGTTCGAATCCCTCAGCCTCCGCAAATTGCGTATTTACGCATAAGAAGCCCAGTTCATTCTGGGCTTTTTTGTTCCTGATGTTTTCCTGATTTTCCTAAGGACCAACTGTTTTTATTTACATTACCGAACAGAAGGACAGGTTGAAACAACGGCTTGAGTCATTCGTCACAGAAACAATCCGCATTGACATCAAAGAAGCACATCGAGGAAGCCCCAGGAGGCTGGCCATTGCTAGGACACGCTTGGGTATTCCGCAAGAATCCAGTGTTATTCTTCCAGCGCAATAGCGCTATCATGGGATCGCTGTATTCGTTCAAAATTTTTGTCGAACGATTCATGTGATCAACGATCCCAACTTGGTGCATGAGGTGCTTGTAGGAAGTATGAATTCCTATTCTCGGAGAAAATCGTACGCGTTTCTACGCGAATTGTTGGGTGAAGGCTTGATTAACTTCCGAAGGGGAACATGGGTTTAAGCTGTCCTCGTTTTTACGGAATGCCAGCCTTGAAAACAACAAAGCCGCCCTTCCATAAGAAAGGCGGCTTTGCTCGAAAATCAATTCTATCAGAGCATTACTCAGAGCAAGGCAATCCGAATGAAGAGAGCAAGATCAACAAGTCGGAAGTTCCAACGATGCTGTCCAAGTTCAAGTCACCCAAGCAAGCTGGTGAGTAATCACACAAGCCGTTGTCATTGACAGCCGATGCGTCATAGTTCGTGGCGCTCGCGTTGGTACAACCACTCGCACTGTTCTCGTTCGCAATCAACAACTGTCCCGCTTCGCTTGAGTTTCCACAAACGTCGGTAGCCGTGTAGATCCGTGTTACGCTGTAGCGTCCGTCATTCAAACGACCGGCATAGTCTACCCACGTGATGCCCTCAACTCCTGTTGCATCCGACGTACTCGTAGAGTAATCGTTGGCAGCCCAGTCAGCAACCGGAGTTGCCAATTCAAGCATACCGGTCATCAAAATGTGAGGAGCTCCGAATTCACCGACACATCCCGCAACTTCATCGAAGTCACAGTTGCCATCGTTGTCACTATCTGTGCAGATTGTTTGATCACAATCATCCCATCCAGCAGGAATATACGTGCATGAGATATTGTTGCTCAATGTCGCTGTAGCGTCATAGTTACAAGCTGATTCAATCGTACAACCAGCACATGATGAGAATTCACAAGAACCATCATTCTCTGTAGAACCCAAAGCATAGTTACATGCTGAAGTAATGGTACAACCATACACCTCTTCCTGGTCACAGACACCGTCTTCGTCATCGTCTACCAAGCAGTTGCCTGAGCAATCCACATAGCTAGAAACGGGGTACGTACAAGAACCATCGTCATCGGTTGCGCTAGAAGCATAATTACAGGCATCTCCATCCGTACAACCAGCGACTTCGAATTCATCACACACACCATCACTGTCTGTATCTGTGTTGCACGAACCGGAACAATCATAGCCGGAAACGGCATAGACACAATCCAACAATTGGTTGAGCGTTGCGGTGGAATCGAAGTTGCAAGCAGCCGTATCCATGCATCCTACACATGACACGAAGTCACACCCAGCATTGTCCGTAGCTGTTGCATCATAGTTACATGCTCCGGAGTTCATGCAGCCTTCAACCTCGTTGGCATCACATACTCCGTCACTGTCCGTATCAACACCAGCCCCTCCACAAACACCACATGCGTCCAGAGCGAGGCAAGAGCCATCGTCGTTCGTCGCTGCGTTGTCATAGTTACAAGCACTTGAATCCGTACATCCATTCACCTCGTTAACATCACAAACGCCATCGTTGTCGGTATCACCATCAACAACAGTACCTGATCCGTCGGTAGCACCAGAGCAAGAATCACAACCTGTTGCATAAACACACGAGATCGGTTCGTTCAAAGTCGCCGAGGCGTCGTAGTTACAAGCGGAAGAAACCATACAACCGACACATGACGTAAAGTCACATCCCGCATTCTCAGTGGCAGCACTGTTGTAGTTACAAGCACTACTAATCGTACAACCATCAATCTCATTGGCATCGCAAACACCATCATTGTCGGTGTCCACTCCTGTCCCTCCACAAACACCGCAAGCATCCAACGTCTGGCATGAGCCATCGTCATCTGTGGCAGCGCTGTTGTAGTTGCAAGCTGAAGCGTCGGAACAACCGGTCACCTCGTCCGTATCACATACACCATCGTTGTCGGCATCGCCGTCAATCACAGTGCCAGTTCCGTCTGAAGCACCAGAACAAGAATCACACCCTGTTGCATAAACACAAGAAATAGGCTCATTCAGCGTGACGCTCGAATCATAATTGCAAGCCGTTACCGTATTGCAACCGACACAAGAAGTCACTTCACACGAACCATCATCCGTCGTAGCCGTAGAATCATAATTGCAAGCTCCAACTGTGGTGCAACCCGAGACCACACACGAGTTATCGTCAATCGTAGAAGTCGCATCATAGTTGTCTGCGTTTACATTGGTACAGCCATAGCATGTGTAATCACAAGGAGCCGAATAGAGATTATCGACGTCGTAATCGCAACCTGCTTCGTTCGTACAACCAATACATGAGCTCCACTCACATGGGCCTTCTTCGTTGTAATTACATGCTGATGGGATAGTGCAGTCCACGATTAAACCAAGTGGAGTTGGGCTACCCATCATATCTCCAGAGCAGGCTGTGCTTCCTCCATTAGCTGGTGAACAATCACTTAACTGAAAATAAACGGCTAGGTCGTTGTAGTTGCAATCAGTACCGATCATACAGCCATATAGCGATTGACAAGAGCCATCATCATCCGTTGCAAGAGGATTGAAGTTTGCAGCTGAAGAGGTTGTGCAACCGCTCACTTCGTTGTCGTTACAAACACCGTCGTTGTCCGTATCGCCGTCAACAATCGTTCCGCTTCCATCCTGCGCACCACTGCACGAGTCACAGCCTGTGGCATATGTGCACGTATCAAGACTGATCGTCGCTGCATCATCATAGTTGCAAGCAGAGTCGACAGTACAACCTGCACACGAAAGGCTTTCACACGCCTCATTCGCTGAGTCATTGTAGTTACACGCTGATGTATCCACACAGTTGTCTGCATCATCACAAATGCCGTCATTGTCTGCGTCAGCCGAACAAGTTCCGCCGCATACGCCCAAAGCATCATTGGTGGCGCAAGAACCATCGTCATCCGTAGCTGCAGAGCTGTAATTACAAGCTGAAGACGATGTGCAACCGACCACCTCGTTAGCGTTACATACACCGTCGTTGTCCGTGTCGCCATCTACAATTGTTCCGCTTCCATCCTGAGCACCACTGCACGAGTCACATCCTGTTGCAAAGTTACATATATCAGAACTGATCGTTGCTGAGTCGTCATAATTACATGCGGTATCTACAGTACAACCTGCACACGAAACGCTTTCACACACTTCGTTCGCTGCGTCATCGTAGTTACAAGCTGCTGTATCAACACAGTTGTCAGCGGCATCGTCGCAGATACCGTCACCGTCCGCATCAGCTGAACATGACCCACCGCATACGCCCAAAGCATCGTTGGTAGCACAAGAACCATCGTCATCCGTCGCAGCGGAATTGTAGTTACAAGCTGAAGAAGTTGTGCAACCGGCCACTTCGTTAGCGTTACATACTCCATCGTTGTCCGTGTCGCCGTCTACAACCGTTCCGGTTCCATCAGTGGCACCACTGCAAGAATCACAGCCTGCAGCGTAGACACAAGAACTCAGATCAGAAATGGACTTCGAATCATCGTAATTACAAGCGTTTACAACGGTGCAACCAGCGCAAGAAGCTGTTTCACAAGATCCGTCGTCATCCGTAGCAGATGAATCATAATTGCAAGCAGAAGAAGAAGTACATCCGTCGACTTCCAACTCATCACATATCCCGTCTCCATCAGCATCGTTCAAGCAATCACCTGCACAATCGTAATGCGTTGCTGGGTAAGTGCAACTCCCAGCGTCAGTCGCTGCTGCGTTGTAGTTGCAACCGGTGTTGTCCTGGCAGCCGACCACTTCATCCTCATCACAAACGTCATCACCGTCTGCATCATTTAAGCAGGCTCCCGCACAATCGAAGTGAGAAGCTCCATACAAGTCCAGTGGATAATCGCAGCTTTCCGTGTCTTCAATTGTTGCTTCACTGTTGTAGTTGCAAGCATCTTCAACCGTGCAGCCTGAGCATGAAGTGTATTCACATCCCTCGTTTGTGGTCGCTGCACAATCATAATTGCATGCCGCGGCATTTGCACAACCCACGACTTCGTTGTCGTCATATACATTGTTACCATTGGCATCAGCTACAGCATCACCACCTGAAGTAGTCGTTGATTGAACATAGACCGTGATCTCATTCCATAATTTTTGATTGCCACAATTATCCAAAACTTGAATAGCAAATGTGTAGTACCCCTCTATGGTAGCATCGAAGCCAGTTCCTGCAGGGTTCAATGCCGCAATCTCAGAAGATCCCATATTGGTGTTGATACCAAATGACGAGAAACTGGATGCCGCAGTCAACGGATTGCCATCAAAGGCAGAACCGATGTTAATCGAATACATGTCCTCTAAAGTGTAATCGAAGCATGGATCAAAGTCGATGTGCATAATCACGTCTACGCTATCAAATGCGCCTGCATCCAAACCGGCGTACATCAAAATGTTCCAATTTGATTCTGGACCAGTTCCTACTGAACCGTTCTGACTGGCTAGAGAGTATCCTGGTTCTACAAGATACGTATTACCGTCAGCTGAGACATTGTCATTCGGCGCCGTGGTGTTCCGTGCCTTCACACCTAAAAACGTGTGAACATCAGCATTGGACCAAATGGCCAAGTTGTTATCAGAAATCCCTGTACCGAGAGACCAATACGATGAGTTGTTCAGGCCATCAAGGAAATCTGAACCCGCGAAATAGTCAGATTCAGTTTGCTGTGCGCCAAAGCCTGTGTAGGACACAGGTGAAGGTTCATTACAGATTTGACCCCACAAGAGTGTAGGGGCAAGGAACAGGAGGAAAGTGATAGCACGCATGATGTGATGTGATAATTCTTAATAAAGATACGAAACTTTTACGATGAATGTTCGAAAAAAGGTGCCGAGAGTGAAATTAATCTACACCAACTGCGCTTTTGGCTCGTCAAAAACTGACTAAATCATTGATTTTAAACATCAAAACAACCGGATATCAGCACCCTAGACAATCAAAAACGGACAATTTTGTGATTCAATAGCTTGTACACATTACATTTGTGCCCTTAAGTCCATCTATTGTGAATATTTTTGTAGGAAATTTAGCTTGGGGCGTCGACGACGTTGCCTTGCGTGAAGCGTTTGAAGCACATGGTGTTGTTGAACGCGCTAAAGTTGTCCATGACCGCGAAACTGGCCGAAGCCGGGGTTTTGGATTTGTAGAAATGCCTAACCATGAGGAAGCTACTGCAGCTCTCGAAAACATGGAAGGAAAAGATTTGATGGGTCGAGAGATTCGTTGCAATGAAAGCGAAGCACGGGAACGTCGCTGATCTTTGATTGATATAATTGAAAAAGGGAGCTTAGGCTCCCTTTTTTTGTGCCCAATAAATCAATAAAACGAAATGAAAATACTTAATACGCGCGATTAACTGCTTCCAAAGACTCCCCCTCAGTCCTCGCAAGCGATTCCAAAGACACTCAACAGCAACAACAAATCCGGAGTTCCTCGGACGCCATCAAAATCGAGATCAGCAAAACACCCACTGGAGTTTCCGACCGGGTTATCACAGGAATAGTAACATGTGCCATCGTCAATCGTAGCCTCACTTGAAAAGTTTTCGGCCGTAGCATCCATACATCCAAAGCAGGTCCAAAAACATGAGCCGTCATCAATGCTAGCCACATTGTGAAAATTACAAGCCGTCTCATACGTGCAACCAACAATTTGGAAGGAGCATGAGCCGTCTGATTCAGTAGACAACGGGTCGTAGTTCAAAGCTTCAGGATCCATACAACCAAGTAACTCATCCCCATCACAAACACCATCGTTGTCAGAGTCCAGCAAACAGTTGCCCTCGCAGTCCAATCCGCTCTCTGGATAATCACAGTAGCCAGACTCTGTCGCTAGACTGTCGTAATTGCACGCGGTCCCATCCAGACACCCCACCACCTCGAGTTCATCGCAAATGCCATCGGAATCGGTGTCAAACAGGCAGTTGCCGTTGCAGTCTTGACCGGATTGCGCGAAGACGCAAGATCCGTCGTCATCGCTCGCAGCACTCGTGTAGTTGCAGGCTGTTGGATCCGTGCACCCGTTGACTTCGTCGGAATCACAAATACCATCACTGTCCGAGTCCAGCAAACAGCTGCCCTCGCAGTCCAATCCGCTCTCTGGATAATCACAGTAGCCAGACTCTGTCGCTAGACCGTCGTAATTGCACGCGGTCCCATCCAGACACCCCACCACCTCGAGTTGATCGCAAACGCCATCGAAATCGGTATCAAACAGGCAGTTGCCGTTGCAGTCCTCACCGGATTGCGCGAATGTGCAAGATCCGTCGTCGTCAGTTGCAGCGCTCGTGTAGTTGCAGGCTGTTGAATTCGTGCAACCGTTGACTTCGTCGGAATCACAAACACCATCGCTATCAGAGTCCAGCAAACAGTTGCCCTCACAGTCCAATCCGCTCTCTGGATAATCACAGTAGCCAGATTCCGTAGCCAAGCCTTCGAAATTGCACGCAGCAGCATCCAGACACCCCACCACCTCGAGTTGATCGCAAACGCCGTCGGAATCGGTGTCAAACAGGCAGGATCCCGCACAATCAAAACCTAACAATGGAAATTGACATGATGCATCGTTTTCGGTAGCCTCTTGCATAAAATTGCAAGCACTCGGCTGCACGCAACCCCAAACTTCATCAGCGTCACACACACCATCGCCGTCAGTATCATCGTTGCATGTGCCATTGCAATCATATCCTTCCAGTGCGAAGTAGCAACCAGAGTCGCTGGTGGAGCCCTCACTGTAATTACAGGCATTCAGGTTGTTGCAGAATCCCGAGGGTGCTTCACACGTTCCATTATCAACTTCAGCCACTGGGTCGTAGTTACTCGCCCAAGGATAAGTGCAACCGAGAATATAAGCGACACAATCTCCACTTGAATCAGTAGCAAGGGGATTGTAGTTAGAAGCTTCAGCATCCATACAACCAAGTATCTCCTCCCCGTCACAAACACCATCACTGTCCGAGTCCAGTAAACAGTTGCCCTCACAGTCCAATCCGCTCTCTGGATAATCACAGTAGCCAGACTCTGTCGCTAGACCGTCGTAATTGCACGCGGTCGCATCCAAACATCCCACCACCTCGAGTTGATCGCAAACGCCATCGGAATCCGTGTCAAACAGGCAGTTGCCGTTGCAGTCCTCACCGGATTGCGCGAATGTGCAAGATCCGTCGTCGTCAGTTGCAGCGCTCGTGTAGTTGCAGGCTGTTGAATCCGTGCACCCGTTGACTTCGTCGGAATCACAAACACCATCGCTGTCAGAGTCCAGCAAACAGCTGCCCTCACAGTCCAATCCGCTCTCTGGATAATCACAGTAGCCCGACGCTGTCGCTAGACCATCGTAATTGCACGCGGTCCCATCCAAACATCCCACCACCTCGAGTTCATCGCAAACGCCATCGGAATCGGTGTCAAACAGGCAGTTGCCGTTGCAGTCTTGACCGGATTGCGCGAAGGTGCATGATCCGTCGTCATCGCTTGCAGCACTCGTGTAGTTGCAGGCTGTTGAATTCGTGCACCCGTTGACTTCGTCGGAATCACAAACACCATCGCTGTCAGAGTCCAACAAACAGTTCCCCTCACAGTCCAATCCGCTCTCTGGATAATCACAGTAACCAGACTCTGTCGCTAGACCGTCGTAATTGCACGCGGTCGCATCAAGACATCCCACCACCTCGAGTTGATCGCAAATGCCATCGGAATCGGTGTCAAACAGGCAGTTGCCATTGCAGTCTTGACCGGATTGCGCGAAGACGCATGATCCGTCGTCATCAGTTGCGCTACTGAGATAATTACAGGCTGTTGAATACAGACATCCCGTCACCTCGAATTCATCGCACGTGCCATCCCCATCTTCATCTTGCAGACAGTCACCTGCACAATTATATCCCGCAGCAGGAAAACTGCATGACCCTGAATCGGTCGCAGCAGCATTGAAGTTGCATGCTTCATTATTTTGGCAACCAACTACTTCATTGGTATCACAGACTCCATCGTTGTCCGAGTCTCCGTCCAACACCGTACCCGAACCATCTGATTCTCCAGAACAAGAATCACATCCTGTTGCAACCAAACAAGTCCCATTTTCATCGGTTGCAGCGCTGCTGTAATTGCAAGCCTCTGAATTCGTGCACCCTAAGATTTCATCTGCATTGCAAATTCCATCGTTGTCACTGTCCAAGTCCAATACGACTCCGGAACCGTCCGTTTCACCCGAACACAAGTCGCAACCCAATGCATATGTGCACGAACCGCTATCCGTTGCCTGGGTGTTGTAATTGCATGCCGTTGGTGTTTGACATCCCGAAATTTCATCTTGATTGCAAACGCCGTCGTTGTCCGCATCCCCATTCACGACCGTCCCCGACCCATTGGTTTCCCCCGAACAGAAAGAGCAACCAGATGGGAATTCACATTCGCCGCCAGCTTCAGTGGCATTCGCATTGAAATTGCAAGCCGCTGCATCTTGACACCCGATCACTTCAAACTCGTCACAAACCCCATCACCATCAGCGTCTTCTAGACAGACACCGGAGCAATCATAACCGCTTGAAGCATAAACGCATGAACCAGAATCCGTCGCATTCACATCATAGTTGCAGGCCACCACATTCTGGCATCCCACCACTTCAAAGTCATTGCAAATGCCATCACCATCTGAATCCATTAAGCAATCACCAGTGCAATCATAACCCGAGTTGGGCAAAACGCATGAGCCGTCATCTTCGGTAGCGTTCGATTCAAAATTGCAAGCATTGGCATTGTCACACCCCAAAACCTCATTTGCATTGCAAACTCCATCTCCATCCAAGTCTTCAAGGCAATCTCCATTGCAATCATGCAAATTATCAATAGGAAAGACACACGAACCGTCATCCGATGAAGCTCCTGCATTGTAATTGCAAGCCAACTCGGAGAGACATCCCCCTCCTACAGCCCCTGCGGTTGCAGTCAAGCCTATACTCTCGTTTGAATTGTCCTCAGAATCCCGCCACTGCACATTGCACTGAAAAGTAGCCACATGGCCCACTGTTACCGTTAGTTGAGCAAGCAGCACACGGCCATCAGATTCTGAATAAAAGGGATTTGAAGTCGTCGTAAACCAAAGCCCTCCAAATTCAGAACCGTCAGTTGAGAACGTCTCGCCGTTGTTGAAAGCTATGAATTGCGGATTTAACCCTGTTGTTTGCACCTCACCTGTTTCTCCTGCATCGGCTCCAATGGTGACCCAAGAGTCAAATTCCATTTGAGGGTAAAACGCAAAAAAGAAGGGATTCACTGCTTGAGCCAAGTCAAACCCCGGCGTTGATTGATAAAAACCGCTTGGATCATCCGTTTCGATTAAAATTGGAGGATTGTTTAAATAGGCTTCAGTCGCAAAAACAGAGGTTATTTTATATCCTTCACCGTTGAATTCTGCATAAAACCGGTACGTCACACCATGAGATGACACAGCATGTTCTTCAGCAACAAGCCCTAAAAGTTGTGCGTTTGATTGCTGAACAATAACCAACAAGAGCAATAATGTGAGGAGCCTTCTTAACTGCATATGCTATTGTGTTCATTCTAAAGAAGGATGAAATTAACTTATATATGCTTCTAATCACATTATACTATCGACTAATTGATTGTTTTTTCATGTAAAAGCAAAAAAAACCCCTCCGTGAGGAGAGGCTTTTATCTGTAGCGGGAGAGAGGCTTGAACTCTCGACCTCAGGATTATGAATCCTGCGCTCTAACCAACTGAGCTATCCCGCCAAGTCTAAGGCGGCGCAAATATAAGAATCTAAACAAAGAGCCGGCATTCATACCCTAAATTTTCATTCCTCTCTTTATGCAACCAAGAAAGCCATTAATTCCGTACATTAGGAACTCATGAGCGGAAGTGTAGAGATGGAAAAAGTGAAATTTCAGGTCGAGTATCCTGTCAATAGTTCTAAAGGAGTCTTGTTCAATATGTTCAGCACTCCGAGCGGACTAGCTGAATGGTTTTGTGATGATGTCAATATAACAAAGGACATCCACACATTTATTTGGGACGGCAGTGAAGAAAGTGCTCGAATCATTAGCAAAAAACGCGAGGACTTCATCAAATTTCGGTGGCTTGAGGATGAAGATTCGGGAATAGCCAGTTACTTCGAGTTTAGAATCAAAATTGACGACCTCACCGGAGACACCGCGATTGTGATCACTGATTTTGCCGAAGAGGATGAAATTGATGACTCAAAAGAGCTGTGGTCTGCACAAGTAGACCGTTTAAAGCAGGTGCTAGGCGCCTGATGACTCGATAGCGAGCACATACGGCCTCATGAGTTCGCTATAGCGATCTGTAAGGTTCACCTGACCTTCGATGCGATGCCCCTTCTCGATGCTCATTTCTTCTCGTTTCGAATCATCAAAACACTGAGAAGACCATTCCGTCAAGAAACGGGTTGACTCATGAGATGGTGTCCCTTGAATGCTCATTTCACGGACCAGGCTCAATCCTCTGCTTTTCGCAGCAGCAAACAACTCTTCCCTCCTTTCGGCTGGCCAAACCAGCATGAATCTCCCCGAAGAACGCATGCATCGCATTGCGGAATCTAACAGCTCCAACAAAGGGAGCGTATCGTCATGACGCGCTAAATTTCGAGAAGGATCCGGAGACTTGGGCTTACCGTGGAAGAATGGCGGATTGCTAACGACTACATCAAAGCTATTTTGCCAGCGTGGGTCATGTGAGAATTCTTGGATCTCTTGGTTCACACACTGGATGCGGCCTGAAAAAGGAGATTGCTCCACATTTTCACACCCTTGACCAAATGCACTTTGCTCCAATTCTACAGCTACAACGCGAGCGTCTTTGGCTCGTTGGGCAAGCATCAAGGCTACTATGGCAGAACCACTTCCAATGTCTAAAACAGACGATGCTTCTTCAACCTCGCACCACGCTCCCAAAATCAGCGCATCCGTTCCAACCTTCATGGCGCAGCGCTCATCACGCACAGTGAATTGCTTAAATTGAACTTGCCGGTTTCCCGATTTCCCCATGATCAGTCCTCTGCTTTGCGGCTTTGCCACGTATCGAAAGATGGGAAATCGCCCGGTCGATCTGCATCGCCCTCTGTCAGAGCTTCACACGTTGCGGCATACGCCATCATATCTGCAGGCAATCGCTGATACAATGCAGTTCCCTCAATTTTATGTGCGAGCATGGCATCGGAAACTTTACCGATACATTTCGCAGGGTTTCCAACGACTAAAGAGCGCTCATCCCACATTGACTTCGCTTTGACCATGGCCAAGGCACCGACAATTGAACCGGAGCCCAATTCAACATCGTCAAGAATCACCGCATTCATTCCAACCATGCTTTGTTCGCCAATCGTAGCCCCGTGAATCATCGCTCCGTGACCAATGTGGGCGCCTTTCTTCAGGTGAACTGTGGCTCCTGGAAACATATGCAAGACGGCGTTTTCCTGAACGTTGCAACCCGATTCCAGAACAATACGCCCCCAATCTCCTCGCAGCACAGCGCCTGACCCAATATAACAATCCGGTCCTATCGTGACATGGCCAATGACCAAGGCCATCGGATGGACATAGCTCGACGGATGTACCACAGGAATCATTTCACGGAAGGACTGAATCATGTGATGATTTCTTTACACAGCTGTATTTTCAATGACCATAGCATAGCCTTGCCCCACACCTATGCACAATGTAGCAAGCGCATACCGCTTCCCCGAGCGTTTCAGTTGATTCGCCGCAGTCAGCACCAAACGGGCCCCTGTCATACCCAGTGGATGTCCCAAAGCAATGGCACCTCCCATTGGATTCAAGCGCTCATCGCGATCTGACAACCCCCAACTTCTCGTGCATGCCAACGCTTGTGCCGCAAAAGCCTCGTTCAATTCAATTAAATCCATGTCATCCATGGTCAACCCAGCCTTCTGCAAAGCGAGGTTTGAAGCCTGAACAGGCCCAATCCCCATAATTCTTGGTTCCACACCAACAACCGCAGAAGACACGATACGAGCCAATGGCTCCAAACCGTGCACAGCCATCCCCTTTTTAGAGGCCATCAAAAGCGCAACAGCACCGTCATTTAATCCGGATGCGTTTCCAGCCGTAACACTCCCTCCCTCCTTTCTAAAAGCAGGTCGAAGACGGCTCAATGCCTCAACCGTTGTTCCCGGCTTCACAAATTCATCGATACTCAAAATGAGGGCATCCTTTTTTCGCTGAGGAATTTCCACGGACATGCACTCAGCGTGCCGCGTCGCAGCATGTAACGCTGCTTTTTCTTGGGACCAACAAGCGAACGCATCCTGGTCTTCACGACTAATCTCATGCAAATCCACCAGGTTTTCGGCCGTTTGCCCCATCCCCTCTGTGCCATAAAGCGCCTCCATTCGTGGATTGATGAATCGCCATCCAAAACTCGAATCGTGCAGTTGGCTATCACGGCCAAAAGGTTGGGAAGCCTTTGAAAGAACCCATGGACCGCGCGTCATATGCTCCACTCCTCCCGCAATCAACACTTCGGCATCGCCCATATGAAGCATACGCGACGCATGCGCTGCTGCTGCCATGCCAGAAGCACACAATCGATTGATGGTTTCACCAGGGACTGTCGGAGGCAAGCCAGCCAACAACCCCGCCATGCGAGCGACATTTCGATTGTCCTCTCCCGCCTGGTTGGCACACCCCATGAGCACATCGCCAATGGCCTGTGGATCCAGGTTTGGATGGTTTTGTAAAAGTGCTTTAATTGGAAGCGCTGCCAGATCGTCTGCGCGTAGCGTTGACAGGGTTCCTCCAAATTTTCCAATGGGTGTTCTCACACCGTCTACCAAGTATGCGTCCATGAGATTTCAACCAAGGTTCGGTCAAAGATAGGACTTGCTAAACGTTGAAAAGGCTGAATTGAAGTGCATTTTTGTGGTATGCGCATTGCCTTCGCTTCTACATTCCCTCCCTACCGCGGTGGAATCGCCCAATTCAATCAGAAGTTAACGGAGGCGCTTCTTGAAGAAGGTCATGAAGTGCATTGTTCAAATTGGAAGCGACAGTATCCGCGTTTAATCTTTCCGGGGCAGTCTCAGCTTACGCAAGGAGGCCAATTGGATAGCGGCCCAATAGCGCTCCTGGATTCAATTGACCCAAGGACATGGAAGCACACCGCTGAGCATTTACTCGCATGGGGACCTGACGCCTTACTCGTTCCGTTTTGGCATGCCGCTTTGACTCCTGCACTTGGCAACCTCATTGCTCGGATGAAGCGTAAAAGGCCCGGGCTATTGGTCATTGGCCTTATGCACAATGCCACATCCCATGATGCGAAAATGTGGGATGTTTGGCTCACAAAACGATTTTTAAAGAGCGTCGATATCACGTGGACACTGAGCGAGCAGGTGGCCCGTCGAGTTCATGACCTTATGCCCAGTCGCTCTTCTAAAGTCTTTTTTCATCCCCTCTACGATCAATACCCCGAATTGAAAACAATGCAGGATGCGCGGACGGCGCTGCACTTGCCATCACAGGATGAAGCGGATGTCGTTCTCTTTTTTGGACTCATTCGTGCGTACAAGGGATTGAAAACACTGATTGGAGCCAAAGAACTCCTAAGCTCTAGAGACAAACCGGTCCATCTTCTCATAGCGGGTGAATCCTATGATGATTGGAAGCCATACCAAGCGTTAATAGACGCTGGAGGAAGCCCCGAGCAGGTACACGTGCACACTCGGTTCATCTTGGATGCCGAGCTGCCAACATTCTTCGGCGCGTGCAATGCGGTTTGCCTTCCTTACCTAACGGCATCACAAAGCGGTGTCACAGCGATCGCTCTGCACTATGGAATACCGGTCGTCGCTAGCGATGTGGGAGGATTGTCTGAATACCTCAAAACTCCTGGAACGGGAATTGTCTGCCCGCCCAATGATCCGGAGGCACTCGCGAAGGGAATTCAAAATGTACTCGAATCACTGCCTGTTTCGTCTGAGGCGTTCGATGCGGCGCGGACGCAGTACTCTTGGAACAACTTGGCCAAAGCCATGACTCAAGAACTTAACGCGAACGCCGGCTCTTGATATCCGCCGGAACGGCCATGCGATCGTCAAACACGAAGCGCTGCACCAACACGAGCTCATCACGATACCGCGCATACATCCTAGCACCATCCCACTGATTGAGTTCACCAGCATCGTTGTAAGTATCCATGATCGGATCCTTCCAAAACAGCTCGATTTTTTCTGGCACCGTGTCATCCCAATTCCAAGCTCGCATGGTCAGCGCGGGATTCGTTGCCGAAAGCGTTGCCAACCCCTCTGGAGACAAATGATTATTGAATGTTTCCAAGTGAATTTTCCGAAAGAGATTGAATCGGTTTTGCCAGGTCAACGTATCCATTGCATCCAAATATTCTCCCGATCGAAGGACTGTTAATTGACCTAGAGAATCGACCTCCATGGTATGCGACCATTCAGGAGTTTCATGATACACCACTTCAACCTTTCGCAACGTATTCGAAGGGAAATCAAACATCCCTGTATACCGCCATTCAACTTCTTCCGTGAAAAAACGCGTCGACAAGAACCCCGTAAACCCCTCCATGTGCGTGACAAAGGGTTCGTCTGCGATGCCCATTGCTCCGTCACCGAGGACCATGTACGTTCCCGTGTGACTTTGCGTAGCAGTCCCGATGTACCACGTCTTCACCGGCTGATCTCCACCCTGGTAAATCTCCACTTTTTTACCGCGACCTGCCAATAAGCGATTGACATTATCAAGTTCCGACTCTGAGACAGGGCGTTGCACAGCTACACGCCTAAAGGTCTTGAGCAACAAATCAACGGCATCCTTTCTGGCCTTGTGTTTACCATTGAGACTCCAATACTTTTCTCCTGGAATGCGTTCAAGAAGCGCCTGTCCGCCATCCTTGTCCGCAATGAAAATGCGATTGACTGATGCCGTATCAACTACCGCAAAGTCTGAAGCCGAAAAACCGACCAACTCCGCCGATTGCATTTGTGAATAATAGCGCAAACCTGCGGCAAGAGCTGTACCGAAAAGGAGGAAATAGAAGAGACGAAGATTGCGATGCATGCAAATGTGTTCAATGAGATTCGAAAGACCTAGCGTATCGGCGACGGCGAAGAAATGTAAAAAACCATCCCAATATACCCGCGACAAACAATGGGAGTGCAACCGCTATAAACTGCCAACCTGAACGCTCCTGGCGAATACGCTCTAGTTGCAAAGGGCGCAAAGCAATGCTGCGTGACCGCACCGAAATGGAAGCGACGTCATCCAGCAAATAGCTAACAGCATTGTTGAGGAATTCTTTGTTGTCATAGACCACTCGTCCAGAATAGCGATCGTATCCCAAGGGCAAAATCATAGGACCATTGGGGCCTTGCTTGACCTTGTTTCGGATAACATCACCGTCACCGACCATAATTTGTGCCGTGCGTTTGCTGCGATCTCGAAAAGCAAAGTCGACATCTCGTCTCAACGTATCCGGAAGACGATGGGTGAAGGCTGACGTGAATTCACCTTCCAACAAGACCGCAAACGGCTGATTCGGAAGCGGGTTTTCCGTGAAATATTCCGGCGTTAAATCGACTATGCTACTTGAAATCCGAACGGGGGCTTTGTATTCACGCGCCATTTCAGAGCTCTTCAACAACACCGTCTTTCGAATAGAAGAGTTCGTACCTACGGTATCTAACCTGGAAACAAAGTCAAAATGGATGGGATCCAAGTTTGTGGTAATGGGATGTCCCATTCCCTGAGGAATGGCTACAGGAGCAAAATACCAATTGAACATCTGAAGATTGCGCTGATTCCCCATGGGGCCTGCTCCCAATGCAATGGGTGCACATTGCGCATCAACGACTAAGTTCCGATTGAAACGCACTCCGTACTGGAAAAGCTGATCGTACAGACCCAACTCGTTGGTTGTACCCATGGTGTATTGGCTAGAAGCCAAACTGTCCATATCAGCCTGAATGGGATCGATCAGCCAAAGCACCTTGCCTCCATTCATAATGAATTGATCCAAAATGACCTGATCCTTTGAATCAAAAATGGAGTCCGGCTTCGCCACGATGGCCAAATCAAATCGATTGGTGCGGTAAGACATGCCCTCCAACCTTTCTGACAAGACATTCAACTGACCATTCATACGCACTCGAAACACATCGTACTCACTCTCCAGCTCCATCACAAAATCAGCAACCTCTGGAGCTTCCAATTCTCCATGCCCTTCAATCATAGCGATACTTGGTCGCTCCTCTCTGAGCAATCGACGAATCGCAGAAGCCACCTCAAATTCAATGGCATTGATCGAACCTTGGATCATTGATTCCGTCGGTTCAGGCATGTCCGATTTGAAAAACTGGATGGTCTCCTTCCGATTTCTGTATGTGATAATGGCTCCGGGCCAAACCGTTTGAAAAGCCTTGATGCCATTCTCTTCAAACGCTATGCGCGTAAAGCCTAAACCCTGCTCGAATAATTTCTCCTCGTTCTGACCAATGGTTTGCCGGTCATCCGAAGCGTAAATATTCACGAATTGAAAACGCATCTTGCCCGAGGCTGCCTCAGAAAACTCATTCAATTGAAATCGAATGGAGCGCTCAAGACGTTTCCATTGAGCGGGGTATTCCCCAGCGAGATAACAGGTTACAAATACTTCATCGTCCAATGAAGCCAAAAGATCTTGTGTTGAATCCGTGAGCGTGTGCCGCTTCTCCTCCGTCAAATCCCATTGCGCTGGAAACAAGCTAATCGCAAACGAAGCAACACCTGCCAAGGCCAATCCCAACACCCATTGAATCACATCCTGGCGTCTCTGACCACGCGTCCACAGCAAAGCCAAGCGGGCCGTCCATAGACTGACTCCTATGACCACGAAAAAATAGACCAAATCACGTG
>Ga0206126_10000082_pt1 | contig 121224 bp, 111 predicted proteins | sample Helgoland_Spring_5_FD_148621 | JGI IMG/M metagenome (GOLD analysis project Ga0206126, IMG submission 148621) | Pelagic subsurface seawater microbial communities from Kabeltonne, Helgoland, North Sea - Helgoland_Spring_Bloom_20160412_1 | ecosystem: Environmental > Aquatic > Marine > Epipelagic...
GATGAAGCAAAGCAAATGCTTAAATCATTGTCTTTAAAACCCTATGAGGGAGGACATAAAGTTATGATTATCTGGATGGCAGACAGAATGAATACTGCCTGTGCAAACAAGATTTTAAAATTAGTAGAGGAACCGCCACAAAAAACAATTCTCTTGTTGTTAACACCTTATGAAGAAAAAATTCTAGGAACGATACAATCTAGGTGTCAAAAACTACATTTCCCGCTTCTTGCTGAGGAGGTTATTTCAAATCAACTCATTGAAAACAAAGGTGTTGAGTCAAAAAAAGCAAAAAAAATTAGCAGTCTGTGCGGTGGAGATTATCAACAGGCTTTAAACTTAGTAGACAACCTGGGTGATGATGGTGTTTTTGAACATTGGTTTGTTGATTGGGTGCGCACTGCATTTAAAGCAAAAGGAAATAAAGGTTCTATCAATGCGCTAATTTCTTGGAGTGAAGAAATTGCAAAGCAGGGTAGGGAAACACAAAAAAAATTCTTAGGATATTGTCTAGAAACATTCAGGCAAGCAATGCTTAAAAACTATAAGGCAGATAGTTTGCTTTTCTTTGATGCGCCAAACACAAAATTCTCTATTGAAAAATTTGCACCGTTTGTACATCAAAATAATATTTTTGAAATTTCTGAAGCATTAGAAACTGCCTCTTACCATATTGAACGAAATGGTAACGCTAAAATTATTTTTACGGATCTTTCCATTAAACTCACACGGCTATTACATGCCAAATCATAACACAAACAAACAATAGGTGTTTTCTATTGCCTTTATTAATAGGTATTTATTTTTTCTATTAAAAACAAGGGCAAACAAAACGTTTTAAAGGGGTTTTAAAAAATCGACAAGTAAAGTGTCGTCTTATCCGCTTTAAGTTCTCTTAAACAGATTAGAGGCTGTTTTAGGCTTTTTTGTAACAATATATGAGTGAAGAATACTCTTTGGTTTTTAATGCGCTAATGTTAGACCACAAACCAATCCATAATGCTTTAAAAGAAAAGCTATTTCCTGATTTATATTTTTCTGACAAAAGGCTAACATAAAAAGAGTCAAAAAGCATGGGCTGTGTCTTAAGCAGTTTGGTGTTTTTTGAAAACAGCTTTCTCATTGCTTTTTGGGAGAAGTGCCACAAATGTCTTGGGGTATCATAGGCTGCCCAAAATCCTTTATAATGGTTTGCGTCAAAAGAATTATAATTAGGAACAGCAACAATCAAAATACCATTTGGGCGAACCAATTCTTGAATCGCTATGATTGTATTTTCTAAATCTGGCAGGTGTTCTAACACATGCCAAAGTGTTACAACATCAAATTGTTGGCCTTTAAAATCTGCAATGCTTTTCTGTAGAGAGATGTTTTTTTGGGCTGCAATTTTTCTTGCTTTTTCATTGGGCTCAACCCCATACACTTCCCAAGAATTTTGTTTTGCAACCTCACAAAAAGCACCACTCCCTGCGCCTATGTCTAAGAGAGTTCCTCTACCCTTGGAAAGCTTATTAACAAGGTTTCTTTTGCTTTTTAAAGACCACTTTTGCACCAAGGTGTATAAAAAGGGGACACCTCCTTTTTGAGTATTGGAGTGAGAAATATACTCTTGACTTTGGTAATAACTTGCCAGGTTCTCTTGAGCTGGTTGTGGACTGGTTATTAAAAGATCTCTAGAGGAGTCTAGCACCAAATCAAACGCTTCTTGAGTTTTGAAATAATCTTTGGTTGATAAATATATGGTGTCTTTTGGAGTCTTCAAATGAAATTTTTAACGCTTTAAAATTATTTGTTCCACGTGGAACAAGGGTGTTATCTACCCATGTACACAAGTAGCACAGAGATGTCATTTGGGGATACGCCGCTAATACGGGAAGCTTGTGAAACCGTTACTGGTTTGATGGCGCTTAATTTTTCTTTTGCCTCGTATGACAAGGATTTTAGTTTTGAATAATCAAAAGCCTCAGGAATTTTTATGCCCTCTAGCCTGTTGAGTTTATCTGCATTGTTTTTCTCTTTGGCTATATAGCCTGCGTATTTTACCTGTATCTCTGTTTGTTGAAGTACCTCATGATCCAAATCATGTTGGCTAATGTAGGAAGACACAAAATCAATCTTTTGCATATCCAGCATGGTTATATTTGGTCTAGAAAAAGGTTTAAAAAGTTTATCACTTTGTTTTACCGTTGTAGAATCCTTTTCCTGCAAAATAGGATTTATTACCTCTGGGGCAACACTGCTTTTTTTGAAAAAATCAATAAAAGCATCACTTTTCTGCTTTTTTTCTTCCATTAATTTAAGACGCTCCTCACTAGCTAAACCAATTTTGTGTGACATCGGGGTAAGCCTAAAATCTGCATTATCTTGCCTAAGCAAGGTTCTATATTCTGCACGAGAAGTAAACATTCTATAAGGTTCTTCGGTGCCTTTTGTGATTAAATCATCAATCAGCACTCCTATATAGGCTTCATTTCTTTTGATAATAAAAGGATCCTGCTCACGCACTTGCAGGTGTGCGTTTATGCCTGCCATAAGACCCTGAGATGCGGCTTCCTCATAACCGGTGGTACCGTTAATTTGGCCAGCAAAGAACAGGCCTTTAATGTTTTTTGTTTCTAGTGTGTGTTTGAGCTGGGTGGGTGGGAAAAAATCATATTCGATGGCATATCCAGGCCTAAAAAACTTTACATTTTCAAACCCCTTCACACTTCTTAGTGCCTTAAACTGAACATCTTCTGGTAAAGAGGTAGAAAAACCATTGATATAATACTCCACGGTGTCCCAACCCTCGGGTTCTACAAATAATTGATGTGAATCCTTGTCTGCAAAACGATTGATTTTATCTTCTATTGATGGACAATACCTTGGACCAACACTATTAATTGCACCATTAAACATTGGAGAGCGATCAAACCCTTCCCGTAACAACTCATGAACCTCTAAACTAGTATGACTCATGTGGCAATCACGCTGCTTTGTAAGGGGTTTTGTGCTTTTTAAATAAGAAAACTTCTCTGGAGAAAGATCTCCTGGCTGTACAATCATTTTTGAAAAATCAAGGGATCTTCCATCAACTCTAGGAGGGGTTCCTGTCTTCATCCTACCAGATTCAAAACCAAGGTCAACCAATTCTTTGGTTATGCCGTGGGCTGCTCTTTCACCAGCTCTACCTCCACCAAATTGTTTCTCTCCTATGTGTATCAATCCATTTAAAAATGTTCCATTGGTAAGAACAACTGTTTTTGCTCGCACCTGAATCCCTAGGGAGGTTTTAACACCCACAATTTTTTCTCCTTCCACCAGGATTCCTGACACCATTTCTTGATAAAAATCTAAATTTTTAGTACCCTCCAACATCATTCTCCAAGACTCTGCAAATCTCATTCTATCACTCTGCACTCTAGGACTCCACATAGCGGGACCCTTAGATTTATTGAGCATTTTAAACTGTATTGCTGTATTGTCACTAACAATACCACTGTAGCCGCCAAGGGCGTCTATCTCTCTAATGATTTGCCCTTTTGCAATTCCACCCATAGCAGGATTGCAAGACATCTGTCCAATGTTTTGTAAGTTCATTGTAATAAGAAGGGTTCTTGACCCTAGATTGGCTGCGGCTGCAGCTGCTTCAGAGCCAGCATGACCACCACCCACTACAATAACATCGTATTCTTTTTCAAACATTTTACTTATTTTATTTGATTGTTCCACGTGGAACAACGCAAGGGCATTAAAGCGGCCGCAAAGATAGTTAATTATCTTACAATCAAATAGTTAAATATATAATTTATTGATTTTCAGGGACCTAGACAAATGTCCGCAGGGCTAAAGCCTTGTTTTCCATGCGCGTCATCGTTTCTTGCTCTTGTTCACTTTTGTCTTTGTATCCGCAAAAGTGAAGCACTCCGTGTATGACCACCCTATGTAATTCTTCTTGAAAAGAAACTCCATAAGCTATAGCGTTTTCTTGAACACGCTCGGTAGAAATATAAATCTCTCCATAAATTTGTTTGCCCAGAGAATTGTCAAAGCTTATAATATCTGTAAAAGTGTCGTGGTTTAAAAATTGCATATTTAACTTGTGCAGATACTCATCATCGCAAAAAACATACGTAAGTTCTCCTAGCTCGTAGTTTTCTTGCAAGATTGTTTCACTTATCCAAAGACTTAGTGCTTGTGGGTTTTCAACCTTAAAATCATCGTTTTGTGAATAAAATTCAATCATTAGATTTCTTAAAATAGGATTGCACCTTTTCTTTATAGTTTTGACGCAAAGGAAGGGATTCTTTGTTTAAAATTTCAGTGGTATTAAAATATTTTCTTATTTGATCTGAAGACAAGCGCAATGGGTTGGTATATGTTTTGCGATTGGATATTGATTCACGTCTAGATTCTTGGCCTTGTTTTAAATCTGCCTCTTTTAGTTTTAGTAACTCATATTGCAAGCTAAGCATTTTCTCTAATGTGTTTTGGTTAAATCCATTATCAAGAAGTTGTTGCTCAATAGATTGCATCTTTTTAACTAGCGATCCACCCAAGCCTTCAAGCCCTAATTTGCTTAATCTGTCTTCCAGCTCTTGACGCAGTTGTTGTTGTTGTTTATAAATCTCAAAAAGTTCAGCATCATTGTTTTCGCCTTGGTTTGTTTTTGAGGAATTTCCTTGTTTTGTGGAGTTTGTATTGCCGCCTTGTCCTTCTCCAGTACCTTGTCCTTCTCCAGTATCTTGTCCTTCTCCAGTACCTTCGCCTTCTCCCTCACCTTCTCCTTGACCTTTCTCGCCCTTTTTCCCTTCTTGACCTTTTTCTCCTGTGTCGCCTTTTTCTCCCATACCCTCTTGCATTTTTTCCCCTAGACTCTTTTGCTTTTCAATAATATCAGGAAGTTGAAAGCCCTCGCCTTGTCCTTGACCTGGTTTTGGCATCCCTTGTTTACCGCTCCCAGATCCCTGGCCCATTTGCTGTTGCTGCATACCGGTGAGCATACTCGTGAGCAAATTTGCCAAATCGTTGGTGCTAGTAACAGCATATTGCTGAGACGCAACACCCTGAGATATCTGGTTTTCTGCCAAGCGCTCCATTGCTTTTTTTAAATTGTAATGAACCTGGGTTACAGACTCGTTAATTTGTTGGCCAATTAAGGGTTGGCGTAAAGACAAAGAAAACAAGCTATCATCTATATGTTGAAAGTTTTGCTTTAGATCATTTTGTGTGTTTAATCGTTTCCCAAAAAGAGGATTTCCGTATTGGCTTAATTTAAAAGCCTCCATTAAGGCTTCTTCCCTAAAGGAAAACACCACTAAGTTATCTAATATTTGACGCAACATAGCTACATCTTCATCTATTTGATCTGACTGAGATCCAGATAAAGCCATCATCATTTGCTGGCCCATCTCTTGCATCTTTTTCCCTGCCTTTTTTTGATTTTGTTTTGCGCCAGTCTTGTTCTGTTTTTCTAGTTTTTGCGTGGCTTGTTGTTGCTGTTGATCAACCACTTTTTCACCTACTTTGTCTTGTGGAAGCTCCATGGGTGTTTTTAATTTTTCGTTTTCTTTTTTTAACTCTTCAAGATCTTTCTTGTATTTTTCAAATTTTTCATTAATTTTTTCTTGCGCCTGTTTGGTGTTCTGCTCAGGAGATTTCTCTGCTAGTTGACGTTGCTGTTCTCCTAACTTGTAAAGATCTTGAGAAAGTTTTTCGCTTTTTTTGGTAACATAATAGCGCTTGGTTAACTCTACGAGCTGCTCAAGGTTTTTTTCTTGATTTTTGTTTTTCTTAGAAACCTGTTCAAGCTTATCTATGAGCTCTTCTTTAGAGATTTTATCTTGTAATTCTTCTAACTCTTTTAGAAGTTTTTCGTTCTCTTTAAGTTTTTCTTGACCCTCCTGTAGTCTTTTTTCTAATTGTTGAGTAAAAGGATCTTTTTCTTTGTTCTGTGGTTGGAATTTCTCTAAACTCTCTTGCAGCTGTTTTGAAAACTGCTGCATCATTTGTTCTTGGTTTTTTTGACGCTTTAAAACATCTTCTAGCTTCTTTTTATCGTTCCAGTTAAGTGTCTGTTTCGCTTTTTGTATAAGCTCTAACTCCTCAAGGCGTTTATCTTGATTTTTTAGCTCTTGCAATGCGGCGTCCATCGCTTTAATTGCATTTTGTTGCGTTTGTAGTTGTTGGGATTGTAACTGATCTTGAGTGGCTTTTTTAAAGCTATAATAGCTCGATCGAGTAGATTTGTAGTTATGGATTGCGTCGTTGTCAAAAACCTCAAAATAATACTCATAACCAACCCCTGGCGGCAATGGTAATTGCCCGGGGAAAGCAAAGGTAAATTGATCTAAATTACTGTTATTTAAAGGTATTGGAATTATTTTTTTTTGATTCGGCTGAGAGTCTGGATAATAGACAAGCTGTAATTTAGAAAACCCATAATCATCACTAACTTGTCCTAAAAAATAGGTCTGTTGCCCTGCAAGGGTGTCTGGTTTAGATTGTACAGAAATCTCTGGAAATTCATCTTTAATTGCCTTAATGGTAAAAGACAAATTCTCATAGTTTTTTAAACTGCTATTAGAGGTAGTAATAGCATAATCTAAGGTGGTATTTATTGTTTTTGAAAAAGCGTGTTGCTGCTCATTGGAGGCAAAAGAGTACACAGAGTCTTTTGTTTTTAAACCGACATGGGTGGTGTTTTGTGTTGTAACAAGCCACTGCACTTTTGTTCCTTCTGGGAGGGTTGTATTTCCTGTGCTTTTGAGGGTTTGATCTTTTTTCCCAGTGTAATTAGGATAGTTTAAAAAGAGTTCAAAGTTTACCAAGGATGGTGTTTTAACAACCTCTAGTGTGTAGTTTTTTGAAGTAACATTATTGGCCAAGAGCTTGAAATCAAAAGTAGCGGTAGGTTGTGAAAAGCTGTATTCAAAAGAACCTACCCCAGTTTGTTGAATAAAATATTTTTGATTGTTATACACAATACTTACATCTTGAGGAATAGTGCTTCCCTTGGTTTTTATTTTAAGTGTAAAAGGCTTGTTTTGGATAGCAGAGAGATTCTGGTTAACAATATAGAAACTAAAAGGAGGAGCAGGTGTATAAGCTGTGTTATAATTTACAACACGTTTATAACTGCTAGCAAACAAATCTTTTTCACCTAAAGCTGAAACGACAATAAAAACAAGTATAGGAACCGCCGCTAAGAAAAGATATTTGAGGTTTTTTTGAAAGTTAATTGCTTTTTTAAAAACTACAGACTGCATCTGTTGGGCCTTTTGATCTATGCTTGCCGAGAGCAGATCTGAGGCTCCTTGGTTTTGGTTTAACTGCAAGACATTTAATAATTTGTCATTAACCTCTGGGAAGTGATCCCCAATTATTTGAGCGGCTTGCTCGTTGGTTATGCCTTTTTGTAGACTAAAAAGCTTGAGCAGTGTAAAAGCAATAAAGCGCAAAAAAAGAGCCAGCTCAACGGCAACAAAAGACCAAAATAACACGGTTCTTCCAATAGGGTTTAACCACAAAAAATACTCTACTAAAAGGGTTAGTAAAAAGTACAAAAACCCTATTGCAAAAAAGAAAATAACTCCCTTTATGAGCTCACTGGTATAGTATTTTTTTATAAATTCTTCCAGCTTTTGCTGGATTAAACTAAATGAACTCATTTGATTATTGGAGTAAATTACAACGGATTTAAAATTAGTGCAAAAAAAACAGCAAACACAGTAATTTGTATAATTTATAAAAGATTTTTTGTTGCGGGTGGTGGTATAAAACCTAACAAAACATAGTGCGTTTCCAAAAAAGAGCTCTAGAAACTGTATTTAGGCGTTTTTTAGGTACAATAGTTGCGTTTATACTTTTAATGCGGCCTCTTTAAACTTTAGGCATGAATCCTATAATTGCTGTGGTGATGCAGCCGTAGAATTGTATCTTTACAGCTAGAAAAATTTGTTTTTTATGTCACAAAAAGTTCGCGTTAGATTTGCCCCTAGTCCTACAGGGCCTTTACATATTGGTGGTGTTAGAACCGCATTGTTTAATTATTTATTTGCAAAAAAACATGGCGGTGATTTTATTCTTCGGGTAGAAGACACAGACCAAGGTCGCTATGTCCCAGGTGCAGAACAGTACATAGTAGATGCAATGCAGTGGCTAGGAATAACCTTTGATGAGAGCCCGTTAAAACCCTCAAAAGCAGGACCTTACAGACAAAGTGAACGAAAAAAGATGTACAAACAGTACGCCCTGAGGCTTATTGAGAGTGACCATGCATATTATGCCTTTGATACCACTAAGGCGCTTGAAGGGCAAAGAAAAGCTTGTGAGCAAAAAGGAGAAACATTTAGTTACAATTGCCATAACAGAGAAGCGCTAGACAACTCTTTATCTCTTAATTTAGAACAAATAAAGGAACGGTTATCATCAAACATCCCATATGTAATTCGTTTCAAAACACCGCAAAACCAGACGCTACATCTTCAAGATATGATAAGAGGTACTATCAAAATTGACACAAACGTGCTTGATGATAAGGTGTTATTTAAAAGTGATGGTATGCCCACCTACCATCTAGCAAATATTGTAGATGACCACCTTATGAATATCTCCCATGTAATTCGTGGGGAAGAATGGCTACCCTCTCTTGCTTTACATATTTTGTTATATAAAAGTTTTGGTTGGGAAGCACCTATTTTTGCTCACCTACCCCTTATTATGAAACCAACAGGTAAAGGAAAGTTAAGCAAACGAGATGGAGATAAAATGGGTTTTCCTGTTTTTCCTCTTGAGTGGAAGACAGCCGATGGAGAAGTCTTTTCTGGATATAGAGAAGATGGATATCTGCCCAGTGGAGTGCTAAATATGCTTGCTTTTTTAGGTTGGAATCCAGGAACAGAGCAAGAATTGTTCTCACTAGAGCAGCTTATTGCAGATTTTAGCTTAGAGCGTGTAAATAAAGCAGGTGCTAAGTTTGACCCAGATAAAACGAAATGGTATCAACAACAATACTTTCAGCAACTTGAACTTAAGACTGTAACAGATGCGTTTACTGAACTATTAGACCAAAAAGGAATTGAAACAACATTAAACCTTGAAAAGATCGTTTCTTTGATTAAACACCGCGCTGTATTTGTTGAAGATTTATGGGAGCAAGGATATTTCTTTTTTCAAAAGCCAACAACCTACGATTCAAAAGCAGCAAAAAAGGCTTTTAAAGAGGATACCCCGGATATTCTTTTAACTGTTTGTGATATTTTAAACAAGCAACCCGCTTTTGATAGTGAAACGATTTCTAAAGAAGTTAAAGCATGGTTAAACACAACGCAAATGGGCTTTGGAAAGGCAATGATGCCCCTCAGGCTCGCTTTAGTTGGAGCGATGCAGGGACCAGATGTCTTTGAAATTGCTGCGGTGTTAGGCAAAAAGGAAACTGTTTCAAGAATACAAAGCGCCATTAGTTTTATCAATAATCCATCTTAAAGCAGTTGTTTTTTTGTATATTCATTGTATTAATTTTTTAAATATTTTATCATGGGAAGTATCCTTTTTCTAGTACCCTTTTTTACATTTATTTTCTTTTTCTTTCTCTCAGGAATTTTTACTGTAAAGCAACAAACTGCTGCGGTGGTAGAACGATTTGGAAAATTTTTAAGTAGCAGAAACTCTGGACTGCATTTTAAAATTCCATTTGTAGACAGAATTGCAGGAAGAATCAACCTAAAAGTGCAGCAACTTGATGTTATGGTTGAAACTAAAACAAAAGACGATGTATTTGTAAAGCTTAAAATTTCGGTGCAATTTCAGGTAATAAAAGACAAGGTTTATGACGCCTTCTACAAACTAGAAAATCCAAACGATCAAATAACATCTTATGTTTTTGATGTGGTTAGAGCAGAGGTCCCAAAAATGAAACTTGATGATGTTTTTGAGAGAAAAGATGATGTTGCCATTGCTGTAAAAAAAGAACTTAATGATGCTATGATTAACTATGGGTATGATATAATAAAAACCTTGGTTACTGATATTGACCCAGATGTGCAAGTAAAAGCAGCAATGAACAGAATTAATGCCGCCGAGCGAGAAAAAGTGGCTGCAGAGTATGAGGGAGAAGCAGAGAGAATTAAAATTGTTGCAAAAGCTCGCGCAGAGGCAGAAAGTAAAAGACTACAAGGACAAGGTATTGCAGACCAAAGAAGAGAAATTGCACGTGGTCTTGAGGAGTCTGTAGATGTGCTAAACAACGTTGGGATCAACTCTCAAGAGGCGTCTGCACTTATTGTAGTAACACAACATTACGATACCCTTCAATCTATAGGTGAAGAAACAAACACAAATCTAATTTTATTGCCCAACTCACCACAGGCGGGAAGCAACATGTTAAATGACATGATTGCTAGTTTTGTAGCGAGCAACCAAATAGGAGAAGAAATGAAAAAAGCAAATGCCGCAAAGGGAATAGGAAACAAGAAAAAGAAGCCAAGAAAACTTCCTCCAACACAGCCCCTAGATGGTGATACAGACATAAGTTACTAAACACCTAAAAAAGCCAGAAAGCCAACACCTTACGTGTTGGTTTTTTTTATGTAAGCTTTGCCCAAGAATCTCTTAAACCAACCGTGCGATTAAACACCTTTTTTTCCTTGGTTGATTGCAGATCTACTGTAAAATACCCTAAACGCTGAAACTGTACTGTATCTTCAATTTTTAAATCACCTAAGCTAGGTTCACCATAAGCAGTAACAACTTGTAAAGAATTTGGATTTAAAAAATCCATAAAATCTTTGTCTTTATGAGTATCTGGAGAAGGGTCGGTAAATAGTCTATCATATAATCGTACCTCAACCTCAACAGCCTTGTTTATAGCAACCCAGTGCAGGGTTCCTTTTACCTTACGTAAACTCTCTTGTGTGCCGCTTCCACTTTTACTTTTTGGATCATAGGTGCAAAAAATTTCTGTTATGTTACCCTCAGGGTCTTTTTCACAACTTTCTGCTTTTATAATATATGCATTTTTAAGGCGTACTTCTTTACCAAGTTTTAACCTAAAAAACTTTTTATTTGCCTCTTCCCTAAAGTCTTCTCGCTCTATATAAAGCTCCTTAGAGAAGGGAACCTGTCTTGATCCGGCACCAGGGTCTTCTTGGTTGTTTTCTGCCTCTAGCCATTCTGTTTGGTCCTGGGGATAATTGGTGATGGTTACTTTGACTGGGTCTAATACCGCCATAACTCGGTTGGCTTTTTTATTTAAATCTTCTCTAACGCTAAACTCAAGCCTAGAAACATCAATTAAATTGTCGCGTTTACCCACCCCAATTCCTTGGGCAAAATTTTTAATAGCATCTGGAGTGTACCCCCTTCTTCTTAAGCCAGAAATGGTTGGCATTCTTGGATCGTCCCAAGAAGCTACAACCCCTTCTTCAACAAGTCTTGCTAATTTTCTTTTGCTCACAAGTGTATGGCTTAGATTTCTACGGGCAAATTCACGCTGTTTTGGACGTAACTTTGAACCCTCAACCAATTGGTCTAAAAACCAATCATACAATTCTCTGTGGGGTAAAAATTCAAGGGTACAAAAGGAGTGCGATATTTGCTCTATATAATCACTCTCTCCGTGGGTCCAATCATACATCGGAAATATTTTCCACTTTGTGCCTGTTCTGTGATGAGATGTGTGAAGTGTTCTATAAATTACAGGATCCCTCATGAGCATGTTGGTGGATTTAAGATCAATCTTTGCTCGAAGCACATGAGCGCCCTGGGGAGCTTCTCCTGTTTTCATTTGCTCGAAAAGTGTTAGGTTTTCTTCTACAGATCTATCTCGATAAGGACCCGCAACCCCAGCTTGAGTTGGTGTTCCTTTTTGTTGGGCTATTTCTTCACTAGACTGAGAATCAACATAGGCCTTACCGTCTTTTATTAATGTTAAGGCCCACAGGTAAAGTTGTTCAAAATAATCACTGGCGTAACACTCTTTAGCCCAAGAGTATCCCAACCATTGAACGTCTTTTTTGATAGCCTCTACAAAGCGCTGCTCTTCTTTAGCTGGATTTGTATCATCAAAGCGCAGATTCACAGGGGCGTTATACTTTAACCCTAAACCAAAATTAAGACAAATAGAAGAGGCGTGACCAATATGTAAATATCCGTTTGGCTCTGGTGGAAACCTAAAATACAAGGACTCTTTGGTGTGGGTTGTCTTTAAGTCCTCTTCTATAATTTGCTCAATGAAATTAAGCGTCTGTTTTTCTTCAGCCATTGTATATTGTGTTTAAAACAAAGCACAAAGGTACGTATTCTTGTTAAAAAGCAGTGATTGTGTAGCGCTATCTAAAGACATAATTTTATCTTTACAAAAACCACACACAATGAGCTGTATAGAGTTAAAAGATATCCGTATTTACGCCAACCATGGCTGTTTAAGCGAAGAAGAAAAAATTGGTAGCCACTACCTGGTAAACCTAAGTGTTGAGTGTGATCTAACACAGGCCGCCATTACAGACAACCTAGAAGACACCGTAGACTACGTAGGGCTTAATGCTATTGTTAAAAAACAGATGGGGATACGGGCAAAACTTCTTGAAACGGTTGGCAATAGAATTATTGAAGCTATTTTGAGTAGTTTTTCTAACGTAACCAAGGTGAGTGTAACGGTGTCAAAATTAAATCCACCCATTGGGGGTGATGTAAAACAAGTTAGTGTTACAATGACATCTTAAAGAGATAATTTCTATTTTTAGTTGTTGTACTAAGCACTAATCTTATATATTTGCGTTCTGAATTTTAGCAAATAATGAAGTTTATAGCGGTTCAGTACAAAGGGCATCATGGCCGAGCGGCTAGGCAGAGGTCTGCAAAACCTTCTACAGCGGTTCGAATCCGCTTGATGCCTCTAAAACCTTCAGTGAAAACTGGAGGTTTTTTTGTTTAATATCAACAAGCTAAATCTATTTTGTTGCATTAAAGTTAACATCTATTCTTTCAATCTTTTTGGTTATCTGAGATGGGAGTACTCCCTGGAATAACATAAAAACGCCAAAAACAACAATTAATATACTCACCCATTTTTTTGTGTTAATAATAACGCGAGGTGTTAGTTTGTTTTTTAGTTTTTTGGCGGCAGCAATTTTCAATAAATCAACACAGAAAAAAACAGTCAAGACAGTTGCTATGAATAATAAAACGCCGTTTTCTGAACTTGTTAACGCGTTTGCGGCTATGATTGTTAATACCCAACCAGAAAGCACACCAAAATTTACAAAATTTAATAAGAAGCCTTTTAAAAAGAGTCCTCCAAGATTCTTTTTAACACTAACGCTGTAATGCTCTCTCACTATCTTGAAAAAGTTTTTTGAAGTTCTTATGTAAGAAATAACACCGTATACTATTAATATAACTCCACCAAAAATTAATAAACCTGGGTCGTCTTTTATGTGTTTTAGAATTTTTGAGGTACTGAAATAAGCTATTATAATAAAAACGACATCAGCAGAAAGCGCTCCTAAATCAAAAAAAAGACCAGCCTTAAAGCCTTTAGTAATACTGGTTTCAATTAAAGTAAAAAAAATAGGACCAATAGCAAAAGCGAGAATAAAACCATATAAAGCGGCGTATGTTAATCCATCAAACATAAAGGTGTAATTTACAAAGGTTTTATTGAGATTTATAGAAAAAAAGTGCTCTTTATATGGGTTCTGGGCTTTGAGTTAACATTGTAAAATCAAGGTGTTTTCTCACTAAATCTGCATTTTTTACCCTAACATAGACTTGGTCACCTAAGGTGTACGTGTTTTGGGTTTTTCTTCCAACCACAGCGTATTGCTCTTGTATAAACTCATAATGATCATCACGCATATCTTGTATACGAACCATTCCTTCACATTTGTTTGACACAATTTCTACATAGATTCCCCACTGTGTAACCCCACTAATTACCCCTAAAAAGTCTTGATCTTGATGATCCTGCATGTATTTAATTTGCATGTATTTTATACTATCTCTTTCTGCTCTTGCGGCCAAACCTTCTCTTTCACTACTGTGACTACACTTTTGTTCAAAGGCTTCTTGTTTTTGGGTAGTGTTTTTATCCAAGTAATGTTGTAATAATCTGTGAACCATTACATCTGGGTACCTTCTAATGGGAGAAGTAAAATGTGTATAGTAATCAAAAGCTAGGCCGTAATGCCCAATATTATTAGTTGTATACACTGCTTTACTCATAGTGCGAATCGCTAAGGTGTCTACCATATTTTTCTCTTTGGTGCCATGAACGTTTTTTAATAACCTATTCATGGACTGAGCTGTAGATTTCTTGTCTCTTGTATCTAGTTTGTAACCAAATTGTTTTATTACTTTTTCTAAAGCAGCTATTTTCTCATCGTCTGGCTCATCGTGTACTCTATATACAAATGTTTTTTTAGGGTTTTGCTTTCCGATAAACTCCGCCACACTTCTATTGGCAAGAAGCATAAACTCTTCTATTAATTTATTTGCATCTTTACTCTCTTTAAAATAAACCCCTTCTGGATTGTTTGTAGCATCAAGTTTGAAACGAACTTCTACTTTATCAAAAGATATTGCCCCGTTATTCGTTCTTTTTTTACGAATAATTTTAGCTAACCTATCTAGCTCTAAAATAGCTTTTACAATTGGTTTTTTTACATCATAAGCGGTATCAGTGATAGAAATATCACTAGGGATTGTTGTTTGTAACTGTTGAGAATTATCTTGATTGGTTTCTATAATATGTTGCGCCTCCTCATAAGCAAAACGTGCATCACTATAAGTTACTGTTCTTCCAAACCACTGTTGTATAACTTCTGCTTTTGAGTTTATTTCAAACACTGCAGAAAAAGTATATTTTTCCTCAAAAGGACGCAATGAACACGCACCGTTGCTTAAAATTTCTGGTAACATTGGTACAACTCTGTCTACTAAATATACAGAGGTAGCGCGTGAATAAGCCTCATCATCTAAAATTGTTCCTGGTTTAAGGTAATGAGATACATCTGCAATATGAATTCCTATTTCATGGTTTCCGTTTTCTAATGTTGTAAAAGAAAGGGCATCATCAAAGTCTTTTGCATCTTTTGGATCTATGGTAAAGGTGAGATCTTTACGCATGTCTCGGCGTTTTTTTATTTCACTTTCTTGTATAGAGGTATCTATCTTATTAGCAAATTCTTCTATAGTAGTATCAAATTGATAAGGTAAACCATATTGAGCAAGTATTGCATGTATTTCTGTATGATGCTCTCCAGGCATTCCTAATCTTTTTAATACACTGCCAAAGGGTGAGTCTGCATTTTGTGGCCAGTCATCTAAAGAAACCAAAACCATTTCTCCTTGTTTGGCTCCATTAAGATTGTTTTTAGATATAAAAATATCTGTAACCATTTTATGATCTGCAACATTAACAAAAGCAAAACGATCTGTTATATCTATAGTACCAACAAACTCTGTCTTTTTTCTTTCTATAATTTTTGTTACTTCACCTTCTGTCTTTCCACCTCTTCTTCTTTTAAATACATAAACTTCAACAATATCACCATTAAGTGATTTATTAAGATTTTTACTTTTAACATAAATATCTTCATCTAAATCTTCAACAATTATGTATCCTTGACCTCTCCCAGCTATATCTACTCTGCCTGTATAGTAATTTTGAGAAGGTGTTATTATATATTTTCCTCTATCAACCTCTTGTATTGTTTTTGCAACTTGTAAGAGTTTTAATTTTTTTATAATTTGATTTCTACTACTGGGATCATCAACCCCTAGTTTTGATGCTAATTGTTTGTAGTTGTGTGGTTTACTATGGTCTTTTCTTAATATAGTAAGGATACTCTGGGTAAGGTTTTCAATTTTATTAGAAGAATTTCTTCTTTTCTTTCTTTTCATTATATTTTCTTGTTCTTATATAATTTATAAGACACGTATTAATTTATATTTCTTAAAGGTATTGATTTAAATAGAGTTCAGGATGAACTATAATTTATGTGAAGAGGGTTTAAAATAAAACCTTTGTTTTAAACCAATTTATTAAGATTACTGCAAAGCTACGCTTTTAATATTAAATGAATAGTTTAGTAATTAAATCAAAGAAAATAAAAAGGTAAAATGATTGAAATATATAAGTATATATTATATTAAAAATAATAACTGGAAAATTTAAAAAAGGTTGTTTCTTTCTTAATAACCGGGGAATATCTTGTTTTGGTACATTTATTATGGTAAAAAAAATACGTTTTATTTTCCAAAACGAAATAGCCATAAGAGTGTTACCTTTTCATGATACTAAAAAAAAGAGGGGGGAAAATTAAAAGTAACCCAGATCATATTAAACAATCACAAAAAATAATAGCCTCTTTAAATAATTTTATTTTATAAATATCTGAGTTATTAACAAGTATATATACACCTTATTTCTTTTTTATAAATTTTAAAAATAAAATGAATGTTATTATAGTATGTTAATAGCGGTATAATTTTTTATAGAAGTAGTATAAACTCTAACTTATTAAATATTATTATCATACCATAAACAGTTTAAAATTTATTTACTATCTGACAGACAGTAATTTAAATTAGTAATTAACAAACTTAATAAATCAATATTAACAGTATTTTATTGATAACTATTTTTATAAAAACTGTTTAAAAACCCTATTTTTAATTAGATAACTCATACAAAACTAAGTATGTTATAATTTGTTTTTTATTTAAATAAATACATATTGAATATTCTATTTATATACACAACTTTTTCTTTAATTTTTCTATGAACACCTATTAACAATTAATTGTGAGTTATTAACTAAGTTATATATAGTTGATAACCTGTGTAAGATTATATTATCAGTAATTTTTTGAACTACTATATTTGTGTAAATATAAATTATACTCTATGAAAATAGCTATTGGTAACGATCATGCAGGACCAGATTATAAATTTGCTATTGTTAAACTTTTAGAATCAAAAGGAATAACAATAGAAAATCACGGAACAGACACCTTAGATAGTGTTGATTACCCAGACTTTGCAAACCCTGTTGCTAAAGCTGTTAATGGAAACCTTGTTGATTTTGGAATACTAATTTGCGGAAGTGCAAACGGTGTTGCTATGACAGCAAATAAATATCCTAACGTTAGAGCAGGCTTGTGTTGGAGTAGTGAAATAGTATCGCTTATACGCCAACATAACAATGCAAATATTTTATGTATACCCGCTAGATTTACTTCCATTGCTCAGTGTTTAAAAATGGTAGAAACTTTTTTAAATACTGATTTTGAAGGCGGTAGACACCAAAAAAGAGTAGATAAAATTAAATGTATGTAGTTTTTACAAACACTCTATGGCATGGATATAGAAATTAAAACATTTAAAGAATTAGATAGTATTACTTTATATAATATTCTTGAATTAAGAAACAGTGTTTTTATCGTAGAGCAAAATTGTGTGTACCAAGACATAGATAACAAAGATAGAGAAGCCCTTCATGTAATTTTTAAGAAAAAAGGCAAGGTTGTGGCTTATACGCGTTGTTTCGCACCTGGATTATATTTTAAAGAAGCTTCTATAGGCAGGGTAGTGGTGCTTAAGAACCAAAGAAATAACAATTATGGGCATCAAATAATGAAAGTTTCACTGCAAGCAATTTTATCAAACTACAACACAAAAGAGGTCACACTTTCTGCTCAAACATACCTTAAAGAATTTTACGAATCTCACGGGTTTTATAAAACAGGAAAAGAGTACCTAGAAGACGGTATACCTCATATACTGATGCGAAACACAGCAATCTAATATAGGTTTACTTTAATATTTTTTTATATCTACTCTCATTATTTAAAACATCTACAGCCGCTCTAATTTCAGGATTATTTAATACCTGGTACTCATATAATCCTACACTATAAAAGTATTGTTTTAATATTTGGGCTTTTAATAAAGCAGTTATTTCAAGCTTTCTGTCTGTTACTTTCTTTTTTTTAGCTTCTGTTATGGCAGACATTAACTCTTTAAAATTACCTTGTATCTGTTTTTTCAAACCGTCAGCTTCTGCCCTTTGAAGTGCCTTTTTAAATGAGACTTCTGTTTGTGTTTCAAAATCAAACCCCTTGTTTTTTAAATACTTCAAAAAGTTTTGAAAATCTTTATCAGTAAAAATAAAATCCTCCCATCGCTCAATTTTATTTTTATAACGGTATTGTGTTGCGTAGTCAAAAATTGCGTTTTCTCTAAGTAGTGCTGTGGTTATGGGGCTAAATTTTGCCGTTTCTATCTCAATATCTGGTAAAATTCCTCCTCCATCGTATACTGTTCTTCCGCCTTTAGTTTTAAATGCATTGTATTTATCTGGGTCCAACCGTACGGGATCTCCGTTTTCATCCCTATTCCAGTAGTCTAGCGCCTGTATACAACGACCGCTTGGAGTGTAGTATCTAGAGATAGTTACCTTAAGCTGTGAACCATAAATTAAGTTTTTAGGGCGCTGCACCAGTCCTTTACCAAAACTACGTGCTCCTATAATCACCCCTCTATCCAAATCTTGTAACCCCCCAGAGACAATTTCACTTGCCGATGCGCTTCTTCCATTAATCAAAACAGCAAGTGGTATAGACACATCAAAAGGCTCTACGGTGGTTTTGTAAACTTTATTGTATTTTTCTATTACAGATTGAGTGGTTGTAATAACCTCTCCTTTCTCTACAAATAAATTTACCACCCCAATAGCCTGGTTTAATAATCCTCCTGGATTTCCTCTAAGGTCTAAAATAATCTTCTTTGCGCCCTGTAGCTTTAAATCCTCAAGGGCGCTTTTGGTTTGCGTTGTAGTTTTTTTATTGAATTTACTTAGTACAATGTATCCAATATCTTCATTTATTAATGTGTAATAAGGAACCGCTTTTACCTCAACAGCGCTTCTAGTTATAACTGTTGTGTAGTTTTTCCCTTGCCTTGTATACTCAACACCTACCTTTGATCCAGCGGTTCCTTTAAGTAGTTCTCTAGGGTCATCCTCATAACTATCTAACGGTGTTTGATCTATTTTAATAATGATATCCCCAGCCCTGAGCCCTGCTATGTCTGCAGGGTAATTTTCAAACACCTCTAAAACAGTTAGTTTTTCGTTCTTAAAACGTATACTTGCCCCAACACCAGTGTAAACGCCACTGTTTTTTATACGCGCATCTTCTACCGCCTGCTCGTTCCAATATACAGTATACGGGTCCAGGTCTTGAAGCACACCTTTTATAGCATTATCCATTAAAGTTGCTGGTGTTACTTTATCCACATAATTCATGTTGAGCTCCTTATAAAGGGAGGTGAAGATCTCGAGTTGTTTTGCAATTTCAAAAAAATCAGTTTTTACAATACTTGTAAAGCCAACTATGCTAAACAGTGCAAGTGCAACAAAAGGTAAAAATATTTTCTTTCTCATCATAAAATTATTTTTTCTGGGTAATAGGTAGTTTTAGTAAGCCAGCTAGCATTGCTTTATCTATTGTTTTAAAATCAGCAACATCCTTCCCTATGTAGATAAAAAGAAGGTTAAAAACCATTTTACTTTTACCCATTATCTCTTGCGTTTCTAGCCTATATGCCTCTCGCATCAGGCGTTTTATTTTGTTGCGCGTAACTGCGCTTTTAAAATTTCGTTTAGCCACAGCAAAACCCGCTTTGGTTTCTGGATGCGACCCAGGAAGCCAAAGAAGTTTTATAGGATATTTGGTTATAGACCTACCGTCCTCAAAAAGTGATTTAATATCTTTTGAAGATTTAAGCTTATGTCGTTTTGGAAAGGTTGCGCTCAAAAATTGTGGTTAATAAACAATAGTAAATATGTAAAGATATACAAACAAAAAAGACCTATCTGGCGCAGACACCAAATAGATCTTTTTTCTGGTTTAAACTCTTTTAAATAAAACTACTCAGCATTAAAAATGTTATTTTCCCTGTTTATGTCTGCCAAGGTTTGTGATTTGTCAATCTCAATAGACTCAATTTGTTTGCCGTTTGTAATTTCTAAACTATAGGTTGGGTAAGCCCAGGCCCAGTCTTTTAATAAGGTTCTTTTAACCCCTTTAAAATTTATCGGTTTTTCTCCACGCATCATTTGCAAGGGAATGTAAAACTGTTCTTTACTCCCATCTTTATAAGTGACATCAAGATCAATAGGCATTCCCATGGCGCCAACTCTCTCAAGGGTTACAGTGGTTGTCTTTTCTCCTACCTGTGTAGATTTAATTGCGTAATCTATTTTTTTGGTAGTTTGTGTCCAGTCCATTAAATACCAATCCAGCTCTATGCCAGATACTTTTTCTGCTACTCTAATAAAATCATTTGGCGTTGGGTGCTTAAAAGACCAATCTGTAAAATATTTTTTTAGTGTCTTTTCAAGGTTCTGCTTTCCAATCACGTATCCTAATTGCGCCAAAAATACCGCCCCTTTGCTGTAGGCTGTAATACCGTAAGCGCGATTAGAAGCGTACCTATCTGCGTGTGTTGTTTGCGGCTCTTCCTTGCCGCTGTTTGCTAAAAAAGTGTACCCTCTGTAAGACCCCGTGTGCGGGTTTTCTACAAACTCTTGATTTACTTGGTTTGTTGCTTTGTCTGATATGTAAGAAGTGAATCCCTCATCCATCCACTCGTGTTTTCCCTCATTGGTAGCCATTAAAAACTGAAACCATGTGTGGGCTAGTTCATGGGCCGTAACCCCCACCAAAGAACCAAAGGTCCTGTTTCCTGTAATTAAAGTACACATAGCATACTCCATACCCCCATCACCTCCTTGTATAACAGAATATTGTTTATAAGGATATGCGCCAATATTTTCATTAAAATAGCGTAATATTTCTGCTGTTTTTGGCTGCAGGTTTGTCCAGTTTTCTAAAATCTCTGGATTGTTTTTAAAGTAAAAGTTTAAGGTAGTTCCATCATCAGTTAATAGCTGTTGGTGGAGGTAATCTGGATCTGCGGCCCACGTAAAATCATGCACATTTGGAGCAATAAAATTCCATGATTTTTTTCCTTTTTTTATCAACTCTACGGATTTGTATGGGTTGTCACCCATTATATTTGTTTTGTTGTATCCTGTTCCCGCCACAGTATATTTTTTGTCTATGTTTATGGTAACATTAAAATCACCCCAGGGGCTGTGAAACTCTCTTCCAATGTATGGGTCTGCGTGCCACCCTTGAAAATCATATTCTGCCATTTTTGGGTACCATTGTGTCATAGAGAAACGAACCCCCTCTGCGTTGTCTCTTCCGCTTCTTCTGATTTGTAGGGGTATTTGTGCGTCCCAAGACATTTTAAAAGTAGTCTTAGCCCCAGGTTGTATAGGCTCTCTAAGTGTTACCTCAAGGACAGTACCAACCACTTGATAGTCAACTTTTTTACCGTCCTGTGTGAGCTTTTTTGGCTTTATATACCCAATTTCACTTGGGGAGAGTTTAGAAATTCTATCTCCAACTCTTCTGTCTGGATCTTCAATTGTCAAGGACCTAACATCCATTTCACTTCCTGGTTGAAAGGCATTAAAATATAAATGATAAAACACTTTTTGTAGCACATCTGGAGAGTTGTTTGTGTACACTAGGGTTTGTTTACCGCTGTATTGGTTGTTTTTTTCGTCTACATCAATACTCATGGTGTAGTCAACATGTTGTTGCCAATAGGCGGTATTATTTTGTGCAATTGTGCTTGAGAACAAACACAGAGCCACAGCAATATTTAAAAGTGTTTTCATAACGATTGTGTGATAAAAATTCGGCTACTCATTTCCTGAGAAAAGGCAGCCGAATTTTTGTTTTATATTAGTGTTTACATCCTGGAAGCCATTATAAAGGCGTTGTACATATTAACCATTTTCCCAGAAGTGGAAATGTTTTCAAATTTATTTTTATTCTCTGGGTCTCCCCCTAACACAACATCCATCTGTACAGACAGGCCGCTATCCATTAACACCCTTTTTATCTGTTTTGCAGATAATTTTGGGTAGTAAGAACGGAGCATCGCCGCAACACCAGCAACATTTGGAGAGGCCATAGAGGTTCCTTGTAAATACTCATAGGTGTCTAGGGGTGTTGTTGCCCAGATTTCTACCCCGGGGCTAAACACATCAACATTAACTTTTCCGTAGTTGGAGAAGTTTGCCAACAAATCACTACCGTATGAATAGTTTAAAGCGCCAACAGTTAAAAAAGTGTCGCTAATTTCTGCACCCACACCCACTTGATCGTTTGGGTATACTTGAATAGTGTCTAGGTCTGTTCCTTCATTGCCGGCCGCGTTTACAACCAACACATCGTTTTCACTTGCATAAATAAGGGCGTCCCAAACCCATTGAGGGTGTGTTGAGTAATATTTACCAAAACTGGTGTTAATTACCTTAGCGCCGTTGTCTACCGCATAACGGATAGCGTTTGCAATATCCTTGTCGTACTCATCTCCATCAGGCACCGCACGAACTGCCATAATTTGAACATTTTGAGCAACACCATTCATTCCAATTCCATTATCTCTTTGGGCGGCAATTATACCCGCAACGTGTGTGCCGTGTTTGGCGTCTGCTTTTTTAGGGTCTGGACCATCTACATCATTGTTTCCATAATATGGGTTTGAGTTGTCATCAGGGTTATCACCAATAACTGCTCTAAAATCTGTGCTCGTGTCAAAATGAGAATCTAATCTTCCTTGGAAGTAATCTACTCCGCCTTGAATTCTTTCAATAAAACTAGGAATATTATCACTGTAGTTTAACATTTGAGTAAGCAATGCAACTTGTTCTTTTTGCTCTCCCTCAGGGTTTTCAATACCAGACAAATCTTCTTTGGAGTAATCCTTCTTACCAAGTTTTTCACTAATAGCGGCGTGTGCAGGTTTAAGAGCACCGAGCATCCCACTGTACCTTGCCACATTGGCTTTATTTTGCTCAACTTCTTTTGTGTATTCAGTGTTTGCCTTTTCAAACAAAGCAAATTCTGCGCTATCAACAGCGCTTACAGAGGCCTTTGTTTTTCCATCATACTTTGGTTTTAGCTTTCTTACTATACGCACATACTCCATGTTTTCTTTCACGATGTCACCAAGGAAATTCCAACCATGGATATCATCTACATATCCGTTTTTGTCGTCGTCAATTCCGTTTCCTGGAATTTCTTTTGTATTAACCCACATCACGTTCTTAAGGTCTTCATGTTCAATATCTATTCCGCTGTCTACAACCGCTACAATAATGGTCTTACCTACCTTATCTTTTATAATTTCTTGATAAGTTCTTTCAACCCCCATACCCGGTATGGTGTCGTTTTGTAAATCTTTTGAGCTCCAAGCTTTTAATTCGGCCTCTGTTAGTTCAGCTGTTTTTGCAGCAGGGGCCTCTGGGCTTTCCATATCAATAGAGAGACTTGGGATAATAGTTGATCCACATCCAGCCATCAAAGCAGCTACAGCAGAAACAATAAAAATGTTTTTTGTAATTTTCATAGAGTGTTAATTAAATAGTTCGTTAAATGTAAAAGCGGTATCAAGTCTCACACCTTTTTCTGTGTGCTTTACAGTTATAATTTGGTTGTGAGGGTCGTGTTCCAAAAATAAATAATAATTATGGTCTGCAGCAGCATTTAAAAACTTTTCTTTTTCTGGTAAAGTAAGCAGGGGCCTTGTGTCATAGCCCATAACATAAGGCAAAGGAAGATGTCCTGCTGTTGGGAGCAGATCTCCCATAAAAACAATTGTTTTTCCCTGGTGTACAAGGGTGGGTAACATTTGTTTGTCTGTGTGGCCATCTGCAAAAAACACACCAAAACCCAGTTCAGATTTTTCTAAGAAATCTATACGGTCATTTTCTTTAGAAAAGCTACAATTTGGGCCTTCAATAAACCTTAATTGCCCACTTTGCTGCAGGGGTAAAATGTTTTCTTCTAAAAAAGAAGCCCTTTCTCTTCTGTTTGGTTTTGTAGCCCACTTAAAGTGGGCTTTGTTACTCCAATAATGTGCGTTTTTAAACGCGGGGGTATACCCTGTTTTGTTCTTGTTCCAATCAACGCTGCCCCCGCAATGATCAAAATGTAGATGTGTCATAAATACATCTGTAACATCATCTTTATGGAATCCAGCCTTCTTTAAGGACTTTTCCAAAGAGTGATCGCCCCACTTGTGGTAGTATCCAAAAAATTTTTCTGATTGTTTATTTCCCATCCCGGTGTCTATCAAGGTGAGCTTGTTGCCATCTTCAAGTAATAAGCAGCGCGCCGCAATATCTATCATGTTGTTGGCATCAGATGGATTTGTTTTGTTCCACAAGGTTTTTGGAACAACACCAAACATAGCGCCTCCATCAAGTTTAAAATTTCCAGCTTCTATAGGATGTAATTTCATAGAGATGCAAAATACAAAAACACCGGGGTTTGCTAAAATGCTTGCGGTCTTATTAATAGACTATACTTTGTTTTGTGTACAAAGAAGTAACTCATTTTGAAGTCGTTTTCCAAAATCATGAAGACTTTTTATTTCTTTCACCCCAGCAACCCTCTCTTTTGAGTACACGAGTATAGAAGTCCCGTTAGACTCTATGTGATAATAAGGATTACTCTCAAAGAAGAGCACAAGAGTATCGGTAAAAAAGTGTTGTATTGCCAAATCATCATCACCACGCAAGTAAAATCTATTGCTGAAATCTGCGTGTTTTTTTATGGCGATATCTTTAAAACCAGCAAGTGAAGACACCTTTTCTAAAAATCCCTCTTGGTCTAAAGTAAAGCGAGGAATAGCGGCGTCAAGCTCTATATGGAGCATAGTTGTGCGCACATCCTCTTTTGCAATAAACTCTCCTTCTGAGTATTTTATGTCAAACAGCTTAAAGGTGTTTTCTGTGTTAAATAACCGATTGTACAGCCGTTCTATTTGTTTGGTGCTAAAATGTTTGAAACCGTCTAAAAAACGAATATCTTCTAATTTTTCAGGTTCATATTTTAGGTTAAAATCTTTTGAAATTTCTTGAAGAGTTAGTTGTCTTTTTGTGAGCGCACCACGCTTTTTTTTAAGCCCAGGAATTAATTTTCTCAGCGCAAAAGGATGCTTACTATCTGTACCGTGTAAATCAAGGCCAATAACCTCAAAGTGACCACCACGCTTGGCAAACACATCTTGATATCCGCTGATGTTTTCCATTACCGTGTGGTCTACAAACTGACACATAGAAAAATCTACCACAACATCTTTGTCTTGAGGAACATCCTCTAGCTTTTGTTTGAGTTTGTAAAAGTTTAAAAAACTACAAAAGTGTTTAACACTTACATAGTAATTTCCATTCTCTTTCTCCTGAAACATAAGCACATTAGGCTTCAGGAAGTTTCTAATAAAAAAAGACGCTCCTTTGTTTACAAGTACGTGTATAATAAACGTAATAACAACCCCGGCAATAATTCCTGTAATTAAGTCAACAAACAAGGTAACCAGAAGTGTTGTAAAAAAGATAAGCAACTGTTCTTTCCCTACAGAAAATATTTTTCGAACAAGGGTAGGTGACGCTAGTTTGTAACCGGTATACACCAGTATTGCCATAAGTGCAGGCAGTGGTATGCGCGTTAACTGGGTGCTAAATAGCACGATAAAAATAACCAAAAACAAAGCGTGCATAAAATTGGCGCTACGATTGCTTCCTCCATTATTTACATTTACAGAGCTTCTAGCAATCACGGTTACCACATTAAGGCCACCCAAAAACCCACTTCCAATAGTTGCCAGGCCAAGAGCTTTTAAATCTCTGTTTACATTACTTCTTCTTTTTTGAGGATCTAGTTTGTCCACAGCTTTAATACTTAATAAAGACTCAATACTTGCTATGAGAGTCAGGGCGAGCACACTGGTCCAAAAAGACAAACTCCCAACACCAATGAAGCTTGGTACGGGTATATCTGCCACTATTTGTTGGGCAGAGGGTATCCCAGAGATCATATACATGGCATTAATAGGGTTGGGCTGCTGTAATACTATTTCATAGTAATAACTAAATCCAACAGAGAGCAGTACAATCCACATTGGGGCAGGGATAAGTTGCAGGTATTGGTTTCTTATTTTAGAATAAAATACCATAATAGCTAAAGACAAAACACCAGAGACAGCAGCAAAGGTAAGCCCCGAATCTGCATAGGTAAAAGCACCCTGAATCGTTTCTGGAATTGCTAGGAGATAATCCACACTTCCATCCAAGGAGAGTTTGTTTCCAAGCATGATATGAAACTGTTTTCCAAGAATTATAAGCCCGATGGCCGCAAGCATTCCTTGAATAGCAGACGAGGGGAAGAAGTCTGCAAGTTTTCCCATCCGCAAAAACCCAAGCAAGATTAAAAGCACCCCTGAACAAATAATGGCTGCATAAGCCCCTTGAATACCTAAGGTGGTTATTGCCACTAATAGCACACCCACTAGGCCATTTCCAGGGCCAGAGATGGTAACATGACTTCCTCCTAAAATAGACACCATTAAACCCCCTACAACAGCGGCAATAATTCCTGAGATTGGAGGGGCCTCACTTGCCATGGCAAGCCCTAGCCCTAAAGGAAGCGCAATAAGACTTACAACAAATCCAGAAAAAATATTTTTTGGAAGTTCGCTAAAAAAAGAGTGTATATTATTTTTTTTAGAACTCATTGTATAATTAATATATCTGTAGGCAACTCCGTTAAGATATGTTCTAAATCGTGAGGAAATAACCGGTCCCAAAAACCAGAGGCTTTGGGGGCGTTCATCACTAATAAATCTGCCCGGGCAACTTCTGCGTAATGCCCTATAGAGTATCCTCTTTTTCCAAAAATGGGCTGGGTAGCAACAAGTTTGTTTTTCTTGTGCTTTTGCGGGATATCCTCTAGTATTTTTTGTATCCTAGAATCTTCACGACGGCTTATTTTTTCTTTTAAAAGGGTAGATTTTCTCAAAGATTTGTCGTCCTGAACATTTCCAATATCTGTATTATAGACCTCTTCCACAATGGTTATTTTTTCGCTAGAGAGTGCGTTAGCCACAAAAAAAGCAGCGCTTATTGTTAGGGGTGTTTTTTCATCCTCTAGGCCATTCACAACAATGTGTTTACAGGGCAAAGATTCTATGGAGGGGTTTATTAGCAGCATTACAGAGCAGCTTGCTTTTCGTGTTATTTTTCTTGCAATAGAACCGATGTAATACTTTAGAAAATTTTCTCTCTGTAGTGCTCCTAGAATTAAAAGATCTACCCCGTTTTGCTTAACACTTTCTAGAATTGCCCCAACAGGTTCTCCTGGGCTAAAGACTACTTTGGCTCTAAGGCCGTCTTTTAGAAAAGGTGCTAGATAAGAATCAAAGGTTGCTGTTTTCTCCTTAGAAGCCTCCCCAACATGAATGAGCACCAGTGAGGCCTTAAACAACAAGGCAAGACGAGCACTCTGGCAAATATTTGCCTTTAAGTTTGGGGAGAAGGTAACCCCAATACCGATGGTGTTGAAATTTTTTTGGTTCAAAACGATGATTCTTTTAGCATTTTTGTATCGGAAGGGGAAGATACATCTTTTTTAAAATCTTAAAAAAATATTTTAAACAACATGGCCTTAGAGATTAAAATTATTCTAAAATAATTTTAACAATTCAAGGGTTCTTTCTACTTTGCATATAAATAAGACACTTATGTTAGAGCTTGCTGGAATTATCATCTTAGGAATTTTTGCACAATGGATTGCTTGGAAAGTAAAAATCCCAGCCATTTTACCCCTTATTTTAATTGGTTTGGCTGTTGGCCCCTTGTCTACATTTTATTCTGAAGACGGCACACAATGGATACAACCTATATGGAATTCACAAAAAGGTTTCTTCCCAGGAGAGAGCCTGTTTTATTTTGTTTCCTTAGCTATTGGTATTATTCTTTTTGAAGGTGGTTTAACCCTTAAGATGAGCGAAATAAAAAAAGTAGGGGGGGTTATAGGAAAACTTATTAGTCTTGGCTCCATTGTTACTTTTTTTGGAGCCGGTTTGGCAGCACATTATGTGCTTGGCCTTGATTGGCAAGTTTCTTTTTTGTTCTCTGGGCTTATTATTGTTACAGGACCAACAGTAATAACACCTATTTTAAGAAACATTCCCTTGCGCAAAGACGTCTCTGCAGTTTTAAAATGGGAGGGTATTTTAATTGATCCAATTGGAGCCCTTGTAGCTGTTTTAGTTTTTGGTTTTATTAGTGTAAATGTTCCTGTTCAAGGGTTAGAAGAGGTAGGCTCACAAGCCCACGGATCTGGGGGCAGCTACACCAAACACGCTCTTTTGGAGTTTGGAAAGATCATAGTAATTGGTTTTGCTTTTGGTCTGGCTGGAGGTTTTGCCATGTATCATGCCGTTAAAAGAAAAGTGATTCCTCATTATCTTTTAAACGTAGCCTCTTTGTCTATGGTGCTACTCATTTTTGTGCTTAGTGATTTGTTTGCTCATGAATCTGGCCTTTTAGCCGTAGTTGTGATGGGAATGTATCTAGGAAACAGCGATCTGCCAAACCTAAAAGAACTTCTATACTTTAAAGAATCACTAAGTGTACTTCTTATATCCATCTTATTTATTTTGCTTTCTGCAAACATCAGTATCGATGATTTACTCCTGATATACAATTGGGAAACAGCCATTTTATTTGCAGTAGTTATTTTTGTAGTCAGGCCCCTAGGTGTCTTTTTAAGCACCACAAACTCAGACCTTAATACCAACGAAAAATTATTCATTTCTTGGGTAGGCCCTCGTGGTATTGTTGCGGCGGGTATAGCTTCTCTATTTGGGACAAAACTAGTTGAAATGGGCGTCCCTGGAGCACAATACATTACCCCTCTTGTCTTTGGACTGGTGCTTGTTACGGTGCTCTTAAACGCAACTACAGCAAGAATGGTTGCCTCTTTATTGGGCGTATTTTTGAAAAAGAGTGAGGGGATTATGATTATTGGAGGGTCTCGCGTTTCTAGATTAATTGCTGCCTATCTCCAAAAAAACAATCGCCGCGTGGTGCTTATAGATAGCAATAAAGCAAATGTAGAGAAAGCAAAAGAGTTGGGCATTGACGCCTTGGCTGCAAATATTTATAATGACGATTTGAGCGACAATATAGAACTCAGTGACATGGGTTATTTATTATCAATGACTGGCAATGATGTTATTAATAGATACGCCATGGATAAGCTAGGAAAAGATTTTGGCGAAAACGGCACCTACAGGCTTATTAGCTCTGAGGAGTTGAGAAGTAAAAAAACCAAGAGCAGTGATTTGTTTTGCCCCACCCATGACTATCTTGAATTAATGCGTGTTGCCGAGGCGTTTCCTTCTATACAAGAGGTTCAAGCCTCAAGCCCAGAAATATATAAAGACATGATAGACCTGATCAATGACAACCAAGATGCCATTGCTTTATTTGTAAAAAACCCGCAGGGTATCATTAGCCTAGTGGGCTCGGTAAAAGACAGTGCAATAGAAGAAAAAACTATCATTGCCTATATTGGAAGGCCTATGGATTTTGAAGATGTAATGACTACCAAAACCCCACAATCTCCAGCACAGGAATAATAAAGAACATCAAGAGAATCTAACTGCTATGTTTACACGCCTTATTGAAATAAAAAAAGCAATTTTTATGGCAGGCGCTCTTGTCTTTTTTCTTGTTTGTTGTGACGGCTCTGAGTCAGGAAATTTTGATTGTATAACAGCAATCCCAGACTTAAATGATGCAGCACAGGCCTATAATCAAGATCCTTCTACAGAAAACTGTAATGAGTATAAGGCAGCATTACTAGCGTATATAAATAATGGTTGCGCGGGCATGGATCAAAGCGCCTACGCAGAGCTGGACGCCCTGCCTTGTAACTAACTTGGGGGTTAATCATTGAGTTTTAAAACAGCCATAAAAGCCGCTTGTGGAATCTCAACATTACCTACTTGGCGCATGCGTTTTTTCCCTTTTTTCTGCTTTTCTAGAAGCTTTCTTTTTCTAGAAATATCCCCTCCATAACACTTGGCTGTAACGTCTTTACGAACTGCTTTTACAGTTTCTCTTGAGATAATTTTCGCGCCAATGGCTGCCTGTATTGGTATATCAAATTGTTGTCTTGGGATAAGCTGGCGAAGTTTTTCACACATTTTTCTTCCAATATCTTGGGCATTGTCTTGGTGTAATAAAGAAGACAGGGCATCAACAATATTACCGTTTAACAAAACATCTAGGCGCACTAGCTTTGATTCTCGCATGCCAATGGGCGCATAGTCAAAAGATGCGTATCCTTTTGAGACAGTCTTTAGGCGGTCGTAAAAATCAAATACAATTTCTGCCAAAGGCATATCAAAAGTAAGTTCTACACGCTCTGTAGTTAAATAGGTTTGGTTGGTGATTTGCCCGCGCTTTTCTATACACAAAGACATAACATTACCCACAAAGTCTGACTTTGTGATAATGGTTGCCTTTATAAAAGGCTCTTCCATTCGGTTTATCTTAGAGGGATCTGGTAAATCGCTTGGATTGTTTACCAAAAGCACTGTATCTGGCTCTCTGTTGGTAAAGGCGTTGTAGGATACGTTGGGCACCGTTGTAATAACAGTCATGTCAAACTCTCGCTCTAAACGTTCTTGAATAATCTCAAGGTGTAGCATCCCTAAAAACCCGCACCTAAATCCAAACCCAAGAGCTGCAGAACTCTCTGGCACAAAAACCAGCGATGCGTCATTGAGTTGTAGTTTCTCCATAGAGGCGCGTAGTTCTTCGTAATCTTCTGTATCTACAGGGTAAATACCCGCAAAAACCATTGGCTTTACATCCTCAAACCCTTCAATCATGTTTGTAGTTGGAGTTTTAGCGTCTGTAATGGTGTCACCAACCTTTACTTCTTTGGCTTCTTTAATACCTGTTATAAGGTACCCAACATCACCTGTTGAAATTACTTTTTTTGGTGTTTGTGTTAAATTTAGGGTGCCAACTTCATCTGCATAATAGTTTTTTCCCGTTGCCATAAACTTAATATGTTGGCCTTTTTTAATTTCTCCATTTAATATTCTAAAATACGTTTCGACGCCCCTAAAAGGGTTGTACACAGAATCAAAAATTAAAGCCTGCAAGGACTCTTCCTTAACTCCTTTTGGGGCAGGAACCCTCTCTATAATAGCAGCTAATATTTCTGTAATTCCAATTCCAGTTTTTGCACTAGCGGGAATGATTTCTTCTGGATCACAGCCCAAAAGATCAACAATATCATCTGTTACTTCTTCTGGATTAGCAGACGGAAGGTCTATTTTATTGAGCACAGGAATAATTTCTAAATCGTTCTCAAGAGCAAGGTATAAGTTAGATATTGTTTGGGCCTGTATACTTTGTGCAGCATCAACCACTAGCAGCGCCCCTTCACAGGCAGCAATAGAGCGAGAGACTTCATAAGAGAAATCTACATGGCCAGGGGTGTCAATTAAGTTTAATACATACTCTTGGCCATCTTGGGTGTAGTTCATTTGTATGGCGTGACTCTTTATGGTAATACCGCGTTCACGTTCTATATCCATATTGTCAAGCAATTGCGCTTGAGATTCACGCTCGGTAACTGCGCCCGTGGCGGCTAATAATCTATCTGCCAAGGTGCTTTTACCGTGATCAATATGGGCAATAATGCAAAAGTTGCGAATGTTCTTCATGTAGCTTGTTGTTTGAAAACAATAATTTGCAAGCATATCAAGCAAATTTAAGGCTGTAAAGATACCACAAAAGGCCATCATGTACACACCATACCTTTAATCGATTTTTAGCAAAACCATGAAAATGTTTGGTTATAATTCTACATCTTTGTTGTAGCGCCAAATTAAGCTTCATGAATTCTGCCCCCTATTTATGCAATACAATCTAGTTTTTTCACCCCAAAGACTCAAGGGTTTTTATAGCGCTATAAAGGCAGTGTTTTTGTTTTTTATACTTTTTCCAATAACGTCTTATTGTCAACAAAGCAGCGTAAGGGGAACTGTTTTAGACCAAAACAACACCCCTATTTCTTTTGTTACGGTCTTGGCAAATAAAATCTCTGAGGAGAAAGGCGCCTCTGGCGCTGTTTTTGCGAAAGGAACCACCACAGACGATTCAGGAAATTTTACGCTAGAAAACTTAGCACACGGCAGCTACACCCTTCACTTTAGTTTTATGGGCTTTCAGTCACAGACTAGGCAAGTAAACCTCATAAACCCAGTATCTTTTGGAGCTATTGTTCTTCTAGAAAGCAGCGAGATGCTTGACCAGGCGGTTATTACTTTAAAAAGACCAACGATACAAAAAGCGCCAGGGCAGCTTGTTTTTAATATAGAAAATACGTCTATTGCTTCCGGGAGCGCCTTAGATGTGCTTAAAAAAACTCCTGGAGTTGTTGTCTCTCAACAAGGGATATCTGTAAAAAATAACAGCCCCGTTATTTACATAAACAACAAACGAGTCTATCTCTCTGGTGAGGAAACACGTTCTTTACTTGAAAGCACAAGCGCAACACTCTTAAAGTCTGTTGAGGTAATTACAAATCCATCTTCAAAATATGATGCAGATGCAACAACGGTAATAAACCTCAATACCACAAAGGCTGTTGCTGTTGGATACAAGGGTTCTGCCTCAACCACTTACGAGCAATCTGTGTATGCAAAATACAATATAGCGACCTCTCAATTCTACAAAAACAAGTGGCTTAATGGCTATGCAAACTATTCATACGCTCCAAGAAAAGAGTTTAAAGAAGATCAAAATAATACGCGTTTTTTTGAACCCGATGAAATCACAACAAGCGGATATAGAGACTCTTATTTTACTAGAGAAACTAACAGCAACTCCCATCAGGCAAATGTGGTTTTAGACATCGAAGCAAGCCAGCAACATACCTTTGGGATTAACGCGTCTGTTTTTATCTCTCCAGACAAGGATTTTAATAACCAAGCACTTAGTTATAACACAAGCAACACCCAGCAACTAGACTCTACCTTTACAACCAAAGGAAACTCTATTAGAAATACATCAAACATTTCGCTTAATGCAAATCATAGTTGGAAAAATGATGATAGTGGAGCCCAGATAGTTTCTCAGGCAAATTACATAAGCTATAGCGCAGATAGATCACAAAACGTACAAACTAGATATTTTCTGCCCACTGGCGAGCAAACAAGAAGCAATGACTTTACAACAGATGGCACTCAAGATAGTTCTATTATAACAGGGCAAATAGACCTTAGCGCTCCCCTTACCCGTGGGACCCTTGATTGGGGTTTAAAGTTCAGTGATATAAAAATAAGTAGCACTCAGGAGTTTTTTAATCAAACAACTCAAGGGGCAGTAGTAGACCAAAGTCTCTCTGATGAGTTTGATTATCAAGAAAATATTTTTGCAGCATACTTTACTATATCAAGAGCGTGGGATTTATGGAGTCTAGACCTTGGTTTGCGTGCAGAGCAAACAGATGTAAAAGGGGCTTCAAAAAACGCGGGCCAAGTAAACAGTCAATATTATTTTGAGTTGTTTCCTAACATGTCACTGCTGTATGATGCCAATCAAAATAGCAGCTTTGGCGCGAGTTACTCTAGGTCTATCACCAGACCAAGTTATGAGAGTTTAAATCCTTTTAGATATTTTATTAATGAAAATAATTACACAGATGGAAACCCAAATCTGGTGCCAGAAATAGACTCAAAATACACCGTAAGCTACACGTATAAAAACACGTGGTTTTTGGAGGCTTACTATTGGCACATTCAAAACCCTTTGGAGGAGTTAAGATTTCAAGACAATACCACGCGGGTACTACAAAATCTGGAATCAAACTTATTACAGGGTTACCAATACAGCCTAGATCTCACCTATGCAAAATCGGTAAGTTCATGGTGGTATTTGCAGGTGGTCACTTCTGGATTTTTTATAGAGAATGAGTTTTTAGCTCAGCAAAGCGCCCAAGAAAAAGCCCTTGTAAACACTTATGGTTTTTATGGACAAATCTACAGTGGCCTTGTTGTAAGTGAACAGGCAAATATCACCAGTGATATTACAATGCTGTATATCTCAAATCTTATTTTTGGCTCTTACACCTATAAAAATCAGTTTAATCTTTCTGCCTCTATTAAGAAAAAGATATGGGATAAAAAAGGCAGTATCACCATTGGTGTAGATGACATTTTTAATACCAACAACATTCCTGTTGCCTCAAGATATGCAAATCAAGACAATATTTATTTTGCCAGGCCAGAATCTAGATTGTTTAGAGTTGGTTTTACCTACAATTTCGGGAACTCAAAACTTCAAGACAACAACCGCACCAGCACCACAAAGGAGAGCGACAGGCTCAACTAAAGCGGGCTGTTTTTTTTGAAAGATTCAGAACATAATTTTACTATTTTTGCAATATATAATAAGAATAAAAAACTGCTCGGTACTATGAGTAAAGCACATGGCTAAAATTGGAGACATAGATGTTGGTGAATTTCCGCTATTACTTGCGCCTATGGAAGACGTAAGTGACCCTCCATTTAGGGCACTTTGTAAAGAACAGGGCGCAGACGTTGTCTATACAGAGTTTATCTCCAGCGAAGGGCTTATTCGTGACGCCGCAAAAAGCGTTATGAAGCTAGATATCTATGAAAAAGAGCGACCCGTAGGGATTCAAATCTTTGGAGCTGTTTTGGAGTCTATGCTAAAGAGTATAGAAATTGTGGAGGCTAGTGGCCCAGATATTATAGACATTAATTTTGGATGTCCTGTTAAAAAAGTGGTGAGCAAAGGTGCTGGTGCGGGTATTTTAAAAGATATAGATCTTATGGTCTCTCTTACCCAGGCAATGGTAAAACATACTAAGTTGCCCGTAACGGTAAAAACACGGTTGGGTTGGGATGAAGACTCTATTAAAATTGTCGAGGTAGCAGAGCGTTTACAAGATGTGGGCTGTAAGGCCATCTCTATTCACGGCAGGACTCGAGCACAGATGTATAAAGGAGAGGCAAATTGGCACCCTATTGCAGATGTTAAAAATAACCCACGCATGCACATTCCTGTTTTTGGGAATGGAGATGTAGACAGCCCAGAGAAGGCCGTGCTTATGCGAGATAAATTTGGTCTTGACGGCGCCATGATAGGGCGCGCAAGCATAGGAAACCCTTGGTTTTTCAACCAGGTAAAACACTTTTTTAAAACAGGTACTCATGCAGCCCCTCCCACAATGCAGCAGCGGGTTGAGGCTGCCCGACGCCACTTAGAAATGGCCATAGACTGGAAAGGAGAAGTCCTTGGGGTTTTTGAAACCAGAAGGCATTATACAAATTATTTTAAAGGGATTCCTCATTTTAAAGAGTACCGCATGAAAATGGTGACTAGTGATCATAGCCAAGATGTTTTCAAGGCTTTTGATGAGGTCTTAGAGAGATTTGGAGACCATCAGTTTGTGTAAGCTACTCTAGTAGTTGTTCTCTTACTCTACTTGCTGCAATTTTGGCTGCCAATAGCCCAAGGCCAGAAATAGTACAAAACACAATAAGTATATTTAACCCTAGTAGTTTTACTGGATAGGGCAAATTAGGGGTTATATACAAAAGGGAAAACTCTGCCTGCAGCCATACTATTATAATTCCTAGGGTAATTCCAAGGGCTCCACCCAAGAGCGTCATTAGTGCGCCTTGCAAAAAGAAAATACTTCTTATTTCTTTGATGGTTGCACCCATGTTATATAATGTTTTAATGTTTTTTCTTTTGTCAAGTATCATCATAATAATAGCTCCAATGACATTAAATAAGGCAATAATCATTACTAGGGTGCAAATAAGGTACACAGCAATGTTTTCTGTGTTTAGCATTTTATAGAGCGCATCATTTTGTTGTATGCGGGTTTTTATGAGCACCTCTTCTTTGAATAGGGCTGCTATTTTTTGTTTTGTTTTGCTTGCAGAGGTATTTGGAGCAAGTTTTATTTCTAGAGCAGAAATTTTCGTGCTATCTAAAGACAAGAGACTTCTGGCAAAGTTTAAATCACTAAAGACGTATTTTGAGTTGAGTTCTTGATTTACAAAATAGATCCCAGAGACCACAGCTGTTTGTTTGGTAAAATCTTTAGTGGGGTTTAATGGGTCTATTTGTCCTAGTCCTGGTTTGGGAACAAAAATTTCTAAAAGACCACTGTAATCTCTTGCGCCAAGACCAAGTTTATGTGAGGTGTTATAACCAATAACGACCTCCCTTTTGTTTGGGGCTAACCATTCTCTGGAAAGAAGAATACTATCTGTGGGGTTTACAAGATCATAGTGGGCGTCTACCCCTTTAATAAAGGCCATATCGTTTTTACCTTTAAACTGAATAAAGACTCTCTCTTCTATGGTTTGAGAGGCTGCAATCACTTCGGGCAAGCTTGTAAGGGCTTTTTTTTGCCCTTGGGTAAAGCGTATTGTTTTACCCGAGGCGGGATACACTTTTAAGTCGCTATCAAAAATATTGGTGTACTCAAGGCTATAGGCTTTAAGCCCAGAAAACCCAGATAGCACGATAAACAAAACCAAAGACCCTACCACAACTCCTGTAGCAGCAATAGCGGTAATAATATTAATGGCGTTGCTGCTGCTGGAGGAAAAAAGATACCGCTTTGCGATGTACAGCGAGATTTTCAATAGCTTATGATTTTCTCCTTTTTGGAAGCAATTCTGGATCTTGTATGGGGTTTTGATTTCCCTTTACAGCATCTTCAATTTTCTCTATGTAATCTAGAGAGTCATCATTGTAAAAGGTAAGCTCCGGCATTCTTCGAAGCTGATGTTTTGTAAGCTGGGCGATTTCATGCTTTATTTTTGGCTTAATACCGTTTAACTCATCTGTGATTTGTGATGCGTTTGCGGATGGAAACACACTCACATACACCTTTGCAATAGATAAATCTGTGGTGACACTCACCTTGCTTACTGAAATTATAATGCTAGATTGCCCTGCTTCCCTGAGCTTGTTTTGTAATACCTTTGCAAGGTCTTGTTGTAGCACCCCTGCAATTTTTTTCTGTCTGTTACTTTCTATCATGTGGTAAAAGTACTATAATTAATGGTATGAGGCCTATTTTGGTTGCTGGGTAATTGTTATTTTTGATACTAATATAATATATAAAGAGGCCCCTGCTGTGTTTAAGCGCTGGCAGATACTCTCAAAAAGCACATTAAAACTAACATCTATGCGCAAAATAGAACATATAGGCATTGCCGTTAAAGATATGCAGGCGGCAACACAAATTTATAGCTCCCTTCTTGGGTACGCTCATTACAAAACAGAGCAGGTTGCCAGTGAGGGTGTAAACACAGCATTTTTTAAATGTGGAGAAAGCAAAATTGAGCTTTTGGAGCCAACTAATAAAGAGAGTGCCATTGCAAAATTTATCGCCAAAAAAGGCGAGGGTGTACACCATATTGCCTTTGCTGTAGATGATATTAAAAAGGAAACCCAGCGACTTGTAAAACAGGGGTTTGTGGTGTTAAATCAAGAGCCAAAAATGGGCGCAGATAATAAATGGGTGGTGTTCTTACATCCTAAATCTAGCAACGGGGTCTTGGTAGAATTGTGCCAAGAGCGTAATTAAGTTAAAAAAAGTTTGTGTAGCTATTAAAACACATTATTTTTGCAGCCATAATGCCGGTCCTATAGCTCAGTTGGTTAGAGCACCTGACTCATAATCAGGTGGTCCATGGTTCGAGTCCATGTGGGACCACAAGAAATAAAGCCTTTACAACAATGTAGGGGCTTTTTTTGTGGGCTTTCAACACCTAATTAGCTTTTAAGGACTAAACAACACACAACTCAAAGAACAGCATAAGACTACTAAAAATTGACAGACACTTACGTTTTTTCGCCTTTTAGCATCTTTAACAACCTATGTTGTACCAACATATCTGCTCTTAAGAAGAATTTTTAAAAGAAAACCCTCACATTTCTGCAAGGGTTTGATTGTATTAGAGGCTGTGCTGGTGTCTATTTTGCTTTTAAGAAGCCAAAGATTGCCAATCCAAACATTACAATATCTGGCAAGGCACTTTCAATACTAAAATTCATAATGGGTTCATTGGCTAAGATTCCAAAAAACACATACATAAGCACTATTGATCCAATGATATACGCTAATAAAAGCTGTTTTGCTGTTTTTAAATCGCAGTCTCTTGACAGAAATAGCATTAGGCCAATCATTACTAATGCTGGGGATAGACCGTAGTGAAATAATTCGCCCATTTTTAATGCATCTGTATTTTCTGAGAGAACAATCTCTTTACCGATTGCTGCGGCAAAGAATATCATAATAAGCCCCATAAGGGTATTATATAGGCCAAGAATTGATAAGGTTATTTTCGTTTTCATATCGGTTTGTTTTTAATTTATTCTCCAGTGAGCATTTTTTTAAAGGCTTGTAAATCAAATTCGTTGCCATAAAACAGGGTGCTCATTTTCATAATATCTGCAGCAATTAAAACTGCCGTTTTTATTTCGTCTTCTGAGGCTCCCAATCTTTTAAGTTCTGAGACATGATATGGGATGCAATATTGACACTTAACAGCAGCAGAAGTTCCCAGGGCAACTAGATGTGCTTCTTTCTCTGGAATCACCCCTTCTTTATATAAGCCCATCTGTGCTTTAAAGTAGGCATCCGAGCTTTTAAGTATCGATGTAGGGTACACGCTATTAAAAGGACTTTGTGCTAAAATTTCTTTTTTCTCTTCGCTTGTGAGCGCTGCGTCTTGAGAAAAACCTGTTAGAGGTAATCCCGCAAAAAGTAAAATACATAGTAATTTTTTCATTTTGTAAGTGTTTTCGTTTGTGTTGTATCAAAAATAATAAACTTATTAGTAATTGCAAACCACAACTAATTTTTATATTTTAATAGCATTATTAATTATAAACAAACAAAAAAATGAAACTATTATTTAAAAGCATTTTATTTATTTTTCTTATTTCCTCAAATGCATTCGCCCTTGATTCTAATGATGATATGGATCAATTAAAAAAGCTTGTAGGGAAGTGGAAAGGAACCCTTGAGTGGTCTACTGGAGCAGAGCCTGAAACTTTAAACCTTGAATATAGTGTTCGTTCAAATGGAAGCGCACTTTTAGAGGAAAGTAATCAGGGCGGGGTAGAAATGCTAACTATCTTTAACAATCAAAACGGCGCATTGCAGTCAACGCATTATTGTGGGCTAATGAATAAACCAATTTCTTATTTAAAAAGCAGCTCAAATAACGAGTTACTATTTGAAACAGATATTGAGAAAAGCGGACTAGATAAAACCAAAGAGTCTTTTGTTATTTCCTGGAAAATAGGATTTATAGACGGAGATCAAAATCGGTTTAATTATCAGTACAAAGTTCATACCCCAGACGGCACTATTATAACCCGAACCGCAGTTATGGAAAAAGTAATCTAAATCAAAAAACCCTCTCAAATTGAGAGGGTTTTTTGGTTTAACGGCGTATTGTTTATCCCTAAAGCTAGTATTTAAATCACATTTTTCACAAACTTGTGGAAACAAACAAATTACCCCGACTATATAAATTCAATTTTATTTCTTTTATTGGTATTATTAGCCACCCAAGTTTATTCATAAAAGAAAAAATAAACCATAGGCCGTATCCTGCCACATACATTTTGATGCTTTAGTAGGCTTTTGTAAACACTAAATTTAGTACATTGTAACTACTAAAATTTAACAAGTAGAAAATGGAATGGTACCTTAAACACAGAAAAAAAATTCTTCTAGCCACCATTGGCTATGTTGTCTTTAGATTGGTTTACATGTACGCTTTTAAATAAGACTTTTTGTAACTCCATAAACTGACCCTGCAGGGTATAGTTAGCTCTTTTTAATAGTAGCACTTTAATTTTAAATTAAAACTAAAGTGCGTTTAAAAATGGATTTAGTTTATCTACCTTTAAAAGCAAACAACCAAATATGAAAAAAACAGTACTGCTCTTACTTATTTCGCTTTTATTTCAAAGTTGTTTTAGCTATACACGCGCTTTAAATTTCAATGCCGGGGCAGTTGAGGTTAATCAAGAAGTGAAAATTTACAAAAATAACGGTACAGAATTTAAAGGCAAGGTGCTCTCTGTAGACGAAGATCAAATTGCGGTCCTCTCCAATAAAACAAACCAAGTGGTAAAAGTACCCCTCACAGATATTTCTGGCGTTCAGTCCAAGGAGTTTTCTGTGGCTAAATCTTTTGCTATTCCTTTGGGTATATTGATAGCTATTCCGGTTCTTATCATTGTTGCCTTGGCAGGGTTTTCTCTTTAGAAAGAACATAACAATATGAAAAAAACACTAATATTGTTGCTCATTTCGTTCTTACTTCAAAGCTGTTTTACCCATACCCGTGCGTTAGATTTTAAAGCTGGCGCAGTGGTAGAAAATCAAAAAGTAAAAATTTATAAAAACAACGGCACAGAACTCAAAGGCAAGGTGCTCTCTGCGGATAAAGATCAAATCACAATAACTGCCAACAAAACAAAACAGGTGGTAAAAACACCACTTAAAGACATATTAGGGGTTCAAAGTAAACGGGTTTCTTTGGGTAAATCGATTGGTATTCCCACGGCCGCAATAGTAACGGCTATTCTTATTTATGCTGCTTTTGGTGAGCAACCCTCTTCCTCTGTAGATGATCAGTAAAAAACCACACTTTTAAAGTTTGCCGGCTGAGAATGCACTGCATAAAAAACCCTCCACGTGGAGGGTTTTGATTTTAACAAAAGAGTATTTCGGCTTATTGAAACTGCTTTAATACGCGCAATTCATAATCTTTTACGTTCTCTACAGGTCCTCTTTCTTTTATTAACTTAACAAAGGTCTTGTCATTCCAAAACTTTTCATAGAGCATCATGTGATCTTCTTTGTTTTTACCAGACAAAGCAATCCAGTGAGTGGCTCCATTGGGTCTTCCAAAATCGTAAGTTCCAAAACCAACACTTCTATCTTTAAAATCATCTTTAAAGGTGTCAACAATTTTGTCATGCCCTGCTTTAAATACATTAGGATCTTCAATTTTAATATCCCAAATATGTACAGTATTGTTCTCTTTTTTCCCTGGTTTCCAGCTAGAAACTCTTCCAGAGTAAGATGTTTGCCACTCTTCTATGTAGTTTGCCATTCTTGACCATAATAAATCTGCTTTATCATCACTCATAGCATCATCTTCCATCATCTCTTCTCCCATGGTCCAAAACCAAACCATTCTATGGGTGGCTCCGTTGGTTCTCCCATTTCCAATTCGCTCCAACGAAACACCTGCATTGTTAAATACCACAGAATCAAAAGTTCTGCTAAAGATTTCCATAAGTTTTTTTTGAGTGTGTGGTTTTGCCTTAAACTCTATAACGCTGTAAGCTTCTGTTTGTGCCGATAGCTGCAGCGTAAAGACAGCAACAATAAGCGTAATAAGTACTTTTTTCATGTGTTTATTTTTAAAATTAAGTCCAAATTTAATAAATTGATTTTTCTATGCAACTAATTTTGAGCCTTTTTTAACATAATTTTTAGATTTTTATTAGGTAGTTGTTGCAATTAATATAATTTATAATACTTTTGGGTAAACTCATAAAAACGTAACACATGAAAAAATTAATTTTAGCGTCTCTTAGTATCGCTCTTTTGTACGCATGCGTACCACCAGTAGACTCAAATCAAGAGGCGGCTCCACAAGAAATTGGGTATCAAATCTCAAAAAAAGGTCAAAAAATCCCGTTGTTTGGTGGTGATATGGCTGCTGTCTCTCTCATAGAGTCTTACATAAAAGCCCACAATGATAGAGATCTTGAAACCATAAAATCTTTAAATGCAGCCGAAGGGTTTCTTATTCACGGTCCTAATGCAGAGGTAATAAAAGGTACAGAGGCACAAATAGGATTCTTAACTACATGGTTTGAGGAAAATAATCCGGTGTGGAAAACAAAATTTCTTATCTCCAACACTTATACAGATGCTAAAGGGAAGCAACAACTTTGGGTTACCTCAGGGCATGATCTGACCCAAACTGTTGACGGGAAACAAGTTGTGGTTAATCAAATGCACGATGCTTTAATTGTTGACGGAAAAATTACGTATTTTTCTGTAAACGAAAGAGTGCCTGCTCCAGAGCAAAAGCCTGCAGAAGAAGTTGAAGAACAAGCGCAAGAGTAACCCCTTTTATGGTATAACTAAAAAAAACCCTCGCAATTGCGAGGGTTTTTTATTGAAATATATATTATTACAGGTACCCCTGTGTAATTCTCTTCACGTATTTACCGATAACATCAAACTCTAAATTTACTAAAGTGCCTTTTACAAAAGTATTAAAGTTTGTGTGCTCGTAGGTGTAGGGTATGATGGCAACACTAAAACTATCAGGTTTTGAACCAACTACGGTAAGACTCACCCCGTTAACCGTCACAGAGCCTTTTTCTATGGTGATGTTGCTCATTAAACGGTCATAGGAAAAGGTAAACACCCAGCTACCATTTTGTTTTTTTATTTCTTGGCAAAGAGCCGTTTGATCTACATGTCCCTGAACAATATGCCCGTCTAGCCTATCTCCCAGTTTCATGGCCCGTTCCAAATTAACAACAGCACCTATTTTTAATTGTCCAACAGTTGTTTTGTCAAGGGTTTCTTTAATTGCAGTGACAACATAACTGGTGTCTGTTAAAGAGACAACCGTAAGGCACACACCATTGTGTGAGACACTTTGGTCAACTTTTAACATTGGCGCTAGCTCGCTGGCTACTTCTATATGCAAGTTATCTCCCTCTTTGGTGAGAGATTTAATTTTACCTAAGGATTCAATTATTCCTGTAAACATCGTTAATTTGGTTACATTTGTGCTACAAAAATAACGATAAAGAAACGACCTGTATGCGTAATCAACATAAAATAATAGTAGGAATCTCAATTGGCGATTTAAACGGCATTGGTAGTGAGATTGTGCTTAAAACGTTTCAAGATCAAAGAATGCTAGAATTTTGTACGCCCGTTATTTTCGCCTCTGTCAAGGTGCTGTCTTTTTTAAAAAAACAGTACAATTTAGAGTTAAACCTCCACGGTATTGACGCCATAGATAAAATTGTTCCAAAAAAAATTAATGTGCTAAATGTCTGGAAAGAACCTATCGATATAAATTTTGGTAAACAAGACAACATCATGGGCCAATACGCCATAAAATCACTTGAGGCGGCAGTAACTTCTCTTAAGAAAAACGAAATTGATGTGCTTGTGACCGCTCCAATAAACAAAGCAAACATACAATCTGAGCACTTCAATTTTCCTGGCCACACAGATTATTTGCAACAAGAACTTCAGGGAGACAGTTTGATGTTGATGATTTCAGAAAGCTTAAAAGTAGGTCTTTTGACAGACCATGTTGCTGTAAAGGATATTTCGACAAGCATTACTAGAGAGGTCATAGAAAAAAAGATAAACACCATACACAAAACACTAATCCAAGACTTTGGTATTGCAAAGCCTAAAATAGCAGTTTTGGGTATAAATCCTCATACGGGAGACAATGGAGTTATTGGAAACGAGGATGACACCATTATGCGCCCAACACTTGATAATTTGCGCAACAATGGGAAGACAGTGTTTGGTCCTTATGCCGCAGATAGTTTTTTTGGCAGTGCAAACTACAAAAACTTTGACGTGATCATTGCCGCATACCACGACCAAGGCCTTGTGCCTTTTAAAACACTAGCTTTTGGCTCTGGTGTAAATTATACTGCTGGCCTCAGCCACATAAGAACCTCCCCAGACCACGGAACAGCGTATGATATTGCAGGTAAAAACAAAGCAGATTTCACCTCTTTTAGGGCAGCAGTTTTTAGCGCCATTTCTATTTTTAAAACAAGAACAGCCTATCAGATTTCTGCAGAAAATCCCTTAAAAATTAGCAAGCGTAAGCCCTTTGTAAAAAAGTAGTGATAAAATAATTTGCAAATGAAATAATTTTTTATCTTTGCACCCGCTTTATACGTAAGGCAGATTTTACAATTTGGTGTGATTATGAGAGATTTGAAAGAATTTACAATCCCTTTTGTTGGGTTGAAACTTGGAGAGCACCACTTTGATTTTACAATAGATAACAAGTTCTTTGAGCATTTTGAGTATGATGAGTTTAATGCAGTAGCCATTTCTCTTGATGTACTGCTAGATAAAAAAACAACCTTTATGGAATTTACATTAACCTACACGGGGGATGTAAATGTAAATTGTGATGTTACCAACGAGCCCTTTAAGGAGCCTGTATCCGGAAATTATCATTTTATAGTAAAGTTTGCAGACGATTTTAACAATGAAAATGAAGATTTACTACTAATCCCTCATGGGAGTTATCAGGTAAATATTCAACAGTTTATTTATGAGTCTATAATTTTAAATTTACCTAGCAAAAGAGTACATCCAGGAATAGAAGACGGCACATTGCAAAGTGATATTCTCGACAAACTTGAAGAGTTAAGCCCAAAGGCACCAACACAAGATACAGAAGAACCTCAACAAGGACCAACAGATCCAAGATGGGATTCATTAAAAAAATTATTAAACGATAAATAATAGAGCGTAATGGCACATCCTAAAAGAAAAATCTCCAAAACTAGAAGAGATAAAAGAAGAACACATTACAAAGCAGTTGCACCGCAAATTGCTACAGATCCAACAACCGGAGAATCGCACCTATATCATAGAGCGCACTGGCATGAAGGTAAATTATACTACCGTGGTCAAATTGTTATTGACGCAGTAGAAGAAGTAGAGGCCTAAGGGTTTTAAAAATTAAGTACATAGAACTCTCACAACCTGTGAGAGTTTTTTATTTTCTTAACTATTAGTAAGAATCAAAAAAGTCAAAAAAGACGTTATTTTGATTAAATTTCACTATTTTTCGGGCTTTTTAGAGAGATTTTAACTCTTTTTGCTGAATTTAAAGAAATTCTATGAGTACCATAACTGCTGCAATTACTGCTGTCGGAGGCTATGTTCCAGAGTATGTTTTAACAAACGATATACTGGCAACTATGGTAGAAACCAACGACCAGTGGATTACCTCTAGAACAGGAATCAAAGAGCGTCGCATCTTGAAAGAACAAGGCCAAGGAACTTCTTTTATGGCCATAAAAGCAGCTGAGCAACTGCTCTCAAAAAACAACATTAATCCAGAAGATATAGACATGGTGATCATGGCAACCGCCACACCAGATATGCCCGTGGCCTCCACAGGAGTTTACGTGGCCTCTCAAATAGGCGCAGTAAATGCTTTTTCTTATGATTTGGCAGCTGCGTGTTCAAGTTTCCTTTTTGGAATGTCTACTGCCGCTAGGTATATAGAATCTGGCAGGTATAAAAAAGTATTACTCATAGGAGCAGATAAAATGTCCTCTATTGTAGATTATACAGATCGCACTACATGTATTATCTTTGGAGATGGTGCTGGAGCTGTTTTGTTTGAACCCAACCAAGAAGGCCTTGGTGTGCAGGACGAAATTTTGTGCTCTGATGGGGTGGGAAGACCAAGCCTTAAAATTGATGCGGGTGGATCTATTTTACCTCCATCAAACCAAACCATTGCAGACAAACAGCACTTTATCCACCAAGACGGGAAAACAGTATTTAAATTTGCTGTTTCTAAAATGGCAGATGTTTCAGAGAAAATTATGAAACGAAACAACCTAACAGGTGAAGATATAAGTTGGCTAGTGCCTCACCAAGCCAATAAAAGAATAATAGACGCAACTTCAAGAAGAATGAATTTGCCACAAGATAAAGTGATGTTAAACATTCACAGATACGGTAATACCACCTCGGCAACATTACCTCTGTGTTTATTTGATTATGAAAACCAGCTTAAAAAAGGAGACAACATTGTCTTTGCCGCTTTTGGAGGGGGCTTTACCTGGGGTTCTATGTATGTAAAATGGGCCTATGATCCAAAACAATAAAACTATTACCTATTAAAACAACTATATTATGGAGTTAAAAGACATTCAAAGTTTAATCAAGTTTGTAACCAAATCTGGCGCTAGTGAGGTAAAACTTGAAACAGAAGAAGTAAAAATTACCATTAGAACAGCAGATCACAATAAGGGAGAAACAACCTTTATACAGCAAATGCCACAGATGGCTGCTAGTGCTCCAGCACCTGTTGCAGCTGCACCTGTTGTAGAGGCCCCAGCAGAAGCTAAGGAGGAATCTAACCTTATTACGATAAAGTCACCAATTATTGGTACGTTTTATCGCAAACCATCACCAGACAAACCTATGTTTGTGGAGGTAGGATCTGTTATTGGTCAAGGAGATGTACTGTGTGTGATTGAAGCCATGAAACTTTTCAATGAAATAGAGAGTGAAGTTTCTGGTAAAATTGTAAAAATACTAGTAGATGATGCTTCTCCTGTGGAGTTTGACCAGCCATTATTTTTAGTAGACCCATCATAATTTATATTTTAAATCTTAGATAGAGTTTTAACAACCTTTGTGCAAACAAAGTCGTGAGTTATAAGTTTAAATAAAAGAGATATGTTTAAAAAAATATTAATTGCCAACAGGGGTGAAATAGCACTTCGCATCATACGTACTTGTAAAGAAATGGGCATTAAAACAGTGGCCGTTTACAGTAAGGCAGATGAAGAGAGTTTGCACGTAAAATTTGCAGATGAAGCAGTGTGTATAGGTCCAGCGCCAAGTAGCGAGAGTTACTTAAAAGTAAGTAACATTATTGCAGCGGCAGAAATCACAAACGCAGATGCGATTCATCCGGGTTACGGGTTTCTTTCTGAAAACGCAAAATTTTCAAAAATTTGCGAGGAACACAACATCAAATTTATTGGCGCTTCTCCAGAGATGATTGATAGAATGGGTGACAAGGCAAATGCTAAATCCACCATGATTGCTGCAGGGGTACCTTGTGTGCCAGGAAGCGAAGGAGTTATTCCAGACTTTAAAACATGTATTAAAGTTGCCAAAAAAACAGGCTATCCAGTAATGCTAAAAGCAAGTGCTGGTGGTGGTGGAAAGGGAATGCGTGCCGTTTGGAAAGAAGAAGAGCTTCAAGATGCTTGGGAATCTGCCAGACAAGAAAGTAAAGCAGCCTTTGGAAACGATGACATGTACATGGAGAAACTTATCGAAGAGCCGCGCCATATAGAAATACAAATTATTGGAGATAGTAAAGCAAACGCATGTCACCTTAGTGAGCGTGATTGCTCGGTACAGCGCCGTCACCAAAAACTAACAGAAGAAACCCCGAGTCCTTTTATGACAGATGCCCTGAGAGAGAAAATGGGTGAAGCCGCTGTAAAAGCTGCCAAATACATAAAATATGAAGGAGCAGGGACAGTAGAGTTTTTAGTAGACAAGCACAGAAACTTCTACTTCATGGAAATGAATACGCGTATCCAAGTGGAACACCCTATTACAGAACAAGTAGTTGATTTTGACTTAATTCGTGAGCAAATTCTAGTGGCTGCAGGCATACCAATTTCTGGAAAAAACTACTTTCCCTCTTTGCATTCAATAGAGTGTCGTATTAACGCAGAAGACCCCTATAATGACTTTAGGCCTTCTCCGGGTAGAATAACCACACTACACGCCCCTGGAGGGCATGGAGTTAGGCTAGACACCCATGTATATGCAGGATACTCTATACCGCCAAACTATGATTCTATGATTGCCAAGTTAATTACTACGGCCCAAACACGCGAAGAGGCAATCAATAAGATGAAGCGTGCTCTAGATGAATTTGTTATTGAGGGCATTAAAACAACCATTCCATTTCATAGACAACTTATGGACCATCCAGATTATGTCTCTGGTAATTATACCACGGCATTTATGAACACCTGGAAAATGAACGAACCTCAAGAAGAAGAATAAACTAAATAGGCTTAAATAAAAAAGTGCTATCTAATATTAGATAGCACTTTTTTTATAGTATAAATAGCCCTGTATTAATTGACAATTAGTTTTTTAACCTGGGTAGTACCATGTTGTGTTTTTAAGTAAACTAAATACACGCCACTGCTAAAGCTGGATACATCTATGGTATTATTTGAAGGGTCCATGTCCTTTTCTTTATAGATTGAGCTTCCTGTGATCGTGAAAATTTCCACAGAAAACGACTCCGTAGAGTTAATAAGAGATACAGTAAAGGCGCTATCTGTAGGGTTAGGGTGCAGAGAAAACAAACTGTTTGCTTGTTCTGGCGCGCTGAGGGCCGCATCATTTCTAAAGCCATATTTTATAGTCTCTCCAAACCATTTTTCTAAATAAGTAATCGTTGAACCGCTCAAGTTTTTTAAACGGATAATACCGTTACCATGGTTTGACGGCCAGTTGTTCATTCCATCGCCGCCCGTATCATATACCACTAGCTCATAACACCCTGGAGGCAGATTAATTAAATCTATATAAGTGGTGTTTGAGTCGTCAAAATCTCTTTCGAACATTATATTTCCAGCGGTATCAAACACCTTATAGCTGTTTTCAAAAGGGCGATTGTTGGTTTTGAACTGAATTACCATCTGCTCTTGGTGTATTGGAGCAGGTTCAAACTCTGAGGTAAGACTGTTGTTAAACTCGTATTGATCTTGCGTACCATTTGGCTCGCTTAGAGTTGCCTCAAAAGAGGTAGTTCCTTGATAGTAATTACTTACCTCAATAGCGGGAAGTGTAATCACAGTTTCTTCTAAAAAATCTAAAGACCCTGTCCAGGTATAGGTATATGGCGTTTCACCAGACACACCATAAGTTACAGTTACCGACTCTAGGGTATTCTCTCCGTTGTTTTTAATTCTAATAACAGGTTCTCCACAAGTTGGGTTGTATCTAGTATTAAGTTTGAAAATGTTGGGCGCAATAATTTCCTCTAAAGAGGCGTCATCTGTGAAATTGGGCGCCCCATACTCAACAAAGAATATTTCTGTCACATAATTTCCATAAGGATCTTCTTCTATGTTATAATCTATGTCTGTTGTGGTGTCTACCCCAACATTGATAAAGGGTGTTACGTCCAAATTTTGAACAGTTGCAGGTGCTCCTGGGCACCAACCAGCCCTATCATACATCCAGGTTCCTCCTTGAGGATAGAGCGGGTTTTCACCACATTCTTGCATAATTTGCCAACTATATTGTTCTTCACCATTTACAAGGACTTTATGTGTGTTGTTGCAAAATTCACCACAATTGTTACCACTCCCAAAATCATGTCCCGTGAGGGTAGATTTTACAGAAAACATTTCTGCCTCAGGATTTAATGCAACGGTAGTATTGACAACTACATCATCAAAATTACTCAAGCTATAATTTCCAGAATACAGACTTTTAATACCCAGCAGCTCTCTGGATGGTGTACCTACTTTAAAAACGACTTTCATGTCAAGCAATTCTTGAAAGTTACCCGCCCTTATATGCACATCATCTCCTTGAAAAAGATGCTGAAAATCGGTAACATCAAAAATCCATGTCCAGCCATCATCACCCAAAGAAAGCCCATTTCCGTAAGGAGTTATATAGCGACCAATCTCCCAAGGCACAAGCACCTCTTCTCCAGGGACTGTGGTGTTGTATTCTATTTGTTCCAAGACAAGAGTATTATCTGCAGCAACAGCTGTAGAATCTGTGGCTACCAGATTGGCGTCGTATTGGTAGTTATTATAATACGTTGGATTTACATAAATAGTTTCATCTAAAATAGGAATTTCACCAACCACTTCTTGCACGTATTTTTCTACCATTACTTTCCCTTTAGCAATGGAGTCTATCACTAGCTCAGAGTTTACGGTATACGTTGAACTATTTCTATTAAACTTAACATTTGGTCTTGTAGAAGAGCCGTTAAAGTTTTTAAAATGGGCACCATTATAACTTTTTAATTGAGGAACCCCGTAAAGAGGTGTTTGCTGTCCTAAAACCCCTTCAAGAGTTTTATAATCTGTAGTGATTTGATCAAAGGTATAATTTGCTTTAAGGGCAGAGTAGTTTGGATGTGAGGCATCAACCTCTTTATACATCCAATTTGCAATAGTTACAGGGTCTAGCTCCGTAGACCAAATTTGGAAATCATCGAGTTTGCCATCATAAAAATTATCTGCATTCCATTGTCCTCTACCAAGGTTAAAATCTGCGATGGTGCCAATAGCCCTATTAAGACCTGTCCCGGTGTGCCATAGTTCTGCGTTGAGGTAAATATTCATCACCCCAGTAGTTGCATTTTTGGTAAAAGCCCAATGGTTCCAGACATCTTTGTACTGATCGGTGTCATCCACTTCTTTGTCTATTCTATCATACCCAGTTGCATCTCCTGCATCCCAATAGACTCTTTGATTGCTCCATGGCAGATGAATGTTTAGCACCCTATTTCCATCTTCATCGTGGACATCAAAAACACTGTCGTTTTGCGGTTGCTCTCCATTTCCGTTTAGCCAAAAAGAAATAGTAACTTCATTTTCTATATCTGTTAGGTTAGTGGTAGGTACTGCTAGTTTATCAGGTCCATTAAAATTAAAGTACGCGTCTGTGGTTGAGGCTTGTGAGGTACAGCCCCAAGGGTAGGCCTCACCACTAAGCGAAACTGCACTAGCACCTTCTTTCCCGGTAAAAGCAATTTCTACTATGATGTTTGAAAACCCATCCCAACTAAAAAAAGAAGGAAAATCAATATGCTGCCAACCAGTACCGCTAAAGGCATAATCTTTGGCAAACACCTCTACAAAATCTGTGATGATTTCATTTTCTTGTAATTCATTTTGGGTGGTGGCTTTTATGCCTATTCTAAGATGTTGCATTTCTCCCCCAGTATCAAGAATATTAAACTGCATTCCTGTGATATCTCCAGGAGTTAAGCCAGAGGCCACAAGCTCAGATTGCCGGAATAAATATCGCGTTTGAGAATCTTCCAATGAGGCGTTAAAAGGATTTTGGATTTCTTGTGCACCATTACCTATTTGATAAGCAGAGAGCGATGATGGGTCATCAAAAACAATGCTTTGCTCATACCTGGGAGTGTAGCTCCAAGCAGTGTTGTTCATGTATGAAAAACTATCTGGGGTTAATCCTCCATTGCCACCAACGTAATAATTAGGATGCAGGCCTTTGCCTGTATGCTCAATAACTTTTAAGTAAGACAGGTAATCCCACTCACCACAATTTGGATTTTGAGTTGGGTCACACTTTAGCTTGTATTTAATGTATACCTTTTCAAAATCAAGCCCTTCTAAAGAGGTAAAATCAAAATACCCTTCTCTTGGAGCAAGCCATCCCTCTCCCACAGGGTAGCCATCAAATTCTATGGTTTGAATTTCAATTTCATCTCCTGGTTGTTGAGAATATGATAAAAAAGAGAATAAAATAAAAACAAGTAATAGTCTGTAGTTGATTTTCATCAGAATGTAATTAAATTTATAAAACAAATAGCTTTACGCAATCAAGTTTAAATATAACACAATTTATGAATCTATCCTACTGGGAACACACCTCATGGTTTACCAACATAGACTTCGCTATTATTGGCAGTGGAATTGTTGGTCTTAGCTGCGCACTAGAATTAAAGCAGCAGCACCCAAAGGCAAAAATTGTAGTGTTTGAAAAAGGAATGTTACCCAGTGGCGCTAGCACAAAAAACGCAGGATTTGCTTGTTTTGGTAGCATGTCCGAAATACTACAGGATTTAACTTCACATTCTCCAGAGCAGGTGGTTGCACTTATTTCTGAGCGCCTTAAAGGCCTTTCTACCCTCAGGGCATCCCTTACCGATCAGAGAATTGCCTTCACTCAATTGGGGGGCTATGAACTTTTTCCAGATACAGATAGCGCTGTTCTTGATAGGTGTGTTAAAAATTTAGACGCTATCAATGAGCTACTGTATCCAATTTTTAATGACAATGTGTTTGCTTTGGTTGACACTCCTTTTGGCTTTAAAAATGTAGCTCCTAAAGCAATTTTTAATAAATTCGAAGGGCAACTAGATACCGGAAAAATGATGACAGCATTACTTGAAAAAGCTTCATCAAAAGGTATTTTGATTGTAAACAACGCCTCGGTTAAGGCCATCTCACAAAAGAACTTATTGCCGACTTTTACCATTGGCTCGCTTACCGTTGAGGCAAAAAACATCTGTATAGCAACCAATGGGTTTGCTGCAGAGCTTTTACAAGAAGATGTTACACCTGCAAGAGCTCAAGTGCTCATCACCAAGCCTATTAAAGACCTTGCCATCAAAGGCACTTTTCATATTGACTGCGGGTATTATTATTTTAGAAACATTGATAATAGAATTTTATTTGGAGGCGCAAGAAACCTTGACTTTCAAACAGAAAACACTTCTCAAACAGGGCTAACCCCCATCATACAAGACCGCCTAGAACAACTATTAAAAAGTACGATATTACCACAAACCCCCTTTGAGATAGATACTCGCTGGAGTGGTATTATGGGGGTTGGAACTCAAAAAAAGCCCATCGTAAAACAAGTATACCCCAATGTTTGCTGTGGTGTTCGTTTGGGAGGAATGGGTGTTGCCATTGGAAGTAGTATTGGTCAAGAACTTGCAGCACTTTCCTTAAAAAACCAGCAGCGCTAGTTGTTTAAATTATTACCAATGAGCTCAATAAAAATCAAGGAAGACTTACTTTTATCTTGTGAACAGCAAATAATGCATAAATACACAATTGTACAAGATAAAATAAAGAGTATTGTTGCCTCTTTAGATGATGACACAAAAAGTAGTGCTGGAGATAAGCACCAAACCGCAAGGGCCATGTTACAAATAGACAGAGAACAGGCAGGTGAACGGTTGGTAGAAATAGAGAAAACACTTGAAGTACTCTACAAAATCAATCCTACCAAAACAGCCTCCAATGCCCATCTGGGAAGTTTGGTGAGCACCAATAAAGGGGTGTTTTTTTTAAGTATCTCCCTGGGTGTTGTCACTCATCAAAATACCACGTATTATTGTATAGGGTTACAAACTCCAATTGGCAAACTATTATTTGGAAAACAAGTTGGTGACACTTTTTGTTTTAGGGATACTACCTACCGAATCAAATCAATTGTATGATGCAAACATTTGTGCTTTTTTTTAAACAAGGGCTATCGCATATATTAGATATAGACGGCATTGATCATATGCTTTTTATTTTGGCAATTACTGTTTTTTTTAACCGCTCCCATTGGAAAAAATTAGCCCTGCTTGTAACCGCTTTTACTATAGGTCATAGTATTACTTTAGTGCTTTCTATCTATGATGTTATTTCTGTGCAACGTGATATTATAGAAAAATTGATACCTATTACAATTATTATAACCTGTGTCAACAACTTTTTTAAAGTGTACAAACCCACACAAATCAATTACAAACTGTTGTATGCTATGGTGCTTTTTTTTGGTTGTATACACGGTTTAGCATTTTCAAATTTTCTGAAAATGGCCTTTTTTGAAGACGAGAATTTACTAGCTTCTTTGGTGGGTTTTAATATAGGAATCGAGCTAGGTCAATTACTAATTGTGTGCGTATTTCTAACACTTATTCAAACGACGCTGTTCTATTTTAAAAATCTAAAGCACGATCATATTATCCAGGCATGCTCTGCGCTGATAATAATTTTTGCATTAAAAATTTCATGGGGCTTGTTTTAAAAACAAAGAGCAGTCAATCTCTAGGGTTTATGCTAAATCTATATACACCTTTGTTTTTTCTTCTAGTTTTATAGGGTGATTTATAAATAAAACGCCCTGTGACGTATCTACCTCTACCTCGTAGAAATGACCTTTAAAGTATTGTTTTAAAACCAAACCATAAATAGCGGTAGGTGTTTTTGAGATTTTTAACTCATGAGGCAACACAGTTTGCCTCTCTCCCTTTTTAACACCTTTAAAAATACTGGTATCAATTATAGATCCAGTTCCAAAAAAACCAGCCTGATAAGGTGTTTTAAGATTTGAAATAATTTCTTGTGGGCTCCCCATCATTTCTTTTTTACCATCTTGCAGCATAAGTATAGTGTCTGCAAAACCCAATGCCTCATCACTATCATGGGTGGCAGTGATACAAGTAATATTGTTTTCTTTTAAATAGCCGTACACATTACGCCGTAGTTTATTTTTCCTGAAGGTGTCAATATTACTAAAGGGCTCGTCTAGAAGAATTACTTCCGGTGCGTTTGCAAGCGCCTTTGCCAGTGCAACTCGTTGCTTTTGTCCACCGCTGAGGTTTTTTACTTTTGTATGCTTATGTTCTTGAAGCGCTACCACTTCCAAAAGCTGATCTACACGTGCCGCATCTTGTTGTTTGTTATTTCGGCTTAAGTGTGTGGCGATATTCTCTGCAACAGAAATATAGGGCATTACATTAAATTCTTGCGCTACTAATTTCATAGCAAGATCACCAGGAACTATATTATGTTGAGGCCCCAATAGCTGTCTTTTTTTCCAGAATATCTTCCCTTTTTCTAGATGAATAAGGCCATATATAAGGTGCAATAAGGTAGATTTGCCACAACCACTCTCTCCTAAAATCACTAAATGCTCTCCCTCTTTTAAGAAGAATTTGATGCCTTGTAATATTAAAACCTCTGGAGTATTTGGGTATGAAAATTCTTTAATAGTTAGGTCTAACATAAAAATAATTGGGTAAAAAAGCTACCTACCACAAGAGCATCTTGCTAATGATAGATAACTTTATTTTAGGCTAAATTGCGTTATTGCTTTACGCCCTCATTAATCTTTTTTGGCAATACCTTGTAGCCCATATTATATAAAGTGAAGCCATATATGTCTGCATATTGTGCTATGGTTTTGCTTACCGGAGTTCCTGCTCCATGTCCAGCATCTGTTTCAATTCTAATTAAAACAGGCGCCTTACCACCTTGTTTTTCTTGTAATTCTGCAGCAAATTTAAAACTATGTGCAGGCACCACTCTATCGTCATGATCTCCAGTGGTAATCATAGTTGCAGGATACTTTGTGCCAGGAGTTACGTTATGTACCGGAGAATATGCTTTTAGGTATTCAAACATCTCCTTGCTGTCTTGTGAGGTGCCGTAATCATAAGCCCAACCAGCTCCAGCTGTAAAGGTATGATACCGCAACATATCTAAAACGCCAACGGCAGGAAGAGCCACTTTAATTAAATCTGGTCGTTGTGTCATAGTGGCCCCAACTAAAAGCCCTCCATTAGATCCCCCTCTAATGGCTAGGTAATCCTTGGAGGTGTATTTTTCAGCAATTAGATACTCTGCAGCGCTGATAAAGTCATCAAACACATTTTGCTTTTGCAGCTTAGTTCCTGCATCATGCCACTTTTTACCATACTCACCACCACCTCTTAAGTTGGCCACGGCATAAACACCCCCTTGCTCCATCCACACAGCATTTGTGATACTAAAACTTGGAGTTAAGCTAATATTAAATCCACCATAGCCATATAAAATTGTTGGGTTTGTGCCGTCCAAAACGATTCCTTTTTTATGTGTAATTATCATAGGCACTTGTGTTCCATCTTTTGAGGTATAAAAAACCTGCTTGCTTTGATACTCATCTGAATTAAAATCAATGTTTGGTTTTTTATATAGCTTAGAGACTCCACTTGAAATGTCAAAAGAATAAATACTTCCAGGTGTAAGGTAGTTTGTAAAAGAATAATACAAGTTTTTGTCTTTCTCTTTGGCGCCAAAACCACCTGCAGAACCAACACCGGGCAGGGCAACTTCTCTTACTAGGGCACCGCTGTAGGAGTATTGTTTAATGACGCTCACGGCATCTTTCATGTAATTTGCAAAAATATATCCACCTCCAGTACTAGCTCTTAAAACATGTTGAGTCTCCTTGATAAGATCTTTCCAGTTTTCTGGCCCTGGACTTGAGGCATCTACCATTACTACTTTTTTATTAGGAGCATTTTTGTTGGTAACAAGATAAAGTGTGCTGCCAACATTTTCTATGACAGAGGTATCACTATCTGTGTCTTTTTGTATGGTAATAAAAGGGTTTTTTGGGTCGCTAAGGTCTTTGATAAAGAGCTTGTTTCCTGATGTTGAAACACTAGCCGAAACAATAAGATACTTATTGTCCTGTGTGGTACGACCACCAACATAGCGATGCTTTTCCCTTGGTGTACCTCCAAATACAAGTCTATCTTCTTTTTGAGAGCTTCCAAGTTTATGGTAATAAAGCTTGTGTTGATCTGTTTTGGCAGAAAGCTCACTTCCTTTTGGTTTGTCATAGCTTGAATAATAAAAACCATCATTTTTAAACCAAGAAACACCACTAAATTTAACATCTACAATGGTATCTTCTATAATTTGTTTGCTTTGGGTATCCATAACTAGCACCTTTCTCCAATCACTACCTCCCTCGCTTATACTGTAAGCCGCTAATAAACCGTTTTCACTAAAACTGAGCCCCCCTAAAGAAATGGTTCCATCTTCAGTGAATGTATTAGGGTCTAAAAAAACTTCTGCAGTCTCTGAGTCTTGCCCTGTTTTATACCTGTAAATTACATATTGGTTTTGTAGCCCATCATTTTTATAAAAGTAAGAGTAATCCCCTTCTTTAAAAGGAGCTCCCACTTTCTCGTAATTCCAGAGTTTGGTAAGGCGCTGTTTTAGCGCTTCTCTAAATGGAATATTGTCTAAATAGCCAAAGGTAGTTTTGTTTTGATTTTCAACCCACTGAGCCGTTTGTTGACTCATATCATCCTCAAGCCATCTGTAGGGGTCTTTTACTTGTGTTCCAAAATAATTAGTAATTGTGTCAACTTTTTTAGTGCTAGGGTAGGTCACAGAATTGGTTTGGTTTTTTGAAATAGTACTATTGTTACATCCTACAAGAACTAGGGCTGTAAAAGTTAAGAGCATTGATCTTTTCATGAGTTTATTTTTTATAAAAATACACAAAAAAACAGGCCTAATAATACTAAAAGGCCTGCTTGTATTTTGATGAGTATTTTTTTGTTTTTATTGAAACAAAGAGCTGTAAGACTTCCAGTATTTATATATGAGCACTCCAGTAATTGCAACTATAAATAGTGCAACCAATACTCCAGAGACATCTAAAAAAAGATGGAATAATAAAATGTTAACAGCAATAGGGGCAAGTAAAATAAGTGCAAACGGAACCCATTTTTTAAACAATAATAATAACCCTATAAAAATCTCCAAACAAGCAACTACGTATAAAACATATCCTGTACTATTTAAAGATTCCATGAAGTTTGCGGCCGCGGGCGCCATATCAAAAATAGGGATGAATGCAATAAACTTATTAGCACCAAATATAAGTAAAGAAACACCCAGTAATATGCGTAAAATAGTTGTAAAAGTTGAATTCATAATGGCGATTGGTTTAGTGTTATTGTTACTTAAAGATAACAAAAAATAAATACCCTATTGCCAAGCGCTTGGAAATGCGGTATTTACACTAATATAAAAGCCTTAGTCACAGGGAGTCTCAAGAGAGTTAATCCAGTCTCTTAGTAAAGCCACTCCGTCATTGTGGATGACGCTTCTACCAAGTAGTGGCATACGCTCTTCTTCTGCTGTAACGTTGAGACGGTAGTAAATAACAGAGTTTTCTGGGTCTCCGGGTTTAATTAGTTTTTGATCTGAAGAAAGATTTTCTAAAAGTTGATCTGGCGTGACACAAAGTCCTAGATTTTCTAATAAATTATTCTCACTAAAGGCAAACCTCATGGGTCTGTAATTACAATGGCCTTCATCTCTATGGCAACTGGCACAATTTATATCTACATAGGAGCGCACTCTAGTTTCAAGATCCTGTGAGGTGTCAGTATAATCTACAACAGTTATAATACTTGAGGGTAAGTTGTCCTGAAGATACCCAACATCAATCCATTTTTGGAGTTGGTTTTGTATACCATCTGCAAAGCTAAATGTATTATTAAGGCTTTGAGGCTTTATACCAATAGGCTCATTTGTTGTATTGCTTTTATGACAGGTAAAGCACTCACTGCCAGAGGGCATTCTGTAATTTATTTCACGTTGCTGTCCGTCTTGCATCCAAGAGACATACTTAAAACCGCCATCTCCTTGCACATCCAAAAAAGCTTCTGTTTGCTGTTCATTCCAGAAATATTCTGCAAAAGTCCAGCCTTCTGCCTTTCGAATCATGAGCCTTGTCTCAATAATTACTCGAGAGTTATTTGGGAGTACATTATCGTAATAGAAGTTTTTAATTATTACACTACCAACTGGCAACTCTATGTTATTGGCATCTCCATTGTAGGTGCCAATTGTGCCACTAGGAAGCCAAATAAAACGCGATTTCTTAGCGTAGTTTGAAAACAGAGAACTAATGGGCTCATAAGGAAGCACCCCAAAGGTGGGAGTAAGCTCACTTAATGCTTCTTCAAAGAAACCATACTCAGAGAGTGTTTGATAAGGAACTTGAAGTAAGTCTACAGAAACTTGAGACACCGGCTCTATGGCTACGATCTGATCATCATCAGAGCAGCCCATGATAAAAAAAGAAATGAATCCTATGTATAATAAATGTTTAAACATGGTACAAATAAAAACACCATCGAGAATTGACTCAATGGTGTTTCTTATGAATTAAAAAATTATCTTTTAGTGAACTTGGTTGCTTTCACGTTATTTCTTCTAAATTTTTGTCCTGATATGCGAAGAATATACTGTCCAGAGGTTAATTGAGACACGTCAATGTTGTTGTTAAGGAGTCTTCCTTGCATTACCTTTCTTCCAGAGATGTCAAAAACAGTATAGATAGGGTCTTCTATGTCTTGAATGTTTGAAACAGTCAGGTTGTTGAGCGCTGGTACAGGAAAAACAGAAAGATCGCTTGTTAGGAAATCTCCAGTGTTTAAAGAACTTTCTCCTTCCACAAGCCTATGAGCCATGTTGATTTCTAAATCATCAAAAACATCAATAATTCCTGATGGCCAGTAAATTGTAACACTTTCAATTTCCTGGTCTAAGCCAAGACCAAAATGTGTGTTTAGGGTACTCATGTTTCTAAACCCTTCTCCACTTCTTACTTCTCTAAGCTGAGTTCCAGAGGCAGTAGTTATTTCTACTCTTGCGCCAATACCTCCAAGATTACTCTCAACACCAACGGTATTGATTTTTAACCAATTATTGTTGTTTGTATTGTTTATGATGAGTTGTCCATTAGAAATAGCATCTATGAATCCATCTTCGTTGATATCTCCAAAACCACCATTACCAATATTTGTATTTGATATGGTAAAGGTAAGGTCTCCATTCCCATATAAAATTACCCCACCAGATACAATATCAGCATTCCCATCATTGTCAAAATCATAGGTTTGATTTTCTATGCTTGTAACATTAAACCCTGTAAGTCCAGAAGCATTAATTACATCTGTAAAGGTTCCATTTCCGTTGTTTCTCATAAGTCTATGAAATCCAGAATTAAAAGTACTAGCTCCAACCCATCCGTCAAGATCCCCATCGTTATCATAATCTGCCCAAGCACTAGACCAGGTTTGCATATCGTCTTCTAGGTTAAGAGAAGCCCCACTTTCAGTAAAAGTTCCATCACCATTGTTTACGTGCATTTCGTTGTCTCTTCTTTCTGACTCTCCACCACACTTTGCAATAAACATATCCACATCTCTATCGTTATCAAAATCTAACCAGACAGATCCATAATTTCCGCCAGAGGGGTAATCTCCTAGACTGCCCTGGTAGTATTCTAGGTTTCCTTCTCCATCATTGATGTAAAAAACATTTGGCTCAACATCATGACAAACAAAAGCATCTAAATGCCCATCATTATTAATATCTACAAAGTTAGAGCGTTGTGAGAATACATATTCTGGACCAGATATTTCTGTGTATTGCGTTCCGTCATCATTGGCTCTCATGAAGGTAACACCATTACCACCGCCATACAGTAAATCTGTTTGTCCGTTGCGGTCATAATCCGCAGCAGCTAAACTCCAAGACGGAGAATTGTCTGCAAATGTTGTGCTTACAATAGACTCAATAAAAGAGCCGTCTTGTTGTTGATATAAAACCTGAATATTAGAATTGGAAACCGAAAGGATGTCATCCAGTCCGTCCCCATTCATATCTACAAATCCTCTATCTGTGTAATTTGTACCTGCAGATTGGGGTGTAAAAGTTACTTGGGCAAAATTGTATTGAACAGCTGCAAGTAAACACGTAAAAAAGAATAATTTTTTCATAATAATTGTTTTAATTAATCACAAGTTTGGTTAATAGAATTTATCCAGTCTTCCATAAGCACTAAGGCTTCTGTATGAACTAGACTTTGCCCAAATTGAGGCATTTTATAGGCCTGGTCTCCAGTGACAGACATCCTATAGTATATTATTGAGTTTTCTGGATCACCGGGTGCAATGTGTTTTTGACCCTCTAGTCCAGGAATTGGGGTGTCTGCATCTACACATACACCTACATTTTCATCGTTATTTAAAGTATCTGTATATCCAAGACGTATTGCTCTATAATCTCCCTGTCCTCCATCTATGTGGCAATTTGCACAATTGATGTCTAAGTAAGATTTGGCTCTCTGCTCTAGAGATTTTGAAGCGTCTGTCCAGTCTACTACTGTTAAGATACTTTCAGGAAGTGCGTCTTCAAGGTATCCAAAATCAATAAGTTTTTGTAATTGATTGCTTGGCCCATCGTCATAGGTTAGCAAAGAATTTATGTTTTGGGGCTTTATACCAAGAGGAAGAGTTTCAAAATCATTGGAATGGCAAATCACACATTGCTGTTTTGCGGGAACCCTGTAGTTTACAAACTTTTCTTGACCGTCTTGTAACCAGTTAACCTCTGTGTAAAGACCATCATCTGTAGTTTCTAGAAAAGCTTCTGTTTGAGCATCATTCCATACATACTCGGCAAAGTCCCAACCATCTTGAGTTTTCACCATTACTCTGGTTTCAATAATTCTAGTTGTGTTTGTTGGGAGCGTGTTGTTGTAATAAAACATTTTTATAAGTGCGCTACCTACCGGGAAATTCAAAGAAGTATTGCTTGTATTAAAACTGGCTTTTTGCCCAACGGGCACCCAAACAAACCGCTCTTTGACAGCATAGTCTGTAAATAAACCACTAATAGGTTTGTAAGGCAGTACGCCATAAGCCGGATCGATTGCTTTCAATTCTCCATTGAAAAAATTATATTCAGATAAAGTATCATAAGGAAAGGCACCTAAATCTAGAGTAACATTGCTGTCTTGAAAAACAACAATTGAAATTGTTTCTGTTTTGCAATTACTTCCATCCTCAAGACAAATAGTGTACTGTAGGGTATCTGTGCCCACAAAGTTTAAAGCAGGATCATATTCTAAAACATCATCACTAACATCTTCAGGGGTATTGTTGTTGTTTATAACAACATCACCATTGCTTGGTGTTGATATTGATAACAGTCCAGATGCCGGAATATTTGTGTCATTAGAGAAAATAGCAATACTTACTGTTTGCAAGGTAGAAACTTGTACAAAATCTTCCTGTGTTTGTATTTCTAGAGGGATAAAAATATCAGTATCGTCACTTGAACCACATGATGTGATTACAAACATTAACATTACTAAATATAAATTCTTTATCATTACTAAGAAATAATTGTAAAAAAGCCTAAAAATAAGGCTTTATATTCGATACCGGAAACAATATAACTAGTTATGTTTGTTTATCTAGCAGCGAATGAGACAATTATTAGAAATTTAATACATATGTCACCTTTTATTTGCTAGTAAATTTCAAAGAGCTCCCAACTCATTTAAGACATTAAACAAGACCGTTAAGTATTAGGTATTCAGCAATTTGAATAGCATTTGTTGCGGCTCCTTTTCTTAAATTATCACTTACAATCCACATATTGAGCGTATTTTGTTGTGAAAAATCTCTACGAAGCCTACCCACAAAAACGGCATCTGTATTGTGTGCTAAAATAGGCATAGGATAAGTGTTGGTTTTTGGATTGTCCTGGAGAGTAACTCCAGGAGTTTGTTTGATAATACTGCGCACCTTATCTAGCGTGAAGTCATTAAAAAATGAAACATTTACAGCCTCGCTATGACCACCAGAGGTGGGAACTCTCACGGCCGTCGCGGTGATAGAGAAACTACGGTCGTTTAATATTTTTTGAGGCTCTAGGGCCAATTTCATTTCCTCTTTGGTGTACCCATTATCCTGAAAAACATCACAATGTGGAATTACATTTCTATGAATTTGATACGGGTAGGCCATGGGCGCCTCAATATTTTTCTCCTCACTTTCCATTTGTTTTACAGCCTTCGCTCCTGTCCCAGATACAGATTGGTAGGTAGATACAACCACCCGTTTGATCTTGTATTTTTGGTGTAGTGGTGCTAATGCCATAACAAGTTGTATGGTAGAACAATTTGGGTTGGCTATGATCTTATCTTGTTTTGTTAGTGTATTTGCGTTGATTTCTGGAACAATTAATTTTTTGCTCGGATCCATGCGCCAAACAGAAGAGTTGTCTATAACGGTGGTGCCAACCTGCGCAAATTTTGGCGCCCATTTCAAAGAGGTATCTCCTCCAGCAGAAAAAATGGCAATATCTGGTTTAGCTTCTAAAGCCTCTTGAATATTAATTATTTTATGGCTTTTGTCTTTAAACAAAAGTGTTTTTCCTACAGATTTTTCTGAAGCCACAAGCAGTAGTTCTGTAACAGGGAAATTGCGAGTCTCAAGAAGTGTAAGCATCACTGTGCCAACCATGCCCGTGGCACCTATAACTGCTATTTTCATGGAATTATTTTTTTTAAAGGTACACTATTGATTGAAATTGTTAAAGTCAATAAATAAAAAAACGGCTTATTAAAACACCCTAAGTCCTAATAATAACTCGCTTGACACGTTGCGAGATTGCCGTAAGAATTTCATAGGATATAGTGTCAATTGCCTGTGAGAAATCTTCTGCGGTTGCTTGCTCTCCAAAGACAATCACTTGATCACCTTCTTTACAATCAATATCTGTTATTTCTACCATGATCATATCCATACATACATTTCCGCAGATAGGAGCTTTTTGCCCATTGATTTGAACCCATCCCACGCCGTTTCCGTAAGCTCTTGAAATTCCATCTGCATGACCAAGGGGAAGGGTGGCAGTTTTGATTTTTTTTTGTGCTGTAAAAGCTCTGTTGTACCCAAGGGTGTCTCCTTTCTTTAGAGTATGAATTTGAGAAATAATAGTTTTTAGTGTTACTACAGGCCTTAGTTTAGAAGATTGTTGGGCATCATTACCATAGCCATAGAGCCCTATGCCGCATCTAACCATATCATAGTGGGCTTGGGGGTAATTTAAAATACCTGAGGTGTTTAAGGTGTGTAAAAAAGGAGTGTATTTTAAAACTTTTTTTATTTCCTGTGAAATTTCAGCAAAAGCATCCAATTGGCGTAAGGTAAATGCACGTTCTTTTAAATCTTCGCTAGCTGCAAGGTGTGAAAAAACAGAACAAATTTTAACTCCTGTAGAATTAGCAAAAGCGCTAAAGATATCTTGGAGATTCCCTTTAGCGAACCCTAATCTATTAAGACCAGTATTAAACTTTAAGTGTACAGGATACTTTTTTTGTTTTTTCCCCTCAGCAAAGGCAATAAATTCTTCAAGTATTTTTAAGCTGTACATACAAGGCTCAAGACAATTATCAAGTATAATATCAAAATTAACTGCCTGTGGATGTAGCACTAAAATAGGCGTTTGGACACCGCCCTGCCTAAGACGCACACCTTCTTGAGCATAGGCAACTGCAAAGTAAGCAACCCCTAGGGCCTCTAACTCTTTGGCAATAACAATGTCTTGTGATCCATAGCCAAAGGCTTTTACAACAGCCATAATACGACTATTTTCCTTGAGCTGTGATTGTATATAATGGTAGTTATGACCCAAAGCAGTAAGGTCAATCTCTAAAATAGTTTGTGTTGCTTTTGGCATGTATATAGGTGCGCTTATTTGTTGTTTGGAGAAATCTCCTCTGGCTCTTTTACATCAAGAGTGCGTAGCTTTTCTTTTAATCTTGCTTTGTAAAAAGCAGCACGGCTCAGGGGTTCATACTCTTGTGTTTCTCCAAGAAGCACCAAGGCATCACTTTGAGATTTTCTAAAGCTATAATTGGCTAAGTTGCCGGTGCGAGGGCAAACAGCATGCACTTTAGTGACATACTCTGCTGTGGCCATCAGGGCCGGCATTGGCCCAAAAGGATTTCCTTTAAAATCCATGTCTAAACCAGCTACAATAACCCGCACTCCGCGATTAGCAAGATCGTTGCATACCTTTACAATTTCATCATCAAAAAACTGAGCCTCATCTATCCCTACTACATCACAGTTATCTGCCAAAATAGGAATATTTGCTGCGGCAGGGACTGCTGTAGACCGGATGTGGTTCTTATCATGAGACACGACTTGCTGGTCATCATATCGAGTATCAACAGAGGGTTTAAAAATTTCAACTTTTTGACGTGCAAATTGTGCTCGTTTTAAACGCCTAATTAGTTCTTCAGTCTTACCAGAAAACATAGAGCCACTAATGACCTCGATCCAGCCAAATTGTTCTTCTTGATTTACGGTATTTTCTAAAAACATAGTCAGGTATTACAGGAAAACAAAAAAATTTCCTTTTTAAACTTAGGTTGGGTAAATTTATAAAAACAAAAACAGAGCATAGACGATAAATCAGAAAAATTATCTCCCAAATTGTAAAAATCTTTGGCCTAAAAAACCCAAGACAAGAATACCCCCTATTAATTGAAGGAATTCTTATATTGCTCTCAAGGATGTAACCATACCTTTTTATATTGTAGATATGTCAAAACTGTATATAGTACCAACACCTATTGGGAATTTAAAAGATATTACTTTTCGCGCTCTCGAGGTATTGCAAGAGGTTGATTTAATACTAGCCGAGGACACAAGAACCAGCGGGAAACTATTAAAATATTTTGAAATTACGACCCAGATGCATTCTCACCATATGCATAATGAGCACAAAACTACCGCTGCTATTGTATCGCGTATTAAAAGCGGGCAAAGCGTTGCCCTTATTAGTGACGCCGGTACTCCTGCCATTAGTGATCCAGGATTTTTATTGACACGCGCCTGTGTGGAGGCCGGTATCCAGGTAGATTGCCTGCCAGGGGCCACAGCCTTTGTTCCGGCTCTGGTAAACAGTGGTTTACCTTGTGATAAATTTGTTTTTGAAGGGTTTTTACCACCAAAAAAAGGCCGTCAAACCAGATTAAAATTACTGTCCTTGGAAACGCGCACCATTATTTTTTACGAGTCACCCCACAAGCTACTAAAAACCTTAGCACAAATTATCGAGTATTTTGGCCAAGACCGCCCTGTATCTGTATCAAGAGAAATCACTAAGCTTCACGAACAGACAATAAGAGGTTCTGCTTTAGAGGTATTAGCTCATTTTCAGGCAAAGCCTCCAAAAGGAGAAATAGTGCTCATTGTTGGTGCAAAAAAGTAAGCTTTTTTAAAACTAGAGATGTTTTCCTTTTTCCCAACCGTGTTTTGATAGGTATTGGTTGCCGCTTTCTACAGCGCCATTTTCAATAGAGGTACCCATAGAGTCGTTCCAACGGTTTAGATACCCAAACAAAGAGATAACCCCTAGCATTTCAACTATTTCTCCCTCGTCCCAGTAGGTGTATAACCGCTCTTTAATTTTGGCATCTACTTGGTTTGGAACCTGTGATGCTTGCAATGAAAAATCAAGCGCAGCTCGCTCAGCCTCGCTAAAAGCCTGGTGTGTTCTGTAGTCCCAGATATTATCTAGTTGTTCTTTTTCTGCCCCGTAGCGTTCTGCGGCTCTTATAGCGTGTGCTTGGCAATACCTGCATCCTGTGGCGTTACTACTCACCCATGCAATCATTCGCTTTAGGGATGAGCTTACACGGCCATCGTTGGCCATTACTGCCTTGTTGAGGTTTATAAAAGCCTGGCTTATGGCAGGTCTTCTTTGCATAGTAAGCACACTATTTGGGCAAAACCCTAGTGTTTCATTAAAAAAATCGGCAAGTTCTTTTGTGGTCTTGTCGTGATCTGGGGATAAAGGAGTTACTAATGCCATGGTGTATTTTTAAGATTATTATTTCTCGTAAAAATATAAATATCTAAAGGCTCACAAAATCATTACTAAGATTATTATGCTTTCAACACAAAGGGGGGGGTGCCCTATTTAAAGTGCATAAAAAAGGGTAGAATTCTTGAATTTGAAGGTATAAGTTCAAAGACATAGGGCGTATGGTTGTATATTTTTGTAATTTTCAAAACTATGCGATGGAACCTATCCCCAAAACCAAATTTAGAAACTGTAACCCATTTATCACAAGCCCTTGGGATTGATCCTTTATTGAGTTCTCTTTTGGTGCAAAGAGGCATCACCTCCTTTGATCAAGCCAAGCGTTTTTTTAGACCTAGTTTAGAGGAGCTGCACGACCCTTTTTTAATGCAAGACATGGATCTTGCAGTAAAGAGGATACAAAAGGCTATTAAGGCTCAAGAAAATATTTTAGTCTATGGAGATTATGACGTAGACGGCACCACTAGCGTTGCGCTACTGAGTAGTTATTTAAAAACGTATTATCCAAAGGTAGCCACCTATATACCAGACCGCTATGCAGAGGGATACGGCGTTTCTTACAAGGGCATTGATTATGCTAAAGACAATGATATCACGTTAATTATTGCCCTAGATTGCGGGATTAAAGCCATAGAAAAAGTTGCTTACGCACACAAAAAAGGGATTGATTTTATTATTTGTGACCATCACCGTCCTGGAGCTACTCTTCCAAAAGCAGTTGCAGTTTTAGACCCAAAAAGAGATGACTGCCCCTACCCTTATAAAGAGCTGTGTGGTTGTGGTGTGGGATTTAAACTCATCCAAGCCCTCGGGGCTAAGCGTGGGCAAACCATAGAAGATTTAGTATTGTATTTAGACCTTGTTGCCACTGCCATTGGCGCAGATATTGTTCCTGTTACGGGAGAAAATAGAGTGTTGGCCCATTATGGCCTGCAGGTGATTAACAGCAACCCTAGGGTAGGATACCAAGCCATATTAAAACAGGTTAACAAAAGCACCTTGACCATTACAGATGTTGTTTTTATTATTGCACCAAGAATTAACGCAGCTGGTAGGATGAAACATGGAAATCATGCCGTTAGCCTTCTTGTAGAGACAGACCCTAAATGCGCCGCTCAATGGGCAAGTGAAATAGAACTCTTTAATGCAGAGAGAAAAGATGCAGATAAACAAATCACCAAAGAAGCTTTGGAGCAAATAACTCAAGCCAGCGAGCAGGCAAACAGCACAACGGTTGTTTACAAAGAAAATTGGCACAAAGGAGTTATCGGTATTGTAGCCTCTAGGTTAATAGAAACGTACTATCGCCCAACGCTTGTTTTTACAAAAAGTGGAGATACCTTAGCAGCCTCTGCACGTTCTGTAAAAGGATTTGATGTGTACAATGCTTTAGAGGGTTGTGCCCAGTATATTGAACAGTTTGGAGGCCATAAATATGCCGCGGGGCTTACCCTTCAAGAAAAAGACTATCCAGATTTTAAGGCCCAGTTTGAAAAGGTAGTTTCTCAAACCATAGACCCAAAGCTACTGAGTCCAGAAATACATATTGATGCCCAAATAGAGTTGGCAGACATTACCCCAAAATTCCATAGAATTTTAAAACAATTTGCCCCTTTTGGCCCCGGAAATAGACAGCCAGTTTTTATAACCCAGAACCTAAAAGACACAGGGTATGGAAAATGTGTAGGGGCAGATAAAACACATTTACGCCTTACGGTAAAACAAGTAAACTCAAATGCTATGGTGGGAATTGGTTTTGGGCTTGGAGATAAAAAAGAGATTGCATGTGCAAGCACTCCTTTTAAAGCAGTGTATTGTATAGATGAAAACCACTGGCAAGGACAAGTGAGTTTGCAATTAAGAATAAAAGATATACAGCCTAGTTAGTTTCTGTGGCTTCAAACTTTTGCAAAGAAAACTCCTGGCCATCAAAAACACCATAAGTGTATTGGGTAATCCAATCTCCTAGGTTGTTATAGGTGCTCGTGTCGTTTAATTTTATTTTCATTGCTAAATGACGGTGGCCAAATATAAAGTAGTCGTAGTGTTTTGTTTCTAGTTTTCTTTTTGCGTATTGTGCGAGCCACTCTTGCTCATCTCCTAAAAAAATTTTATCGTCATCTCCGGAGATAAGTTTATTTTTTACAGATAGGTATTGCGCCAAACGCATTCCTAACTCTGGATGAAACCACCTAAAGAGCCATTTAAAAACAGGATTTGTAAACACCTTTTTCATTCGTTTGTAACCCATGTCTCCAGGACCTTTTCCATCACCATGTCCAATGAGAAAAACCTTGTCATTGAAGGTAAATTCTTTGACATCTCTGTAGGTGGGTATGTTGAGTTCTTTTTCAAAATAGTCACCCATCCAAAGGTCATGGTTTCCAACAAAAAAGTAAATAGGAATACCACTATCACTAATTTCGGCTAGTTTGCCCAATACACGAACAAAACCCTTTGGTACAACTGTTTTGTACTCAAACCAAAAATCAAACAAATCTCCAAGCAAAAAGATAGCAGCTGCGTCTTTTTTTACGGTGTCTAACCAGCGCACAAATTTTTGTTCTCTAGGTAGGCTCTCTTCAGATGTAGGAGCGCCTAGATGATTGTCGCTAGAGAAATATATTTTTTTTCCTGGAGGAATTTGCATAGTTCAAATATAGTTGGAAATTTAACAATGGCCACTCTTGAGCCAAAGATTAGAGGTTGCCTAGCACAGCAAAAGACAATCTTTAATTATCACCGGCAAACCACTCTGCATAACTTGTGGCAGTTTCTTGTAATCTTAGAGAGAACAATTGTGTTTGTTTTGGCAGGCGTTTTTTTATTTTTTCGGCAAAATCAATCACCATCATCTCACTTGTTGGTTGGTAATCTACAAGAAGAACACTGTGTCCTCGGTCACTGAGTTCTTTTGCAAGCTCTACATGCGGCGTATTTTTATTAAACACAGTTGCATGATCAAACACATCTACAATCTCTTCTTTAATAATCTTTTTGAGATCACTAAAATCTATAACCATTCCAAACTTTACATGAGAAGAATCTGTAATTGGCTCACCAATTACCGTTACAGAGAGCTTGTAACTATGGCCGTGAACATTACGACATTTTCCGTCATACCCATAAAGAGCATGGCCAGTTTCAAAAGAAAATTGCTTGGTGATACGTATCGAACTCATGGGGCAAATATAGGTTACTTTTGCTTATTTTTTCTAGCTTTTTTCATGTCTTTAAAGTAGCGATAGCTTTTATATTTTCTGTATAATACAACAAGCACTACAAAAAAGGCTAAAATCATAAAACCGCCTTGGCCATTGAGATAATTAAAAACTTCCATTGTGTATATAAATTTATAGCACAAAAATAGTACAAATTTGTCAATCAAAATGTCTAGTATATCGTGGCTAAAACCTCATTTTTAGGTAAAATCTCAACCAAAAACCAAAAAGAAACGTATTTTTACCACTCTATTGCCTCTTTAGATACTAAAAACAAACGTTTTAAGTTATTATAACTAACAAAACAGACACATTTTGAAGCCCATACAATATACCTCTCTTTTTTTATTGGCTATAATCGCTTTAACAGCGTGTTCAAGAAAAAAAGATACTTTTTTAAACAAAAGTTTTCATGCAGTTTCTACAGAGTATAACACCCTGTTTAATGGTAACAATGCTTTTGTACAGGGAAAAGAAGCCCTCGCACAAACCTACCGAGATGATTTCTACCAAATTCTTCCTGTTGAGCGCATTGAAGCTGTTGATCTAGATGGGTTTGACACAGATTCTAAAGATCCAAATTTTAATACAGCAGAAGAAAAAGCAGTAAAAGCGATACAAAAACATTCTATGTATATCGGAGGTAAAGAATACAACCCTCAAATAGATGAGGCCTACATGCTCCTTGGAAAAGCGCGTTATTATGACAACCGTTTTATACCTGCCTTGGATGCATTTAATTTCATTTTAAATAAATCTGCAACGAGCAATAATGTAAACAATGCTAAAATATGGAAAGCTAAAACCAACATTAGACTCAAAAACGAAGAGTATGCTATAGAGAATCTTCAAAAAATGCTTAAAGAAGAAAATCTAGCAGATGCCGTGGTGGCAGATGCCAATGCAATGCTGGCACAGGCAATGATAAATCTAGACTCTATCCCCCAGGCACTACCTTACATGAAGATTGCCACCCAGTTTGAAAACAATTATGAGCTTAAAGGGCGCTTTACTTTTATTACTGGGCAATTATACAATAAACTCAATTATAAGGACAGTGCAAACATCGCTTTTGATCAAGTAATTGGTTTTAAAAGGAAGACATCTAGAGTGTATATGATCAATGCCCATATGGCAAAAACGAAAAACTTTAATTATGCTCAGGAAGATCAAGCAATGCTTCTAGAGTTGTTACATGATTTGGAAAAAGATAGAGAAAACCGTCCGTTTCTAGATAAGATTTACAATGCCTTGGCAGACTACCACAGAAACACAACTAATGATAGCCTAGCTGTTGTTTATTACAATAAATCTATACAATCTTTCAAGGAAGACCAAACCTTGCAATCTATCAATTATCAAACTTTAGCTGAAATGAACTTTGACAAAGCAGAGTACAAGCAAGCCGGAGCCTATTATGACAGTACACTTACAAACCTTGTAGAAAACTCAAAAAAGTGGCGTCGTGTTAAAAAGAAGCGTGAAAACTTAGACGATGTTATAAAGTATGAGGATATAGCCTCAATTAATGATAGTATTTTGCGCATTGCCAAAATGAGTGATAGTGACAAGCTTGCTTTTTTTACAGCCTACACTGATGATTTAAAAGCCAAGGCAATTGCAGACTCTATAGCTGCTGCAAAACTTTCAGAAAAAGGTCCCGCAATTGTCAACAAAGAATTTTCAAGCAAATCTGTAGGTGGGCCAAGCCCCTCTAGCGGAAAGTTTTATTTCTACACACCCACTACTGTTGCTTATGGGAAAGTAGAGTTTAGAAAATTATGGGGAGACAGAAAACTCGAAGATAACTGGAGAAGGTCATCGAAAAAATCAAACGGTTTTGACCAAGACCAAGAAATTGTAATAGATACAACTCCCATTGCTGAACTAGAAATGTTTGATCCACAAAGTTATATAGCGCAACTTCCCTCAGACCCAAAAGTACTGGATAGCTTGACAATAGACCGAGATTTTGCATACTACCAATTAGGACTTATATACAAAGAGAAGTTTAAAGAGTATGGGCTAGCAACCAACAGGTTGGAAAAATTATTAACCTATACTCCCCAAAAGCGATTGGTGTTACCAGCAAAATATAATTTATATAAAATATATGGGCTGCTTGAAAATCAAGCATTCGCTCAAAAATACAAAGACGACATTTTAAACAATCACAGCACTTCTCGGTATGCTGAAATTTTAAGAAATCCAAATGCTCAACTAGCCTCTGATGCTTCAAGTCCTGAGACTAAATATAACGCCCTTTACAAAGCATTTGAAGCATCGCAGTATGGTGAGGTTATTAAAAAAAGTGATGGATACATTACCCAGTATAACGGAACTGACATAGTCCCAAAATTTGAGCTATTAAAAGCAACGGCCATTGCCAGACAAGATGGATTTCAGGCCTATAAAAAAGCACTTAATTTTGTGTCTCTTACCTATCCAAATTCACCCCAGGGAAAGAAAGCACAACTGTTGTATTCTACTACCATTCCAAGGCTTGAGTTTAAGCAGTTTGTTCCTGACAATGAATCTACAAATTTTAAACTGGTGTATACCTTTGATAAAAATGAAGACGCTGAAATTTCGGACATTAGAAAGCAACTAAATGATGCTATTGAGTTTTACAACTACCAAGAAAAAATGGTTGTATCTGTAGATTACTACAATCCTTCAACTACTTTAGTGGTGGTTCATGGGTTAGATTCAAAATTAGGAGCACAAGGCCTTGGAGAGGTTTTTGCAAGCCCCTCTAAAGAGGCCAAAAGAAATAATATAGCAACCATTACCAAAGACTTTGTGGGAATCTCCTCAGAGAATTACCAAATTGTGCAAATACACAAGAATTTGGAGGCCTATAGATTAAATCCAAACAAAGCACCTGCCAGTTCTCCCTCAGTTGGTAAGAAAACACAGGTGAAAGAATCAAAGGGTGAAAAAGCGCCAGAGCTCCTTAAAAAGAAGGCGCTTATTGAGAAGCTAAAACGTCAAAAAAAAGCAGGGAATAGTAAAAAACAAAATCCTTAAAGATATGTTTTCAGACAAAAAAAACGCAAATACTACTGGCTCAGAACCAGGAGCTAGTCAAAACAGAATCAATGAAGGAACCCACATTAGTGGAGACATTACCTCCAATGGATTTTTCAGAATAGATGGTTTTGTGGAAGGAACTGTCACAACTCCCTCTAAGGTAGTGCTTGGAAAAAATGGTGTTGTTAAAGGAAATCTTTCTTGTGAAAATGCTGACATAGCAGGTAACTTTACAGGAAATCTTAATGTATCTAAGCTACTAACTCTGCGAAGTTCTGCCAATATTAAAGGCGAAGTATTGGTGGGAAAACTTTCTGTGGAGCCAGGAGCTATTTTTAATGCCACTTGTAGCATGCAGCCCGCACAGCCTTCCCAGCAAAAACCAAACCAAAGCACTGTTTATGATAGTTCTGTGCGCCCGGTCATAAATACCGAAGAGCAACTTAATTAACCTTAAAGACATGTCAAAAAAGCCAATTAATGGCATTAAAAGATGGGCCGCCCTCTCTGCCATAGCCATACAAATGGGCGTGATAATTTACCTCTTTGTGCAATTAGGCAAGTGGTTGGACACCAACTATACAGAGGGTAATCTATATTTAATTATTTGTACGCTATGTGGTGTGGGGCTTTCTCTTTATGGAGTTTTAAAACAAACCAACAGGCTTAACAAATAACGGGCTTTATGAAAACTTCAAGTGTTCGCTTTTTAGGCTATCTTCTTGCCACACTACTGCTTTTTTTTATCATTCATATCGGGGTATTGCATTATTTGGAAGCGCCTCTTTTTCAAAACAGGATCATTTTATCCTACTCAGTAAATTATTTACTCGCTGCTGCACTCTTGTATTTTGTAGCATCAAATTTTACTAAAAAAGCATCAAATACAGCCTTTATTTTTCTCCTGGGCAGCGGCATAAAATTTGCAGTATTTTTCATTCTTTTTTATCCCCATTACAGCGCAGATTCTAGCATGCAAACTAATGAGTTTGCTGCTTTTTTTGTGCCTTACGCAACCTGTCTTGCCTTGGAGGTTTTCTTTCTCTCAAGAGAGCTTAACAAGCGGTCTTATTGATAGAAAACTAAGATTATAAACCACCAGAAAAACCAAGAATAAAAAAAGAAAGAAAATAATTTTTTCTTTTTAGGGATTAGATGTATTTTTGCCCCGATTTTAAGGACGCCTTTAAACTGTCTCAAAATGCAAAGAAAAACATTGGTTAGATTACTTTCAATTCTGCTTTTGGCAACAACATTTACAATGTCTGCTAAGAGCCCTACAAAGCAGGGCGCTTCGTCAGAAGACACTAGAAGCGAAAGAAAGCAGAAGGTGAAAGATTATATCGCTCATCACCTTTTGGATTCTCATGATTTTGGTTTATTCTCTTACACAGATGAGGTGACTCAGCAGAAACATCATGTAGGGTTTCCTTTACCAATAATTCTTTGGGATGGTGGCCTGAAAGTATTTTCCTCCTCAAAGTTTCATCACGGGGAGACTGTTGCCCAGGTAGACGGCAACTATTACAAAATAGAGCATGCAAAAATCTACAAGACTGATGCTAAAGGAACTATTACTTACGACACTTCCAATCATCCAACCAATATAGCACCACTAGACTTTTCTATCACCAAGGGAGTCTTTATGATACTGATCACCGCTTTTTTAATGTTCTTTTTATTTAAATCTCTTGCTAAGAGTTATGGTGCAAATGCAGGCATCGCTTCTGGAGCGGGGAGATTTTTTGAACCAATTATAACTTATATCCGAGATGATATTGCTATTGCAAACATTGGGGAGGGTAAGTACAAGAAATACATGCCATTTTTATTAACTGTATTTTTCTTCATATGGTTTTTGAATATGTTTGGCCTCACACCACTTGGAATAAATGTTACAGGAAATATTGCGGTAACAACAGCCTTAGCACTTATAGTATTTATTATTACCACCTTCACAGGAACCAAAGATTACTGGAAGCATATTTTTGATCCACTGGGAGATGGTATGCCTTGGGCAGGAAAAATTTTCATTTACATTATTTTAGTTCCTATTGAAATTTTAGGAATCTTTATTAAGCCTTTCGCGCTTCTAATTCGTCTGTATGCTAACATGACGGCTGGTCACGTTGTACTTGGGAGTTTGCTAGGACTAATTTACATTTTCCAAAACTGGATTGGCGGAACCTTATCTTTTGGATTGGCATTTGCCATTTCATTAATTGAAATACTAGTAGCATTATTACAGGCATACATCTTCACGATGTTGGCTGCATTGTACTTTGGTTTTGCAAGCGAAACACACGAGCACGCAGAGGAGCATGATGGAGAGATTGCGCATTTATAGATAATCACATACCCTTGGCTGTAAAGGCAAAAGGGTCAAAATTGAGTTTTAACCTTTAAATATATATTTTATGACAGTTCCAATGTTAATTCAAACTACTGCAGAAGCAGCACCAGCAATCCCTTCTATTATAGGAGCAGGTTTAGCAGTAATTGGTGCCGGTATCGGTATTGGTATGATTGGTGGGAAAGCTATGGAAGCAATTGCACGTCAGCCAGAGGCTTACGGAAAAATTCAAACAGCTATGCTAATTGCAGCAGCGCTTATTGAAGGTATTGGTTTCGCAGCGATTTTCGCAGGATAATCAAAAAAGACAACATATTGCTGTAACGGTTGGTTACAGCGATATGTTTCTATTACATTAAAGGATCATTAAGAAAGGCGCTTTTGGTGGCTCTCAAAACATAATAATAATGGAAAAATTAATAAACGAATTTTCAGTAGGTCTTTTCTTTTGGCAAGCAGTTGTATTTATTCTATTGCTTTTTTTGCTTAGAAAATTTGCTTGGACACCAATTTTAAATGCTGTAAATGAGCGTGAACAAGGTATTAAAGATGCCTTAGATGCTGCTCAAAAAGCAAAGCTAGAAATGGCAAACTTGCAGGCAGACAATGAAAAATTGTTACAAGAGGCAAGAGCAGAGCGTGAGGCTATGATTAAAGAAGCTCGCGAAATTAAAGCCAGCATGATAGCAGGGGCTAAAGATGAAGCGCAAGCAGAAGCAAGCAAAGCAATTGCGGGTGCACAGGCTACCATAGAGGCAGAGAAAAAAGCAGCTGTTGCAGAATTAAAGCAAACAGTAGCTAGTCTTTCTTTAGATATTGCAGAAAAAATAGTGAAGAGTGAGTTATCAAACAAAGACAAGCAATTGGAATTGGTTGAAACGATGTTGAAAGACGCAAACGTAAACTAACAAGCACGATGAGCAGCAGAGCAGCCATAAGATACGCGAAAGCAGTTTTAGATCAAGCCAACCATGCTAATATCAGTGAGGTTGTTTTTGGTGACATGAAATCTATACAAGCAACCCTAGCGGGAAGCAAAGAGCTACGTGTTGTATTACAAAGCCCTGTGGTTAAAGCAGAAGACAAAAAACAGGCTTTACTACAAATCTTTGAAAAAAACAGTGATGTAACCAAGGCACTGATCCAAATCCTAACCAGTAATAAACGTATCAACCTTTTGGGTGGCGTTGCACTGGCCTATGTGGATCTTTACAACGACTCTAAGGGAGTTAAAACAGCTACTGTAATAACAGCAGTTACATTGACACCAGAGATAGAGGCTAAAGTACTTAGCAAATTAAAACAAATGACAGGTAGTGAGAATATCACTATCAACAATACTATTGATGAGCATATCATTGGTGGTTTTATACTCCGTGTTGGAGACCTGCAATACAACGCAAGTATCGCAAACCAACTAGGAAATTTAAAAAGAGAATTTAGTAAATCATTATAATTTTTTAACGCCTTCAGAAAATTTTCTGAAGTCACCCTTAGAGATTAAAGGGTAAAATCTAAATAAAAATGGCAGAAGTTAAACCAGCTGAAGTTTCAGCAATCTTAAAACAACAACTTACCGGTTTTCAGGCAAGCGCTTCACTTGATGAGGTAGGAACTGTATTAACTGTAGGTGATGGTATTGCACGTGTGTACGGGCTTACAAATGTTCAATACGGTGAATTAGTAGCCTTTGAAAACGGTATGGAAGGTATTGTTTTGAATCTTGAAGAAGATAACGTAGGGGTTGTACTACTAGGACCCTCTAGAGGAGTTTCTGAAGGAGCTACCGTAAAACGCACACAACGTATTGCCTCGATTAATGTAGGTGAGGGTGTTGTTGGTCGTGTTGTAAACACACTAGGGGAACCTATAGATGGTAAAGGAGCAATCGAGGGTAAAACTTATGAGATGCCACTAGAGCGTAAAGCGCCAGGGGTGATCTATCGTGAGCCTGTAACAGAGCCGTTACAAACAGGAATTAAGTCAATTGATGCAATGATTCCAGTAGGAAGAGGACAGCGTGAATTGGTAATTGGTGACCGTCAAACAGGGAAATCTACTGTTTGTATTGACACGATATTAAATCAAAAAGAATTTTACGATGCTGGCCAGCCAGTATACTGTATATATGTAGCTATTGGACAAAAGGCTTCAACGGTTGCCAATATTGCAAAGGTATTAGATGAGGCAGGAGCCTTAGCTTACACAACTATTGTTGCTGCAAACGCGAGTGATCCAGCACCAATGCAAGTATATGCACCTTTTGCAGGAGCTGCCATTGGAGAATACTTTAGAGATACAGGTCGTCCTGCACTTATTGTGTTTGATGATTTATCAAAACAAGCAGTTGCCTACCGTGAGGTATCATTACTACTTCGTCGCCCACCGGGACGTGAGGCATACCCTGGAGATGTATTTTTCTTGCACTCAAGACTTTTAGAGCGTGCTGCCAAAGTAATTAATGATGACAAGATTGCTTCAGAGATGAATGACCTTCCAGAATCATTAAAAGGGATTGTAAAAGGAGGAGGTTCTTTAACTGCTCTACCAATTATTGAAACCCAAGCAGGAGATGTATCTGCTTATATACCAACCAATGTAATTTCTATTACAGATGGTCAAATCTTCTTGGATGGAGATTTATTTAATTCTGGCGTACGTCCAGCTATTAATGTAGGTATTTCTGTATCTCGTGTAGGGGGTAATGCGCAGATTAAATCTATGAAGAAGGTATCTGGTACTCTTAAGCTTGATCAAGCTGCGTATCGTGAGCTAGAGGCATTTGCCAAGTTTGGTTCAGATCTTGATGCTGCCACATTAAACGTAATTGAAAAAGGAAAGCGTAACGTAGAGATTTTAAAGCAAAATGAAAACACACCTTTTACGGTAGAAGATCAAATTGCAATTATCTATGCCGGTTCTAAGAACTTACTGCGTGATGTACCTGTAGCCAAAGTAAAAGAGTTTGAAAGAGATTATATAGAACTTTTAAATGCACAACATAGAGGTATGTTAGATACACTAAAATCTGGAAAATTAACAGATGAGGTAATCGCAACCCTAACCAGCGTAGCTGCAGATTTATCTGCAAAATACAGAGCATAAATTTTATATTCTTTTATCCCCTGTAAGGGGGTAAAAGAGTTTTAAGCCTACCTGTTATTAATAATAACTTTAAAAAATGGCAAACTTAAAAGAAATTAGAAACAGAATAGCATCGGTTGGATCAACCATGCAAATCACCAGTGCCATGAAAATGGTATCTGCAGCAAAACTGAAAAAAGCGCAAGACGCTATTACAGCAATGCGTCCATATTCTGAAAAATTAACGGAGTTATTACAGAACTTAAGTGCAACACTAGAATCAGATAGTGGAAGTAGTTTTGCGCAACAGCGTGAGGTAAACAAAGTATTGGTTGTTGCCATTACTTCAAACCGTGGCTTGGCAGGAGCTTTTAATACCAATATTATAAAGGCAAGCAAGGCGCTTAAAGATGAGACATATACGGGCAAGCAGGTTGATTTTGTGACCATTGGTAAAAAAGGGAACGATATCATCAGTAAAGACGGGGATGTTATAGACTTTAACGCCACAATCTTTGATGATTTAAACTTTAAAGCCTCGTCAGAGATAGCTCAAATGCTAATGGGAAAATTTGCAGATGGTACTTATGATAAGATAGTATTGGTATACAATCATTTTAAAAATGCTGCTACGCAAATTGTTATGAAAGAACAGTTTTTGCCAATTTTACCGCCAGAGCAAACTCAGACTACCAATGCGGTAGATTATATTTTTGAGCCAACAAAGCCAGAGATTGTTGAAGGATTAATCCCAAAGAGTTTAAAAACACAATTATTTAAAGCTATAAGAGATAGTGTTGCTAGTGAGCACGGAGCTAGAATGACAGCCATGCACAAAGCAACAGATAACGCCACAGAGCTTAGAGATGCTTTAAAACTGCAGTACAATAAGGCCCGTCAAGCTGCTATTACCAATGAAATTCTAGAAATTGTTGGTGGTGCAGAGGCATTGGCTGGATAATAGTAACACAGCATATATTTAAGAAGTCTGTTGCGGTATTTCGCAACAGACTTTTTTAGTTTATTGTTGGTGTATAAAGGTTGTTGGCAGTAGGGTATCACAACAATTAATTTGGCTACCTTTATGCTGGTAAACATTTAGGGTATTGCGTATTTTCAAAAAACTATTTCAACAAACATTTATTTACGGTCTGGCAACGGTCTTGCCGCGCGCCTTGGCCATTGTACTAGTGCCCTTGTATACCAGCGTGCTAAAGCCCTCAGATTTTGGTCTTTATGCTACCCTGATGTCTTATATTATTTTGGGCAATGTAGTATTAAGCTATGGGATGGAGACCGCTTTTTTTAGGTTTATAAATAAAGCCCCTTCCCAAAAAAAGACGGTTCAATCTACAGCGTTGGTTTCTATAGGGATTTCATCTCTCTCTTTTTTTATAGTAGCCTTTTTGTTTCGAGAACAATTGTCAAGCCTCATTGGTTTTGACTCTCAATTTGTTAGCTACGCACTCTTAATTTTAGTGCTAGATGCACTTGTTATTATTCCTTTTGTATGGTTTAGAGCTAACGAAAAACCACTAAAATACGCGCTAATAAAAATCATAAATGTTTGTATAAACTTAGGTTGTAACTTGTTTTTTTTACTTGCCCTGCCCTTGCTTGTTGTTGACAATCCCAATACATTTTGGCACTCTTTATATACCCAAGATCATGCAGTTTTGTATGTTTTTATTTCTAATGTAATCGCAAGTGGTGCCACTCTAGTTATGCTTTTGGGCGTGTACATTAAAATAGGGTTTAATTTCAATGTTTCTATCTGGAAAAAGATGATTAGGTATTCATTTCCTGTGCTCATTGCAGGCATTGCCTTTTCTGTCAATGAAGCGTTTGATAAAATTTTGCTCAATTATTTATTACCTTCAGATATTGCTGCCAGTGAGGTAGGGGTATATGCCGCATGTTATAAACTGGGCGTTTTTATGACGCTATTTGCTACCGCCTTTAGACTTGGTATTGAGCCTTTTTTCTTTAACCATGCCAATAAGGCAAATGCCAAAAACACCTATGCTGCAATTACCAAATACTATGCTATTTGCGGCAGTGCTATTCTACTTGTTGTTGTTGTGTACATAGACTTTTTTAAAACTCTTTTAATAAAAAACGAGGCCTATTGGGTAGCTCTTTCTATAGTGCCAATTATATTACTTGCTAATTTATGTTTAGGGATTTATCACAATTTGTCTGTGTGGTACAAAGTTACTGATCGCACAAAATACGGCGCTTATATCTCTGTAATTGGAGCCGGTATAACCCTTGGTTTAAACTTTATATTAATACCTAAGATAAGCTATATGGGAGCCGCCGTGGCAACCCTTGCAGCTTATGGGGGCATGATGTTTCTATCTTATTTTTTAGGGCGCAAATACTACCGGGTTCCCTATGATGTAAAACGCATTGGTATATACCTTGTTATTGCAATTGGTTTTGGGGGAGTATCATTCTACGTTTTTGAGAGAAACCTTTGGATTGGAACTGCATTATTATTGGTATTTTTGTTTCTAGTTTTGTTTTTGGAGCGCCAAGAAATACAACGTATCATTAAAAAATAGCATGTCATTTTATGCTAATGCAAATAGCGCTAATTGCCCTAGATAAGTACACAATAAATACCACCTTATGACTGTAAAGATCATTAACAAATCAAACCATCCACTGCCAAGTTATGAGACCATTGCTAGTGCGGGGATGGATATTAGAGCCTATATAGCTCAGCCAGTTGTTTTAAAGCCAATGCAACGGGCTATTATAAAAACCGGATTATTTATAGAATTACCAATAGGCACAGAAGCTCAGGTAAGACCCAGGAGCGGTCTTGCTATAAAAAAAGGTGTCACGGTACTAAATAGCCCAGGAACCATTGATGCAGACTACCGAGGTGAAGTTGGAGTTATTTTAGTAAATCTAAGCAATGACGATTTTGAGGTAGAAAATGGAGCCCGAATTGCTCAATTAGTACTTGCCAAGCATGAGCAGGCTCAGTGGCAACAAGTCTCTCAATTAAGCGACACCCATCGTGGTGAAGGAGGCTTTGGTAGTACAGGCCTAAAGTAATAAAATAAACAACAAACCTAGCCGTTGTTTATTACAACAGCAATAAATTAAAATATAGATGAAAATAATAGTTCCAATGGCAGGTCGCGGAAGCCGCCTTCGCCCGCATAGTTTAACCGTGCCAAAGCCTTTAATACCTGTTGCAGGAAAACCTATTGTACACCGGTTGGTTGCAGATATAGTAGGAGTCTTAAATACAGAAATAGAAGAGATAGCTTTCATTTTAGGAGATCCTGCTTGGTTTGGTGAAGATGTAATTGAGAGCTTAAAAGAGCTGGCAGTGAGTTTAGGAGCTACACCAACTATTTACAGACAACTAGATCCAAAGGGTACTGGCCATGCAATAATGTGCGCTGAGCCATCTCTTAGTGGCCCGGCGGTTATTGCTTATGCAGATACTTTAATTAGAGCAGATTTTGATTTAGACAAAGAGGCAGATGCCGTAATCTGGACAAAAAAAGTAGACAATCCAGAGGCATATGGAGTTGTAAATTTAAACGACAAGCAAGAGATCATAGAGCTGGTAGAAAAACCACAGGACTTTGTTAGTGACCAAGCGGTGATTGGTATTTACTATTTTAAAGAGGTAGGGATGCTTAAAAAAGAACTTCAGTTTGTGCTTGATAATAACATTATAAATGGCGGAGAATACCAAATCAATGATGGTATAAAAAGAATGATGGATAATGGAAAGGTGTTTAAGCCTGGCACAGTTACGCAGTGGATGGATTGTGGCAATAAAGAAATTACAGTACAAACCAACCGCCGTATGCTAGGGTTTTTGCAAGAGGATGGGGTTGCTTTAGTATCAAAAACAGCTAGATTAGACAACGCTACTATTATAGAACCTTGCTTTATAGGAGAGGATGTGGTACTTACAAATAGTACCGTGGGTCCTTTTGTATCCATAGGGAAGGGCACGGTAATTGAAAATAGCACTATAAAAAACAGCATCATACAAACCAATACCGTTATAGAAAATGCGTCTTTGGATAATGCAATGATAGGCAACAATGCTCATTTTAATGGCAATTTCAACAACGTTAGCATTGGTGACTACTGTCAATTAAAATAACGCCACCTAAAGGGGGGCAACAAATTATATCTATTGCTATTTAATTTTAAACGCATATTACTATTTTTACTCATTCTAGGAGCCTTTTTTACTCCCAGAGTGATAGTTGCCCAAGAAATCTCGGCAACCGCTCTAGGGGAGCCTCAAGAGGTTTCAGACGCCTTTCTAGAAAGCTTTTATGAGGCTTTAAAACAAAAATCAATAGAGAACTACGCCTTGGCAATTACTGCTCTAGAAAAAGCTCAAAAACAAACTGGCGGAAATCTCCAAGCAGATGCTATTGTGTTTTTTGAGTTTGCCAAAAACCAAATAAAGCTCAAGCAATACAATCAAGCAGAAATAAACCTTCAAAAGGTGCTGCGGCAAGAGCCCGAAAATCAAGACGTTTTAGAAATTCTCTATGACCTTTATTACTTAACAAGAGCGTATAACAAGGCGATTGTGTTGGTAAAAAAGCTAATCGTGTTTGATCAAGATTATAAAGAAGATTTGGCGAATTTATATCAAAGAACAAAACAATACCAAAAGGCGCTATTGCTTCTCGATGAACTAGATACATCTTGGGGAGAGAGCATTTATAGAACTGGTCTAAGAAAGCAAATCTATAGACAAACGGGTAATACCCTGGGAGCGATCAATAATGCTGAAAAAAAACGTGAAAAAAACCCTGCAAATGAAGGAGAATACCTGAATCTCATTTATCTGTATAGTGAAAATGGCAATTCAAAAAAAGCATATCAAACGGCTTTAGAGTTGCAAAGCAAGTTTCCAAACAACACTCTAGTGCACTTGGCACTTTATAAATTTTACTTAGATCAAGGCAACACACAAAGCGCCATGGCGTCCATGAAAAAAGTATTTACTTCAAGGGTGATAGAAAAAGAAAGCAAATACAAAGTCTTGGGAGATTTTTTAACCTTTGTGCAGCAAAACCCCCAATATCAGGTAGCGCTTGAAAATATTGTGGAGCTGTTCTCTAAAGATAACAACGGTAAGGTGTTTGAGAAAATAGCCGCCTACTACCTATCCATGGGAGATAAAGAGCTTGCGCTTAGTTTTTATCAAAAAGGGATTGAGGTAGATCCAGATAATTTCACCTTACTTAAAAGCACCCTTTTATTACAATTAGAATTTAACCGCTTTGAAATGGCAGAAAAAACAAGCCAAGCATCACTGGAGATTTTTCCAGCCCAGCCGGTATTGTATTTATTTAACGGTATAGCAAACAATAATCTTAAACTGTATAAAGCCGCAGCCAATTCCTTAGCATTAGGCTTAGATTATTTGCTTGACAACGCGAAGTTGGAGAAAGACTTTTATGAGCAATTAGCCATTGCACACACAGCAATGGGCAATACCTTAAAAGCAGCAAATTTTACCAAAAAAGCTGCAGCAATTCTAGATTCAAATTAGCCCTATGAAATCCATCCACGTTATTTTAGTTGCTCTTTTATTTCTTACCCTTGGTTGCGGATCTATAAAGTCTATTGAAGGGTCTGTGATTGCAGATAAAAACTTGAGCGCTAAGGCGCTTTTAAACGCACATAAAGTAGCTTCTCAAGAGTTCAACACCTTGGCAGCAAGAATGCAGGTAAAATATCAAACCCCACAGCAGTCTCAAAGCATTACAACAAGTCTTAGAATACAGAAAGATGCTGTTATTTGGATCAAGGCCTCTATTTTGGGAGTCACTCTCTCAAAAATCTTACTAACCCCAGAGAAGGTAACATTATATGAAACCATAGGCAACTCATATTTTGAGGGAGATTTTAGTCTTATAAGTGATTTGCTTGGAACACAAATTAACTTTGATCAAGTGCAAAGGCTACTATTGGGTCAAAGTATTTTAAATATAAGACCCAAGACAGTGAACATAAGCCCAGTGCTTGTTGGCACCCCACAAACCTCAAAATACCGGATCTCGCCCAAGAAACAAAATCTTAATTATATGTTGTTTATGTTGTTAAATCCAGATAACTTTATGGTTTATCAGGAACAAATTTCACAACCACAAGCCCAAAAGAAACTGCTCGTTCAATATGGTCCATATCAAAAAATTGAGGATTATTATTATCCTACACAACTAGGCGTTTTAGCAACCAGTGGGCTAGAAAAAACAAGTATTTTTATACGCTATAAAAAAATAGATCTCAATGCATCGATAGGGTTTCCTTTTAAGGTTCCAAAGGGCTATACTAAGAGATCTTTTAAATAAATGAAAAAACGTTTGTACATATTGGTTTTCTCTGTGCTTTGGCTTTCAAACTTTAGCGCCATAGCTCAACCTGGAAACAAACAACAGCAATTGGAGCAGCAGCGTGAGCGAATTTTAAACGACATTAAGAAAATTAACACCCTGTTATTTAAAACTCGCGGAGTAAAAAAAACAGTGCTCACTGAGGTTGAGGATATAAACCAGCGTATTAAAGCACAACAAAACCTTATAAGGGTTACCAATCAACAGGCTAATTTGCTTACACGGAAAATCAACGAAAATTTAACTCAAATTTCATTGTTGAGAAATGAGCTTCAAAAACTAAAAGAGGAATATGCTGCTATGGTGCAGAAATCTTACAAAAGTAAATCACAACAAAGCAGGGTATTGTTTTTATTGTCTAGCGAAGATTTTTTGCAAGCCTACAAACGTGTCCAGTACATGAAACAATACGCAAACCATAGAAAAAAACAAGGAGAAAGCATTAAGACAAAGACCGTATTGTTACAACAATTAAATACAGATTTGATTGCCCAGCGGAAGAATAAAGATCTACTAATTTCAGAAAACACAGTAGCCAAAGCCAAACTCAAAAAAGAGAGGGAGCTGCAACAAACCCTAATTGCCTCCTTGAAAAAAGAAGAAAGTACCTTTACAAATCAAATACGCACCAAGCAAAAAAAGGCCAACCAAATAAATGGTCAGATAAAAAAGTTGATTCGTGATGCTATTGCTGCGGCAAATAAAAAGGCAAGAGAAGAAAAATCTAAAACCACTACCGCCTCTGCCACAAAATTTGCTTTGACCCCTGAGGCAGCAGCTATTGCGAAAGATTTTAAAAACAATAAAGGCAAATTAATTTGGCCCGTTAAACAAGGCCTTGTCATCAATAAATACGGAACCAGGCAACACCCTCAGTTTCCAAACGTAACACAAACCTTTCATGGGGTTGAAATTGCCACCAATGCAAACGCTCAGGCACGCACCGTTTTTAACGGAAAAATACTTCAAATACAACAGTTAAAAAACGCAAATAAAGCGGTCATGATACAGCACGGTGATTACATTACTATTTATTATAATTTGGCTACTATAAGCGTAAAAAAAGGAGATAAAGTATCCACAAAAGACCCCATAGGAACTGTATTTACACATCCCGTTACAAAAGAAACAGTTATTAAGTTTATGGTCTATAAAAACGACACAGAGATGAACCCTGCCCATTGGGTGTATAAAATGTAAGTGCGACTATTCAAACAATGCTTTTAACTCTGTAGCATCTTGAGGGTTTATTTTGCCAGCCAACAATAGACTTAGTTGTTTTCTTCTAAGGGCAGCATCAAAGCGTTGCTTTTCTATTTGAGTTTCTGGAACAATTGGCGGAACAGGCATTGGATTTCCCATCTCGTTGACTGCAACAAAAGTATAGATACCTTCATTGGCCTTACTTCTTATACCGCTTTCGCGATCTTCTATCCAGACGTCCATAAACACTTCCATTGAACTTTTAAAAGCTCTTGAGACTTTTGCTTCAACTGTTACCACACTTCCTAGCGGTATCATTTTGTTGAATGCTACATGGTTTACCGAGGCGGTTACTACAATTCTGCGGCTATGTCTTCTCGCGGCAATACTCGCAGCACGATCCATACGCGCTAGGAGCTCTCCACCAAACATATTACCAATAGGATTGGTCTCACTTGGCAGTACTAGGTCTGTGATGATTGTAAAAGAATCTTTAGGGTTCTTTGGTTCCATGGGTATTGTTTTTGGTAAAGATAAAACCAAAAGAGTAAAACAGCAGAGATTGTCTACAATTAAGGTTAATTGTTGTTTAGTGCAAAGCTATTTCCTTGACCAGTAACCAGGCGTCATTATTTTGTGTAGCCTTAATAGTGCGAAGGTTTTTAAGGGCCAGCAGTCTGTTTTGATAACTTGCATATACAACTTGGTGTAAACCATATTTATTAACCCCAAGATTTATGGCTGCAAATCCTTTTTTATGGAGTTGGGCCACTTTTCTCTCTGCATTTTCTTTTACTCTAAAAGCACCTGCAACTACATGATATTTGCCTGTTTGTTTAACAACAGGTACCTCAAGGGTTGGTAAGGGGCTAGAGATACTAAAAGTAGCTTGTTGAATTTGTTTTTCCAGCTTAGAATTGGCTTTCTGCTTTTGGGCAAAATTATGTTCTTGCACACTACCTTCATATATTTTTAAACCCGTTAGCCCAGAAACCGCAAGTGCAATAAGGCCAATAGCTGCGTATTTAATAAATGGCCCAACACTTTTATTTGGAGCACCACTAATTGGAGTTTTTTGCGGTGCAACCCCTTGGGACTCTTGTAGGTCTCTTAAGATTTCTGAAGAAACAAAAGTAGACAAGCCAAAAGAAGTGATGTTAAAGTTTTCTGTGTCACAGGGCAGAAACTGTATTTTGTTTTCTGGTGTCAGAGAAAAATCACCAATAGTATCTAGGGTTACATGCTCACCTTTAGAGAGTTTAAGTGATAAAGAACCTGTGAAGTTTCTAATTTTTTGTAATGCTAACTCATAAGAGATGCCTTCTACCGAGGCTACATAATTTGCTAATAAACCATCATTGGTTTGCAGCTGCCTATTAAAAGAGATCGTTTTACCGGGAGGATAAAACGTGCTAGAATCTACATTAATACTTGCTGAGGTGTAATTTGCTAGAAAAGCACCAAAGCCAGGAATGATCACACATTCATACCGATATAGTAAATCTTTTATGTAAGGAGAGAGTTGCATATAACAAATATACCTTTTTTTTGTTTTATTTTTTTTCTCCTCCAACCAACTTATTAACAACCCAAAAAATACGTATATTGCTTATTCTCCCCACAATAGCATAGCCCTAGAAGTTTACTTCTATAAATAGCACACTATGCTTTCTAAGACTGAATTACTATATACATTAGCGCTGCAGCGCACACCAAATTTGGGAGATACCTCTGCCAAAAAATTATTACATCACGTAGGCTCTGCCGAAGGAATTTTTAAAGAAAAACCATCAAACCTTCTAAAAATTCATGGCATTGGCGGTTTTAAAGTAAAACAGCTACAGCAAAAAAATCTATTAGATTTAGCACGGGAGGAATTACATTTTATAACCTCTGAGAATATATCCTATCGCTATTTTAAAGACGCTAGGTATCCAGAAAATTTAAAACACTGTATGGATGGTCCTATTTTGTTTTTTCAGAGAGGAAATATTGATCTTGAAAACAAAAAAATAATAAGCATTGTTGGAACTAGAAAAATTACTACTTACGGGATTTCATTTTGTGAAAAGCTGGTAGCTGAGCTTGCTCCCTTTAATCCAGTTATTGTTTCTGGATTTGCATACGGAATAGATATTTGTGCCCACAAATCAGCCATTGCAAATGGATTACAAAACATTGCTTGTTTGGCACATGGCATGAATAGAATATACCCAAAAGCACATCAAAAGTATATGCCTAAGGTAGCACAAAATGGGGGGTTTGTTAGTGAGTTTTGGTCTAGTGATACCTTTTCTAGAAATAATTTTTTAAAACGAAATAGAATTATCGCAGGGATGAGCCAGGCCACCATCGTTATTGAATCTGCAGCCAAAGGCGGCAGTTTGGTTACGGCAGATATTGCCAACAGTTATTCTAGAGATGTTTTTGCCGTTCCAGGAAGGGCCACAGACTCCCAAAGCCAGGGGTGTAATATGCTTATTAAAACCCATCAAGCGAGTATCATCACAAGTGCTGCAGATTTAGTATATCAACTGGGATGGGATCTGGACCAAATTCAAAAACCCCCACCACAGTTATTTACAACTTTGAATGAGCAAGAGAAAATACTCTTTGACTTTTTAAAAGATAAAGACAAGGTAGTTTTAGATGCTATTGCTATTGGATGTAAAATGCCCACCTATAAAGTTGCTCAGCTTTTATTAAAATTAGAGATGAAAGCTTTGGTAAGACCTTTGCCTGGAAAGTTGTTTCAATGGATCTAAAAAAAGCAGTAAATTGTAGTAATTTTATTGTTGTTAAAATTATAATTGTAGATGATTATAGAAATTTGCGCTAATTCTTTTGCCTCTGCCAAGGCTGCTCAAGACGCAGGCGCTCATAGAATAGAGCTTTGTACTCAGCTAAGTGTTGGCGGGCTAACGCCTTCTTATGGATGCATTGAGAAGGTGGTCAAGGAGCTTGACATTGCGGTACATGTGCTCATTCGTCCCAGGGCGGGCAATTTTAACTATACGCATCAGGAGCTAGATATTATTAAACGAGATATTGCTTTTTGTCAATCTGTAGGGTGTCAAGGGGTGGTCTGTGGTGTATTAAACCCTCTTAATCAAGTAGATTTACAAGCCACTAATGCGCTTGTAGAAGCCTCCACAGATTTGGAGTTTACATTTCATAGGGCCTTTGATGTTGTTGTAGATCCTTTTAAAGCACTTGAAGATTTGGAAGCCTTAGGGGTTACAAGAGTTTTATCTTCTGGCCAAAAACCAAAAGCCATAGACGGCATACAGCTTTTAAAAGAATTAAAAAATAAGTCTAGCACAGTGCAAATTATGCCCGGAAGCGGGATTAATAAAACCAATGTAGTCTCATTTAAACAGGCTGGTTTTGAGATGATTCATTTTTCTGCTCTAAAAAACACGCCTGTTGTAGCAACTACAGCGGCTGTTAATTTTTCTCAAGGGGTGGAGGGCAGTAGTGATCTGCAGAGTATTGCAGAAATCATTGCCCTGGTAGAGTAATTTGCCTAGTTTTTAATATCAATACTTTTATTTTTTTTGGCAATAAAAAGACACTTACCACTCTTTAAAAGGATTTTTACTTAGCTTAGAGTTGTAATATTTAAGCTCTCCTGTAACCTCCCTTCCAAGCCAATCTGGGCTGGTGTATGATTGCTGCTCTTCACTAAGTTCTACCTCAGCTAGTATAAGACCTGTATTATTTCCAGTAAAAACATCTACTTCAAATACATGATTTGCCACGGGAACCTGATACCTAATTTTATCAATAATTGGTTTTTGACAAAGCTTAAGTAAACTTTGGGCCTCCCCTTTAGGGATTTGTTTTTCCCATTCAAAACGCGTGGTGCCTGTTTTGTTAGATTTTCCTTTAATGGTTAAAAAGCCATTTTCTCCCATAATCCTGACCCGAACCGTACGCTGGGGGTGTGCGCTTAAATAGCCCTGAATAATTCTTTTATGACCTGTGGCTTGCGTTTTATACGTATCATCTTTAACTAAGAATTTGCGTTCTATTTCTTGCATGATTTGTGATTTTGATACCCGCAGGGATGTTTGTTGATGATAGTATTGTTAACAAAACTACTTACAGTAAATCTTTTTAAGCGGTATTTTTATTTTGCGCTAGGTTGATAATATTTGTGATTTAAAGATAGTAACTTTACCCTATGCATACCCCTTTAGACATCAGAAAGATTATTCATGTAGACATGGACGCCTTTTATGCTAGTGTTGCCCAACTGGATAATCCGTCTTTGGAAGGTAAAGCAATTGCAGTGGGAGGTGGCGGCAAAAGAGGTGTGGTAAGCGCCGCAAGTTACCAGGCTAGAAAATTTGGGGTGCGCTCAGCAATGGCTGGGGCATTGGCACTTAAATTGTGTCCGCATCTTATTTTTGTTAAAACAGATTTTGACCGCTACAAGGAAATTTCTGATAAAGTACGCAGTGTTTTTTTTGAATATACTGACCTAGTAGAACCGCTTTCTTTAGATGAGGCTTATCTAGATGTTACACAAAATAAAAAGGGAAACCCTAGCGCTAGTTTAATAGCTCAAGAAATACGAGAGAAAATCTATCAAAAAACAGGATTACATGCCAGTGCGGGGATATCTATCAATAAATTTGTAGCAAAAATTGCAAGTGATTACAATAAGCCTAATGGTCAAAAAACAGTTGCTCCAGAACAGGTGCTTGACTTTATTGCGGCTTTAGACATCAAAAAGTTTTATGGAGTTGGTAAGGTAATGAAAGAGAAAATGTACCGATTAGGAATTTATACGGGTAGTGATTTAAAAACCAAATCTTTAGAATTTTTAACTGAAAATTTCGGCAAAAGTGGCCCTTATTATTACAATATCGTACGAGGCATCCATAACAGTAAAGTAAGTCCCCAGCGGACAAGAAAATCATTGGCAGCAGAGCGCACATTTGGTGAAAACATATCAAGCGAGCTGTATATGTTAGAACGCCTACAGCAGATTGCACAAGAGGTTGAACGTCGTTTAAAAAAAAATAAAGTAGCTGGAAAAACAATTACTTTGAAAATAAAATACAGTGATTTTACCCTGCAAACACGAAGTAAAACCCTGCCTTTTTATATAGCGAGTCAAGAGTTAATTATGGAGCATATTACAGAATTGTTGTATCAAGAAAAAATGAAAAACTCAGTTCGACTATTAGGCATTTCATTGTCTGGACTCAATAATGAAAACAAGAAAACACTAAGTCTCAAGGAAGAAAAAAAATATGATGTTCAAATGAAATTTGAGTTTTAAAATCAAAGCGTTACAATAAATTCAAATAATGGATAGTTATATATACCTAGACTCCTCTTCTAATAAAATTTTTTTATGGCAAAAGCTTTACTTCGAATTTAATACCAAATCCTTATGAAAACCAAAGCACTTGCCATTGCCACAACTGCAATTATACTTTTTACATCTTGTGAAGAAAAATTGCCCCAACAAAAAGAAATGTTACCCGAACAAATAACCAATCAACCTCCCCCTCAGGAAAAAACAACCTCGCTTTATGTAATAGCAGCAAGCGGCCTTTCTCTAAGAGAATATAATAACTTAAATAGCCAAAAGCTGGCAGTAATGCCCTACGGAACTAAAGTTGAAGTTGTGACCTTAGAGGCAAATAACACCATGAACGTCAGAGGTATTAAAGGAGGGATGCATCAAGTGTTGTATAACAATAAAACAGGATTTGCATTTAGCGGGTATTTGTCTGATCTCTTTCCACCAGAACCAGCGGCAAATCCAAAAATGTATATTGCAGATTTACAAAACACCCATCCCACCGCTAGTATAACAGAGCTTGTTGGTGGTACAGCCAGTAAGCCCACTAGTACAGAAACACTTTTAATACCTACCACTAAATGGCATGAAGCCTATTTGATTGCTCAAAAATTGTACGGAATTCCAAGAGATTTTGCGCTGCCAGAGCCTAAAGGGAGAGATGTACAAAAAACAAGTAACCCAAACATGCCAATAGGCGCTTTGGTGAGTGAGCAGTTAGTTACCAGACTAGACAACACCCTTGTTGAAATTGTATATAATTATACCACTAGCAACTTTAAGCAGTACGTCAGTATTGGTCTTCAAAACGGTATGATGAAAATAGAACAACATTATACCCTACAGCAATAGTGGTGCCTCAAAGCAAGAAAATGCCCTTTAAAATAGCAATTTTAAAGGGCATTTTATAAATGTAATGGTGTTATTATACCTGAGAAACACGGAGTGTGTTTACCATACCTTTATCTACAATTGGCATTGCAGCTAAGTTAATTAGGTGATCTCCCTTTGCTACAAACCCTGTTTTGTGAGCAATTTTATTAACGTCCTTTACCGTTTGATCTGTACTTTCGTATTTGTCATAGTAAAAAGATTTTACGCCCCACAACAAGTTTAATCTAGATAGTATTCTGCGGTTATTGGTAAATACTAAGATATGCGCATCTGGTCTCCATGCAGATATCTGAAAGGCAGTATATCCACTATTGGTTAAGGTACAAATAGCCTTTGCGTTAATTTCATTAGCCATACTGGCTGCATGATAACAAATTGATTTTGTGATGTAACGGTTGGTTCTAATATGAGGAGGCTCATGAGGTACAGATATTAGAGATGAGTTTTCTACTTGCTCACAAATACTGGCCATTTTTTGAATTACCGCAACTGGATACTTCCCTACCGAGGTTTCTCCACTAAGCATTACAGCATCTGCACCATCCATAATTGAGTTTGCAACATCATTTACCTCTGCCCTTGTTGGAGTGAGAGATGAAATCATTGTTTCCATCATTTGTGTAGCAATAATAACAGGAATCCTTGCCTTTTTTGCAGTAAGGACCAATTCTTTTTGGATTAGCGGAACCTCCTCTGCAGGAACTTCAACTCCTAGGTCACCACGTGCAACCATAAGGCCATCACAATGGGTAACAATTGTATCAATATTAGCAACTGCCTCTGGTTTTTCTATCTTGGCAATGATTGGAATTTTATATTTACTATTGGCCTTTATTAAAGTTTGTAGTTCTATTAAATCTTCTGCATGGCGCACAAAAGAAAGGGCAATCCAATCTACTTCCAGAGAAATTGCAAAAATAGCATCTTCTTTGTCTTTGACTGTTAGCGCAGGTAAAGAGATGTTTGTATTTGGCAAATTAACCCCCTTTCTAGAGCGCAAAGGACCTCCTTGTATGACTTTGGTTTTTACCTCAGCCTTACCATCTGTGGAGAGAACTTCAAACATTAATTTTCCGTCATCAAGAAGTACACGTTCTCCCTTTTTAACGTCTTTGGGAAAATTGTCATAATTCATGTACACTCTTTTGGAGTTTCCTTCAAATTCTTTTCCGGTGCAAAATGAAATTTCATCTCCTGGATGAACAATCACTTCCTCTTTCATCATACCCACTCTTAATTTTGGGCCTTGTAAATCTGCAAGAATTGCAGTAGAGGTGTTGAGCTGTTTGCCTAGCTCTTTAATAATGGAAATGATCTGTTTTACATTGTCATAATTTGCATGTGAGAAATTAATGCGAAACACATTAACCCCAGCTAGAATCATTTGTTTAAGAATTTTCTTGTCTGCAGTAGCAGGCCCAAGGGTAGCTACAATTTTAGTCTTTTTTTGATTTGGCATTTAGTCAAATATTAAGTTGTCCTTAGATTTAAGGGTTTCTGGTGCTACTTGGTAGGCAGAAATTATTTGTTTTATATCGTTGATTTGGTTGATCAACATTTTAGTTCCTGGGTTGTCAAAATCACTTTGGATTTTTAGAAAGTAATCTACTTTTTTTAGTTCTGGGATAAGATATGTAATTATCGTTTCCTTCTCTTTGGTATTCACAAAGAGCTCTCCGCTATTATTTGTTTTAGTAACCGCAGATTTACATTTGTTTGCAACAAGGCTAAAGTCGGTATATTCTGTGTGATTTTCATATCCAAAAAGCGGGAATGTCATTTCCATTGTTTTGGAAGTGTAGGATAAATCTACTTTTTCACGGCGCAGTTTTAATCGCGCAAATTGGTTCAGAATATAGGCAACTTTGTAGGGTTCTTCACTACAGTGTATAGCGATAAGAGAGAAATCTTCCGCAAAATCATCATCTAGCACTAATTTATGGGTTCCCATAATTTTAATTGTAAAAGGTAAAAGTAGAGATACTTTTAGTAGAAATATAAAAAGACACTAAAAATTCTAGGCAAAAGTTCAATATGTTGTAGTAATGTAGCGGTATATTGAAAGAGCTACCAGCAATAGCTTAGTTTTTTTTGCTGAAGCCGTCAATCTCTTGTTGTAATTTATAGTACGCTCTTTTGGCCGCTTGTTCTTCCCCTTTCTTTTTTGAGGTAGCTCTTGCCTTTCCAACAATGGCACCATCTAAGGTAAGTTTTACTCCAAAATGTTTAAGGGAGTCGTTTCCTGTGTCCTCATAGATTGAGAATTTAAACTGATGTTTGTTCTTTTGGCACCATTCAATAAAAAGACTCTTGTAGCTTATTACTTTTCCTTCTAGTTTTTCAATATCAACATAGGGTTCTATTACACGTTTGTTGATAAATTTTTTGCAATATTTATAGCCCCTGTCCAAATATATAGCCCCTACTAAAGCTTCAAACACATTGCCATGAATATTAACACCAAACTGCTCTATAGGTACGGTAGTTTTTACGTGCTTTGTTAGTTCTAGATCTCTCCCCAATTCATTAAGGTGCTCTCTGCTCACTACCTTGCTTCTCATTTTGGTTAGGTAGCCTTCGTTACCCCCAGGCACCTCATTGTAAAGGTGGGCAGCTATAATAGCACTTAGCATAGCATCTCCAAGAAACTCCATACGCTCATAGTTTTGGGCATGCCCTTGAGTAGAGGTGGTGTTTGTAGAGCGGTGAGTGAAGGCCTCTTGGTAGATATCAATATTCTTGGGCTTAAACCCTAACAGTTGTTTTATTGCAATAAAAAAATCCCCGTCCTTTGGGGCACGGGGATTAAATATGTTTTTTAAAGGTCCCATTTTTAGGCCTCTAATTTTCTAAATAGTACACAAGCATTGTGGCCACCAAAACCAAATGTATTGCTCATGGCGATATGCACCTCTCGAGGTTGTGCTTTATTAAGAGTTAAATTTAAAGAAGGATCTATGTTTGGATCAACCTCGGCGTGGTTAATAGTAGGCGGCACTAAATTGTGCTGCATGGATAAAATAGAAGCGATAGCTTCTATGGCACCAGCGGCGCCCAGTAGGTGGCCCGTCATAGATTTTGTAGAGTTGATATTTATTTTATTGGCATGTGCTCCAAATACTTTGCTAATTGCTTTTAGTTCTGCAACATCTCCAAGAGGTGTTGAGGTACCATGTGTGTTTATTGCATCGACCTCACCGGCCTCTATGCCTGCATCTTTTAAACAATTGAGCATTACTCGCTCAACACCAATGCCTTCTGGGTGAGGGGCAGTCATGTGATATGCATCACTAGACATTCCGCCTCCAATAACTTCAGCGTATATTTTTGCACCACGTGCTTTGGCGTGTTCATAGTCTTCTAATACCAATGCACCAGCACCTTCTCCTAATACAAATCCATCTCGAGAGCCGTCAAAAGGTCTTGATGCAGATTGTGGAGATTCGTTTCTTGTAGAAAGGGCGTGCATGGCATTAAAGCCACCCAAACCAGCCATGGTTACTGCTGCTTCACTTCCACCTGTTACAATAATATCGCAATGTCCTAAACGTATATAGTTTAGAGCATCAATCATAGCATTTGCAGAAGATGCACAAGCAGAGACCGTAGTGTAGTTTGGCCCCATAAAACCATGTTTGATTGAAATATTACCGGGGGCAATATCTGCAATCATTTTTGGAATAAAAAAGGGGTTGAAACGTGGCGTTCCATCCCCTTGTGAGAAATTTATCACTTCATTTTGAAATGTTTCAATACCGCCTATACCTGCTCCCCAAATAACACCAACTCGAAATTTATCGATGGCATCCATGTCTAGGGCTGCGTCTTGTATGGCCTGGTCACTAGAGATTAGTGCGTATTGAGCAAATCGGTCTAGCTTTCTAGCCTCTTTGCGATTAAAATGTTGTAACGGGTCATAATTCTTGACCTCACAAGCGAATTTTGTTTTGAACTTTTCAGTATCAAAATAAGTAATAGGTGCGCAGCCACTTTTACCACTTTTCAAACCATCCCAATATTCTTGGATGTTGTTTCCAATGGGGGTAAGTGCGCCAAGGCCTGTTACTACAACTCGCTTTAATTCCATAAAGAATTTTTCTTATTTGTTCTCTTCAATATATGAAACTGCTTGACCAACTGTAGCAATATTTTCAGCTTGATCATCTGGAATTTGGATATCAAATTCTTTCTCAAATTCCATAATAAGCTCAACGGTATCTAGCGAATCTGCTCCTAGGTCGTTAGTGAAGCTTGCTTGGTTTACAACCTCATTCTCGTCAACACCTAATTTGTCTACGATGATAGCTTTTACTCTTGATGCAATGTCTGACATAATCTTTGTTTTTAAATTTTAATTAAGCGGTAAAAATAAAATATTTTAACTTAAAACACCACTTTAAAAAAAAAATCTATAACCAAATTTAACATTTTTAATAGAAGTGTATCTCGATTGCCTTACTTTTGTGATATTTATTGATGATAACTTCTGTGAACACCCAACCAAAACCTATGAAGAAGCGTATCGTACTTTTTGCTTCAGGCAATGGCACAAATGCACAAAATATTATAAATTATTTTCAAAACTCAAACCAGGCTGAGGTTGTTTGTGTGTTATCAAACAATAAAAATGCCAAGGTATTGCAACGCTCTTTGGCTCTTAATGTAATGGCTTTTTCCTTTACTAAAACCGAAATGCTGTCTCCCCAAGGCTTACTTTCTGTGTTAAAACAACACAATCCAGATCTAATTGTATTGGCGGGGTTTTTACTTAAATTTCCTGAAATTATCATAGATGCCTACCCAAACAAGGTCATAAACATACATCCAGCCTTATTACCAAAATATGGCGGGAAAGGAATGTATGGCCAACATGTGCACAAAGCCGTTGTAGCCAATAAAGAAACCCAGAGCGGCATTACCATACATTATGTTAATAACCAGTATGACCAGGGCGGAGTTATATTTCAGAAAAAGACAAGGATACTACCACAAGATACACCGCAAGATGTTGCCAACAAAGTGCAGCTTCTAGAACATCAGTGGTTACCAAAGGTAATCGAGGATATTTTAACTAAAGCCGCACTGCGGTAAGAGCCATGGCACAAAAAAAGCAAAAATATTATGTTGTTTGGTTTGGTAACCCCGCAGGTATATACCATAGCTGGAAGGAGTGTCAAGTGGCTATAAAAGGAATTTCTGGAGCTCAGTACATGAGTTTTGAATCTTTGCCGGCAGCAAAAATAGCCTACAATAAAAGCTACCAAGACTACAAAGGTAAAACACCTGGGAAAAACAAAACTCTTACCCTCTCCCAAAAAGCCGAATATGGCCAACCAAATTTATATTCTATAGCTGTAGATGCTGCATGTAGTGGAAATCCAGGACTTATGGAATACCGGGGTGTAGACACCCAGACCCAACGGCAACTATTTCATCAAGGGCCATTTGATCAAGCCACCAATAATGTAGGAGAATTTTTAGCCCTAGTTCATGGCTTGGCATTTCTTAAAAAAGAGAAAAGCGATCGTATTATTTATTCTGACTCCAGAACTGCTATAGGCTGGGTAAAGAAGAAGAAGTGTAATACCAAATTAAAAAAAACAACAAAAAATGAGGTCATTTTTGAGCTTATATCTAGGGCAGAACTATGGCTGAAAAATAATTCTTACAGCAGTTTTATTGTTAAATGGGAGACCAAAGCCTGGGGAGAAATTCCTGCAGATTTTGGCAGAAAATAACAAAGGGAGAAACATATTACAGGGCTTTTTTCCTATCAAAATTTCAAGATTTAATTTATGTGTTAGACTGTTTAATAAAACTTCTTTTTTCTCATTTAATTGATTAAATTTACACCTTAATTATTGGAAATAATTGTATGAGTAAACTAGTTATTGTAGGAACCGTGGCTTTTGATGCTATTGAAACTCCCTTTGGAAAAACCGACAAAATTTTAGGAGGTGCCGCAACCTATATTGGGCTCTCTAGCGCACAATTTGATATAGATCCAGCTATTGTGTCTGTAGTGGGTGGAGATTTTCTGCAGTCAGATATCCAGATGTTACAGCGCAAAGGCATTAGTACTCAAGGGCTTGAAATTGTAGCGGATGGTAAAACATTTTTTTGGAGCGGGAAGTACCACAATGACATGAATTCTAGAGACACACTTGTAACAGAGCTTAATGTTCTAGAGACCTTTACTCCAGTGGTGCCTCAGGCCTACAAAGATGCAGAGGTCGTTATGCTGGGAAACCTGCACCCAATGGTGCAGATGAGTGTTATAGAGCAAATGCAAGATCCAAAAATGGTTGTTTTAGACACCATGAATTTTTGGATGGATATAGCCTTAGAGGATCTTAAAAAAGTAATTTCAAAGGTTGATGTTATCACCATTAATGATGAAGAGGCAAGACAATTGTCTGGAGCCTACTCTTTGGTAAATGCATCAAAAATAATCATGGAGATGGGTCCCAAATATGTGGTGATTAAAAAAGGGGAACACGGCGCCTTAATTTTTTATAAAGAGGAGATGTTTTTTGCCCCAGCCATGCCACTGGCCGAGGTGTTTGACCCAACTGGCGCAGGTGACACCTTTGCAGGTGGATTTACAGGATATTTAGCAAAAACTGGGGATTACAGTTTTGAGAGTATGAAAAGAGCTATTATTTACGGTTCTTGTTTGGCCTCTTTTTGTGTAGAAAAATTTGGCACACAGCGCATGGAGCATCTAACCAAAAAAGAAATAGACTCCCGCTTACAGCAATTTAAGAGTTTAACACAATACGATTTAGAATTATCATAACATCGCGTCCCAATTTTTTGGGACGTTTTATATATATACAATTATTAATCAGTAATACAATTCCCATCAGTGGGGGACACCAATATGAGCGACGCTTTAAAACATGAATGTGGTATTGCCATGGTTAGACTTTTAAAACCCTTGGCCTTTTATAAAAAGAAATACGGCACCGCTTTTTACGGAGTGAATAAAATGTATTTAATGATGGAAAAACAGCACAACCGTGGTCAAGACGGTGCTGGATTTGCAAGTATTAAATTAGACCCAACTGCTGGAGAGCGATACATTAGTAGAGTTAGGTCTAACAAATCTCAACCCATACAGGATATTTTTGGGCAGATAAACAACCGCATTAACGCAGAGTTTGAGAGAAACCCTAGCATAAAAGATGATGTTGCAGCACAAAAAAAAGAGATTCCTTACATAGGGGAGCTGATGTTGGGCCATGTCCGTTATGGAACTTTTGGCGGCAATAGTGTAGAGACGGTACATCCTTTTTTAAGACAAAATAATTGGATGCATCGCAATCTTATTATTGCTGGAAACTTTAACATGACCAATACCACAGAGCTGTTTCAAAACCTCATAGACCTTGGGATGCACCCAAAAGAAAAGGCAGACACCATTACTATTTTAGAAAATATTGGTCATTTTTTAGACCAAGAAGTTGCCAAACTATACAAAAAAGCAAAAAAGAAAGGCCTCACAAAAATGATGGCATCTGGTCATATTGTTGAGAATTTAAACCTCACAAAAATTCTAAAAAAGTCTTCAAAAAACTGGGATGGTGGTTATGCAATGGCGGGACTTTTAGGGCATGGAGATGCATTTGTACTGAGAGATCCTGCTGGAATTCGTCCAGCATATTACTATAAAGATGATGAGGTGGTGGTAGTGGCAAGTGAAAGACCAGTGATACAAACAGTTTTTAACGTTGCCTTTGATGCTGTTAAAGAGATTGACCCCGGTAATGCCTTGATTCTAAAGAAGGATGGTACCACAAGTATTTCAGAAATAGTAACACCCCTGGTTAGAAAGAGTTGTTCTTTTGAACGCATTTATTTTTCAAGGGGTAGTGATGCTGAAATATATCAAGAACGAAAAGAGTTGGGAAGATTAATAATGCCCAAGGTATTATCTGCCATTAGTCATGATACGGAGAACAGTGTTTTTTCTTTCATTCCAAACACAGCAGAGACTTCTTTTTATGGAATGTTAGACGCGGCACAAAATGAACTCAACAAACAAAAAAATGCGGCTATTTTAAAAGAGGCAAAAAATCTTACACCAGAGCGTCTAGGTGAGATACAGGCACACAAAATACGTACCGAGAAAATAGCTATTAAAGATGTTAAACTGCGAACTTTTATTACTGATGATAGCAGTAGAGATGATTTGGTGGCTCACGTATATGATGTGACCTATGGTGTTGTAAAACCCACAGACAATTTGGTGATAATAGATGATAGTATTGTAAGGGGTACAACCTTAAAGAAGAGTATTTTGCGCATGTTAGACCGCCTTAAACCAAAACAAATTGTGGTTGTATCTTCTGCTCCTCAAATACGATATCCAGATTGTTATGGAATTGATATGGCCAGATTAGAGAAACTTGTTGCTTTTAACGCCGCTATTGAGTTACATAAGGATAAGGGTACAGATGCTATTATAGAAGAGATTTACCATAAGTGCAAACAGCAACTTGAAATAGAGGATACTGAGGTAGTTAATCACGTTAAAGACTTATACGCTCCTTTTACAGACGAGCAAATATCTGACAAGATTGCCCAAATTATTACAGAAGAGGGTATTTCTACAAAAGTGAAATTGATATTTCAGTCTGTAGATGATTTGCATAAGGCATGCCCTAAAAATTTAGGAGATTGGTATTTTACAGGAGATTATCCTACCAGTGGAGGCAATAGAGTAGTTAATAAAGCCTACGTTAATTTTTATGAAGGAAATTCAGAAAGAGCATATTAATTACCAATGAGTTGCTAATTCTGTAATTTATAAGTCGTTTGTCGGGTTTATTTTCACTTTATCCAAAACCTTAAGAAGTTTCTTTTTTAGTATGAAAATAATCATACATTTGAACTATACCATAACATAAGTAGGTTAAGTTCATGGTAAAATTTGGGGCAAAAAAAGGTAAACATCTCGTTTGCCTTTTTTTATGCGCGGTACTTTTTTGAAATAAACAGCACTTTATTAAAGTGTTTTATTTTAAATTATCAATCATGATTTTGGTCATCATATCAAGATCTATACGGTGCTCCCATCCCCAATCTTCTCTTGCCTTAGCGTCATCAATACTTGCTGGCCAAGAATCTGCAATTGCTTGTCTAAAATCTGGCTGGTACTCTATGGTAAAATCTGGAATGTGTTTTTGTATGTTAGCGGCAAGCTCTTGAGGATTAAAGCTCAATGCTGCTAGATTATAGGCGTTTCTTATTTTTATTTTATGGGATGGAGCAAGCATGATATTTACTGTGGCATGAATTGCATCATCCATAAACATCATTGGCAAGGTGGTTTGTGCATTTAAAAAACAGGTGTATTTCTTCTCTTTTAAGGCTTTATGGAAGATTTCAATGGCATAATCTGTGGTGCCTCCCCCGGGAGGTGTTTTATAGCTGATAAGCCCAGGGTAGCGAATACTCCGCACATCAACTCCATAGCGTTTGTGGTAATACTCACACCAACGCTCTCCAGTTTGTTTGCTAATTCCGTAGACTGTTGTAGGCTCCATTATGGTGCCTTGTGGGGTGTTTGTTTTGGGAGTAGTGGGGCCAAAAACAGCAATACTAGAGGGCCAAAAAACTTTTTCTATTTTTTTGTCTTTGGCTAGGTTTAAAACATTAAACAATGAGCTCATGTTTAACTCCCACCCTTTGATTGGATATTTCTCTGCCGTAGCACTTAACATGGCTGCCATTAAATAAACATCTGTAATGCTATGTTTTAACACCGTTTTTTCTATGGCCTTGGCGTCCTTGGCGTCAAGAATTTCGAAAGGGCCACTTTCCATAACCAGGCTACTGGCCTCTCGTAAATCACTGGCAATCACATTTTTGTTTGAATACATGTTTCTTAGATACATGGTAAGTTCGTTTCCAATTTGTCCAGAAGCCCCAATGATTAAAATTCTTTTTTCCATACTACAGGTTCATTTTTTAATGTAAATATAGCACTATTTACCACTATAAAGCACACTCAAAAACAGCCCTTTGTGAGAGAAAAGGTATATTTGTTGTAATTATATTGTTTTATGATACGAGCATTTCTTTATTTTTCTGGCATTTGTATTTTCTTTGTTGTTTTGAGCTGTAAAGACAACCAACCAGCAGACTCTACAACAAACACAAAGCAAATTACTGATATTAAATTATTTGGTAATCCAGATGCTATGTTGCCAGATTTTTCTCAAAGTTCTGAAAATTACATTTCTCAATGGCCTGTTTTTGATGATCTTATTACAGAGGTCTTGGCTATTAATCAAGCAAGTCTAAAAACAATTCAACAACGAAGTAATATACTTGTTTCAAGGATGGATTCATTAACAAAAAATATTCCTGACACCTTAAACACTCAGCCTATTTACGCAAGGGTTATTGTCACTAAGACCAGAGCGGCTATCGTAAAGCAAGTAGCTAACAAAAGTAGATTAGATACCCTTGCAATGCAGCAGGCTATCTCCCAGATGAATTTGGCAACAGCAAATTTAATTATCCAAATCAATGAAAAATTTGAAAAAGACACGCAAGACAATACAGTGAAAAACAACGAGCTTCAAGAACAAGAAGTGCTCAAAAAAAGATTATACTCTGAGCAAACTCCTCCTTTGGGTAACAAGTAATCTCATATCATCTCTTTAAAACGATACCCAATAATAGCCTCAATATTTATAGAATCAACTTGTTTGCTTGGGGGGTCAACTTCTAGTTTAGTAAATTTAGGAGCAACGAGATCCAACTCTTTGGCTTTTTGAGAATAATACTCTTTTTTCTTTGGGTGATTTGGGTGCACTCCGTTAAATATATGCCCATAGGCATCCTGCTTTATAATACTTGAAATAATGCCTATACAATCTTTTTTGTGAATCAGGTTTACCGGCGCAGTACCTCCCTCTAGATCTATTCTGCCCGCAAGGTATTTAACGGGTTGTCTAGCCCCTCCTATTAGCCCTCCAAAACGAACGATAGTAGTGGAGACACCTGGAGCATTAAAAAATAATTGTTCTACTTGAAATAATTGTTTTGCCGCCTGGGTTTTTGGTAAAGGCACGTGTTTTTCTGTGACCTTACCTTGGCCGTCACTATACACAGCAGTGCTGCTTATAAATATAATGTTGCCTACTTTAGATTTTAAAATTTCAGACAATAAGTGAGACATTTTTAAGACATAATCTGCACCGGTATTTCCCCTAAGTCCAGGAGGAATCATTATAACTAGGGTGTCTACCTGTTTTAAAAAACCTTGAGCAGCGCCGTATAGGCCGTCCTCTGTGCTATTTATTACATAGGTGTCAATGCCACTTTGCTTTAGGACCGTGGCTTTTCTTTGAGAGGTCACGGAGCCTTTTATAGTATATCCTGAAAATGATAGGTGTTGGGCTAGTGGTTTTCCTAGCCAACCCAAACCCGCAATTGCAATTGTTTTTTTCAAGTCGAAAATTTAAAATTATTGTATTGTGTTTTGTCCTTGCTCCTTTTTTTGAATGCTAAAAGACTTTTTGTTAATCACAGCATCTGTATTTATAAAGGGTTTGGGCATCATGTCTTTTGCTCTTGGCTGTATCTCAAGTAGTGGATTGCTCATTAAATCAAAACCGTATTCAAGCACCTTAAATATGGGTGAGGGCTCATTTTCTGGCAAGGTATATGACACTTCAAGCGAGTCTGAATCTGCAATGTAATAACGCAATAATTCATCGGTAGGTCTGTTTAATGACCCCAGTTTTAAAGAATCACTTGTAGAGACAGGTACACCATTAAATTGCAGAGATGAAAAAACAACCTCCTTGTCTGTGTATAGACGTATTTGATGAGCATCTCTTTGAGGAATTATGGTAAAACGAACCTCTCTCATACCCTTGTAGGTGCTATTTTGATTTATTGTTAGCTTAAACTCTGGAATAGCAACCACAGGCGCCTTTGCAGCAAAGCTGTAGCTTGTGTTGTATTTACTTCCCGCAGCACTTTCTATATACGCTGATGCTGGTTTTGGGTCTTTCCCTAAATACCGCGTTGTCCAGGGGTCCAATATTTTATCATAACTAACCCAATAAGCTTCTTTGGTGTCAATATTGTTATAGTAAGATAAACTATTTGGCTTTTGGCGTATCTGTGAAAAAGAACTTTGGGTATGTGCCACGATAAAAAATACTACGGCCAGGACAAAAAACAAGTAGGACAACACTTTTTTAAGTTTATAAAATCCAAAAACGGATAGTAATAATCCAAACAATAGAACTGTAAACACACAACTTATCACTATATGATCTGATCCTAATCCGACGGGAAAAAACTGTATAAGGGGTGCAAATATAAACACACCAGGAGCCCCCAATAGTGCCATGACAACCAAACGTGGAGTTTCAAACCTCAAGAGTAAAAACCAGCTAAGGAGTCCAAAAAATACGGGAATTATAAAAAAGGCTGCACCCTTTAAAAATACAAATACAAGCACATTAACTACTAGCCATAAAAAAAGGGGTGCCGCTACTAGATTAACCACACTATTTCGTTTTCCAAAATAGCTGTACATCCTAAATAAAATAGCCAAACAAAGACTTACAAAAAACCCAATATAGGCATGCCCATTATATTTAAACCCATGCTGTACCTCTTGGTATTGTGGGTATATGTTAGTGAGAAATTTCCAGCCAAAAAACCCAAGGATTCCACAAATTGTAAGAGACAGTAACAGAGGGAAAAACCCTTTTAATACACCACTGAGATTTAACTTGTGTTTTGAGAATCCATACCCTACTATTATAAAAAATAAAACAAAGGCAAGACATAACATCGGTAATATCCAAGAAAATGGATAGTAAATAAATGTTACTACGGGCATATTTACATATACCAAATCATCCTCGGTCTTTAGGGAGCTTAGATCTGATACTGCAAAATAGTGCAGCAGCGGGAGCAGATAGCTTCCTTGATGTTGCAAGGTTTCTATGTCTAGGTTTTCTACCGTATCATTGGCAGTGTGGTAGTCATAGTGATCATCGATAAAGGCAAAAAACATACTTTCTATATCACCATCTTCTCTAAAAATGGTAGAGTCTGTATCATTAGGAAGCATTTTATAAACACTATACATTAATGAGGATGCTACAGGATAACAAACATCTGCTGCGGCAAAGGCTTTAATAAGATTGGTATTTCCTCCATTGGTTTCTACAATCATGTTGCTAGGTCCACCACTGCCTCTAGCTTCAAAGTTAAGTACAAGGCCCACATTTTTTGCCCAAGGATGTTTTTCTACAAACAGTGATGCCCCAACCAAACCAATCTCTTCTGCATCTGTAAAAACAACAATAATATCATTGATAGGTTTTTCTCCTCGGGCATTATAGGCTCGTAAACTCTCTAGGATAGTTACCACACCGCTTCCTGCATCACTTGCTCCAAAAGAGGGCACTAGTGCGCTATCATAATGAGATAATAACACCAAAGACTTCCCTTTTCCTGTACCCTTTAATCTGGCAACAATATTTTTTGGTCTAACCAATCTTTTATTATTGTTACTTAAAATAAAGGCTTCTTGCAGCTGTGTTTCTAGCCCCAGTTTTTCAAGCTCAGAGATAATAAAATAGCCAACACGAGTATGCTCCTTTGTGCCATGGTAATGTGGCGCCTTTGCAATTTCTTGCAGCGGGATCAATGCGCGCTGAGCAGAAAATTCTGTGGCTGGTGCATTTATCGAAGCAGCTTCTGAAGGCAGTAGGCTATCAAAGCTTAACCAAACCAAAAAGAGGACAAAAACAAACGATGCAACCCCACTAAAGTATTTCATGGTATTTGGGTGTTTAAAAAATTAATGTTAAAGCAAGCTAAGAGCACAAATTAAACGCCACTGTCATCCTTTACCAGTAAAAACCAGTCATTTTCAAGCTCTAAATATCCCTGATCATACACATAACGATAAACAGACCCTGTTTTTGTTACATACTCTGAGGTATAGTATTTAAAGTTAAATTGGTGCTTTACAAGTGTTTCTCTCTTTACCTTGGTCTTGTTTTTGGTATTTAGGGTTTTTAACGTGCGGTAATTTTTTCGCAATCGGTTGTTTATATTTCTAACTAGATTGCTACTATCTTTATTTAAAGTGTTATTGTGAGTGTTGCGGCAGCCATCACTACAGAATTTTTTATCTGCGCGCCCCATAATTTTACCCCCACACTCTGGACATGATTTCTCCATAGGTTAAAGATAGTAATTATTAGCCGTTTGTAAACAGATGTACTAGTTGTTTTGCAACAAAGAGATGGGAAACAAAATAAATTTAGTAGGCTTTTTCTTCTCCTCTAACGGCATTATAAACAGTCTTAAAGACAATTTTAAGATCTAAAATAATAGACCAGTTTTCTAGATAAAAAATATCACACTTTACTCTGTTTATAATATCTGAGTCTGTCTCAACTTCTCCTCTATACCCACTGACTTGCGCTAAACCAGTAATGCCAGGCTTTACGAAGTGGCGTACCATAAACTTATCTATTTTCTCTGCATACATATGGGTATGGCTAACCATATGAGGTCTTGGTCCCACCACAGACATATCTCCCTTGAGTACGTTTATAAATTGAGGTAGTTCATCCATACTAGTTTTACGAATTAAACGCCCCACTTTTGTAACTCTGGTGTCTCCTTTAGTTGCTTGATGCAAATCTGCAGTTGGGCTAGGAGTCATAGACCTAAATTTATAACAATAAAATTCTTTGTAATCTAGACCGTTTCTTTTTTGCTTGAAAAAAACAGGCCCTTTTGACTCTAGTTTTATAAAAATACCTAGAATGGGAGTTAACCATGAGACAATAAAAACAATCACAAATAAAGATAAAAAGATATCAAAAGCTCGCTTTATAAATTTGTTAAAGGGCTCATCAGTTGGTATTTTTCTTAGCGATAAAATAGGTAAATATCCATAGTAAGAAAAGTCAAGTTTTTTGCCAAAAATCTCTTTGTTGTCTGGCAGAAATTTTAAAACCTTTAAATTGTTGTCTGCAAAATCAATCACTTTTGCCATACACGCATCACTTAGTGCGTTGACAGAGGCGTATATTTCATCTACATTACTGTCAGATATTTCTTTGAAAATTGCTTCAAGGAGCGTTTGTTTATCGTGCTGTACATCATACCTTTTTACTAGAGCATATCCGTATTCAGCATTTTTAGTGAAGAAGTTTTCCAGCTCTTTTGTTTTGTCATTGTCACCAAGAATAACCACTCTTCTTAGATTTCCGCCAAGTAAACGCCTGTATTTCTTGAGCAGGTAATAAATAGAAATCTTGATTAAAAATACCGCTCCCATTACTACCACTACGTATTTTAAAATAGCACTAGTGGGTTCTTGCAAGGCTTGGTAAAAACCAAAAAAAGCAAAGACCAGAAGCAGAAATACTAGGGCTTGTTTGATGGCTACAGACAAAATATTACTAAATCTGGTAAACCGATATATCTCATAAAACCCAATGGTTATAGAACTGCTTATCCAAGCAATAGACATATAAAATACATAGTTTGTAAACGCAGAGCTTTCTTGAAATAAGAAAAAGGCAAGACCATGAATTACAAGTAAATCAATGCCATAGGATATGGGCCTTAAAAACCCCGAATATCTACCTCTTTTAAAAATCATATATCTTAAGGCTTTATGTGTTGTGAAAAATCTTTGTGCTCACTTTTAAAAAGCTCTTGTTTTGTCAGGCCTTTAAAATACTCAAATGTGATTTTCATTCCTTGCTCTCTAGACATTTTTGGTTCCCACCCCAAAAGTTCTTTGGCCAGTGTGATGTCTGGTTCTCGCTGAAGAGGATCATCTTTAGGTAAATCTTTATACACTATTTTTTGCTTTGTCCCCGTTAATTTAATAATCTCCTTTGCAAAATCTAGTATGGTAATTTCTTGTGGATTTCCGATGTTAACAGGATCACTGTAATCACTTAAGAGCAGCCTGTATAGGCCCTCTATTTGATCATCAACATAACAAAAACTTCTAGTTTGCATACCATCTCCAAATACGGTTAAATCTTCTCCCCTGAGTGCTTGACCAATAAATGCAGGAATAACACGCCCATCATTAAGGCGCATTCTAGGTCCGTAGGTGTTAAATATTCTAGCAATACGGGTTTCCATGCCATGAAAACGATGATAGGCCATAGTGATGGATTCTTGAAAACGTTTTGCCTCATCATACACCCCACGAGGGCCAATGGTGTTTACATTTCCGTAGTAGGTTTCCTTTTGTGGATGCACCAGAGGATCTCCATAGACCTCAGAGGTAGATGCAATCATAAATCTTGCACCCTTATCCTTAGCTAGACCCAGTAAATTGTGTGTACCCAGTGATCCAACTTTAAGAGTTTGTATTGGGATTTTTAAATAATCAATGGGGCTAGCAGGAGATGCAAAGTGTAATATATAATCTATCTCTCCAGCAACATGAACAAATTTTGTTACATCATGGTGGTAGAAATCAAAATCTTCTAATTTAAACAAATGTTCTATATTACGCTTGTCCCCAGTGATAAGGTTATCCATGGCAATGACCTTGTAACCCTCTTTGATGAATTTATCACATAAATGAGATCCTAAGAACCCTGCTGCACCTGTAATTAAAACTGTTTTTTTCATAAGTATGTTATTCTACAACTGGCACAATACACTGTTATTTTTTTTAAGATTTTACCCATCTCATGGGCTTGCAAAAATACACTTTACGAGGTTTTTAGACCTGTTTTGGCGCATCGATTTGCTCGTAGGATCTGTTTGCCAACACAATAATAAGTATAAGCCCCACATAGTAGACTCCAATTTGACGATGAAATATATTTTCTACCAAACCATAGGCCATAAAAGTGCCTAGAATAGCGGTTTGAAAAAAGTGCTCTTTATTTTTCATAAAGCTCCAAATTAAAAATAAGCACATTAAAAATAGCCCCACATACCCCGTGCTGAGTAAAATATCTAAAAACTGATTGTGGCTGTTATACCTTTGAGAAGTAAACACCTCCTTTTTTTCTGGGTCCTTTATTGTAGTTTGGTAACACTCCACTAGCTTGTCTTTGGTAGCTTTAAAACCAATTCCAGTAAACCCTATGGTGCTATTTTCGAGCACATCTAGACTACATCTCCAGGTTATGAGTCTAGTTTGAGAGGTGTTTGAGGCTCCAAAGTTTTTATTTAAAAATGTTGAAAAAGAAACGGGACCAGTGTTTTTTTGTTGCTGAGTCTTTAGAAAAAACAAGCCTCCAATAACAAACCCTATAAACCCCGTAGCAATTAAAAGACGCATGCTTTTTTTATTTCCATAAGCTTGCCGAATTAAAAGCAAACAAAACAGTACAATACCAGAAATTTTTGACACTACCAATACAATAAATAATACATTTATAGTTATGGCGCCCAGGTAATAGGCATTGTGAGGATGGTATATTTTGCGCATGGAGCGGTAACAAAACAAAATACTAAGCACACTTATAAGCCCAAGGTATAATCTATCTACAAGTAAGGCCTCAATCATCATGCGACTATCTCCAAACTCAAAATTTGCATTGGTATTGGCGCTGTATACAATACTAACAATAGAGAATACAATGGCTGCAATGGAAGAGAAAATAACTGCTTTTTGAACCTTTCTATCATACTGGATTGGGAGGTATAAAACAACAAGCCCAATGGCGATGGCGATTTTTTTTAGGATACTAAGATCTGTGTCAAACCTGCCAGAAAAAATACTATTTAGTACCATATATCCAAAAAAGAGTAAGAGTAAAAACAAGGGCACTTTTTTTATTTTTTGAAAATGCTCTCTTTTAATGATAGCAGGAAAAGAAATGGTAAGAATAATAAGTAAAATATTGGGCAAAGCGCGGATATATTCATCAAAAGGAATGATGAAAAACAATAGCATAAACGCAAAAGGATATATGGAGGCAAGTATAATTCTCATAATAATTGACGATTTAACTTTTGTTTTCTAGGCTAAAGATACTATTTTAATTTAATGCTTCTTTTAAATATAGTTGTTCCAAAATGGGAATTGTATTTTCAATATTGAATCTTGCGTTAAATTTTTCTATTGATTTGTTTTCAAATACTTTCCTTGTTTGTTCCTCCTCTAGAAGCGCTATTATTTTTGTCGCAAAATGTGCGCTATTTTCATTGGCTATAAGGTATCCATTCTCTCCATCTTCAATTAAATCTCTGTTTCCGTCTGCATCTGTAACCACAAAAGATTTTTTTAGAGCCATAGCCTCAATCACAGCATAGGGAAGCCCCTCATATCGTGCTGTGGATATATAAAGAGATGCCTTATTGATGATATGAAAAATATCTTCACGCTCCGTCCAGGGCAATAAAGTTATATTTTCTTCCAACTGGTATAAGGTAATGAGTTTTTTGACCTTTTCAAGAGTAGGAGAATGAAATCCTACACCCATAATCACAATATGAATGGAGGCAATTTGTTCTTTAACTTGACGTATAACCTCTATGGTGAGCTCCACATTTTTTTGAAAAGAGGGTCTAGCAACAGAACAAATATAAGTCTCTGGCCACGTTTTGTTGATGCTTAAACGCTCTGTTTTTTGAATAGGTTTAATGCCATTTTCAAACACAAGAACCTTCTTTTTTTTATGCCCAACTTCTTTGATGGCTCTATTTTTTTCTGACACAGAACACGCCAATACTTTGTTGTTAAATTTAGAAAACAATTGCTCTAGTGTAAGGTATATTTTTTGTTTTAAAATACTTTCGGTGTTTAAAAAAGAATAGGCATGGGGAGTATACAAAACAGGCTTTTTTTTAATGGCGCCTGCAATTTTACCAATAACACCTGCCTTTGAGCTATGGCAATGAATAACATCTGGGTTTTCTTTGTCTACAAACCCAATACAATCTTTAATGGCTCTGTAATCTTTAAAGAAGTTTATATTTCTGTCTATGGTAGTGGTATAGGTTTTAACTTGGGTGCCATTTTTATCTGTAAATGCAGTGTCTGTATCTGTTTTTCCATGAATGATTACAAAATCAAAGAGTTTTGGGTCAAGTTCAGCAAGAATAATTCTAAGCCAAACCCCAACCCCCCCAACGGCGTGAAGTATAAATAAGATTTTTGTTTTTGTAACCATATTAAGAGGTTAATTTTTTAGTAATGTAGTTTGTTTTATAAACTCTAAAATAGCGCCTTTTATTTATTTTTAGGAAGATACTCCTTAAAAAGCAATAGGATAAAAATAAATCCAAAAAAGTAAGCGCCAATTTGTCTTTGAAAGTAACTTTCAATCAATGAAAAACCAATCAATGAGACAAGCAAAGCACTTTGGGTGTATGAAAATCTCCCCCGTTTAAAAAACAATCCCATAAGAACTACAAAAAGAGAAAAAGCAATAATTCCATAACTGAGCAAGAAATCTAAGAATGTATTGTGAGGGTTAAACCCCTTAGTGATAAAATACGCTCTCTTTTCTTTTCTATCTATACTTGTTTTGTAGCACTCTAGTAACTTGTCTTTTGTATTATAAAATCCATTACCTATCAAAATAGGAGTTTGATTGCTTAAAATTTTAAAGCTGCAATCCCAAATAACAACTCTAGCCTCCCAGCTTTTTAATAGCTCAAAATAGCTTTTTCCACTTGCTTGACTTTGTGTGTAAAAAAAACGCTCTCCAAGATTTTTGTTTACAACAAAAGCACTTGCAGTTACTGTCATTATACCTATAAAAATAAGACCATAAAGCATCTTTTTTTTAGCATATAAAATTTTCAACAAAAAAAGCACTAGTAATAGCAAAACAGCTATTCTACTCGAGGCCAGTAGTATAAAGAATATTGAGATAGAAATATTAACAATTAGTAGAGATCTATATTTGTTTGCTTGACTCTCAAGTAGGTGTGCTGAAATTACAATGCTTATAATGCACATAAATCCTAGATATAATCTATCTATTATAAGCAACTCATCTACAAGTGCTCCATTTGAGAAACTGAAAGAAATTTCAGAAAAATCAAACAAAGCAATACGTATGATGCTAATTACAATTGCCGTGAAACAAGATAAAATAAATGTCTTTTGTATGCTCTCAAGATTTGTAATTGGGGTGTAAAGCAATACAACTATTATTGGAGTGGCTATTTTTTTAACGATATTTAGTTCTCTGCCAGGCTCTTGAAAGATGAGCATGTTGATCACTAGATACAAGACCAAGGCCAGATATACAAATACCTCGGGTTTCATTAATCTTTTAAAATGTTGTTTACCCACAACAAACGGGAACAAAACCACCAATCCAATTAAAATAATATTGGGCAATGCAGAGGAGATTTTTTGAAATGGAACAACAAAGCACAATACTAAAAATAGATAATGGTATATAGAGGCTATGGTAATCTTCATTAAGATAGTTTTCTTACAGTGCTAATCAATACCCTTCTTATAAATTTTAAGAGAGAGTAAAGGTTTAAAAATAAATACTCAAAAAAAGATACAGTCTTTAATCTATACCCAAGTCTTAGGTTTGATAATTCTCCATACTGCATCTTTACTAAATTGGAACTCAATCCAGATTCACCAAACATTGCCTTGCCAGAAATTGAATGCACCATGCTTTTGTTATACAAATAAACATTAAAGTGCTGAGCTATTCTTATACAGTATTCCCAGTCTTCTGAGTGGTTCATTTGTTCATTAAAATACCCTACTTTATCGATGATACTCTTCTTAAAAATTAAAGAAGAGGTCATGAAAAAGTTTTTATACAACAACAGCTTTGGAGAAATTTTCATTAGCTCCCCAATTTTGAAACTAAAAATCCTTTTAAAACTTTGGCCATCTCTATTGGTACCCAAAAGATCTATTGATGAATCAGCACTTAAAATCGCTAACTGCTTCGCTATTTTTTCTGGATGCCAAGCATCATCACTATCTAAAAATGCAATTAAAGGGCTACTTGCTTTTTTTAAACCAAAATTTCTACTGACAGAAACACCAAAATTCTCTCTATTATAAACTATTATTTTATGTGCTTTATTGTGCGCTACAAATGATTCAATAATAGCTTTGGTTGCATCTGTAGAACCATCATTAACTATGATGATCTCAAAGATGCCCCGAGTTTGTGCTAAGACAGATTTTAAGGCAAGCTCAATGGTGTCTTGTGAGTTGTAAACCGGGATTATGACACTAATTTCTTGGCTCATTTATTTGAACTTTACAGCTTTTTATTTTGTAAATATACCAATTTGATTCATTATGATTTTACGCACTAGAAAACAAATAAATAAATGGAAAGAAGTACTATTTATTGTTCTAAATTCTTTTCTTTACCATAAATTATGGATATGAAAATCACTTACGAAGGTTTTTATGGATTTCAGAATGCTGGAGATGATGCTTTTGTGGAAGTTTCTTCTTGGGGCGCACAAAAATTCTGGTCTTGCACCAACAACGTTTTCATTGGAGCGCAATTGCCTAACACTGTTCAAGCAATTAAAGCAAGGGAATCTAAAGGTAAAGGATTAGACAGGATTTCTTTTTTACGGGAGTTAAAAAACTCAGATTACATGATTTCGGCCGGGGGATCTACCTTTAGTAAACTTCCTTTTCATAGCAACAAGGCCGTTGGTCGTATTGTTTCTAAATATAACAACCTCAAACTAGGTGCTATTGGGGTTTCCGTTGGGCCATTTAAATCTATAGCAGATGAGAAACAAGTTCAAAAATATTTAAAACATCTTACTTTTATATCCCTGAGAGATCAACGATCTTATGATTATGTATCTTCTTTACATCTTAAGGCAAAAGTGGTTAACTCCTTTGATTTGGCAGCGCTTATGCCAATGATGTATAAGCATACACCTCTTAAGGTTAGCACTAAAGCCACTGCCAAAACAATTGGTATTAGCATTTGTAATTATGAGCAGTATACAGGAGGAAATCTCTCAAGACAGACCAAAAGAAATGACTACTTTAAACAGCTTGTTGATCTTTTGATAGCACAAACAAATTATAATTTAAAGGTATTTATTATTAACGGGAACAACTCTTTTGGAGATACTAATGCTACCAATAAGTTGTTAGAAGGAGTAGATCCAAAAAGATATAAAACCTATCCATACACCCCTAATATTAAAAGTACCTGGGATGAAATATCTACCTGTGATTTTATGATTTCTACAAGGTTACATGCTAGTATTTTTGCTTGTTATGCCGGTGTTCCTTTTGTTTTAATTGAATATCATAGAAAATGTTCAGACTTCTTAGATGACGTTGGGCAGCACCCTCGCCTTCGTGTTATGGATGGTGAAATATCTCCAACAGAAACACTCCAACAGGTCATAGAACATATAGAAATGCCTTACACCGCCCCCAAGAGAATAAAGGAGACTATTGACAGATCACTATTAAATTTCACACAAACCATAGCCCTGTAACAAGTGGTTACTGTGGGGTGTTTAACGCTCTATTTTTATATAAGATAAAAAGAGCAAGGCAAAGCCAGAAGCCATAAAGTTTAAAACTGTCTATTTGTAGCCAATTGAGACTATATCCAACAAAACTAATTAATAATACAGTGGGTATAAATTTGGTTTGGGTATCCTTTTTAAACCAAACAGTTGTGTTGTATAGGATAACAAATAGAAATAGTAAAAAAGAAATTAGGCCTACCACTCCAGCCTCTGCAGCAATTCTTAAATATAGATTAAACCCAGGAGGGAACGACTTATCAAATTGATTTTTATACCTAGCAGTAAATTCATAATTATTTTTTAATGCCCAATTTGGGTAGTGGTATCTTGATACAAAGGCTTGTTGTCCCCAGCCAGTTCCAAAGATAGGATACTCTTTTATGGTTTGAATCATTGCCGTTTGTATCCCCAGGCGAGATTTATTGGAAACTGAATTGTTTGTTTGACTAAATTTGGTGTCTGTAAAGTCAAAAGAAGAAATGCGCTCTTCTATGGCATCAGCAATAGGTTCTCTGTATACCAAGGTCATTGAAGTGATTCCAATAACTGCAAAAACTAGTGCGATATTAAAGTATCTCCTGAAATCTTTATAATAGATATATGTCAAAACTACTCCAACAAAAGTCTGTAAAAGTATGACCACAAAAGCAGTTCTTGACTTAGAGACAATTGCTAAAAATACCAATAAGATAAAAGGCAAAAACCTGATAATTTTTTTTTCTGTAAGGATATAAGAGAATAAAAAACCAGCAGCAGTAATTAAATAACTTCCCAAGGCAGGGGGTTCATAAGTTAAAGATGAAACACGGGTAAGCTTAAAGTCCAACCTAGCATTTACAAAAGGGAATACATCAAAAAGATCAAAAACTGGACGCAGCTGAATTAAATTAAAGTTTACAATTAAAAACTCCAAAAATCCACAACAAAAAACCAAGACAAAGCTAATGAAGAATAATTTTCTCAAAAGAAAGAAAAATGGAAGCGCCCCAAAATCTTTTCCTACGTTTAAAAAGGTATAAAAGAAAGCCCCTGCAGAGATTAATAAGGCAATCATTTGTCTTACAAAACGCATCACTCCAGAAGTTTGTTTAAAATAATAATCAATAATATGGTGCATGTTTAGTAGGGTGACAAAAATCAAAACTGCAATAAACAATAGTAGAAGTTGATACTCAACAGTGCGGTATGGGATGTAAATCTTGCCAGATTTTAATTGGTATACCAACAAAAAAATAAAAGAAATAATAAAAAATAAGGGAGAAGAATCTGAACTGTATTCTCCCAAAAAACCCATCCATTTTGGAATATCAGAATTAAAAGGAATTAAAAAAACTCCTAGGATAAAAAAAGCTTGATATGTTTTTTTAAGCACTAGCATTAACCAACAATTGTGTTAACAGAGTTATGTTTCTTATAATATCCAACAATAATGATTGAAAATACCCCAACAGCAGATGCAAAACAAATTGCCATTCCTGTATAATCATATGTTTCAATTAAGAGACTTCCAACCACCAACATTGTGAGTGTAGCCCAAAGATGACCTATAAAAAAAGGACGGGTTATTTCTTGCGCTTTTAGAGCCATGGTTATGGGTCTTAGAAAAAGCATTAACGATTGACAAAAGCAATAAATACTAATAATTAAAAGCGCCTCTCCATATTTTTCAAGGTATAAGATTTCATAAAATAGGATAGAAAAAACCAGGACAATTAACAAAAGGCCAAGGGCCTTTATGTAATTTTCTTGATATACTTTTCTGACCATTTCACTTATGTTTTTTGTAGGATGTAATCTGATAAAATTTGAAAACATTGGGGTGTAAAAATTCTCTACCGTTATTATAAATATACTTACGATGCCAAGTAAGTTTTGTACCGTTTTTATTTTTCCAATACCTAGGGGTGAGGTGTTTAGTTCATTAGCATAAATATAGAGCCCTTGAGCATATCCCCAATAGGCAATTCCGCCCAATATAATCCATTTTGAATATTTAAAATGATGGTTAATCACATTAAAAAATAGTCCGTTTTTATTGAGATTCGGGATAAAAAACCCAAGACGTAATATGCCTTTAGCCAAGAAAATTAACAGTAAATAAAAAGTAGCTATCGCGTAGCTAAAAAAGTAAATGCTTAAAATTGTTGTTAAAGTGAGACTAGAATTGAAGTAAAAAATACAAAAGAAAAAAACGATATTTAATAAAAGAGAAGCTACCCAGGCATGATAAAGAGGTATTCTATTTGAACTAAACATATATTTTTTAAAAATATCAAATGTGATCATTAAAAAAGGGATGCCTACCACAAAAATATAAGAGACGTATAAGCCTTGTTGTTGCAATAGAAAAAATAAAATCAAACCTATGACAAGGTTCAATACAATATTTGAACATAGCAATGCCCTTAAATATTCCTTTTCATGTTCACGCCATTTCTTCGGGTAGAGCACAAGAATTGGAGATGACAAAAAAAAGGTGCAAAAAATAAATAGAAAAAAAACATTGCTTTGAAAAACAACAAAATCACTGAAAACGGCTACATCTGCTACTTTAGAAAGCACGAAAATAGAGCCAAAATTGAAAAGAGAAAACAACGCCTGATCAAATAAAATAGTCGTTTTTTTCCCTTTAATTTTTTTTAGGGCAGCCCGTATTTCCATCTTAAAATTAATTAATTTTTTCTGTAGGTTCTGTATCTGAGCTGTTTCTTAGCTTACTCAAGTTTTTTGCTTTCTGAAAATAATAGCGCATCATTGAAACCATCACAAACAAAAGAATAAGTATAACAGGGTAGGTTATTATTTTAATATCTAAAATACTTTTTTTAACAGACAACATAGGTTTGTTGATCAGTGATACTGTCTTGTCTTGATTGAGCAGCTGTAATTGAAGCTTTTCATTTTGCTTCATTAACAATGCTTTTTGATCAAAAAGCATGTGAATATTGGTGACGTTTATGTCTACCATAGAGATCTCCGAGGCGGTTCCTTTGGTTAGTTCACTAATTGGACGCCCATAGGTGTCAAAAATAGAATCCATAAATGTGATACTTTCAAAATTTCTCGCTATTCTAAAGGCTAAACTTTCTTTTATAAGATCTGTTTGTTTTATTAAAACAGGATTGTCATTTAAATACAACATTAATGCATCTATTGTTTTTTGAGAACTCCAATAATCACCAACTAAAGTAATTTTGTGATACCTATATTGAGGGACAAATACCTCTGAGGTTAATAACTCATCCTCATACTGTGCTTGATCCATAACAGTTTCAAGATTTCTGTTGTTGGTTTCTGTAGCATCTACGATCTCTAAAACATTGACCAAAGGCTCTATTTCTAGACTATGTATGTAGTACACACTGTTTTTGAAAAATCCCTTTTTCTCAAGCAGCACAGAATCTTTTTCCTGAATCTTAAATTGTAACTGATTTAAGGCATCATATACGATTGCTCCAGAATTATCATTGATTCTTACATAGAGTTTTGTTTCTCTCGCTGGGTTGTCATTTGTTCTAATGAATCCCAGGGTTGCCCCCACGATAATTAAAACAAGAAGTATAATCCATGATTTAACGAAAAAATTAAAAATCTGGTACAAAGAAATTAACCCTGAATGATAGATGCCTTTAATTTTTTCTGCAATCAAGCTAAGATCTAATTCTTCACTGTTGTTTTTACTGGTATTGCTGGACATATCTTATGTATTAAATTATTATAGATGGCTTTTAGCACCATTAGTTTTTTGTATCAAGTCTTTTAAACTGTCTTCCCAATGACTACACTTGTTGTTAAAAGTAACCTGTGCCTTGTTACAATTTAGCACGCTATAGTTGGGCCTTTTAGCAAAAGTAGGGTAATGCTTGGTTTTTGCAAGGTTTACACTGTCTATTTCTCCTGTTGCCTTAAAAATAGCTCTAGCAAAATCATACCAAGTACCCTCTCCTTGGTTACTAAAATGGTATACTCCATAACGGGTACTCCCTGTTTTTATGATAGTTATTAATATTTGGGCTACATCATTTGCATTGGTGGGAGTTCCCTTTTGTTGTGTAGTAATGGTTAGTGCTTTTTTTTGTGTAGCAAATTGCAGCATGGAGTTTAAAAAATTATGTCCATATAGACTATAAAGCCAGGAGATGCGTATAATAAAATGTTTGCTACAAGAAGTGCTTATGTATTGCTCCCCTTTTAATTTTGAAGCTCCGTATACATTTAAAGGATTTGTGGGATCCTTTTCTTGATATGGTGTTTTCTTTGTCCCATCAAACACATAATCTGTAGATATGTGCAGCAATACTACATTGTGCTCATTACATGCTTTTGCTATGTTATGCGCCCCTTCTGCGTTTACTAAAAAAGCCATTTTCTGTTCACTCTCTGCTTTTTCTACATTGGTGTAAGCCGCAGTATTAATACAATAATCAAAGTTGTGTTCACTAAAAAAACTTTTAACAGCTTCATTATTTGTAATGTCCAGGTCTTCTTTGGTTGCAAAATAACATGAAATATCAGTAGGGTTTTGGAGCTGACTCCTTAAACACTGTCCCAATTGTCCACTTGCTCCTGTGACTAGTATTTTTTTCATTTTGTAATTTCCAAAAATGTAGGTAATTCAAGATCTTTTTTTGAGACAATCATGTCATTACTATTAAGGTGCCAATCTATGGCTAAGGTTGCGTCATTGTAGACAATACCTTGTTCACTTTGTTTGTTATAATACCTGTCGCACTTGTACGCAAATACGGTATTATCCTCTAACGCACTAAAGCCGTGAGCAAATCCACGAGGGATAAACAATTGTTTTTTATTTTTTTCAGAGAGCACAACACTAAAACTTTTTCCAAAACTAGGGCTTCCTTTCCTGAGGTCTACAACAACATCCAAAACGCTTCCTTTGACTACTCGCACTAATTTTGTTTGGCCATGTACACCTTCCTGAAAATGCAACCCGCGAACCACTCCATACTTTGAAACAGACTGGTTGTCTTGCACAAAAGTGACAGCGACACCTGTTTGGTCAAAAAAGTTTTGGGCATTAAAGGTTTCGCTGAAAGTGCCGCGCTCATCCTCAAACACCTTTGGCCTGAGAATAAAACAATCTTCTAAGTTAGTTTTTTCAAGTTTCAAATTAATCTAGTTGCATTAAATGTTTCCCATAGCCACTTTTAAGTAAAGGTGCTGCTAAGTCGTGAAGTTGATTTTTTGTGATATAGCCCATTTCATACGCAGCTTCTTCTATGGCTCCAATTTTAAGTCCTTGGCGTTCTTCTATTACCTCAACAAATTGAGAGGCTTGCATTAAAGAGGCAAAGGTGCCAGTGTCTAGCCACGCGGTCCCTTTATCTAAAATACTTACGCTAAGATTTCCTTGCTGCAGGTACACATTATTTATATCCGTAATTTCTAATTCACCACGATCACTTGGAGTTATATTAGCAGCTATATCAACTACCGAGTTGTCATAAAAATAGATGCCGGGTACTGCATAATTTGATTTTGGCTGGCTGGGTTTTTCTTCGATAGATAAGGCCTTACCATTATTGTCAAAGGAAATAACTCCATACCTCTGAGGGTCTTGCACGTGGTATGCATATACAATACCTCCTTTTGGGTCATTGTTTGCTTGTAATAAGTTTTTAAGTCCTGAGCCGTAAAAAATATTATCTCCCAATATGAGTGCTACCTTGTCTTTGCCAATAAATTCTTTGCCAATAATAAATGCCTCTGCAAGACCATTGGGCTGGGCTTGTTGAGCGTATTGAAAATCACAACCCAACTTTTTTCCATCTCCTAATAGCTTTTTAAATAAAGGCAAATCTTCAGGGGTAGATATAATCAATATCTCTCTAATGCCAGCAAGCATTAAGGTAGATAAAGGATAATAAATCATAGGCTTGTCATACACGGGCATTAACTGCTTGCTAACGGCAAGTGTTAGTGGGTGTAATCTGGTGCCGCTTCCTCCGGCTAGTATGATTCCTTTCAAAGTGGTTTCTTTAAGTGTTAAAATAATCGCGCGCTGTTTTCTAGATACCAGGCTATTGTTTTTTCAATACCGGTCTCAAAATTTTCATCTGCGCTCCAACCTAATTCTTTTTCTATTTTAGAGGCATCAATGGCATATCTAAAATCATGCCCGGGCCTGTCACTAACAAAGGTAATTTGTTCTTTATAAGAAAATCCTTTAGGCTGTAGGGTGTCTAATATATTACAAATTGTATGTGCAATGTATACATTTTCTCGCTCGTTACGGCCACCAATATTATAGGTTTCTCCGGGGCGTCCGGTATCTATGGCTTTTTTAATCCCTATGCAATGATCTTTTACATAAAGCCAATCTCGCACATTTTTACCATCTCCATAAATGGGGATAGGCTCTCCAGCTATCGCTTTTCTAATGATAGTTGGGATTAATTTTTCTTTGTGTTGATTGGGCCCATAGTTGTTTGAGCAATTGGTTGTAACTACCGCCATACCATAGGTATGATAATAACTTCTTACAATAAAATCACTTGAGGCTTTAGAGGCGCTGTAGGGACTGTTTGGAGCATAGGGAGTTTGTTCTGTGAACAGCCCAGTAGCACCTAATGTGCCATACACTTCATCTGTAGAAACATGTAAAAAACGATTGGTTTCACAACCTTCTTTAAAGAGGTTAGGACCCTCCATCCAGGTTTTATACGCCGCTTGTAAAAGATTAAAAGTTCCTGTAATATTTGTGGCAATAAACGCTCCTGGATTTGCAATAGAATTATCTACATGAGACTCTGCAGCAAAGTGAACTACATTCTCAAATTGATGTTCTTTAAATAGCTTGTTTACCAGAGCCGTATCACAAATATCTCCCTCAATAAAATGATATTTTGCATAGCCTTTTGCAGCTTCCAAATTTTTTAAATCTCCTGCATAAGTGAGTTTGTCTAAGACAAAAATTTCATCTGTAGTGTTCTCCAAGACATACGCAACGTAGTTGGATCCAATAAATCCTGCCCCACCGGTAACTAACACTTTGTTTGACATATACTTTTTACTGCTATTGTAAGATTAATTTCAACATTTTTTCTGTAATCAAATAGGTTGGCTTTACACCCGTAGTTCCAAGGCCTCCAGAGGC
>Ga0206126_10000085_pt1 | contig 120623 bp, 113 predicted proteins | sample Helgoland_Spring_5_FD_148621 | JGI IMG/M metagenome (GOLD analysis project Ga0206126, IMG submission 148621) | Pelagic subsurface seawater microbial communities from Kabeltonne, Helgoland, North Sea - Helgoland_Spring_Bloom_20160412_1 | ecosystem: Environmental > Aquatic > Marine > Epipelagic...
GTAAAAGATAGATTTAATTTATCTGACACAACAATTCCGGCAGGTGCATTGGGTATAGATGATATATCTTGTTTAGTATTGGATATTCGTTAAATATCGGCCAAACTCACCAATATGGTATTGACAGTCTCACTGGCATTGGCCTGGACATATGTAGCTTATTTTTAAGGATTATTCTAAACTTATATATTATTTTATTTAAAGAAACTTATTTATTGTAAAAAATGAGTCGTTCATTTGCCGATGAGAACTTTTCACGTATTATTTTAGAAGAATTAGAACGATTGGAGAATGTGACTACAGATGAAGAACATCATAATTTTTTTTTCCTTTGTTTTAGATTTTTTATTCAACAAAAATTCTTCGCGGGTTAATAAAGGTGTTGTTTCTCCCATGATTTTATATATAAAATGACACTATATAATGATTTTTTGTAAAACAAATGTTTCATAATTTTATCACTGCTGAGCCAAAAAGGAAAGCACCAACGCCAAAAAAAGTTCAGCAGCAAAAACAACAAAAATTATTGGATAGCACTATCCTAATAAAAAGGAAAGCACCAACGCCAAAAAAAGTTCAGCAGCAAAAACAACAAAAATTATTGGATAGCACTATCCTAATAAAATTATTAAATGACAAAGGGATTGTGGACTGCTCCAATGAAGAAATTGAAAACGCGTTGAATGACTCTACGATTATTGATGCATATAATAAGATTATTGAAGACAAAGCCCAGTCACGGTCTTCTTCGGCTGGTGAAACAAAGTCGGCAGAAACATATAAATTCACGACTAAGATTTTACAAAATGATAAAGAAGAAGATATTATTCCACGATATAAAGAAACAGATACACACATCGCTATGTATGTTGGTGATGGCCATGGTGGAAAATATATAAAACTTCTAATTGATGATTTGGGGGACGAGATATTGAATAATATCTTAGAATTCGGTCCTTCTCAAGCTGTTGAGAAATTACGCACAGCACTCAAACAACAAGTCCAAATTGATGCTAAATCCCGTGAAAAAGGGTCGTTGGCCTTTAAAAAAACGTATAAAAATAATGGTTGGGCAGCTATACAATGTCCGGGCGCTATGTTCTGTGCGGCATTATATGAAAAAAATACTCGAAAAGTGTCTATATGTTCATTGGGAGATTGCACGTGTAATATTTATAGAGACGGCAAAGCTCCAATAATACAACCCTTCCAAGATGGCCATTTGTATGAAAAGGACGCAGATGTCCAAAAAAAATGTACTAGTTTGGGTATTAGACCTACAGATAAACGTGGTCGGCTTCGAAAAATGCCATCAATGACGCCGCGTGTTGAAGATGCCGAAGGGGATGTATATATGGATTACCCGGATGAGTGGGGTTATTTCTATTGTAAATTGCCTTCTTTACAAGCATGTTTTGGGTTTTTGGGACATTATAATAGGGGTCAGTTCGGTAAAATTCACGAGGCTCCAAGATTAGAACCTATTTGTACAGAATATGAATTAGGACCTGGACCTATTCGTATTTTTATGGGAAGTGACGGAATTTCAGACGTGATGAATGATTTTTCACCAATATTAATGACAGAGAGTGCCAAAACGATTGCAGAAGAATGTAAAAAACGATGGACGACCGAATTTTTTACAGTAACACCAGAAGTAAAAGATAGATTTAATTTATCTGACACAACAATTCCGGCAGGTGCATTGGGTATAGATGATATATCTTGTTTAGTATTGGATATTCGTTAAATATCGGCCAAACTCACCAATATGGTATTGACAGCCTCCCTAGCATTGGCCTGGACATATGTAGCTTATTTTTAAGGATTATTCTAAACTTATATATTATTTTATTTAAAGAAACTTATTTATTGTAAAAATGAGTCGTTCATTTGCCGATGAGAACTTTTCACGTATTATTTTAGAAGAATTAGAACGATTGGAGAATGTGACTACATCATCGTCGTCCCTTGCCACATCGAAAACGTAGACGTTTTACAATAAACAAACTTTTAAAAGCATTGTTAATCGGTTCGTTGTTACCCTATCAAGGCCATGGGAAATGTGTACCCCTATATAAACGGGATAGATATGGCCAAGTCGTACCACAAACTGATTTTTTGGGACATCCGCGTGTTGATTGCCATAAAAGACATCATGTAAAACATTGTGTAAAAAATCCAGATGGTTCGTTATCTTGTAAACGACCCAAACGAAAAGCACCAAAACCGAAAGCACCCCCCCCCCAAAAAAAGCACACCCCGAAAAGAAGAACCTCCGCTTTATCCACCAAGCGATGGTATTACAGTGGAAGATGATAACACGCCTGACCCACCTCGTCAAAAAAACAATGACGCTGTTGAAGGTTATACAAATAACAGAGGAAATAAAATAAAATATTAATTTAGTTTAATGACCAATTTCCATTAATACAGAATTGGCCGTTTTTAATCATGTATATTTCAATTTGCTCGCATATGGTACACTTACATGGCGAATCTGCTTCGTTTTCACCTTCATTACAGTCCGCGGCAGACTCTTCATACACAGGACACCCGCCTTCTTGTGTTTTATACGTAATTTCAGTATTATCGCTGTGGCCAATGCATAGGTTGCTCGGATCATTTTCCGAGCAACCTATGCATTGGCCAGTACCATCACAGAGATCATTTTTGGTAGACGATGAACTGTCATCACATACAGTACCTTCTGTTTTATGAACTGTATCACAACCTTCACCATTGGCCTGGTAAGTGGTACATCGAGTATTGGCGTCACAAGTAATAGCCGTACCACTGCACTGGCCAGCACCATCACAGACATCATCTTTAGTGGTGTTTAAGTAGTCATCGCATTCAATGCCATTTGCTTTATGAACTGTATCACAATCTTCGCCATTGGCCTGATAAGTGGTACATTGAGTCTCATCTGGACAAGTAATAGGCGTACCAGTACATTGGCCAGCACCATCACAGAGATCATTTTTAGTGGTGTTTAAGCTGTCATCACATGAAGTGTCATCTGCTTTATGAACTGTATCACAACCTTCGCCATTGGTCTGATAAGTGGTACATTGAGTCTCATCTGGACAAGTAATAGGCGTACCAGTACATTGGCCAGCACCATCACAGAGATCATTTTTAGTGGTGTTTAAACTATCATCACATGAAGTGTCATCTGCTTTATGAACTGTATCATAACCAATGCCATTTGGGCTATATGTGGTACATTGAGTATTGTTTGGGTAAATAATAATTGTACCAGCGCACTGACCAGCACCATCGCAGACATCACCTGTGGTAATGTCTGAATTATCGTCACAAACAGTGCCATTTGCTTTATGCGTTATATCGCAATCAACGCCATTGGGCTGGTAAGTGGTACACTGAGTATCGTCCGGACAAGTAATGGTCGTACCCGTGCATTGATTAGCATCATTACAGACATCATCTTTGGTGGTGTCTAATCCGTCATTACATCCAGTGCCTTCCAATTTATATTCTGTGGCAACACAATCATATTTACTTGGGTCCCAATTAGCGACACAAACATTTTTAGAATAACAGTCTACGTTTTTTACTTGTTGAAAAGACTCTGTCTGAATAGTTGTTGCTTCCGAACTAAAAGTCGCGTTTTTGGTTTGTGCTAAAGTTATTGACGAATTAACAACCTGAGTCATTTTTTTCGCATTCAATAAGACAGACATTGTCTCTATATCGTCTTCTTCATACAATTCACTCATTGAATTGTTCAGAGTTTGGGTTGGGTCGATGACTATAGCCAGTAATGCTTCTACGTCTTGCACGGCCTCTATAAGTTGATTTGCCGCGGCGGCCTGTACACGTACGGGCGTGATATCAGCAAAATTGTTAGCACTGTCGGTGTCTTCTATACGATATGGATTTAAATCGAGAATATCAGGTGCATCTGATAATCCCAAGGTTTGTGTCACCATCGATGTAGCCTCATTGGTGTTTAAGCTATTTCTTTCGGAAAGTTCGTATATAAGGTCCGAAAGGGGTGATATTACACTAGCTCCGAATGGCGCTCTTAAAATAACGTCAGCCACCATTGCACCAGTCGATGTGTCCATTGTGTCGTCCGTTGATCGTGCAGTGACAATTATTTCTTCCATTTCTTCCTTTTCAAGTGTATATTGACCGTTAGAATCGGTAATGGTCCAGGGTTCGTCGGCGTCTTGTATACCGTTTTTATTTTTATCTGCGAAAACTAGCGCGTTTTCAAGAGGACCATCGACAACTGTTCCTGTAATAGTATTGCATGAACAATTTTGTGATTTAAAACTGCTTTTTAAATCGTCACAAACTATTTTACAAGTTTCATCAGCATCGCAGTTATTCTTAATAAAAAATGCACTTTTAATTTCATTACATGTTAAAGCCTGTGACGAAATAAATAATAGAAATATACCAAAAATAACGAGTTTCATTTTTATAATTGTTTATCGATTATATACTATATTTTGAATTGCCAGATAATCAAAGATGGTTAAATAAAAAAAAAATATAATATTAATTTTAGAAAAAGTCAAAAAGTTTGGTATTTTAATAAAACTCTCTATCTGGTAAACAAGAGGGGGCCATTAGAGTCCACGCATATACTATAATAGATACCCATTGTGAAATAATAGATACCCACATTTGAGCATTGTTTTTTTCACCGCTATGTGTTCCCCAATTAGTGAGCAACATTGCCATGTATATGGAACCCGTTGCCATCATTAAATGGAAAAACCATAGATGTTCCATGTCTTCATCGTCTTCGTCGTCGTCTTCATCATCTTCGCTACCTTCTTCACAATGCATAAGTTGGTTATTCTCACCAATATCTTCAACAAAATAATTTCGTGTACTCGCAGAATAACAAGTCCAACTTAATGAAAATACAGTAATAGCCATGCCTAAAATAATAGATTGTGGGTCGTCTGAACCCAGCGATACTGTATTACATGGGTCCGGGTTAGCATGAACAGAAGCCCAACATAAATAGATGGCATATGTCGATACAATACAGGAAGTAAGAAGTGTACTATCTGTCTTTTCAGGAGGCGTGTTTAATTGCCAAATGGTTGTTCCTATACATGATATTGCTGTAACCGTGATAAACACGCTAGATATCGTACATTTCCCATAATATACATATAATAATACAGTAGACGTCACAAATATCAACATTAAAACGGCACAAACAATGAGAGCGCTCGCCATCCATTTCTTATTATATTCTGTTTCGTCTTCATTAAAGATATGGCCTTTTACCCATGAATTCCAATGATATGCTGCGTCAATAAAGGCAACGATTTGTAATATGAGGAATAAAGCAGATACAACTCTAGCAATTGGTATGAATCCGTTAATGCCATCGATTGTAACAAAGAACAATCCTGTAATAAGAACAATCAAAAGTAATAGTTTGATAAACCAATGTTTAACATGAAAAGATTTTTTTCCAAGGGCTGTTCCTAATGTAATAAGTACAAACCAAGACGTAAGACCGATAGATATGCGATATACTGCACTATCGCCTTTACAAGCGTCTATGTCAATGCCTGGGATGTCTGTACACCCAACATCGAAAGAATAAATTTGAAACTGGGGAGCGCCCCAATATTGAAGAATTACGGCCAATATAGCCGATAAAATGAACGTCATTAAATAAATAATATTTGCACATTTGACAGACATCTTCATTGAAGGTAAACAACATTTGCATAAACTACATGCACAAGATGCAGTTTCACAAGCTGCACAACAAAGTAGTCCACCCATTCTATTTTTTATTTTAAAACATTTATAGGGTATTCTTTTAAAATCTTATTCTTGTCTTTCTTTTTTGTTTTTGTTACAACAACATAATGAACACAAACATCGTACGGGACAACAAAGACATTTACATATCGCACACCATACATGTATAAACCATAAAAAACAAAATAAAAATAAAAAATACTGCCAATATCGTACTATGAACCACATTTTATTGAAAAAAAAAATATTAAATACTATTATTTATCGTCTTTTTTCGCCTTTTTTTTACGTCGTGTTGAGCTTGTACTGCGTTTTCTTTTTTTGGGTTTGGGGTTTAATTTTGCCTCGACCCAATATAATGCCAATAACATAGCGTCGGCAATATCATCCTTTTTTGATTTGGCCAATAAACGAAACCAATCTTTGTTTTTATCGGATATTTTTAATTTGGGAATAATATCAATGGATGCTTTCTTGTTGGTACTGTATTTTCCCGTAGAAATATTAAAATGAACGCGCATTGACCTGGGAGAAACCATAACAGCCTTTTCCCAATTAAAACACCGCAGTGAACAGGCGATAACTTTAAATTTTGCGACCATTTGGCGTTCAATACAGATAATGTCTGCTGTTTCAAGAACGCTTTGGCTATTTTGGCAAAACGAATAGACGAGCTCTTCATATTTGGTTTTCATAGTTTTCGGCTGTCCCTTCATCATGTCATAGCATCCAAAGCTGATAAACTCTTTTTTTTCGGTGTCAAATACGCTCCATCCCATATGTCTTAATCCGGGGTCAAGTCCCACTACAATTGTCATATAATAAAAGAATACTGTCTTTTATAGTTTGGTACACTATAAAAGTAAAATCATATTTATAAAATGGGCATTCTTGAAAAGGCTGTTAAAATTCTAGAAGAAATGATTTTTTGCAAAGGATATAAATTTTCAGACATAAAAGATGGTAATAAAACTGTAAAAACATTATTAAAGCCGTTTATGTGTAAAAACATGAACAATAGTGCGCTTGTAAGCAAGGGGACAGTATTATTTGCTGGATTAAATGCATTCATAAGTAAAAATAAAAAGACATTCAAGTGTATGGAAAATATGACTCAACTTGAAACCATGTTTAAAACTCGTAAAAACCCGACAAAAGATAAAAAATGGGCTCCTTGGGTAAAATATCAAGAATTAAGAGCACTTGCACAAAGCAATGCGCATGCAACATCAAAGACAACATGTCCTAAATATCACCAATATTCTTTAGTATTTTTTTAAAAAAAGTGGGTCTGGGTGTTTTGCAAAACTTTTTTTCAATATATTTTTGGAAAAAGGCACGTGGTCGTATCGAAATATATTATTTATATTGACTGGAATAGTGCCAATATATGATTTTTTAAAGTTTGGATTTCGTCCATCTGTACGACACAAAATGATAATACTATTATTTTGTTTTTTTCCAATTTGTTTAGGATTTTTAATTCGTGTAACATAATTTAAATTTTTTTAATGACAAAACATTGTACTATAAACGCAGTAAAAAGCATACACCCAACCCACGTGTACATATAATCCATATTTTCGTCTGTAATCTGCAAAAGAGCAAAAACGACAATAAAATTAACGCCAATACGCATTATATTCGAAATGACGCCTCTGTGTTTTGAAGGTATATATTTTGCACGCATAATGCCTTGTAATGGATAATACACACCATATGAAAATTCAAAGAAACTATACACAACTAAATGCGGATAAACAGACAGTATAAAAAAACACGCGGCCGCAAAAACTATATTGATGGCCAATAATTTTTCCACGTTGTCGTTTTTATGGATAAATTGTGTCCCAATCATGATACAGAGCATAAAAATAGTGAAAGAAATACCATCCGGAACATGCTGACGTTCTAATATGGGTGCCCATGAAAAAACAAATATGTACACAGCTGCTTCAAACACACATTGAACAATGCCCAAATATATAAGCATGTTGTTACAATATGGTTTTAAGATGTAAGTGATTTCGCCGTAATTTTCATTCCATAAAAAATAAACAAGAATACCCCCAGCTATTTGAAGTGTCATGGCAGAATCAAATACGGCAATGGGCGTATACTGTTCTGCAAGTAATGTAGATACAAATCCGGCGACAATGGCGGTTAAACTGTTTAACGTAGACGCCGTTTTGAATGTTAAATTCAACCATACTGACGGGAATCCCATATTTTCATGGGCCGAAATCATCCAAGATTCAAAAGAGGTCATCAATATGGAAGACGCAATTCCGCCCAAGATGCGTCCAAAAATTAGTATCATATATGAACTGGACCTTTTGGTTGAGCATGACAATATAGATAAGAGAAAATATAACATGCAGCTTTTTTTACGACCATATCTATCTGACAAATATCCAACGAATGTACCAAATATTGCCGAAGACATGAATTCAGATATAAATAAATAGGAAATATCTTTCATAGTAAATCCGTGTGACGTATACATAATGTACAAATATGGGCCCTGTAACCAATCTGAAAAATTGGCAATTACAAAAATAAGCAGGAAATTGCGCTGAAATTGGATAAATTCTTTGGACACGGGTGTTTTTCTAGAAATATATTGACGAGCTAATACAATGCACGCACATAAAAAACTACATATAGTAATAAGCCATATGTAATATTCCATATATTTATACAAATTAATGTTATATATTACATATTTTTATTTTTTAAGGATTAAAATTCCCTATAAAAGGATATTGGACAAACTCATCATGGAAGTTGTCTGGCTTATTGAACAAACGGATGAGTTGGTAGATTCGCTTACTGAAGAAGATTTAAAGACGTTGATAAAACACCGAAGGCGAAATGATATTCCTGAAAAACTGATAGGTCTATTTGTCCAGTGTATTATGTTTCCCAATATTAATGCTATCGACCGTGATTGGCTGCGAACATCGCGGGAAAATTTTCAAAATCAGGGACGCATTGAGATATGGGAACAGTTAAATAATTTATTTGTAATTTTTCATAAAGATGAAATTATATTAAAAATTGAAAACCACGCGAATTATGAAACGTTTGTTGCGGCCATAAACAAGCTAAAAGAAGACGAAGATGTTGATTCTATCAAAAAGGATTTTAAAACAGCATTAAAAGAGGCTTTAAAGTGTCTAATACCCGAACCTGCGGTTTTTGTACAACATAACTCTAAAATGAATAAGAATTAGAATATACTTCAAAGTGGAAATCAATATTTTTGTATGTGAATGTTTTTGAGCGCCAATGTTTTTTTATATGAACAGGTAATATTAGATGTTCTTGGCGTCTTCCATGTGGGGCCTTTTTATGTATTCTCGTCAAAATAACGCCATTTACTTTACGATTTAATAGTGCTAACCGAAATATTTCGCCACCTCCAATACATACAGGCCGTTTATTACAATAATCAGCCAGTGCCAAGGCTTCTTCCAGAGATGTTGCCCAATACACGTCTCCGTTTATTTTTTCACGGTATGACCGACTTAAAACAATGTTTAAACGTCCGGGAAGTGGTTTTTTAGGGAGTGAGTCCCATGTTTTACGCCCCATAATAATGGCACACCCATAGGTGTTCATTTTAAACCATTTTAAATCATAGGGGATGTGAAAAGGTAATTTCCCATCAACGCCTATAATATTGTCTTCTGTCACGGAGGATATAATATACATTGTAGTCGTGTAGTATAATATTTATATGATATTTTATTAATAGATGGATTTATTTTTTTTGGTGTGCTCGGGCCGCTTGGCGTAACATTTCTTGTACAATAGGATGGTCTTTATTTTCAATAAATTCTCTTAAATCTTCCTCAACCCAATCCATACAGGTGTGAACTTCGCGAATATATGCAGGAACAACTTCTCCCATTGTGGTTCCCGACGCAATGACACGTTGTTTGGCCGCTTCGAGTTCAGAATCACGTTTTGGTGTTTGTAATTGTGCAATCCATCCGAATGTTGTATTTATTAACCCGAGCATTGATTCGCCTGAAAAGTTATTTGTTCTTAACAACTGATCAAAAAATTCAACGTCAAAATCTTCATGGATACGCTGGAAAGAAGGGCCATGTGGTCTAACGACGGCGGCAATGCGGTCACGTACTTCTGTGTAAAGACGTACAATGTATTCGTAATTGGGAGGTTCCGCCGCGACTGCCTGAGCGATGACATCATAAAAGGCCGCGTGAAATTGTTCTTTCATTTGTTCTGTTAAACGCTGGATATTTTTTTCCATTTACGTTTAAAAGAAGATCTATTTATAGAACATGTAATATAAAATTATGGATTAGACATTTTGTACTGTTTAAACGGGGTTCAAATAGAGAAAATCATAATATTGGAATAAGATAATTATCGCCTTATACAATCATCTGATTATATACACATTCCTAACATAATTTTAATCCTTCGTTTGCCGCTGATATTTATATATAATAGACATTACTAATTTTAAAAAATGCAAAAAGACCCCATTACTAAAAACATGATTGACCCATTCTTTTCTTTTGTAAAACAGAGCAGAATGTTATTAAAAGTATGTACTAAACCTGATCGTCGTGAATTTTTAAAAATAATATATGCAACTAGTATTGGTTTTTTTATTATGGGGTTTATAGGATTTTTTGTAAAATTAATACATATTCCCATCCGCCAAATATTATTTTAAGAATATAAAAAAGACTATAAATTCTATAATACTTTTTAGAAAATGGAGGAACAATATCTTGCATTGATGAGCCGTGTCCTCGAAACCGGAGATATTCGCCAATGCCGTAATGGAAATGTAAAATCAGTGTTTGGGGCCTCTTTAGAGTGCGATTTAGCCAACGGGTTTCCATTATTGACAACCAAAAAAATGTTTTGGCGAGGCATTGTGGAGGAATTGGCATGGTTTTTGCGGGGTTCCACAAACGTACAAGAATTACGCGATAACAAGGTTCATATTTGGGATGGGAATTCTGAATCACGCAATTATGACGCTGGGCCGGTGTATGGATTTCAGTGGCGTCATTTCGGCGCCGAATATACGGATTGTCATGCGGATTATACCGACCAAGGCGTGGACCAAATCGGCAAAATTATTCATTTGTTGAAAAGTTCGCCAACTTCGCGCCGATTAGTATTGTCTGGATGGTGTCCAGCGCAGCAAGAAGAAATGTGTTTACCGCCTTGTCATATATTATATCAGTTTTATGTAGAAAAAGACGGGCGTTTATCGATTCAGATGTATCAGCGTTCTTCTGATATTTTTTTGGGATTACCGTTTAATATCGCGTCCACTGCTTTGTTATTAAAGTTGGTGGCACATCAAGTGGGATATGAAGTTGGTCGTGTCCTCATCCAAGTTGGAGACGCGCATATTTATGAAGAACATTTTGAGGCTTGTCATGAGCAATTATCGCGTACTCCATTGGCATTTCCAACTGTTATTATTGTTCGTCCAAACAATGATTTGTTATGGAGTGTCCAAAGGAATGAAATAGCACTGACAAATTATAGTTCTGCAGGAAAGTTATCGGCACCAATGAAAGCATAGTATTAAATAAGGCATAAAAAAAATAACATGTTAAGACATCATATTTTAGTTATAGGCGACCGTCAAATAGGTAAATCGAGTTTTTGTTTACAATTAGTGGAAAATAAATTTACAACTACGTATATGTGTACAATTTTCCCAGAACAATATCATTTAAAAATAAAAAAACATTTATTAGTGTTTTATGATACACCCGGCAACGATCGATTTCATATAGGTTTAGAACCGAAATATATTCAAAGTGACATTGCAATTTTGTTTGTAAATGAAGAATCTGAAATTGAAGAATGGTTTCAAAGAGTTAAAAGATGGGCCCCGTTAATTTCTTGGATTGTTGTTGCAAATACGAGTTCTAATAAAGGAAAAGAATGGGCAAATAAACATAATATTCCGTTTAATGTTATAAACGTTCAAACAAAAGAAGGGTTTGACGATGTTATTCAGCAGATTTTAAATCTAACTCAGTTTCATGCGTCTCGTTCAACGGGACTTTCTCTTCGAACGCAGGATGAGGAATATCATTATTATTGTACATAAGTTGGTAGGGTTCGATAAGCGATGGGGCTGCTTCCACTTTATGAAAATATATACTTTCATTGTCTTTTTTACGTTCTGACAATAAAAACAAGATACCGGTAAGCTGTTCTTGTATGTTTTTATAAGGACCAGCGTCAAAATCACCCATTAGCCAGTGTTCAATTCTATATATAGACTGGCCATATTTGGCTTCGGACCATAATATATTGGACGAAAACAAATAACGTAAAGCTTCGCTTAAATGCAATACTTTTTGATTATATTCCGACGGCCATGCTTTGTAAGCTAATGAGGCATGACGAATAGCTCGTTGACTTACTGTAAATAATGTTTTTGATGCAGAATGTTTAGATATTCCGACGTCTATCATGGCTAATGATTGTTGTGTTTTTAGTGCATTAATTTTAGATATATTCCATTCTTTTTGCGTAATATTATTACTTATATGTTTCCATTTCCATCTATTTAATACAGATATCAAGTCTTCTCGGGTTTTGACGCTTAATTTGAAAAATTTATTGGCTTCTTTTACATTTTCGCGGAGTAAACTCATTCCTTTTTGTTCATAAAGTGTCGAAATGGCATGTTTAATTAATATTGGTTCTAAAAGCCAACAAGAAGATTCAATGGATGTATTATTGATATACCAATGGAAAACTGGTTGTGTATTTAATTTTATTTGACGATTTGTTGTTAAAAAATACAACAACTCGTTATAATGTGTATCATACTCTATGAATTTGCCTATAAGTTGCATTGTGTCGGGTGGGTCGTCTAACATTTGTTGTAAAGACATCCTCGAACGTGATACTTTCATTGCGTTTGAAAGTTTTAAATATTCATCTGGTAAGATATCCTCAAATATAACTGATTCACGTATATGAAATCGTTCCATATGATGAAATAAACTTTTATTTAAATACTGGTCTATATTGTTTCATGTTCGTAATAACCCATATCCAATATCGCGGACGAATCAATCGAAAACATAAACCACCACAAAATTATATCAAAAACAACATGGTGGATTACAATATAAAATCCAGAAAATACTAGAAATATTTTATAAGCCAAATCTGTTGTCACGTTTATAGAAAACACACATAAACAAATAGAAGCAATAGTCATCAACCCCAATGAAATATACACAATAACTAATTTTTGATGCCTATACACCGATAATAATGCCATAGGTAAACATGTAATTGCACCACTAAAGAATAAAATATAGGTATACAACAATAACGAACGGTGAACATTCTGTGTATTTTGCGGTGGCCAAATATAAAATGCCATTGTATAAATATGACAAAATGTAACTAAACACGATGAAACAACACGACTTTTTGAAACATGACATATTGATTTAGGCGTCGAATAAGATGTTAAAGCCATTGCTAAAGTGAAAAGTCCAAAACATATAATCAAAATCAATAATTCTGTAAACATTTTTTAAGTATTTAATTGTATTTATAGAGTAAAATGCCTTGTAAACAATGTATACAATTAAAACAAAAAATTAAAAAACTTCAACAACAACAAAAAAAGACAGCAAAATTTTCAACAAAAACCAAACAAACAAACAAATTCGATTTAAAATACATTTTATCCTGTCATTTCTGTTAATGAACCGGTGCTATATATCCAGACAATCCTCGATTATCTGACCATTTTAAAACCCCATTTTTCAAAAATCCAACGGATATAAAGGAAGCATCCGTGTTAAATAATATACATAATCTACGCATGGCTTCCGAATCGCAAACGATTTGAACGTCTTTGTCTAATTTTTCTTTGAATTGTATGGCGGCAGTCCACCTTCCTCCTTCGTGTTTTAAAATACCTGCACGTTTGCGTATTGTGCCGTTGATGGTCATTTTGCCCAAAGAAGGAGCTAATGAACACAATAATTTTAAATCTTGCCAAGGTGCTTTAACTATAATGTCTTCAGCATCTGGTTCTATTATTTTTTCTTCGTCAAAATATACATTTTCAAATGTATATTTTAAAGCCGAAGCGACGGATTCTAAAGTAATTATTATTGTATTTTCGGGAATATTTATATCCATAGTCAGAGAACTATGGAAATCTTTTATCCTGGCGACAAACCCACGCATTGCGTTTGTAACAATAAAAGTGGTGCCTATTTCTTGTTCACTAATCGTTGGTTCGATAGAAGTCTCACAAATGCGCATAGCAACACCTCCTTTAACAAAAACTACAGTCTTAATTGTATCTTTTTTAATAGTACATTGTGGTAAAACATCAAATGCACGTAATTTACACCAAGATTTATACAACCACCTAGACGATATTGTAAAATGCATATCTTATTTAGAATAGAATATACATATATATACGACAGAATATAATTAAATTAAGATTTTTTATGAAAATTACTTTTTGGATTGGAGTGGTGGGTGCAATTTGTTCCACAACTGCATCTCTCCCACAATTATGGAAATCATATAAACACCACGCAACAAAAGACTTACACGTTTTTACTTTGTGTATAAGAATTATTGGATGTATTGCATGGTGTTCTTATGCCACTTTATTAAATGAATATACACTTGCAACGTCTTCGGCCATTGCCTTTATCATTGAATGTTTACTCTTTATTGCGAAATATAAATACGACTAACGACAAATTTGATGAGGTGCAGGTTGCATAGCTAACAAACGCCATTTAGTCATGTCTAATTCACGCCGAATTACATGCAACTCTTCCGTCAATTCGACATTACTTCCATTCAAATTATGAACCGCATTTGCCAATACTTTGTTATTTTGTTCAAGCTGCTTGACTTGTTGTAACGAATTTGCATATAAATTCTGAATTCGCAACAAATGCGGCAAAAGAGCAGCAGCTACTTGTTCAGGCGTAAAACGCGGCGGTAAAATACGCAAGCGCTTGTGCAAATGTGTTAGTTCGTCGTCGAATGCTTTGCGCTTACCCAAATGACTCTCACAAGGTATGGAAAAATTATCAAGGCGGGCTCGTTTTAAAAGGAAATCACCATCGTCGTCGCGTTTTCGACGACGACTTGGTATTACAACTACAGAACCGTCTAAACGACGTTTAGACATTTTTGTTTAAAAAAAAATACTTAAATACTACCAATATTATGATAAACATATGTCTAAATATTGATGTAGAAATGGCTTTTCTTGACCATTTCATCCGTAAGTGGGGTCGTTTTTGGAAGGGGTTTTTTCGGACGCTGTTCTACCCACTTCACAGCATTGCCCTCGATGCGAAGGTTCTTTATACGAACATTCACAAACGGACGTGGCAATTTACTCGGCTTACGAAATATCTCAAATCCTTCCTCCAACCAAATACGCAAATCTTTAACAGACTTGCACAGGATTTTTTCACGCGTGCAGTCAAATTGACTCTTTGGGAGGACGCGCAAATGCTTCACGAACCACGCAACATACTTGTCGAGCTCCTTTTGGTCCTTTATGGACTTCCCATTGAAAGTAAGTTCGCCCTTTGACAACGCTTTGTTCAAACGTTTCAAACTTTTGATCTTCTTTGTTCCAGTCTTAAATTTCCTAAGGATAATACCCAACACATCCGGAATGATGCGTCCTTTCTTGGTGCAGACGTGCCCATTCTGCTTGTTGATGTTGTCCAATGTCGTGGACGGGCTCAAACGTGTCAAAAGTGTCGTCGTACGTGTATCATAAGTGCACACCTTGACAAGTGGGGAAAATTGTAGGGGCATGGTTGACTGGTTATGAACGAATGAATGGTTTGAAAACAATACTGACCATAGAATTTCTATCATCACAACCATTCATTTTGTAGAATAATAATTTTCTACTTGTTTGTAACGGCTCATAATATCCATAGCCTTGGCGTTGTCCGTCATAAACCATGACGGTTTAGGGCCACGGCCACAACGCTGCCACACTTGATACTGGTAAAACTCTATGGCAGACACGGTGGGCGTAAACTTGTTAGTCTTGACTACTAACGGCGAAGCATCGACCTCTGGGTCTGGAACCATGAACTCTGCGTACTTGGCCATCTCTGGACTGAGTTTGGTCACGTCAACCAGTGGCGGCGAAGCATCGACCTCTGGTGTAACCGAATTGTTATGCTTCTGTATGAGTTTTTGTTGCTTATCTATTACGTTTTCAACATTTGAAAGTTTCACGAAGCCGAACAGCCCAAGTACGACAGGCGTATTGCGCAATTGTTCTAACACGCTGCCTGAACCCTTTTTGCGGCGAAAACGTTTCCCTGCGTGTATTTTGTATAGTTTACGCAGTTTCTTCTCCTCATCCTGCTCGACACGGACGGCTTCGCGCTTGCGTTTCTTGGTAGCGCGCTCTTCCTTTTTGGCGAGCGCATTTTTTTTGCGCTCACGTTTGGCAAGTTCTTTTTTGTCGGTATCGTCGGCCAACTCCTCCCAAGCCGACTCTACGACCCATTCCATGGCTTGTTCGACTTTATACTCCTTTTCCTCGTCTGTCATGTCGTTCCACGCGTGTTGTTCGAGGTATTCGTCTGACTGTTTGTACAAGTAGTCCAACATGTGCATAAGGTCATCGGCGTCCGAGCAAATGTTTTGCGACATGTATTCTTTGACATGATAGTTGCCAGTACCGAACCAGCATCCGTTGTTAGAGAGTTGGTATCCGACCCCACAAACCAGCCTGAGAGCTTCCGCTTCGTCCGAGTAACATCTTCCACATGATGGAACGTACCGTTTAAAGAGGATTTCGTATTTGTCTTGGAGGGTCGGGTGGTTGTTGTCATAAAAGCTCATGACGAATGGGGTTAGACTGAAATGAATGGTTTGTAAAATCTAATGAGAACCACTCATTTAAACTATATATGTAGCATTACCAACATAAATGTACTGGCTATTACTGTTATTAACCTTAGGACAAAGTATGCCATTGCCAGGGGAAGAATATCGTATTTCGTCTTGGACACCTGACCTTGAACGAATGGCTGAGATTTTACAAAATTGGACCATCTATTAAAATCTCAACCATTCAATCATGGACACACCACCATCAAAAAAACGCCGCACTGTTGGACGTATATTCATCGGGTCAATGAACATGAGAGGAGCCTGGGCGGTGCGTCCAAATGGTTCCGTTTCCATCAACGTTACGTCTGCACAGTCCAAAACGTCTCAAAACCGCCTGGATTTCTCACCAATGACGCAAACCAACTACAAGGGCTATTACTGTTTTGAAAATTATTGGCAGGCAGGCAAACAATTTGAAGGTATCTCTTTGGAGAAAAGTAAGGCATGGTGGGCCAAGCAAATCAAAGGAAAACGCCGCTATCCTGCGGGGAAAGGCAAGAAGGTGCTTTTCTCCAATTATGACGGCACTGAAAGAGGCTATATCGATTCCAGAAAGGAGATATATGTGCCGGAATATGACACATTGATGAGAGTCACCGAAAGCTTTTCAAAATATAAAGCAATGATTGAAAGAGGTCAAGACGTCGTAGTGATGGACTTTGATGGACCAAGAACGCCGGAGGGAGGAGTCTGCTGCGAGGAGGTCACTCTGGAGCTATTAAAAGAGAAGATAAATGATGTAAAATTTCCGTTTGGCCATGGGTATGTCGTGGCTGCGGGATTAAAAGGATATGATATTAAACAATATATTTAATTTTTTCTCGCATGTTTTAATGTTTCTCTACGATTTATTCGAGCTTCACGCCTCGATAATGCTGTTTCTTTTACACTCAACTCATTTTCACGCTGTCTGAGTATCTCTTCGCGCTGTACAATGGCGTGTTCGCGCGCCATTAGAGTCTGTTGTGAACTGTTCATATTTTTCAACTGCAAGATTAGCATTGTTTGGTTTTGTTTGAGCTGTTGCTGTCCTGCGTAGAGAATTTGATGTTCGCCCTGACCGAAAAACGCTTCAAACGTATGTATGCGCTGCTGTAATACTGCTTCTTTGTCTCCTGGCCATATTTTCTCACCTCCCAACCATCCCGTCGGCATTCCAAATGCATTCGAATTGTTACGAATAGCGGCAGAACCTCCCAAACCTTTGCCTGAAACATTATCTCCAAATACCAATAAATTACTTCGTTCGTGAACCAATTGTCTATAATTTGTCGCTGGATTTTGGGGGTCATATTGGTTTAATATGACTCTAATGCTTTCTTTTCCATTGTATTTTTGCTGAAATTCCAGAGCCAGTTGTGTTAAGAGTGCTTTAACGTCATTACCGACTGTAAACAGTGCAAATGCCCAAGAATTGTGGGACCATGGGAAATAGACCGTGCATTTATTCTTAAAAACAAATGCACGTTTCAATGTTTTCTCAAGTTGCTTGAATGTGTGCCGAATAAGCTTTCCGGCAGTATTTACTTCGTCGGATGGGCGTAGTTTGGGCTCAATGAGTTCATTCAGAGATTCAAATCCCCCGTATGCGTGCACGTTTTTCGGAATGACAGGCCTAGCCTGTCTTGTTTGGAATGAGTAAAAGGACATGTTTGTGTATGTGATAAGTAATATATAGTGTACAAAAATAGAATTCTATTTGGAATATTTATCTTGTATTTTTTAGACATGATATAATAATATATGTAGGTAATATAATACAAGCGCTTGCCACACAAGAACACATGAAAAAAGTACCTGACCAAAACACAAAGATATCTCCAAGTTCTTTTTGTTGAGATACTTGAAATACTAATTGGCCAATTATTCCCATCATGAAATATACTATAAATATTATTAGAACGATAAGTTGTATAGGCAAATAGGTACGCACTACAACTATTGGTTGTTCTGAATCACTATCTGAATCACTATCTTCGACAATACGTGTTTTACATATAGTACATGTTTTATTGTTTGAAATATTTGTGAATTGTTGTAAACATGTATTATGGACATAGGCTTCACATTCACAGGGTGATTTGTTATGACAAAGCTCATGACAAATGTAACAGCTGCCCTGTAATAAATTGTCTTCCATAATTATATAAAACATTCATGTTTATAGGCCAAATAAAACTTTTTTAAAAAGTTTTGCAAAACACTGACTTTTTCTAAAACTTTTAGCTAAAACTTTTAGAGAATTTTGTCTTATTCCAAGAATATTTTTTTCTCTAAAAGTTTTAGCTAAAAGTTTTAGAGAAAGTTTGACTTTTTAAAAAAGTTTATGAGGGGTTCAAATATTTCTTTATATGCTGGTAATGTGACTTCAAAGAATGCGGACTTTATGAGTTCGCTGGAAAGTACATCATTGGCACTAATAATATGTGTAGTTGTATTTGGTGTCATCGGATGTATTGTAAAAAAAAAGAGCCGGTAACTTTTTTTTAGTATTAAATGGGCTTTATTTGGAGAAATGTCTGTACGAAAGCGCGCTCTAAGTTTTGACCATGCACCAAGACCTCATCCTCTTTCAAGATTTCACCCACCTTCACCCATATTAGCGAAAAGAAAACCGCAAGAATCCCAAACAACAACACCAAAACGACAACGACACGACGACATGAAATCGCTCATAACTAATTTTGAAGGCCTTGGTAAACGACATAGACATAAATTAGAGCCGATTCGGCGTAAAAAAAGACGGTTTAGGGAAGAATTAACTCATATATCGCATAAAAAACACGAATATTTCGACAGAATAAGACTTTTACAACGGCAATTGACGTCATGTCGGAAGATAAACGATAGTCGAAAGGCACAAATATTATCCGATAGAAATTTGACACAGCGTAAATTAAATGAAATGCGTCAGAAACAAATTCAACTGGAAAATAAAATAAAACAGCTTGAACACTCAAATAAATGGTATAGGGCCCACATGGCCCAACAAAATAAGCCCCATATAGTAATTCGTTAATTGGATTATATAGAATTTGTATAAATAGACATTTCGTATGTAAAATGCCATGTAACATTTGTTTAGAGACGTTGACATTCACTATAGTCATAGAGCTTGATTGTGGTCATGTTAAAGACAAGAATGCGTAAATGTCCACAATGTAGAGGTAAAATAACGTGGTATGTCGATAAATATGGCCATTTAATAAAAAAATATTAAGATATTGTACATTCAAAATCGACGTCATCATCCCACAAATAATCATTTACTTTGTCCATGTGTTTGTCTAAATCATGTGTTGAGCACGTATATTTTGGTTCTTTAAACCTTCCGGTGCATTTACGACCCCATCTAACATGTTCAAAATAATATACATTATTTTGAGAAGACCTATAATTAGAACATCTATAAAGATGACCCTCGCAAGGTTTATTCTTGTCGTGCATTTTAGAACATTTTTTATAAGATGGATTCCAGAAAATATAACTTTTAATATGGCGCCATACTCCATCAATTCCAAAGACTTTGGCTTCTAATTCTGTCTGATAAGGTGTTTTAGGCTGAATTTTATCCCAAAAATGAATGTTTTGGGGGGGGAATATAAAACACCGTATTGGTCATTTTTGGTTCTTCTGTGATATCTGGCTCTTTGGGCAAGTGTGTATCTTGGTTTGGGTTTAGGGTGTTTTTTTCGTTTAGGTAATGGTGGTGGAGAATATCGGTCCACAGGCTTTCTTTTTCGTCTAGGTCGGTCCATTTTACATTGAATAACACGAATCAAAAAAATATAAACATAATATTATCATAATATCTGTTCTTCTTCTTCTTTGTTGGTTGCCGTAAGAGGTTGTTGTTCTTCAGTGCGTGGTTTTGGTCGAATTTTGGGTTCGACAACAGTAACTAAGGCAGCACAAACAATGGCACTTGTAACTAAATATCCACCAATGACCATTAAACCCACCGATGGTGGTGTGATTTGTGCACCACAAACTAATATCACTAAACCGACCATAAATATAAAAGCAGTAATATATATGATTGCAGCTCTAACCATTCTGTTATAAAAGAATAAAGGTATTTAAATAGAAGAGTATGCGTATCATGGGTAAAACTAAACCATGTTTGGTGTTATTAATTGTTGCATGTTTTTGTAGTTTAATGACCATCGAAGAATTGAGAATACCATTATATGCTGTTCCTGCAGCAATGGTTGTCATGTATATTGTATTACAGGCTTATCCCACCCTTGCCCGCCGCATGCACGAACGCAAATTAACGTATGAAGATTTAGAGGATTTACATGATACAGATCCGGAAATTCGTCGTCGGTTTCAAATTGTGTTTACACGTATACAACAAATAGGAGGTGCTATTTGTGCTGGTATTATTGTACAATATGCATTTTATGTATTTGAAAAAAAACAATCACAATCATTTAATCAGATATTTGGTATTTTGGGAGGCCTTTTATCGCTATACGCACGTATATTTGCTTATGTAGGGCGTTTTTCTATGGGCTGTCTTGACAGTATGCGACGTTCACAAACTGAACTTCAGAATATTGACTCAAGTGCAGAATAAGTGTCTTTAAATTGTTCAATACGTTTTTTAATAGAAGTGTCTGCGAAATTCCACTGTTCTAACCATCTTTTTAACCATTCCACTGTATGTACTTTAAGTTTATCGAGTGGTTGTTGAAATCGAACAATTTTACACCATCTTTTAATAACAGTTTCTATAGAATTAGTTTGTGCTTCTGCTTCTGCCAATAGACACGCTCCTTCTTTAAGTGCTTCATCGTTTGAAACATCCGTTTCTTTTAATGTTTTCAATGCTTTGTCTCTTACTTTTCGACTTTCTTTTCTATCGTCTAACATAGTATCAATCCACCAATCAATATAACTTTTTATTTGTTCGGCCATTGCCGCTGAATATTTAAAATTTTCTTCCCATGGCGACTGTGGAGGTACATCTGCGGGCAAATCTTTAATAAAAGCATCGTGGTTGGACAATGAAGCAATTTGCTTTAACAATGCACGAAATTGTTGTTCTTGTTTGGATAAAGCCGCTAAATTTTTAGATATTGCAGATAAAGCAGACCAATGTTCAACAACCGGATGGTCTCGTTTTCGACGTTTTTTAGGAGGCATTTTTAATAAAAATTAGACTTTTATATTAAAATACACAAAAAAAATGTTTATCATATTCTAATAAAATTATATTCAAATTAATATCTAAATAAAACGATGGTATCCTTTAACCAAATCAAATCGTTACTTATTGACAAAGAAGAAACATGGGCAAATGGCACCGCATTGTTTGGAAAAGATTGGAACTCCAATCAACCAGTATTATCCTGGATGACGGACAGTGGTATAGGTCAAATTTATTATAAAATTCATCAAGAATGTCATCGTAGACAATGGATTGCACATCATTTTTATGACAATACTTCATTTTACGATAATATGAAATCACATTGGAAAATGTTTTGGCCCGCTGCAAACCCCAAGACAAGAGGTCGAAACAGTGTGATTTGGAAATTGGGAAGAGAATGTATTATTCCACGAGAAACATTGGATTTTTTCATTACTATTATTTTATTGCCATCGTTAAATAATTGGAAATCAACTATATAAAAGATAATTTTAATACATAAGTATGTCAAATAAAATATGGCAATGGAAAAATATGATTGGCAAATGGCTAGATTTTTCGAATGAAATCTCACAGGAAATAGAGAATGATTATGGTATTGGGGTTTATGATTGGACTACACAACCCGGATTGCTTTTTGTAATTGATAAAACAAAAGGAATAGTTGAAGTACCAGAAAAAAATTTAAATTTTGAATTACGCAAAAAACCAAAGGCATCAAAACCAAAGGCGCCAAAGCCAAAGGCATCAAAACCAAAGGCATCAAAACCAAAGGCATCAAAACCAAAGGCGCCAAGCGCACAATTATTTGAATATATAATTAAACCTGATGGAATGACATTATTAGAACTAAAAAATTGTGTCGAATGGCTAATTAAAAAAAATTGGTGGAACCAGACAAAATGGCTGAACGAAATGAATATTTCAAACCCTCCTGATAAATTAAAAGTGTATTTAAACAACGGAGGGCGTTATTTTTATATTGATGACATTGGCCAACGATACGGTAAAGTTCGTGAGTGGCACCTCCAACAAAATTATAAAAAAATCACAAGCAAGCCTTCAAAACCTTGGATAGCACTATCCAATAATGTTGTAGTATCACAGTCGGCGTCTCCTTCTTCTAGCTCCAAAACGAATCCACCTGCGGCTCCTTCTTCTAGCTCCAAAACGAATCCACCTGCGGCTCCTTCTTCTAGCTCCAAAACGAATCCACCTACGGCTTCTTCTTCTAGCTCCAAAACGAATCCACCTGCGGCTTCTTCTTCTACATTGATAGTTATGCACATTTCCACTCATAGACGTGGAGCGTTTTGGTCAGATATTAAATTTTTGGAGAACGTTGATATAATCATTCAACGAGAACAATACCTTGGAGTTTCATCTCGAACAGGAGTTTCATCTCGAACACTAAATATTGATTATAAGGATAAAATATTCGTTGGTAATTACAATATACCTGTAAACAGTACATTGCATTTAAATGTTATGTACAAGTCGAGTAATTTAGAATTATGGTTAGAAGATGGCTCAAAAGAAATATTGTGTTCCAATTGTAATACCCTTGACAAATTTTATATTACATTTGAAAAAGGTAAAGAATATCAATTAATAAATAAAAGCATATATATAGATTAATATTTTTTTTTTATAAATCTACTTCTCTTTCTGAATGACTAGTTGGAGTCACACCTCTTAAAAGAGGCAACGAAAACATTGGAATAAGATCACAAGCATGACATACTAACATTAATTTCCACAGGTTTACAAAGTTAGAACCGGTCACGCCAAACATAGCAGTGAATAGAGAACCCCATTCACTTGCAAATACACCACCCATGTTTGATAAAGACATTAATAGCGCATACAATGTCCCTTCGATACCCTTTGGGCAAATGCGTGCTCCTAATACGACCATTGGCATCAAAATGAATTGAGAAACCAAAGTAATAACAATGCGTTCTATAGATGCGAAAACAAAATCGGGGATACCCATATCGCGATTAATATGGAATACTAACAATAGTAGTGTATTTTCCAATATAAATGACAATAAAATGGCGATACCGAAAATTTTAATAAAGCTAACATTCCGGAGCCATTTTTTATAAATCCATGTACCAATAATTGAGAAAAGATATCCCATCACATCTAACCAACCGAATTCAGTCGGTGTAAATTTGAGTTTCCTTTCGTAAAAATATGTCATTGCAGTACCATAAGACGGTGTTGCACAAACAATAAAAATAAATATAGCCGGTTTGTAAATCAACGGCTTTCGAATGGCTTGTGCCAACTTTTTATTGGTTTGTCTCCAAGAACAAATAATATCTGTCTTTTCATCATGGATAAAACAACATATGATTGCAATAGTAATTGGAATCATAGAATTCAATAAAAACACATTAATAGCTCCAAAATTTGCATAAGCATGGGCACCCATTAAAGATGCTGCAAATCCTCCGCCAAAACGTACTATCCAGGACCAAGATTGAATTGTGCCCATTTCTTCTTCTGTTTCATCTCTAGCGGCTTCTACAAGTAAAGAATCCGCCATTACGTCCGAAAAACATAAAGCACCAGAAGATATTGTTAAAACCATCGTTATAATAAATTCGTCATACGGACAGAAAGGCAATATTATCCAGCATACCGAACTGACAAAAGAAGATACTATCATATATGGCCTCCGTCTAAACCCAAAAAGAGGCGTGGAGTCCGATATAAATCCATATAACGGCTTTAAACACCATGGTATGGCAACTATGCCGAATATTGCCCCCATTTGAGCTGGTGTTATTTGAACATCTTCCATTAGCCAGAAACGCAATGCAACAGATGTAAATTGGAAACAAAAGCCAAGGAGAAAATAAAAAAATAAAAGTGACGCAGTACTAATGTCCATATTATATAAAAAAAAACTAACTTAAGTAATGATTACGAAATTAAGAAATGGATTTTGTTGGATGTTCCCATTTAATTTCTTGTGTATGTTTATGTTTATAAAAAACTGTACCAGATTCTTCGCATTCAACATGTTCCCAATCTTTTAATGGTATAGCGCCGCATTCGTCTGTATGTATTAATCCACAATTTTTACATTTTATATCGGGGGTTGTTAACTTTGTATCATTCAAAAATGTACGGAACATATTTATACGTATTATACTTCTTATATAGGTTTACTTTTTAAAAAGCTTGTGACCGTTTCCACTCTGTATAATGACGATGACCAATGCGCGCCATAGAAGCATGAATAGCGTCATGGAGACGAAAAAAAAGCATGTATGCGCTTATTAATAATAGCATGGCCGACGTACACACGATATAAAGCCTGTCCGGCTCTGGCTCTGATTTAAATACTTCAGAACATGATAAATTTATGCAAATATAGAATAATGTTAATAGAAACAAACGAGGTCCTCTTAATAACCAATATTCGCGTACTTTACTATGTGCGATATTTTTTTCGGCGTCTAAATCATATTTGAGTGCTCTTTTAAAAAGTTCAACATCGTCGGCCCATCCCATTTTTTGTAATTTTTTTTTAAATTTCAATGAATATTTTTGGAGTGTTTTATCTGCGTTTGATTGGGCTATTTTATCTGCTTTTGCAAAAGCCCACCGTTTACAGGGCTTTGCCAAACATCTACATATACCCATATAATTCAAACATCTCAAAGTAAATACTTGAATATGTTTATCATAATAAATCATTATTATGATAAAGTATTATATCTACAAATATGGAACAACTCCTTTTGACCATTGGCCAATTGGAACATAAACTATCACAATTAGAACAACAACATTCTAAGAATTTAAGAAGACAAGGTATTGCTCTTTTATGTATTGAAAACAATATCCATCATCCAAGTCAATTAGTTGACAATACGGACCTTCAACAAATAGGCGAAAATTATGTATATGTAACTCCGCCAGACCACATTCTTGTTAAAATGATGAAATATAGAATGTTTCAATTAGAACTTGGTCTAAATGAGGCTAGATTTGAAACTCCTGTTTTTACCAAAACATCCGTCGATAATATTATTCAAGAAATTACAGAATTAAATATATTTACAACCAACACACCAATTGATTAATATCACATGATATTTTACATCGTATCCACAATAACCAAATATATTTCATTTCGCGAAGACGCTTGGAATGCTGTACAAAACGTTGCCAACGCCGAATTTTTCCCCAATATATAAGCATGCGATGAGTGGGGTGCTTATTTCTTTCATACCATCCAATTTTTCTTGAAAGACTTATAGGTGTCGCAATTTTGTTATTATAACAATCCAACTTTGCTCCACGTTTTAGAAGCATAAGTGCCATGTCTGTGCGTCCTTTCATAGCTGCTATGTGTAAAGGCGTATTTCCTAAATCGTCTCGCCCGTGAATATCAACACCGTGGTCTAATAACATAACAAACACGTCAACATGCCCATAGGAATTTCCTCCATCTAAAACAACATGTAATGGTGTTTGGTGAATACTAGAAGACCAGCGCCGATGTATATCAATACCTTTTAATATAAATTTACGGACCTTGAAAGCCGAGCCGCGGTATATACTTGTCCACCAGTGCATATCGATACAATAAACTGCTACATAAAATAAATTAGGATTAAGTACATCATAATCTAATACAATAACATGAGTTTATGAATAATTATAAAATGACGATTCCCGAAGCGAATGCATTGTTAGAAGAAGGTATAGCTATGCTCGAAAATATTGAAAATCCAACAGAAGAATCTCACAAAACACTGGAATATATCGAACAAGCCATGACAAAGCTAAAACAAGCAGGAAAAATCGTCCATGAAAAACATCCTTGTCTTATCCACATGATTTCTTATGCTCAAATACACACTCCAACTAAATTTCACAATAATATCAACCACGCATGGAGTGGCATTGGCGAATGGGACGCATAAGATTCGTCACTTTTAAAAATATATTTTAAACACAAAATGCCAATATTAGAACTACCTTTGTCATATCATGAATTAGAAGAACAAAGAAAAAAAGAACAAAAAAACAAAAAATTTGATTTTGCCTGTATCTTTGTTTTATTTTTACTTTTGGTTATTTTTATAATATGTTATTATCTCTATACAGAATATTAAAAATATGATTGTAAATTTTCTATCACCTTTTTGCCTATTTTTCGCTTTCCTACAGCTATAGTTCGAAGTTGTTGGGCATCTTCTTGTAATTGTTGCTGTAATGCTGAAACAGAAGGATAAACCGCTATAATGGCTTCTGCTACGCGCTCAGAAACACCCTTTACACACATTAACATGCGCAAAAACGTATGGTCTTCTTCTCTTTTTCGTTTTGTTTGTGGAGCCTTGATACCAGAATGAGATGCTAAGTTTTGATTACATTTTCCTGAAAATAATTGAATGTAAAGGGCCGTTTCTGCTAAACTCGAGGTTCTTAGGACTTGTATACCATCACGAAGCATAGTATTTACCATTGCGCTAAACAACGTCTTTTTCGGCAGCGATACTCGAGACATTGACCCTTCTATGATATAAAAAACCCTACAATCGGGATGTTGTGTTCTCCATGCTAACATACGGGCCTTTTGTTCTCGCCAGCGACCATCTTTGATACTTGCCGCAAAATCATCCACGCGCTTACGTTCAAACAAAAAAATACCACCAATGTCGATATCTGCCAAGGGAAGTGTTTCGACCGTATGTTCAATGCCAGATTGTTGACAAGTTACAATTAAATCGCGTTCTCGATTATCAATGCGTATCGCCATTTGTGTTGTTTAATATACAATAATATGTATGATCGTTAACTAAATCCTAAGATATGAAAATTGTCTTCGCTCGCAACGATTTACGGAGGAGTTTTCCTTTAAGAGAACGGAGTGAACCTATAAAAAGATTGAAAAATAATGCAAATGTTTCATTTATTTCATAATGTAACAGAATATTTATTTCCTGAACAAGACTTTGCAATTATCGGAATTGGACGTTTCGGTGAGTGGTGGAAATGGGAAAACTCTGGGTCAGGTTCATATGGACAAGTCTTTAAGGTAAAAGACAACGAAACAGGTGAAAACGTGGCTATAAAAAAAATAGTTTGGCCGTCATCCGAAACAAAACAAAATAGGATAATACAAGAAGTTGCAATTTTAAAATTGTTAAGCGAAAATGGAGGTCATGAAAACATTGCAAAATTTGTCAAGGCTTTTAAATATTCTTCAAACATTACGGATGTATTTATAGCTATGGAATATTGTAGCGGCGGTGAATTACTTACATATATTGAACAACACAGACGAAACGAAATAACCATGCACGAACTATCGGTTAAAAAGGTAATCAAGGAAGTTTTGTCAGCACTGGTTTATTCTCATGCAAAAGGAATAGCCCACCTTGACATAAAACCCGAGAATGTATTATTTACTCAACCCCCAATAGCCTCTTTTTACAAGTATTTTCCATCAATCAAACTCATTGATTGGGGCCTTTCGTCACGTTTTGTAGATTTTAAAAGTTGCCCAACAACATGTCCAAAAAAAGGAACACCAAATTATGCGGCCCCCGAAATATATACAAAAAATTACAATGAAAAAGCTGATATATATTCAGTGGGCGCACTGATGTATGTTATGGTTATGTGCCAATTTGTAACAGAAAATCCACCAATGACCAAAAATAAACTCAAGCATCTGGAAATGCCACCCGAAGGACGCTATTCAACGGAAGCTATTGTTTTTTTAAAGAAATTAATGAACTTTGACCCTGACAAAAGGGGTTCTGCGGCAGAGGCTTTAGATGACGTATGGTTAAAAAAGTCACTATAAACAAAGACATTTTTATTTAAATGTTAAAAAGGCGAATAACGCCCAATTCAGCGGCGGCGAAAAAAACAAAAACTAGATATACCGACCAAGAACTTTTAGATAGATTGACAAATGATAATAAACGTATACGTTTTGAGATTATAAAATATATTATAACTCTAGACAGAGACCTTAGAATCTACCAAAATAATCAACAATACAAAACTCTTCAAACTGCATTAATTCATGCTTTTAATGCTTTAACAGATGAAGAACAACGGTGGATTATATTAGATTTAAATCAAAACTACTGGGCAGGAATGCCCGATGTATTTGGTTTGGAACTATTGACTTTGACATTATCAAATATGAGAACGTCCGCGCTTTTTAATTTGCGGTTTTTGTTAGCTTGTGAACAAACATTAAATGACGAATTTAAATATTTTCTGGTTGGAAGTGAACGTCACACTTTGGAACATTTAATCAGCATGAATAATGACTGGTTTCATTATTTGACGGGATTTTACGAATCCAAACAGACTGAAAAAATAATTACAATGGTTGTCAAAAATAATCCAGGCTCTTTTCAGAGATTTAGAGAAGAGTTCCGTAATCAAAAAGATATTGCATTGGAAGCTGTTTCTCACACTGGACAACAGTTATGGGCTGTTGGAGACGCTCTAAAAAGAGATGAAAGCGTAGTGTTGGCCGCAGTGTCACATTATGGAAACGCTTTAAAATGGGCACATATAAAAACATTTGATATTGTTAAAAAAGCCGTTGAAAATGATCCAACAGCGTTAGAATTTGCCGAAGCATTTAATGACAATTTCGTAATTGTCATGAACGCGGTCCAAAAAAGAGGACGAACATTGAAATATGCATCAGAACGCCTAAAAAACGATTACTCAATTATAACGTTGGCTCTTCATAATAATAAAACAGCTATTATATATATTGGCGAACATGTGGATAATGTATGGTTTCAAGGGCGTATGTCTGAACACAGACATAGTATGGCATTACAAGAACAGTATGGGCGCGCTAGCCGCTTTATAGGGACAGTGGGGTCAACTCCTTTAAGACGCCGACAAATAATATCTGCGGCTAATTTTTTAATAAGAATGATACAAAAAATGCGAACGAATAGATTTTTACGAACACGTAATTTCCATGTTCCAAATTCGCGAATAACAGATTATTTACACCATGATAAAGATACAACATTAAAATTTTAATCATTCCAAAAATCATCGAATGAAACACAAAACCATCCTTTTGACTGGACCCAATGTATAATATGTGCATAAACTTTACTTTTATCATAAAGTTCAACGTCTACTTTATTTTTAAAACACTTATGTTCTTGTTCGTCAATTCCTTTCTTTGTTGTATAAAATTGGCCATTGGTTGGATTATCAATACCGGGATTGTCTTTAATCAGTCCTATTTTCCAAATGCCATTGGTTAAATATTTTGCACAATCTTCAGCAAGGTTTGTTTGTTGTGAAAATTTCTTATCCACAAAGTTCATTTTATGAAACGATGTGTGTGTATATTTCAGAATAATCTTAAGTACTGAATATTCTAAAAAACAATACAAAAAATGTAGGTATATAAGACATTGTAATATAACAAAATGCGGTCGCTTGTGTTAATTATATGTGTGGGTATAACATTTGCTAATAATTGTACTATAAATCAACATGTAGTCAACAATAAATGTGTAGATTGTGCGGGAAATTCATACAGAGACGCCGGAGATGACCCTACTGCAGGCGATACAACGTGTTTAATCATGGCAAATTGTGGAGACGATAATTCAAGATGTAATTGTATTCTTGGTTCGAATGACCACTGTACATATGATGAAATGTTTAAACCTTATTATGGAAAAAACGATACGGATTGCGATTGTGTCCCAGATTCGTGTGATTCTGCTCCGAAAAATTCACAGGTAGGAAGTCTGAGCGATTGCAAGTCTGATAAAAATAAGACGAACGACGACACTTTGACGCAAATTGCAGTTATTGGGACTCTACTGGCAGTGATAATACTCGCATTCGTATTCAGAAATAGTTGTTGTTCCACTTGGTGCGAATCGGGCGAAGAATATGAAGAAAGACAACGCCGAAATGCTGCAGACCGGAAAAAAATCAAGGAACTAACAAGTGAACGCGAAGCGCTTTTAAATTCTACAAAATTACAAGAAGAAAAGACTAAACTTTATTTTTAAAATATTTAAACCGAGGTTTCTCTAGTTTTTCAGCGTGTATTTTGCCACAATAGAGTAAAATGCGTTTATTTTTATAATTACTTAATGTATCTATCCAATCCTTTTCCAATCTTCCAGACGCTCGTAATATCATATTCTTAAAGAAACCTCGTGTTGTTTCGGGATAAGGTCTATGGGAAGGTTTTTCAAGGCCGATAACAGTGTATTTTTTAGATAACTCTTCCGCAATGTCATAATACTGTGGTCCAAAATAACGCGTGACACAGTGCGCTGTTTGTGGGTTGAAGGGACCCAGCGGTAGCATTTCCATAGCAACGATATCTGGCTGAAATGTTTTTACTGACCGTTTGAATCTTTCTAAAAAAATAGGGTCACCATGTATATCACTAACGATTAACATATATATTTGTTAGCGTACACTTTATAGTATATAAAATTTAAATATCAAATATTATTATAACAATATTAATAAGCAATGAGCTGCTTAGCTTAGTGGAAGAGCGCCGGTCCAAATAACCGGAGGTCGCGGGTTCGAACCCTGCAGCAGCTTTTTTTTTACCACCGTTTTTTTTTCAAAAAAGAATTTCTCGAATACCCCCAACTTCTTCGAAAAGTTTTTTAAATCTCTGTTTAAGCTCGTTTCTTGAATGGTTAGAAGCTTCTAACATGCGTTGTAATACACGCACGTGTAATTGTGATGTTTCATATTGTTTTTGAAGTTTCTCGATGTCTGTTGCCATAGATTTTTTTTGGATACGTTGCAACGTTTTCCCAAATGTTTGAAGTTGACGATTGACATCATCTAAGTTTTGACGTAGTTTTTCCATTCTTGTAGAATAATATTGTTTATATATGGATTATAACATATACACATAACATAGCCACTTTGCCCGAGTTGGTCCAAGGGGGAGGACTTAAGATCCTTTGGTCGCAAAAGACCGCACGGGTTCGAATCCCGTAGGTGGCATTTCCTTGTTAGTCTAGGTGGTTAGGATACTTGGTTTTCACCCATGAGGTGCGGGTTCGAGTCCCGCACAAGGAATTTTTTTTTTCAACTTTTTTTTTTTCAAAAACCTTGAATTCTCTAAAACTTTTAGCTAAAACTTTTAGAGAATTTTGTCTTATTCTTAGAATATTTTTTTCTCTAAAAGTTTTAGCTAAAAGTTTTAGAGAATTCAAGGTTTTTGAAAAAAAAAATCGATTATTTTAGGAATATATTTAAGTCGTTATAAAAAGCTTTCATATTAGTAAAATGACAAGTCCATATAAAATTCGTCAATTATTGGAGCGAATCAAGAATGACCACAACCTCGAAGATATAAATCAATTGGCTACTATTTTAGAAAAGGATTTCCCCCAACCACTTTTATCACATCAAACCGCCAAAAACTGTACTAAATGTTCCTTTAGAATGCACAATAGACGAACTAAATGTCCAAATTGTTTTCAACCTGTAGAACCACATACACCATATCAATTAAAGCGTAAACGTCCAGAAATGCAAGAAAACGATTGCCATATTTGTGCCCAGCCATTTGATGATTTGATTCGTTTAGAGTGTGGTTGTCATTTCTGTAATGGCTGTTTAAAAGAAAGGTTAGGGACTAAAAAATACTGTGCAGTGCATAAAAAAGTATTTAAGGACGAAATTATAGACGGTTATGGATGAAAGAATGTCGATATTGTTTACAAGGTGGTGGCGACCTGATTTCGCCATGTCATTGTAAAGGTCATCTCGAATGGGTTCATGTTCGATGTTGGACACAATGGCAAATACATAAAAATAACACACATTGCGAAATATGTCATTCTAAATATTCTTTTTCAATAACACTAATATTAAAATACATCTGTAATTTAGCATGTTATTTAACTTCGTATTATTACACATTTAGACATAGATTAAACAATGACGGCATATTAAATGCTGGAATGTCGCATTTTATTATTTATTTGGCAAGTAGGTTAATATTTACATTATACGAACATGGGGAGAATGGATCATTGCACAATGTATTTGCTTGGCATTGTATGTATATTTGTATCGATATGATTTATTTCGGGCGGTTTTACCATTATTCTATACACGCATTTGTAATGTTTATATATTATGCTATAACAAAAAATAGAACTATAAAAGATATCTTATTTTAATTATATTTTATGTCTCTTTTGCGCCAATCTGATTTATTAGAACCAACACATTCTGAGATGAAGTTTTTACCTACGGAGCCAAAGAAACGCCAAGGCGGTAACCCAAGGGGTAGGGGTGGCACCGGAAAGAAGTTTGGACCACAGAGCGGTAAAAATAGAGGGTCAAAACAACGTGATTCCAGAGCTTCACAAAGTCAACAATTGGCAATGGAAAATCAGTTTCGTCAAATTTTAGGCAAATACAAAAAAATTAGGTTGACAGGAACAGTCAAAAAAAAAATAATAAAAGATGCCATAACATTAAAGAAACGGTCAAGATTTAAAAATCTTGACAACGAGGCTATTTTGTGGACTCTTGTAGTGGTATATCTCTTGACAAATATACCAACGTCTTCGGCCGCTGTTTTATCGCAGCCTATTTTTATACTCGGTGAAAATTTTAACAACGAAACGTTTGTTTATGCGTTACAAACCCAAAATAAAGGACTATTAGAAGAAAGTTTAGAAACTTTATCTCTCGAGGGTCTCCGGCAACTGAAATACATAATACCACAAGTTTTTGCGGTTAAAATTTTCGGAGACATGGTTTTAAATGCCGTGAATGCACTTATAGCCAATATTGTTGCGCGAGCCGACTCAACCAGAGCCGCGTTAAAAAAACACAAGCAAAAGGCGCCAAAACCTGCAAAGGTGTCAAGGTCCGCAGCACCAACAGCACCCGCAGCACCAACAGCACCAACAGCACCCGCAGCACCCACAGAACCCGCATCACCAGCGGTGCCAACAACGCCTGCTGTGGCTTCAAGTGGCGAAATTAATGAAATGGCTGTCCCAAAAAGTTGGTATGATAGTTGGTTAGACGGTTGGTCAAATAACGTCGTACCAACTGAAGATGCTGAAATACTTAAAAATAGGTTGGTAACAGTAGAAGATGTAGCCAACAGTGTCGAACCGCGTGAAATACGAGATTTTTTTAGATTTTTGGGCCACAATAAAACCCAATTAGACGCCTATACGTTAAAGGAAGAACTTCCAGAATCAATAAAAACCGATACCCCCGACTATACTTCAATATCAAGAACCCTTGAATTTAGAAATAAAATCTTGTCTCAAATAAAGAAAGATGCAAGAATCAATCTTAAAGAAGCAGAGGAAATAAGAAGAAAGCATAGTATGTTTTCCAATTATCTTTTGGATTATTATGAGTATTGGACATTAAGTGAACAAGATTTAAAGACATCTTTAGTTGATGCTAGTAAAAAACAGACACAACAATTGGAAAAAGTACTTAAAAAAAGAAAAAAACAATATCCCGATAGTGACAATTGTGATAATTGTAGAATGGCAGATTTGGTTATACCTAGAGTGATTGGACTTATGTTAGAACACTTAAAATTTCATCAGCAATTTCGTTATTATGCATTTACTCAACATTTGCATGTCTTAAGGAACAATCTACCAAGTCAATCGCTAAATCAAGAAATGAAAATAATAATACTTAACATTTTGGACCTTATTGCACCCGCTGAAAAAAGGTCATCATCAATGACAATGTTTTATATTGACAGGAATAATAAAAAACAAATGGAACATATTATATCTGAAGTATTGAATTCAGTGCTCGACACAGAAACAATGAACGATTTTATTAACCCAGATTCAGAATTTAGCTTAGAAGATGTAAACGTAGCTTCTACAAATAGAGAAGTTCGTCATCAATTAGAAAAATGGAAAAAAGAAATAAATAACCGAGGAAGGGAGGGGGCCGTAGCTATTTATACCGAAAACAGAGAGAGTTATATATCGCAAACATCTACCAACGATCCATTGAGATTATTTAAACGATTTAAAGATTTGGTTGAATTGGTTACAATACATGAAATCGTATCTGAAGATTATATGAAAGATATTCTTCAAACCGAAAAACAAAAAGAGGCCATGTTGAAAGCTATAAATAATTTAGGAACAGATAAAGCTATTGGACTTAATCTAGCATCCAGAGAAGGTTTGAAAAAGTGGGTAAACGCCCAATACGATGTGGCAAAAAAAGCCACCGCTGCTGCTGCCGCCGCCGCCGGTATATCTACTTCAAGTGGTGGCGTTAGTAGTAATACTGAATCAACGACCACTAGTGAATCAAAGACCACAAGTAATAATACTGAATCAACTGTATCAACTATCACAGATGAAAGAGGAATACAAATTACTCAACCCATAGAACCGCCAAATTCATTTATCATTAAATTGAGAGAAACATTAATAACATCTACAAAAAGAATTAGGATTCAGGCTAAAAATATATTTGGAAAAGAAAATTTTAAACATATTTTGAGAATTAGTAATGACATTGAAAAGGTCATCCATTCTATTAAAAGCCAAGACAATTTATATCCTCCAGGTATAAATGCTCCGAACGAGCGCATTCAAAATTATCTCATGAAAAAAAACATAATTACAGCCGGTGAAATGTGGTGTACTCATTTAGTGCAAAGAACTGGTTATTTTTCTATAGACGTTCAACAAAAGTTACAACAATATAGACAATTGAGACTCGAAGTCAAATATCAGAACAACCTATTTCAAAAACAAAGTCTTTTAAGGACATTTAACGATATAGACGAATTGCCAGAATCCCCAAATTTGTTGAATTTATTTGGTCTTGCGAGATGGGCCACTTTGTATAATATGTATGTTTACATTTCTCTATTAAGCACTGGCACCGGCATTGTTGGTTTGATAGAATACAATACTGGTATAATACGCACTACTCTTTCTAGTGTTAAAAATTGGGCTGTATTACCATTGTGGAAATTGGCAAAAATATTAACGATTGGGCCAAAGGGGGCAATAACATTTATAAAATTTGCCATTGGACATGTAGTTGGAGGATTAACATGTTGTTGTAGAAAAGAAGATAGCGGCAGAGCTGCGGTAAGTAAAAAACGGGGCAGAAGAAAGAGTCGTGGACGTTCCAGTAGTGGTGGACGCGGTAGTGGGCGCGGTCGTTCCGACAAAAAAGAACAAGAACGTAAAAGTATGTGTAATTGGTGTTCTGGATGTCTAAGAGGTTCAAATACTGAACAATATACAGATAAAGAAATAGATGATATGCCGTGGAATTCTTCAACGGGCGATTCTATAACGGGTGATTATATACAAAAACTCAACGCACGTATTAACAGAATAATAAAGGACAATGATTTAAAAATTGCGAAAATCGGTGGAAGTACCGAGACTTGCAAAAGACTAATAAAAGAATTCCAAAAAAAACACCCACACGTTAAAACTAAACCATAAAATTATTACCGACACCAATCAGTGGAAGTACTGGTACTCGAAAGGAGAAAATAAAACAGTTTCAAAAAAATCACCCGCGCGTTAAAACTAAACCATAAAATAAACCATAAAATAATTAGTTATATTAATAAATATTATGTCATTTCTATACCTTCATTATCTTCATTATCTTCGTTATCTTCATTATCTTCATTATCTTCATTATCTTCATCTAAAGCTGAATAAACCATTGGTGTTTTTTTCTTCCAAACTGTTTTTTTAAGAAATACGACAAATGCAAATATAGTTATTATCAATATTGATAAATAAATACTATCTGGAATTATAATGCCATTATCTGGAATAGTCAATCCGCTGGATGATGGCTCAAGTATTGGTGCCAGTGGTTCAGTATTGGAAGATGGGGAAGGTGCGGCGTTGTTGTGTGGTATGGTGTGATTTGACGGCACTGTGTGATTTGTGGTATTGTCGGGCGATATGGTATGATTTGACGGTACAGTGTGATTTGTGATATTGTTGGAGGGCACAGTGTGATTTGTGATATTGTTGGAGGGCACAGTGTGATTTGTGATATTGTTGGAGGGTACAGTGTGATTTGTGATATTGTTGGAGGGCACAGTATGATTGGTAACATTGTTTGGTGGCATGGTATGATTTGTGATATTTTTTGCCATTTATATTATATATACAACAGTGATTGTGATCTTAATCTAAATCCTTTTCTTTTTTGTTGGCATGTTATGTTTTAATGTACATTCTAGTCTTCTTTTCATTCTTTTAATTTTTATTGGTGGTCCATTTAAATTTTTTGGAGAAAGTAAACATTCCTTAAATTCGGAAATAGGCAATGGATAACCTATTGTATAGTAATAGGGATTTTTAATGCGACACTGTCTGTATTTGCCAGTTTTAATGAGTTCTTGTGTCCGTTTGAGAGTTTTTTTTACATCCATAATAAAAAAACGCTGTGGGTGTTCAAAAATATAGACAAAAAATTTGACTTTTTCTTTGTGTGCTCTAAAGATACCGCCTAGAGTGTTTTTCCTATCGTTTGAAATGGTTTCCATAAAAAAATTAAGTTGATGTCCGTTGGAATCTCTACGTGCTCGTTTAGATACGTCAAATTTAATTTCGGCCGTTCTTCCGTATTTGTCTATAAAATCGGGTTCAGTGCATTTTACGTGGTTATTCATGGACCACTTGGGAAAAGTATCTAAAAAAAGTTGTTCTCCGCGTTTACCAATATCATTTTGAGCATGAAAATTAAACATTTTTTACACATTGTTAATTAATATTATAAAATATTATAGATCTGCTACGAATCCATTTTCCCAATATTGGCGAGTGCTTTTTCAAGATTTTTGGCGTTCCTTTGATATTTGAACATTGTCTCTGTAAGTCCTGCCATTGCCGTAATATATGTCCTATGCATTCTCTCGCAGTCTGCGCGATTAATGCGCCCATCCATTTGTGTTCTTTTGGCTTGGTTTGATGGGTATACGCCGGAAAGCATACAAGTAAACCATGTAAGAGAATATCCTTCACATTTGGATATTGGTGCAATGCATATCTTTGGCATTTTATATCTTTCGTGATGCATTTCCGGAGTGTAGCAGACAGAAGAGAACGTTAGAACGCCCTGTAGCGTTTCTTCTGAACATTTAGCGTTGCCTATGATGTTAATATCTTTCGCAGGCACTTGTAAATTCAGCAGCATCTTTGCCAGTTTGTTGGCATGTTTTTGCGTCGCCGCAATAAGAAAAACTCTTTGTGGTAGATGTTGAAAGAGTTCTTCGGAAGGCGCCAAGGCTCTAGTTGCTGAAGTTGCCCAGGCGTGTTCAGAACCATATGTGTCTTTGTCTGGGCATCCTTCTGGTGCTTCTCCACGCGGCGAATACACAATTTCTACCGTTTTTTGAACCAAAAAATCATCGACAATACTCATTGAAACAGAGTAGGCAACTTCCCAATTTGGTTTTCTGGCATTTCCACCGTGTCTTTCTGGGAGATGTGAGAATAGTAATTGTTTTTTATCCTCTGGGATAGGCACAGAGACTTCGCAATGGCGCGTTTTAACTTTTGTAGACGTAAGGCGTGCAATCATGGCATTTGCGGCCACCCAGAAGTTTCTGGAATGAACTTGAAACGGCACACAAAACCGAAGCCATTTGATAAGTGTAATCGCCCGACTATTTACAATGGGAGTTCCTGTAAGAACAACCATTTGTTTTGCAACACTAGCAAGTCGCAAAGCTGCTCCAGTGCGCTGCGTTTGACTCGCCATCGCCTTGTGAACTTCGTCATATATAAAAGCAGTTTCTGTCATCTGTTTTGCCAAATCGTCCACTAAATTTCGAACATCATCATGTTCAATAATAGTGATAACACCTGTAAGCAACGTTTTGTCCAATGTCCGCTCTGACTCTGACGTAAAGCTTGCGTAATGACTAAGTCTTCCTTTGGAGGATGCTAAAACACGAACGGACCACCCTACGTGTTTTATTTCGTGTATAACGCTCTTTATTGCGGTCATTGGTAAACACCAAATACATTTATTTGTTTTTCTGGTTTGGTCCAAAAAAGACAATACTGTGAGTGATTTTCCGGCACCAACTCTCATCCATAAGAAATTGCCCATAGATTGTTTGTCCGCCTTAAGCATGCCGTCAAGAGCTTCCTGTTGAACAGGACGAAGCGTGCGCGTTGTTTGTAGTAGTGGCAGGGTACATACGTTAGTTATATTTGCAATAAGTCGGTCTCGAATAGCATGACGAAGTGGAATACATTTGGTATGAAATCGAAATCCCGCAATAGGCCAAATTGCATCTGGAAATTTTTGAGAAATAATTCTCATCAGACTATAAGCGCGTCCCTCGAGTCCTGTAAGTGATTCCTTTGTCCCTGAGCCCATTCTAGATACTCTGGGCATGACAACGGTGTGTTCAAACCCTGTTAACTTTCCAGCAACCCATTGAATCACGTCTTTCGAAAATTCAGGAGGCATTTCCCATTGCAAATTTCCGTTCAATTCCAGTTCATTGTCTGACAATGTGTTTTGCACTGAAAACGAAACATTACGTGCTTCTTCCCACCTAATGTTGTTTACTGTCCACGTTTTGTTCTGATAGCGCGCTATGAGTCCATTCAATGACTTGTGGGGAGAATGGCTCAGTTTTACGCCCTTTTTAAATATTTTTTTGGCTTGAGTTCTTGCAATGGCTTGTTCTCTTTGAGAAATATCTTTTAGAGCACTACTTCTTGAAGGTTTGGGAATCACGACAAAGTGGTCCAAATTGTTCGGGTCCACCGTTACAAACATGTATTTGCGGCCGTGTTTGACTTCTACGGGTGCAATCATGCCAGCTAGTGTTCCTAGAGGCATTTCCCATGCATAATTTACAACTATACCAGATGGAAAAGGCGATAAAATACCACGCACTTGGCGAGATGCTTCTTTCATTGCGATAATAATAGCTTGTTGATGTGCTGAATATACATCTGGAAGTGGTTTGCGGCGCGTATTCCATCCTGTAACTAGCTGAAACGCCTTGTGTAATTCTTTAGAATATGGCGCACTTGGCGTATTGTTTTTTTCACGCGCATTCCACAAATAAACGACATTTCCAGTAACGTGTTGGTCACAATAAATATCTAGTGAATCCACATGGGTAGTTCTGTTTACTGAAGCAATCACTGTATTACGCGGACTATTTCTCAGCCAGCGCAACATACCACGGTCTCCAACCATGCCACCGAGTTCCTCGTGAATCATACAGGCCAAATGAGATGGTTTGAAGTTATGAAACGTTGTCGGTCCCATGTTAAACCCCAATTTCGTGTTGTAGACGCTTGTTTTGTCCGATTTCCAAAGATATACAGCAATATCTTCCCAATCTTGACAGACTTTATTTGACGGATTCCATATGGGACAACATTCACAAAGAAGGGCGGCAATTGCCAGTTTTGATATCTCAGTGTCGTTATATTCGCTGTCTTCGGCCATTATAATCATGAGGCGCTTCAGAAAGTGTTGTTTAGCAGATACATAAATGCCACGGTCTGGAAGAAAGATACCCGCTTGGCGCATATCCAAAAGTTTCTGAACAATATTGCGAATAACAAATTCAGAATCAAAATACATTTGAACGTCTGGATGAGTTAAACGGAAAGGTTTGCGCCGAATGATTTTTTGAAGCAATGAAACCAAACCTGACGTGCCGATGCTTTCAAAAAAGCTATCCAAATGCGCCGAATGTCCCACAGACGTTTTTTGTGACATATCATCATCAACAATAAATGCAATTGGTTGGCCAAGAATGGCATCTTTGCAATAGAATGCCTTTTGGTTTGGTCCACACGTATATGGCGAATGAAGACAAGACCCCGATGCCACATGGAGAACTAGACGTGCTTCAACGGTGCCTGTAAGTTCCTCGGATGATTGTATAGACCATTGACTTCGTCTATAGCCCAAATAATTTGTCATTTCGCGCTGACGTTTTTCAGAACCAGGTACAGGCGGTACCATACTTTGGAGTTGTTCCATAGTCCACTGGCTTCCAGGAGTTGTTATTTTATTCAGTAATTCCGGCGGCATTTCGCGATTTCCACCCTTGCATAAGTCTGCGTTTGCACGCAGGACTTCAAAAACGACCTCCGTAGAATGTCCCCATCCGACGGGGGCATGAGAGGGCAAACTGTCGCCAGTGATTTGGGGACAGTTTAAAGATTTCTGAACTTCTGCACAACCAAACAAATGGACAACATTATTTGTGATGTTCGTCACTTTCAAAACGCCGTTAATGGACGCTTTCGCGCATTTTATGACCACAGATTGATTCGGAAAGATGCAGAGGTCCAGATGAGCTAGTGTATTGGGTTCAAATTTCTGTACTTCTGCCTTTTTACGAATTTTGGATGGGCGAGATTGGTGAGACATCCTGTATAAACACTAATACTATAGAAACTATATTAATAAAAGAATATTCTATACATAAAAATTCTAAAATTTTAATTTGAATGGTGAATGGTGACTTACAAATCCGCCTGCATGTCCACCAGAATCTTTATCCAATTTTTGTATGGAACCAACGTCTGTTTTAAAACCCCTTTTCACCAACCTTGTTACGTATTCTCTACGTTGTTTACTCTCTAAAATAATTTGAGCACGTTCAGTGTTAGCTTTATCAAAAGGCGACCTACCCCAATCCATAGCTCTAAAAATTTCACCTTTCTTTTTTAACCATGCATATACCATTTTTAACGTTTCTAAAGGTGTAACGCCCATTAATAATTCAATGCATTCGGTGTGTTTTTCATCCAAAGCTATCCGCAGAGGACTGTGTCCTCTATCATTTTGTATATTTAAATCCGCATGTCTTCCTTCTATTATAATAACTCTTAATACATCAACGTGATTCTCAATCACCGCAATAGTCGCTGGTGTTTCTCCATCTGAGTTTTTTTCGCTTAGTGATGCACCTTTTTGGACCAATGCCTTTATCATTTCTGTTTGATGAAATTTTACGGCCAAATGAATAGCTTTATCTCCTGTACCTGCAACTATATTTATATCTGCATCGTATTTTAATAGTTCTTCAAAACATTCAGTGTACCCAAGTATTGCAGATATCATTAATGGTGTATAATATCCCCTTGTTCCCATTGCATTAATATTTATCGGACGTCTAGACTCGTAATTTTGTATCAAATAAGTGTCTTTATTTGATACATCTATTTGACGATTTTTTTCTGTATATGTATAAGACCCCGGTGTTTTTGTTTTTAACGGGGTTAATAGCTCTTTTACACATTCAATCGCGTTCGTTCTGACAGCTATATACAGCGGAGAGTCAGAGTCCCCCCTTCTTGCTATATTTGGGTCTGCTCCTAAAAATATCAATGCGCGGGCCAACTTAAAATTTTTATTTCTTATAGCCATCATTAATGGCGTATAATTAAACGTCCCCAACTTATTTATATCTGCTCCTAAACGACAAAGAGTATCTATAAATCCTTGCGTGTGAAGAGTATCTATAAATTCTTGCGTGTGAAGAGTATCTATAAATCCGTGTCTATTTATATATTTAGACCCGTCGTAATGAACGGCATATTGAAGTGGTGTAAAGGTGTTGCTATCTTCTTCGTCTAAAATGCCCATTTCTTTTAAATTATACCTTTGGGCCAATTCTAACAATTCCAAGTGTGGATTGATTAAAATAAATTCTAAAAGTGTTTGATTTTGTTCCCCCATTGTTACAGCTTTAAACATCATTAAACCTCCATTGTCCAGGATTGTAAATAAACATTCCAGAGCCTTTTGCCTATATTTTTTTTCGGTATTGCAACATATAACGGCGTAATGGACAGGTAAATATCTTTTTAAACGATAATCCTCCATTGGGAGATTCAATTTTGCCCCGTTATTTATTAAAATGTTTAAGACATCAGGTTTGTGTTTATAAATAGCAAATTCTAACGCTCGTAATAGTTCAGAGGAGTTGCCAAAGAACAATAGATTTAAATCTAATGTTTTATTTTCTTGAATCCAGATTTGAACAGAAGCGACTTCTCCATTTGAGATATAATGACAAAGTTCTTGTTTTTTTTTTAATAATTTTTGTATAGAATATTGTTGTTGCTGTGCTTTAAGTTTGTCAATTTCTTCACGCAGTTTTTTTATTTCTTCTACTTGTTGTAGAATTTCTTCTGTACTCATTTATTTAAAAAAAATTATCTTTTATACTGTACAATTTAAAATTATAATATTGTTTTTTTAGTTCACTACTACACCATCAATGGCTCCAGTTAAAATACAATCGCATAGGCGATGTTAATGTCCGTGTGGGTATATACCCACGGCTTCATTATCAAATGGCCGGACGATTGACCCCCGGAACGCACAGAATGAGAGCTAAGCATCGTTACATTGCTCCCAGAGCTCTCGCGATTGCCCAATAGCGCATTACATAAAAATATCACGCGTTGCTTGTGCTTATTTTGATAAGAATATCCTCTTGAATAAGTTGCATCTGTTGAAAGATACACTCCTTGTCCATAACACTTTGCATTGCTTGTACCGGCGTTCTGAAAGCCTCCCAAGGCAATCTTTTGTGCAGAATCGACCGTAGTACCGTGGAAACACCATGTAAGAGCATGTGGATTGCCGTGTTCCTTTTGAATCGTTTGTGTAATGGCCACAACACGGTCTCCTCCCAAGAAAGGTTGCAAATCATATATTTTACCACCTTTCAAAAAACTGTATTTGCCCAGAACTTTTCGTGCGCAATCTGGAAGTGTGCTTAGAGCAACCGGCTTATGCTTGGGAAACACATCAGGGATTGCTACAGACTTTTTGAAGACAGAGAGCGTGACAGGACGCACAACATCGGTGTTGGTGTTGGTCTGGTCGCCTTTCCAATTCGAAGTAAATTTCAGGTCATAATTCTGACTACCACAGCTGTAGCTAACACTGGGCTTTTTGGACGCATATGCGTCTAGAATGGTCCACGACGTCGTCGCGTCCATTTCTACGTGCTTGTTGTGCTCATTTACGAACAAAACTTGGAGAGCGCGAATGTCTTTCAGCTTGGAAGTGGCTCCAGACGAACCATCTTGATATTGGAAGCTAACTTTCGTCAAAGACACTGACGTTAATGTTACAAGCTGGTCCCCTACCTTTGCAGTGGCGCCTTTTAGCAAGTTGAGCCGTTTGAGATACTCTGGCCGCCCTGGAACGCTGGAAGAAGTCTTTTTTTTTGAAGTTTTTATCTTCTTCTTGGGCACTGAAGAGGCACCATTCGATGCAGAAGACGCACCAGATGATGTAGAAGAAGGAGAAGAACGTTTTCGACCCCTTTTCTTGGGCTTATACGTCCCTGCTTTTTTTTGCTGGCGCATCAACCGAACACGAATGGCAGTCTTTGACATGGACAAACATGATACCCCACAAGTGGGACATTTCTTAGCCTGTGGGGTACAAATGTGGCCATTTGAACATCTCTTGGTGCTGAACGTACCCGCACCCTTTTTCTGAATCGTCTGGGCAGTGTTTTGATGTCCGTGAGTGCCTCCTTTAGGTTGAACCATGGGGGTCGGGTTCGTGGGGGTGGCGATGGTGGGGTATGGGGTGCTCATTTTAATTGTTCGTATGAATGGTTATGAATTGTTCGTGTTGGAATTGGAAATTCTATTCTCCACAGTCATTCATTTCTTCCGGGCTCTCACAGCCATTCATTTCTTCCAGGCTCTCACAGCCATTCATTTCTTCCAGGCTCTCACAGCCATTCATTTCTTCCAGGCTCTCACAGCCATTCATTGGTAAATCTAAATTAAATTCATTAATTATATTGTTATGTATTGTATTGAACGTTTCTGAACAATCTATATACATCGTTCCATTTGAAATGACAAAACAAGACAATCTACCACTGTCAGGATGTGCAATTATGGCTTTTTTAAGTTGTTGTTCGTAAATAAATATGTCGCGTTCTTCTTCAGTTGGTCTTGGCATGATATATAATATAATTTTTAATAAAACATATATACTTTATTTTAGAAATCTTATTTTATTGTTAAATAAAATATGTCCTGTGTCATGCTCGGTGGAAAACCATACGATACTGAAGAATATTACGCGCATTGTGTTCAGCAAATACGCGCATTTGACCCGGAACGCCTGATAGCCTATAAAAAATGGCTCGCGGGCACTTTTTTGGAATGTTTGAAGACAATTATCAATAGAGAATTGTCCCAAGAACAATTTCTTGTATTATATGTAGGAATACAAAACGACATTGATCAAATATTGACCGTACAATATTTTATTGATGAAAAAGTAATAAACTTAAATCAAGCGGCGAAGTTGTTGACGGTGTGTATAAACCGAACTAATGGCACAGATACAAGCACACCACTGTACTGATTCATTTGACCCATACAGGCACGTGATTCTCCTTGACACTGTTTAAAGCTTCTAAAATTAATTTTATGCGTCTTTTAAGTATCGCATTTTCCTTTTTTAACTGAGCGTTTTCTTGGTGGGCATTTCTGTTCATATTTATAAGCATTTCTACACCTTTGCGAATGTTAAACACCGGTTTGTGTGATTCGGGAGATTTGACAGATAATTGTTCAAGAGCTTGGCAAAGTTCGTCCATAATTCAGCAATATTTAATATACTTATATACATTTTTTAATACGATCATTTGTTGATGCGCCCCTCCCCACGCGCGGACAGCGCGCGCGCGCATCAACAAATGATCGTATTAAAAAATGTATATAATGGTACTATAAAAATACATATTATGGCAGATTTTATGGCACGATGTGTAGAAGTAGCTTCACAAAGTCCTGACCATAATAAACATGTAGGATGTGTTCTCGTAGATAGTAATAATAATATTATTTCCGAGGCCTGTAATGACCTTGTTAATGGTTTGCAATGTAGCGAATCACGTTGTACACGTCCTCACAAATATAAATGGATAGAACATGCAGAAAGGAATGCTATTTACAAGGCTTGTCGAGAGGGAAAATCATTAATGAATGCGACGGCTTATATTAATTGGTGGCCTTGCGTGGAATGTTGTCGCGCCTTGATACAGAGTGGTATTACCAAGGTTGTGTCGCCTCAAAGGCCGGATTTGGACCATCCGCGATGGGGAGATGATTTCCGCCTGGTGTTTCAAATGTTTGATGAATCCGGCATGGAATATGTATTTTTAGAAGACGAATAGATATTCAAGTAGGACGCATATTTTGAAGACATCTCCGATTAATACGAATGGTCCTTTCGCCTTCTAAAATTTCTGCTTTTAATACTAATGTTTCTCTAAAAGTTAAGACCAATTCCTGTTTCAATTTATTACAGAAATATTTTGAAACAGGAATGGACATCTTTGTGTTTTCCTCAATGTCCTTTATCTTTTGTTTTAAAATTTGTTCTATTTTTATCTTGTATTTGAGTCTTAGTTGATAATATTTTATTTCTATTTTTATTTGGTTAATTTTTTTAATTAATGGACGAGAACGGCGCTGATAACATTGGCCACCGAAACGGGGCGAGAAGTTCTACAAAAAAGACAATTGGAAGGAGGCACAAAATTATCTAAAAAATGCTTTGCCTCCAAGACTTGTTCAATATTAGAGATACGCTTGCAAATATAGTTCCACCGTTCAAGGCTGGTATCAAGTAGGCTGTAAAAAGCGGTTACGGGGTATTTTTTTCGAATACTCATCGCGTATTCGAATTGTTCTAACCAAGTATACAAAGATAATATATCAAATTCAGAGGGGACGAATAATCGAAAAGACATCTAATTTATAATAATTACAATATTTATAGATTAAAAATTTAAAAGTTTATACTTCCGAATGGCAAGCAATTATACGTCAAATTTGAAATGGCAAGCAATTATACGTCAAATTTGAACAAACTAGGGAAAGTTTTCCGTTTTTACAAGTTAGATTTTTAACAAAAATACACTATATATTTAAACAACCCCTTTTATATTAATGTCCACCCATACACCAAAAACACAAAAGGAACCACTTGAAAAATATAATCCAAAACATCCACTTCTTACACCCTCGATATCATCTCTTACACCCTCCATATCATCGGTGACCAGTGGAGTTTCAGCAAGCTTTGCACAACTAATGGCCAACGATAAGCCATTTACCGCCGCAGAAGCTACCCACAGTATTAAAGACGAATGGTTACAAAAAGCCATAGAAGAAGTTACAACTAGCAAAATGAGTGGTCTGGTTGGGACCAATTTACTGTTGCTAACTGACAGTTATAAAGTTTCCCACAAAAAACAGTATCCATTTGGGAAAAAAATGAACCAGACCGGTACCGTTTATTCTTACTTTGAATCCCGTGGGGCTGGTACTGGTGGACACAAAGAAATTGTGTTTTTTGGACTGCAATATTTTATAAAACGCTACTTGGAAGGAGTTGTTGTCACACGAGAAAAAATAGACGAAGCAGTAGAATATTATACAGGACATTTCGGTTCCAACACAGTTTTTGATAAAGACGCCTGGGAGTACATTGTCACCGAACACGGTGGAAAATTACCCGTAAAAATCATGGCGGTCCCCGAAGGCACCGTACTTCCAGTTAAGAACGTCCTATTTACCCTGGAAAACACCGACCCAGCCTGTTATTGGTTGACAAATTTTTTAGAGACCTTATTGGTTCAAGTTTGGTACCCAATGACAGTGGCCTCCAATAGCAGAGCCCAGAAAAAAGTCATCTTATCAGCTTTGAAAAAATCGGGTACTCTAGATGCAAATGATAATTATGACATTGATTTCAAATTACACGATTTCGGATGTCGTGGCGTTTCTTCCATGGAGACCGCGGGCTTGGGGGCAATGGCACACCTTACACAATTTAACGGTACCGACACGGTACCCGGTCTGGTCTTTGCAAAAGAATATTATAGTGCTACTGCTGGGGAGATGGATGACAAAGCACCCGGATATGTCAAACCCGCCTGGGGTATGACTATCCCGGCTTCGGAACACAGTACAATGACATCATGGGGCGACCAACCCCATGATGAATTTTCAGCTTACAAAAACATGTTAACGGAGTATCATTTTGGACCAGTTGCCTGCGTCATTGATGCTTACAATATGTATCTTGCCGCCGAATTCGTTATTGGTGAAGCATTGACAGATAGCCTCCTAAAACGAAAGGATGTCAATGATTTTGTGAAGAAAAAATTTGTTATACGACCCGATAGCGGCACGCCAATGTTTAGCGATGATAAATTATTAGACGTACTCTGGCGAAAATTCCCGGCGGACGTCAGTGGTGGCGCAAATGAAAAAGGATTTAAAGTACTACGTGACGATATTCGAATTATACAGGGAGATGGCATCGATTACCAAGCAATCATCGATATTCTCGGTTATTTGATGGGAAAAGGATGGAGTGCTGATAACATTGGGTTTGGGTCCGGAGGCGGTCTTCTTCAAAAGTTAAATCGCGATACTCAAAAATGTGCTTTTAAAGCATCCTATATCTCCGATAATAATGGGGGACAGATTGTGTACAAAAAACCCATCGACGCACCTTTCAAACTTTCCAAAAAGGGTAGAATGACCTTGACGAAAAACGGAAACGAATGGACAACAAATACAGAGCAATCAGAAGACCAAATGAAAGACGCTAATAATATACTGGAGTGTGTTTTTGAAAACGGTTTCATTACCAAGGAGTATAACTTCCAACAGATTGTTAGTCGGTCAAGCATTAGCAATGAAAACATCGGCGATTGGGATAATGTATATCAAAATTATGACACAACTGTACATAGAATAGTTCCAGGTAGAATCGAAAACAAAGCGGCGGCAATTAAAGACAAAAATAAGGCCAACACCGATCTCAATGCAATGATGTTTCGTCTTGATGAAGATGTAAATAAGTACAAAGGCGACGGCGTTCTTTTAGTTGAAATAAATAAAGCACGTATGGAACGTGACGACATTGTATGGACCCAAACTGTCTATGAACAAGAATTGGACAAGGCCGGTAGAAAAATAGGTAATAATATAGAGAAGGGTATTTTTTAATATCTATAGCAAATTAATTAGGCCAAAACTCTGATCTCCAAAATCATTTTTTAGAAGATGAATAGAATATCTATTTTTATATTGTACTATGAATTTATTTCTATTGGCATCTCTCGCTAGACAGGCGGCTACTATGCATTGTGATAAGCATTGCATAAAAATGATTTTGGAGACCACGCAACTGCTCTACACAGCATGGTGGTTCGGTAGAGAGCATGTTGAATGGGCACCGTGCAAGTACGACCCGTATCGCGCCACACACAAGAATCATCCCTCTGCCATATGGGTCCGGCTTCATCCAAATCATTACCAATGGGCGTTGCGTTTGGGTCTTGAATTATGCCAGGAATACACCAGACGCTACAAAAAAGAACACAAATGTTACACACACCTACAGAGACTCAAAATAATGGGTTATCCGCCGCATATAGGCAAAGAAACATACAAACGCGAACGTCTCAAAATCGCAACCGTTGGTATTCCACAAGGTTGTTCTGAATTTTTTTGTGCAGTTTCGGACGATTTATTTCCTTTGTGTGCTACTTACGACGACGGCAAATTAAATGGCGTTAAAACGTATCAAAAATATTATACGACCAAGAAATGGCAGCTTAAGTGGAACAGGGGACAGGATTCGCCCCCGAAATGGTATCCTGAATTGCGTCATAATGTTCAGCAGCAAGAAATTTTGGATAATCTATGGGTTTAAATTTACCCACACATCCCAAAGTCCAACTAGCCTGATATCGTCGCAAATGTTTTTTTGTTAATAAAGCCCATTTATATTCCTCATAGTAATTAATCGACAGTTTAGGTTTAAAAACTTTATTATATTTATATTTCCAAACTATATTTGTTTTAGATAAACGAAGTATTTTTTTATTCGCAGGTATAATGCCTTTTAAAAATAAAAGAATATGGCAAATAATCTCATTTGGTATATTCATTTTTTATTTGATTTACGGGAAGGATATACAGAAAATGACTGAAGTGCACAAATAGAAATATCCATACTGTTGTCAAAATAATTACTTGGTGGTCTCTTTATATCTTGTGTACTACATGGGCCACAATGGTCATGATTTGCCAAGTCTGTACGTTTATTAATGACAGATGAGCTCGACCCAATGGCCCAACGTCCCAATTTTATAGGCGTAGATGAACGCCACAATCGAAACATTCGTCATGTTGTACCATTTAAATAATTAAATAATTAAAATCATAAGTTTTCATTAATCTCTAAAATATAATAGACTTTTGTATTAAACGTTTTTGCATGTCGTGGCTTGTCGCCGGTTTTTTCGTTTTCCTACAACAACAGTATAGAACACAAGAAAGCACAAATAAACTCGCTATAATAGATATCCACGTTATTTCATGGGTTTGAAAAGTTGCAATGCCCGGTACACACATTTGAATCGTGTTTTCTGATTGTATTTCTTTAAACCCGTCCGGACACGCTGTAAATATAGCCGCAGAATGACGTTTTAATGGGTTTGAAGAAATGCCCATTTTTTTTAAAAAGGAATCTTGAATCACGCGCTCTTCTTTATATTTTCCTCTGCCCATATAAGAAATAATATCACCATAGGAACGCCAAGAACGTATAGGAAGTGTCGGGTCAACGTCATTCATGCAGGAATATCCGGCATTGAATATGACAGCGGAACTATTCTTTGTAGGATAGACTGTTTTAAGTAGTTCTACAGCCAACGCGCCGCCTAAACTGTGACCCGTAAATACAATATGTTCGGCCTTATCTAAATAGGGCTGAAGGTCTTGTAAATTGTTTTTAAAACGATTTGATGTTGAAAGTGTTCCCTTTCCAATTAAAGCATCCGTAACAACATCTTCTTTTGTTTTAGTACCTCGTTCTCCCACTATAATGTGTTTTTCGTTATTTTTATGCCGATAAATGACCCATTCTGGCGAATTATCACCATCTAAAATCGTTGCAGATTCGTTCAATATGTATTTGTAGTTGTTATTTACGACATTGCCTATGTCTGAAATATATAGCGGTGTTTTTTCAAGATAAACGCCTCTTGAAATGGTGGCATAAACTCTATCTTCTTTAGTAATGGGATAAGATACTTTTGTACAGCTTATTCCCAAACAGATATTATCAAAACATCCAGTGGAATCATTGTCGTTAATCAATGTATCCATGGAATCAATGGCTTCAGAAAGACTATCTTTAGCAACATTGCCAATATCTTGTATCTTATCCAATGCCTCGTGAAAAGACGACGTAATTCCTGCAGAAACCATAAGGGGCAATAGTAAAAAACGCAACATTTTAGAATATTCATCGAATATTAAATACAGTAAAATAAACCATTTAAAAAATTTCTGAAAATTTTTTGTTTTTCTAAAACTTTTAGCTAAAACTTTTAGAGAAAAAAATATTCTAGGAATAAGACAAAATTCTCTAAAAGTTTTAGCTAAAAGTTTTAGAAAAAAGTCCGTGTTTTGCAAAACTTTTTTGAAAAGTTTGTTTTAAGATTTAAAAATATGTTTGTATTATTCTATATTTAAATTGGAGAATATACTTTGAGTCATAAATGGAGACGATTTGGTTAGTGTGGTTGTATTGTATTGTCTTTATGTTTCATTCCTTATTTAAAAGTTTTTGGCCTGCTTATGCCCATGCTACACGTCATCTAAAAATTAATTTTTAGTATTTAGGTCTCTTTATTTTGTGAAATGCGATGGTATCACATTCTTTTAATGGGAGTTTTGACCTTTTGTTGGATATGGGCATTGCCTTTATTACTCGTAGGTTTTTTCTTTAGTATTCCTGCTTGCTTGGCTATTTTGCCTGCCTGTATATTAATTTCCATAGGGTTTCAGTGGAAATGTCATGGGAGACTTATGTCGTCGAGTTGGTTAAGACGTATGATAAGTAAGATTCCGTGGCACCAATGGTTTCCTTGTAACATATTAGATGTTCCCACAACACCCTCTATTTTGTCAGTGCATCCACATGGTGTTTTATGCTGTGGTGCAATTGCAGGTATTCATTTAGTTCCAGAGTCCCAAACACTTTTTTGTGTTGCTCCCATTTTGTTTTATGTACCGGTACTTGGTTGGATTGCTAGATTATTGGGATGTATTCCGGCCGATTATAACTCAATGAAATCGGCTATCACACAAGGATATCCACTTTTAGTTGTCCCTGGGGGTGTTCCAGAATTGGTTATGGCTGAAAGATGCGATGACACCGCGTTTTTTATCGAAAAGCGCTTTGGATTTTTGAAATTGGCCATTGAAACGCAAGTTCCACTATTTCCTATATTTTCCAAAGGCGAAACGTCTACATATCGTTTAGTGAAAGCGCCTTTGTTGGAATGGCGTGTTTGGTTGTCTTGGAAATTGAATGTACCTGTTGTATTCCCTTGGTTTCGGGGATGGTATAATTTATGGTTACCAAGGCGTGTTCCAATAAAATTAGTCTGTGGTTCCTTTCTTAAAACGCAAATAAAGTATAGTCGCGAATCGTTACAGACTTTTAAAAAACACTACATCAAAGAACTACGACGGACTATTATTTAAGGAACTATTGTTGGAACAATGGCCCGTTTAGATAAAATTTGGTCGTTTCACGTTGATGTTTTACACACAGATTATATACATGACGACATAGTAAATGATATTTTACGTATTGTTTTAGAAATAGAACATCTAACTCCAGTTACAACACCCTTGGACGAGCCATGGTCTGTTCTTGCAGCCTCGGCTCATGTATGTTCTGCGATGGGCCTTTTTAAACAGCAGTATACACTGAATGACTGTATTCCAAAGCCGAACAAACCATGGGAAGACCAATTTAAAAAAAAGTGGGTTGAAAAAATATTGGAATTTCACCCTGAATTTAATGAAAAAATCAAAAGTGAATATCTTGGCGATTTGTTAATTTTAGTTGTTCAGTCGATACAGACGACCGAGAACTTTGTAAAAATGTTGTAATCGTTTCTATATATTCATCAAGTTCTTTTTTCTCATCAGAATCTTTCAAAGTATTATATTTTTGAATAGATTTAGACAATGAACGAAGAGGATGATGGTGGTCTTCACGATGGTGTTTATATACAAGACTGGTTCCGATTAAATCAGAACAGAATGCCACCACAATTAAAATAAAATTACTTCGCGAAATGATTAAAATATCAATAATGTGTATCAACACAACACCTGTTCGAATACCAATAATTTTTCCGATTTGGCGACGTTTTTCATCTGGATTTTCAGACATTGCTTCTCTGTGTAATTGAGCAGCGATAACGTGTACATAATGTTTAATGGCGTTTAAAATACCAAATATTAAAACTAAACCTATATATAGGCCTATATCGTTGCAGTTTAGATTAAATAGTTCAGTTTGTGTCGATATAAATTTATAATCTGTTTCTTTACAATTGTCCATTTATTTAAAAAAAAAACATTTATTTATAGTTTAGTTTAGTCTTCCTGTCAGTACTCTTTAGCTTATTAATAAAAATCGAGTCCACATACCAAATTATCGTCCGAACGTTTGACTTGGCGTACAATAACTACGCCATTTTCGTGGTCTGCGGACATTACATCTTGACGCACTTTATCGGACCCAAAATAGGCGTGTTTGGCAACTGGGTCATCCGTAATGCCATGGGCCAACGTAATACACGTTATTCCATTGATAATCATTGCTGTTGAATTCCCCTTCAGAAGAAAACTATAGACGGCGTCACAATCTTGACGCTTTTCTGCTTGTTTCATTTCTGCCGGGAACCCCCATTTTTCATCACCCGGGCGTTTAATGGGATGATAAGGCGTTGATTCTAGACCTCCCGGAAACACACAAAGATTTGGGCTTTCTCTGGATGTCTTAAGGACTCGCAAAATTTCATCTTGACCCTCGGGTGTAATAACTGTATCACCTTGGCGCAATTCGCTCAATGGCTTTCTACCTTCTGGTGTTTGTGCCAGGCAATATCCAGCGAAACACGGACCTGCTCTATCATTATAATTTGACATGTCTACAGAAACAGTGTATGATGTTGTTCTCCCGCCTCTATAACTTAGACTGTCTGATTGGTGTGGTGCCGATGGGCGTGGTGCAGGCAATGCATTGAATTTTTCATCCAACATATCACGCAACAAATTGAATTGAGACCCACCATATTCTTGCATCTTTGGGTCTTTAAAATTCGTACTATATTGGCCAAAATGCGCTGGGCAAATCGAACGAAGATAATGCTGACCCCATCGTGCATATTCCGTATACACAATGGCCTCTTTAATTTGGTCATTGATTTCCTTCATAATTTTACTGTCGCCACTTGAAAAACTGCTACGACAAGCTTCTGCGGTCTCAAATTCATTCTTTTCGCATAAATCAATGGTTTTTGAAATAAACGAAGCAAACGCAACACGGTTCTTTTCTTTGACAATGCGGCCATTTGAAACAATCGAAACAGGTATAGAATGCGTTTCGCCGCTTTTAATATCTCTGAACGAAAAGGTTGCCCCGATAGGTTCCGTTGAAGAGACCATAATATCTCTAGATTGGCCTCGAGTAATATTTCCAACATGGACATTGTACCCCCAAGAAGTTCGTGTCATAGGGAAGTTTCCATGAATGTTAATGTCTTCTTTTGTTTCAAGTTTGAGGACTGCGTGTTCGCCCATGGTTGCCATGGTTTTGGCGGCGGCGTTGATAAACCCTGTACCGACCATGCCACTGTCTGGAATATAGGTATAATAACCGTTGCCTTCACGAGCCATTTCATCCAACAATTTTGAACGAAGACTGTAGCCAAACCCAAACATATTGAGAGAACACGCCAAATCTGGACGTGAATCCATGTAACGCTTTAATGTTGGAATATAACCACGTGGCGGCTCGACATTCGGAACACCATCTGTTAGAATGTAAGCAGTCTGAAAGCGACCCATAGTAGGTGTCAAAAGGTCTAAACAGACTTTACAACCGTCCCAAATATTGGTGGAACCACTGGATTCCATCATGGCCAATTTGACTACAAATTTTGCTTTGTTCGCTACGGTGGCATAATCCAGCGGAAAAACCACCGTAGCCGTCGAAGACCAATCGACAAGCGCAATGCGGTCATCTGGGCCCATTCCCTCAATGACAGTACGTACTCCGTGGCGGAAAATATCTAAAAGTGTGAGGCCATCATCCTCGTTTCCATTTTTGGCAAAACTACATGTTGACCCCGAAGTGTCAATGCCAAAAACGATATCTACGGCCGTGGAATCTGACGTAGAATCTTCTGGCAACACACTGAACATTTTGAAGGCGCCTTCGGACTCTGAAACGAAACGAATGGAAGAAGACACTGACATTTGAACGTCTTCTTCCATTTTTTGTGCCGGTGACATTTCTTCAATAATTCTTCGAATGTCACGATTTGGACGAAGTTCACTTTTTGTCATTGTACGACGTGTTAGGGGCGAAACACCCGTTGAATCGATTGCCCGCTCGATGGCGGATCTTTCCCAAGTGTTACCATCGTTGTCAACCACGGGGTCAACAAATAACATATGGGTAATAGGACATGTGAGGTTTGAAGTAATAGACGTCATGGTGTAATACTTTAGTTTATATGTATATAATGAAAGAATTAAGAATAGAATATTCTATTTTGTAAATTTTATTTAAAGTCGTAAATAATAGGCAAAACTACAGGATAAAACTTGTAAAATTATAATGATTGACGCCAATTTTTTTTCGTGCATTGGGCCCATAATCTTCAATATAAGATTAAGCAATGTTTTATTCATTTTTCCGTCACAATGAGATGGAGATAACATGTCTGTTTCAGGGTTATATTTAGGAAGTCTATGCCGCGGACATGGTTCAAATTTGAATAATTGAGGCAAAGAGTAGCAAAAATTAAATGTTTGGGGCAATAACATCCAAAATAAAGTATAATTCAGATAATAATATAAACCAGCAATTCCAAAAAACATACCCGCAAATAAGGTAAAGGAATCGCCAACAAAAACACGAGCAGGATACCAATTATAATATAACAATGCCAACGAGGTGGCAATAAAGGGCAACATCATTGGCATTGTATAAGAATTTACACAAATAAAGGCAATTGCAATGACAATAGATTGACCCACTTCAATACCATTAATTCCTGCTAAAATATTAATAGCATTAGAACAATAAACACACAATAACGCCGCGAAAAACGGATATAATAAATTCAAATCGATAAAAACGCCATTTATATCAATTGTTGTGCGGTCATATTCCATGGGCAAAGATGCAACGGCTGGTAATAAAAGTTTCATACGCCATGGGATATCAATAACATCGTCCATGAATCCTAATAATAATGCCGCCGTCATGGGGAACAACAGATTGTTTGGTATGCCTAATAAAACGCAGGAAACAATTGTTATTCCTCCTGAAATAATGCCCAGTCCTTCAGGTATTTTGCCGCCATTTGGTTTTGCTAAATCTTTTCCACTTAAAGAAGTATTTATATTTGGTATACATTTAAATGTACATAAAAATGCCAATGTGGAGATAACAACCGAGGCCCACATTGTTTATGATGTTATACTGTTTATAGTCTTATTTAAAAAAAAAAATATGATAGCATGCTATCCCTTTTATTTTTTTTTGCTGTTGTATTTTTTTTTTTTGGGTTTATTTTTTTTTTCTTTTTTTGGGTTTTTTTTTTTTTTTTTTTTTTTTGTTTTTTTTTTTTTTTTTTTTTTTTTTTTTTTTTTTTTTTTTATGTTTTTATTTTTTTTTGCTTTTTTTGGATTTTATTTTTTTTTTCTTTTCTAGGATTTTATTTTTTTTTTTTGCTTTTGTAGTTTCCAGGTGTTTTTTGCGGGTTTCTTCATTGGGTGCGTAGCACATACTGGAAGGTATACTTAGAGAAAATACCAGTACATTTGTTGCAATCCATGATGCATGCATCAACATTTTTTTTTGGCTCCGAACAGTATTCGAACCCAAGTCTTCGCAGTGGTCGATTAAATTATTTAATCGCTTGACCACTTCGCCATATTTTTATATTTCCTTTGACCCCTCTCCTCTAGTCCTGTAAACATGAGTTCATAATCGGTATTTGAACCATGCTTAAGAATTCAAACTTTTTTAAAAAAAAAAGTTGCAAAATCTTGAATTCTCTAAAAGTTTTAGCTAAAACTTTTAGAGAATTCAAGATTTTTGAATATAAAAAAAAAAATATTATATTCTTAATACGAAAAATCTAAAAACTGGAATATATTTTTCCTTTGATTCTTCATCCCCTGCAGTTGACGCACGTCTTACGATGTTTTCTCGTCGTATAGCCTGTTGTATTAGTACATTTCTTTTATTATCCGCTATAATAACTTGTAGCGTTATTTTGTATTCTAATATTTTTGATATCCATGTCTGTCTGTCCCATGTAAATTCTTCTATTGATTCTAATTTATCCAATCCTTTATAAACATCTGCTCTATTTCGCCACCAATAATAATATGGCGGGTCTTCTGGAGATGTTTCTAAGACTCTATATGATTCATCTAAAGGATATGACTCAAATACTTTAAAATAAGATTCTCTCCATCGTTGATATATTTCTTGATTTTTAAAACGTACGTCATCAAAATCAATGGGTACAACTTTATTCTTTTTAAGGACATAATTATTATCGTGGGTATCCATAATAAACATGCCCGTTTTGTCATACAAGTCTATAGATACGTCTAAATTTTTTAGTCTTTCTTTTTGCATTAATTCTTGTATAAGACGATGTTCGGTGTTGCTTTCTGTTCTGTGAATACCAATATGTAATCCATTCATATAATTTGTTTTAAAACTTGGTATAATTTCGCACTTTTCCATTAGAATCGTTGTGTCGTTATAAGCAAAAACATCAGGCGCAAGACCATACACTGTAGCGGCGTATCTTTGTAATTCTGCTTCGGCCCGAATACTATTTCCTGGCAAATTTTGTTTAATAATAAATTGTCTATCATCATTTATAGTAATGACATATACGTTTGATCTTAAACCAGTATTTGAAAATTCGTGCATATTTTTTATGTTAATACTATCGGTAATCGAAATATCATCTTTAATTTGAACTTGGCGACTTTTAAATATGGACTTTTCGTTTTCGAACCATTTTTCTAATATTTCATTATATAATTCTGGCGTGAAATCAATATCTTTTTTAAATGTTTGCTGTCTTGCAAGTTCCTCTAATGACATTGATTTTGGGGGTCTAATTTTGTTAAATATCGATATTTTCCTCTTTTTTTGCGATTCAGGTTGTTTCTCTTCACCCGGTGTAGAATCGATGGGGCGATTTCTAGCCACGGGCCGTGGTGGTTCGGGCCGTGGTGGTTCGGGCCGTGGTGGTTTAGAAATTGCACTCATGATTACAAAATTAAATCTATAAAAAAAAAAGATATCCTTTATACCGACAAACGATTATGTGTAAATTATACTATATATATTCTTCGCATCTGGATAAGAATGGATGTTGCGATTGGTACCTCTATTGGTTTGGTACAAGTGTTCGCTGGACACCCACTGGACACCATTAAAACTTTACTCCAAAATGGCCAGGGGTATAAAAAACTCCGATTTAAACAGTTATACCGCGGTTGGACTTACCCAGCCGTTGCATCCGTTGTATATAATGCAACTGCATTCCCTATATACAGGGCATGTCTGGAAGAATACAATCCATATCAAGCTGGATTCATTGCCGGTGTTGCCGTATCACCAGTTGATTATGGCTTCAGTGTTGGGAAAATACGGCGTCAATGCGTTAAACCCCAGCCCATTCATTTTAAAGGATTGACCATGTGTTCATTAAGAAGCATATTTGCATCAGTCTTTTATTTCGGAATATATGAAGATTATAAACACGAAATTGGCCCATTATGTGCTGGCGGGCTTGCAGGATTGCTAAGTTGGACATTTACATATCCATGTGATATTTTAGCCACGCGACAGATAGCCGAACGCATAAATATACGCCAGGCATTTGCTAAGGGTTCGCTTTGGAAAGGATATTTGCCATGTGCAATACGTGCAATTTTTGTAAATAGTCTTAGTTTTAAATTATATGATATATTAAGTTAAATATCTAAATGTTTTATGTTAGCTTCTACACAATAATATTCTTTTATAATTTCAGCCCACCCAACAGACCTATGTTTACCATGGTTACACACAAATGCTATTGTTTTTACATCATAAATATTATCTAAAATACAATCAACCAACATTTCATATCGAGGATGATTCATAATAGATTGTTGAATATCTTTGTCTAAGCCTGTTTTATTTTTTATATCCCCATTTATAGCTGTAACAAATTTAGTAACGTCAAAAATAACATCAACTTTTGGCCGTTCTAATTTTTGATGTACTCCCCAAGAGTATATAGTTAAAGAGTTGGGATTTTTAAAACGATACACGGGTTCGTGAGAATTACGCTCTTTATCTTGTCGGAATCCCCACTCTTCATTTTCGTGTTTCTCGTGGATTAAAACAACCGTACGTATCATAAGTTGTTGTACAATAACTTATTTTATAGACAATGTCATTTGAACATTATAAATCCAGATTCAAAAGTTTATCACAAATTGTTTGAACAATGGCATGTATTTTGCCGGCTTTTGTCCCAATTTCATTCGCTCTCTCATCAAGGCAATTTGTTTTGTTCTGTCATTATTTTTCCGAGCTTTAGTTTCTTCTTGAATTAAACGTTCATTTTCTTTTTCCCAAGCAATTAATGCGTCCGATTTTGAATTTGCTGACGTTTTTTGTTTTTTGTTTGCACTTCCCCCGCTTGTTATATCATTTGGAATTAGTTTTGGAATTAGTTTTTCAATGGGTGTAGCGCATTGAGGACATGCATTTTTTTTAAATTTTGCCCAAGATTCTAAATTTGTACTAAAAGAACATTTAAAACATTTAAATTCCAAATCTGAATCAAAACATCTGGTTCTTTTCACAATCTCCATGGCCAAATCGAATTGTTTTGAGTCACTAAGTGCTTCCATTATGTCATCTCCTAATTTTTTTACGGGCAATGGTTCATATTCTGGCGAAATACCTTGAATACCTGAAGATATTTTTTGTACTTTGCACACTTTGACACCTTCTAAAAAATCTCCAAGAGTTGTATAATAATCATCTCTATTTCCTACCATATGGTCATATACTGAACTTGGTAAAATACATGACGGTATTCCGTCATAAGACGCACCCAGAGTTGGGTCTAACCAAGCAGTTAATTGTTCGCCTCTTTGAAAAAAATGTCCAAATGAATATTTTTCTAAACTAGCGTGGCCACTTTCCGCATGATGAATCCTGAGACAGGTTTCGGGCGATAACAATGTCCATTTCTGCTTCATTTTATTTACTTGGCCCATTAATTTAAAGTATAGACTATAACCCATGCGACCTGACAAATAATCATTTAACCCAACGGGTACTAATTCATCCCCATATCCATTATTAAACATTGGTGAAAATCTTTCAAATATACTTGGTAAACTACGCAAGATGCCTAATTCGTCATTTAAATGTCGTTGTTTATCACTTATTTGTTGTACTTTTGCCATATCTACATTATTATCCCAATCAATGCTAGCAAATTCAGCGTTGGCCTGATCTTTTTCAACCTCTAAACCCCCTTTTAATTTGGGCAGAGCTTCATTAATTAAAGTAAATTTAGACTTTTCAACCTGCCATACAAATTCATTTGCAAAATGATATTTTGCGGAATCAAGTGTCAAATCATCTTCAAATATAAGTGTTGCACTTTTTCCATTCACAAATACACGACTACCACGAACATGATATTCGTTCAATCCTTCTCTAAATGAAACACCGTCTTTAAGTGTTCCAGAAATGTCACACAATGCACAAGAAGCATCGTACGACAATAAAACACCTGCTACCCTGCAAAAACGTTGTTCGCCATCAGACCGGTCACGACGTATTCTATATATTTTACCAGATTTTTCTAATTGGCGTCTATGTACAAATCCTTTCCAATCTCTATGGTTAATAGGCGTCATTGTTGGTGTTTCGTCTTGAGCATCTAATAATTGTTGCATGTTTGCCTCAAAATGAACCCAGTTGCCCGTTTTATCTGGAACAATCCACGTGATATTCGCAGTATATGCATTTTGACATTTGATTCTTGTCGAACTTTCATACACTAATAAATATTGCCAATGTCCACCGACATCTGGATCTCCGTCTGTGTCTCGTGAACCTATCCAGACATCAGTGCTTTTATTATTTATAAAAGTATTAAGTGCGTCAGAACACAGAGTTCTGCTTTGTTCCCATTTCCATGTTGGATTAACGGCGGGTTCAAAATATTGCCAAGGTGGTGTTTTTGACGCACCACCTGATTTTTTTGATACACCACCTGATTTTTTTGATGACATTTAATTTTATAATTCTATTTATATAGGGTTAGATTTTTAACTGTATATAAATAGAATTATAAAATTAAATGTCAAAACCAATGTTTCGATTATACACCATGGCGCCAAATTATACTCTATCCGGTTGGCAATGGAAAGACAAATATGACCACTGGCATGATTTTGATCAAACCATCTCTGACGAAATAGACAAGGATTATGGTGTTGGTGTGGTTGATTTGACTACACGACCTGGATTCGTTTTGTTTATTGATAAAAAAACATTTAAACTTAAAAACCCAATAAATGGCGAAGAATGGGATATACAAAATAATTCAAGTGGGAGTTCTCATTTAGTATCGCCCCCTTCTGCAAGCGGTGGAGGTGCGAGTAAAAAAAGAAGCGGTGGTAGCGGAGCAGGAGCGAGTAAACATAATTGGCAATGGCAAGACGAATTTAACGATTGGAATGATTATAGTCCTAGCATTCAAGCACAAATACCTCCTCATGGCAGTATTGTAGTACAAATAAGAAATTATTTATATGAAATAAATACGAATAGCCTTTTACAAACCAATCAAACTACTTATGCTAAACGTCCGATACGCGACGCCAACGCGCCAAGTTCTGCATCAAGTTCGGGAGGGTCTGCGTCAAGTTCAGGGGGGTCTCGAAAAAAACCGCGTACAAAGAGAGGACCCACAGGAGAAAATTTATCCAGTTTTTTTATATTCCGGTATACTGACGATACAGATTGGGCCACAATAACGAATTGGAGACGTGTATATCCAGGTGCTGGAAATCCGGCAAACCCATCCGACCGTGCATTTAAAGATGGTTGGTCATTTAAAGCGGATGACGAAATGCCTGAAGAATATGTAGAGTATGGACTTGGTCTGGAACAGGATGAAAAGGGAGCCCCTGATTTTAAGGCCGACCCGGACTGGTCCGCCAATGATTACGATTATGGTGCTCTTGTCGAACTAAAATGTTCAACAGTAGCAAAACCATGCATTTTTCATCAACGTTTTATTTCAAGGACATTAGATAGTACATCAACATGTCCAAGTTGTTCACAAAAATATAATCCACCTGGCCCTCAACCAAATGGTTCTTTAAATATTCAATGGATTAGAACTTCTTGTAGTGGATATGCTAGTGTTGGCACGTGGGAATTACGTATAGATATTCCCGATGGATCAACACAAGGAAAAAGACATCAAAATCCGGGGTTACCTTATACAGGTACGTATCGCACTGGTTATTATCCCGATGTTCCAGAAGGCAGGGATGCGGTTCGATTAATCAAATATGCGTTTGAACAAGGTAAAGCTTTTAAAATAGGTCACTCTGACACTCTTGACGAGGATAATAGAGTAGTGTGGGGAGGCATTCACATGAAAACATCCATGGATGCATCTTCTGTAAATCACGGTTGGCGTGGAGTTACGGCGGATAAAGTGTTTCAAAATGTATATAGTGAATTTGCAAAGGTATTTAACGCGGCACCTGAAGATTTAGGCATAATATTAGAAAGTATTTAATATGAACAACAAGTTTCTCTTCTTGTATCTTTTTCTTTATTTAATTGTACAGTATTTTTAGTTTGGACGATGGGTTTCTTTTTAAGTTCGTCTATGAGCCATTGGAATAATTCGTTGACGCCTGCCCCTGTTTTTGCGGATACTTCTGCATAAGCGAGGCCTTTTTGATTTGCCCAAGCTGCGCCTTCACTCGATGATATGTGTCGTGGCTCAAGGTCAATTTTGTTGGCAACTAAAATAACCAATGTATTTTTGTCTCCATATATATTAAATTCTTTTAACCAATAATCTGCTCCTGTGAAAGATTTACGGTCATTTACGGAATAGACTAATAATACAGCATGGGCTCCACGATAATAGGAACTCGTCAATGTTCGATAACGTTCTTGACCGGCTGTATCCCATAATGTCATTTTAAAATTGGGCTGTTCTACAGAAGAGAATTCAACGCCAATAGTAGAATTCTCTTGTTCGCTAAAAGAATGATGTGTATACCTTTGGAATATTGACGTTTTACCTGTAAATGCGTCGCCTATACCTACTAATTTATACATTTTCATGCTAGAAAACGCTTAAATACTCATATTTCTACGTTGTAAAAGATTAATTTCAATGAGACGCTTGGATGCAAGTTTGGCTTGTTGTATAGCCATAATATCTTTGTGTATTTGTTCTAATTTTTGTTGGTTATCAATTGATTTTGAAAATTTGATGAAAATTTTATTAAATGACCTGTATTTTTCTTTATTATTTAGTTCAAGTAATTCGTTGAACACTTGAAATTTGCGAATGTCTTTCTTTCTCTTTTTAGATCTATGAAAGCATGCTGCTGTTTCTTGAATTAATCTATCAAATCGTACACGCATAGGTTGACGACAAATTGCACATGTATTCTCCCTTGATGTTGTTTTTTGAATTTGTGTACAAACACAATCAAAACATCCTATGTGTGTTTGATGACACATAATTATAGGTTCAACTACTGTATTCAAACATATGCAACATTTATAAAGACTTCGACTCATATATACATATTTAAAGGTGGCATATACTCTAATATATTTTAAACGCGATGGGATTTATGTGGTCTTCGCCAAAATCTCCTTTGAAAGAAAGTCTTTTGAAAGAAAATGACATTGAACCAATACAAACGGCCGATTTGTTGTTAATTGGGGATTATACAGAGGACATGTGTATTGGAGATTTTTCTCCTTGGTCCGGTGTGGCTATTGTATTTGATTCAAATCGTGTATATGATGGGGATGGTGTTTATAATTTATACGATTATATAGAAAATTGGTCTGAAATAAAGATTAGGTATTATGTTGGTGTTCGTAATTATGGTTTTGATATACGGTTAAGAAATGCTATAAAAATAACTTGTTATCAAATACAACAAATGTCGGAAGACGATATAGAAAATGGTTATGGCGTTGCGCATGTTTTAAAAATGTTGGGTATAGTAACGAAAAAAGATTTGTATAAAGTTCATCCTGGTTATTTTTCTTCTGGTTCACCTTTTTGTACATATTTAAAATTGGATAGCTATTATTCTGAAAATAAAAAGTTTTGCCAATAACAATATTTTGGAGCTATATAATACACGTAATATATCTAAATATGCCATATATAAAAGAGGGAATAGGAAAAGCGCCCAAATGGGTTGAACCCATAAAATCTATTCAAATCATACGAGAAGATATAAATTGTATAGATTTGTTTAGAAAGTTGAGACCACATTTTCCACATTTAGGAGTGAAAAATGTATTCGAAGGGTGCGAATTAACGTTTAAAGAATCTAAAGAACCGAGTTTGAGACGTAGTTTGGTTAGTTTGCTCTGAATTTGTTTCGTCTAAAGTATCATATTTGGGACAACACCATGATTTTATTTCTTTGAAAAATACACCAAAAAGTATGAGGCCAAAAATAAAAATAATCATGCCGGTGGATAATGCAACACCAGCCCAAGGATCCATCATAGTTATGCGGGTAATTCTTCTATTTTTATAGTCTGTACGACTACTGTTTTTGGACATAAGCACATATTAACAAATAGAAACATACATGTACATAATAATAAAATTAAAATTCCAAACGCTATCCACTCATTTTTAAATAAATCATGCATTTATTACTTCAATATAAAAATATATTGTATTTAGAATATGTTTACATTATTTTTTCTTAATCCTACAAACGTCTTGCCATTCTTGTTCGACCATTGGAATTTGTTCCAAACATGCCAATCTTCGCTCTTCTGCGTCTTCAATTAACAATGGACAGGTTTCTGGCTGTTCAACCCATCCAGACAGCAGAACCCCTTCCATGGTAAGTTTTGGAGGTTGATATGGTTTAATTTGTGGTATATTTGCTCCGCGTATTTTCGGAATAATGGGAAATAATGTGACATTTTTTGCGGCCCAATGTGACGTTAATTGTCCCTTTAAAAGCGCTTTCTTTTTTTTGACCATATCTTTTTTATTGAGCATGGAGAGTGGCATCATAGATATGTACGAAACCATGCGAATGTTTGGTTCAGCTCTTCCCAAAGTCGGACCCTTTCCACAATGTACTGTTCTGGAATCCCAAACAACCATAGAGCCTTTAGGACATTCAATACAAACTCTTCTACAACCTTTGTCAAGAAACCATTGTATGTGTTCTGGTTGAAGTCTAAACCAATCTTTAGCAAATTTTCTGTTCTGTTTCAGGCCAAAATGTTGTGCAAATTCGCCGTGGAATCTGTGAGAGTTCTCTAAAACCACTAACGTACCGTCTTCCGCTCCGACATCGAGCGGCGTGACCCACCCTTGGACACATTCAAAGTCATTTCTGTGAGGAGATTGGTCTAAATGTAACCAATCGTTTTCGTGAAATCCTGCTCCAATGATTTCTGGAGGAAGGCTAGTAGATATGCCGTCAAAGGACGTTGTCAATCCGTCCGTGTTCCAAATCGCGCTATAAACACTTTTAACGCCCGCGTGGCACCTGAGGTCCCATATTTTTTGCATATGGCCACTATAATAATTTTGAACCAACATACCATGTCTTGGGCAAAATTTTAAGAGGTTGTCCCACGTCCATGTGTCATCCCTGTTAATCGCGCCGTCTGATAACCACCCCCAGTAGTTCCAGAATGCATCCACGAGTTCATTGCACTCGGTTTCGTTTAAAATATCGGGGACGATAGCGTATCCCCGGTCATTAAGGCTTGATAATAATTGGTCCATGATGGTATTGTATGTGTGTATTTTATACAGATAGAATTCTAATTCGTCACAGCCATTCAAATAAATTGCAGGATGTGTCAATAGTTATACGAACATATGTTTTTTTTATTCTGGGTGATTTTTAAAAAGTAGTATTTATAACATCCATCTTCTCAATATATGAAACGAAAACCCTTTGAATCTTCCGAAACGAATGAAAAACGTATCCGGCTTAAAGAACCCCCGAAGTCCCTAAAACGTAAAAATGACGTTCCTAACGAAGATACAAAGCGTGTCTGTTCAACTACTGCTTCTCAACTCATTTTCCAACATACTGCAACTGCCCGCCATCGGGCAGAAGATGGCACAATTGAAATCATATTGTATGGGCGTAAAGCGAATGGGACGTCCGTAGCTTTGCGTGTGTCCGGTGCCAGAGCCTATGGTTTTTTGGGCAAAGTTTCTGTGAATTCAACATTCAGGGGAAACGTAAATAAGTTGGTCCAATGGTATTTATCCATACAACGTTCCGAGCGTTCGAATACACGTTTTAAAGAAGAACATAATGAAGACAAACCTCCTCAAAAAATATATCGCGCGTGGTCTAGTTTTTTCTTTCCGCAATCCGAAGTCAAAGATATATATTGGTCGCGTTTTTCAGGGTTTAATATTCGAAATGTAAAAGATTCTGAACCTCCCATTGTCTGGAAGTTTTCAACACGACGTTACGATGTATGGAGAGCACTCTTAAGTATTTTGAACGACCATAAAAAAGTTCATAAAAAGATAGAAGATTTCTATCGCAAAATGAAACCTTTTTATATGTGTTGTTTGGATTCTGGTCGTCCAACAAAACAAATGCCATCCTTGCCATCCTTTGTTGAGCCGTTTATGGTCCGTTCTGAGCTATATGAGACGATGTTTCATCCTGAGTGGGTGTGGATGATAGATTACCAATTGCCGGCATGTTCTTGGATGTCTGTGTCTGATTTTGCACCGGTTCAAAAACAAAAGACATTTTGTGCGGTTGAATATACCTGTCGTTCAGATAAAGTATCACCGATTGAAAACCCACCTATACCAATGGCGCCTATACGTGTATTATCTTATGATATTGAAGCAGTACCTTTCATAAATGAAACTACAGGAGAATGTGAATTTCCAGACCCAAATAGAGACATTATTAGTACGATTGGCGTGACTGCATTTGATATGGTATCTGCTGTATTTCAACAAGTGGTGTTTATGTTAGAAATTGTAGGTCAGCCACAGTGTGAACGTCTAGATGCGTTGTCCGAAGATAAACAGACAGACGAATATGACCCATCTTCAACAGTAGTCTTTTCATTTTTAGATGAAATGGAAATGTTAAAAGCCTTTTCCGCTTATATTCGCGAATATGATCCGGAAATTATTACGGGTTATAATGTGTTAAATTTCGATAATGTATATTTAATCAACCGAATCCGTGCACTTTGTGGATGCGTCGATAAGAAATACTGTGACAAGTGTGCAAATGCTCGTACCTTTTCGAGAATTGCCCGCGCAACGTCGCTTAAAAAGAAATACACACATACGAACCAACGTGGAGGTCAAGAAACGTGGGAAGCGTCTATTGAAGGGCGTAATTGGATGGACCTTTATAATGTTATTCGAACAGACCACAAATTGCGTTCTTATAAACTGGATAATGTATGTCTTGAACTCATGGGAACTCAAAAAATACACATAGATTATGAAGACATTCCCAAACATCAAAAAACACCTGCCGGGAGAGCCTTTTTGGCACAATATTGCGTAAAAGACGCATGGCTTCCATGCCAGCTTATTATTAAACGCTGTAAGTTGGTGAACGCCATTCAGATGGCACAAGTTACCGGTGTGCAATTATCAGATATTTTACACCGTGGTCAACAAATTAGAACAATGGTTTTAATGCTTCGTTTTATTAAGGCAAGATGCCGCCGCGATAAAACACATCCGCGTTGGTATTTGCCAGACGAATCAAATGTCAACGGGACCGTTATTGACGGATTTGAGGGAGCTGTTGTCATTCGTCCTCTGCCTGGTTTTTACCAAACGCCTGTTGTAACGTTGGATTTTGCGAGTCTATATCCAAGCATAATGCGCGCGTATAATATGTGTTTTTCTACACTTATTTCGTCGTATTCGTTGTCTCAACAACTCAAATTGAAATGGACTCCAGAAACACACAATATAAAAGACCCTGCACATCCCGATTATCCAGAAGTACGTCCAGTAAGGTCCTTTAATTACCCAGAAGGTGGTACATTTGAGTATGTGTCAACGCCAAGAGATGTATGTTTTGTAACAACGAAAAAACGCGTGGGTATTTTACCAGAAATATTGGAAGCATTGTTATCTGAACGCAAACGCGTTAAAAAAATGCGAAAAAAATTTGCAGAAAATTCCATGGACTATGCAGTTCTAGATGGGCGCCAATTAGCCCTTAAAGTGTGCGCAAATTCAGTGTATGGCTTTACTGGTGCGGGTAAGGGGTATTTAGGTGAAAAAAGGATTGCATCTTCTGTTACACGGGTTGGACGCGGTATGGCCAATCATACAAAATTTATGTGCGAAGACAAATACAAAGAACACGGATTGCAGATTGTTTACGGCGATTCTGTGATAGGGTCAACACCACTAATGCTACGTATTAATGGAAAAATAGTTGTCCGACGCATTGAAACGCTGGCAATAAAATGGTCGTCTTATCACAATGGAAAGGAATCGTGCGAGCTGACAGGCGTCGAATCTTGGACCGAAAACGGTTGGACATCTGTGAAAAGAGTAATTCGCCATACGTGTGACAAAAAACTCGTACAAGTCCACACACATACGGGAAACGTTGTTTGCACAACCGACCATTCACTGGTGCGTACATCTGGAGAAGAAGTTGCACCCAAAGACCTTTCTACAGGAGATAGTTTGCTTCATCATTGTCCTATTGAATTTCCAGAACACAATCACACATGGACGGTTTGTTTCGACCGAGTTTTGATTGGGCCGAATGGTCATACATACAAATCACTTAAAGAAGCGGCCGCTGATTTGTTGGTGCATGTGGGTACGGTTACTCGCAAATGTACATGGTCACATACCCCCCAAACCATCTGTTACACCCCACAATTTGCACAACTTCTAGGGATGTTTGTTGGAGATGGTTCATGTGGTAATTATAACGCAAAATCGGGCAAAAAAAGTTCGTGGGCAATCAATAATGCAAACAAAGAAATGCTAGAAAAATACAAAACGATTGTTCAAAATATTTTTCCAAACTTTGAGTGGAAGATTTTACCAACACTCAAATCTTCGGGTGTCTACAAACTAGTTCCGTCGTCTTCAAAGTATGGTAATATTGCACGTTTTGTGGGATTCTGGAGAAAAATATGTTATAATGACAAACGTGAAAAAAAAATACACGACTGTGTGCTTCAATCGTCTGAAAAACATCGTCAATATTTTTGGAAAGGGTTGCATGATGCGGATGGTACCAAGAAAGGGTCGCCCGAAATTTCACAAAAAGGAACGCAAATTTCTTTGTCTATTGTTCTGTTATTGCGCTCATTGGGGTGGAAACATGTTGTCGTTAACGCGCGCCAAGATAAACCAAACATATTTCGCATGCGCGCCCGCCATAAGACAAGAAAATCACCGACGAGAGTAAGAAAGATAACAGATTGGAATCGAGTCGAAACATTTGTTTATGATTTGACCACTGAAAATCACCATTTTCATGCAGGTGTTGGTACAATGATTGTTCACAATACAGATAGTGTATTTGCCAATATTCCGCCTTCTATGTGTGATACGAACTGTTCTAATGAAGAACTCATTGCCAAGGTCGATAAAATAGGTGATGAAATGGGCAAATTTTGTACGCAAGCTTTTTTGCCTCCAAATGATCTTGAATATGAAAAGTTCTATTACCCCATATTACTTAAAGGTAAGAAGAGATATGCAGGTCATAAATTTGAACCCGGGTTAAAACCCAAACTCGATGTCAAAGGATTTGAATGTGTTCGCAGGGATTTCGCTCCTATTGTGAGTAAAACACAAAAAGAAATTCTTATCAAACTATGTAAAGAAAATGATATTCAAGGAGCTATTAATTATGCGCGTTCAGTCGTCATCAAACTGTTGGAAAATAAGGTATCTATTGAAGAGCTAACCATGTCGAAACAATTAACTAGAAGGCCTGAAGATTATAAAAACCCTGCGCCACACACTGAACTTGCTAAATATCTTCAAGATACACAGCCAGCGCACATCGCACCTAAAACGGGCGATAGAATTGATTACTTGATACGTCCTGGATTTAAAGGAGAAAAGAATTGTATGCGTGCCGTGACTCCAGAATCAGTTCGTAATGGCGAAGCCATTGCGGATACAAAATGGTATTTGACAAACCAATTAGAAAAACCATTACGACGTATTTTTGAAATGGTCATGGAAAATACAGATGAAATATTTAGGATATCATCTATAAAAAAATCTTCTGTATCATCGAATCCAATGATGAGAAGTTTCGTTAATTTAACAAGCAGAGCGCAAAAAACACGCAAAGACAAAAGTAAACAAGTTGTTTTTAAAAAAAAAGAACGAACTAAAAATATAGTATCCATAGCATCATTTTTTAAATAGTAAAAAAAAAGAGTATATATTTAGTTTTATTATTAACAATTTATGAGTGAATTATTTGGATTGAAATTAGACAAAATATCTGAAACAGTATTACCCAAAATACATACACAATATTCACTTGAAACAGGAAATATTCTTAAACGCCTCGACACCACCGATTCAGCTGACGTTGGGGACTTTGATGAAATTTATAAGTCTTCTGCGCAGGAATTTGATGTATTATATAAACAAGAAAAACGATTAATAGAGGGTGTTGTGAAAAATATGTCCGAAAGTGTCAATAATATTTTTCCTGGTGTTGGTATTCCAAAAATAAATAAAACCCAAGCTAATATTACTCCTCAAACATCGATAAATACGAAAATACCCCATTTTTCCATTGGTAAAGATTATGTAGAAAACATTTTGCGCAGAATTATTATATTTTCTGGTACGTTATTCAAAGCTAAAAAATCAAATGCTGAAAAAATCGACGAACTCGATGAACTCGATGAAAAAATCGAGTTCGTCGATTTTCATATTCAAATGCTAAACAAAGAAATGAAGAAAGTGGGGCGTATCCTCGAAACGATTACATTATTAAAAGAGGATGTAATCACTGATAACATACACCGCAAGTTATTTACATCGCAAAGCTTTAAATATGTCACTGTAGCCGAGAGAAAAGAACTTTGTAAACGCTTGAAGTTGGACATTGCTGAAAAAATCCTCTCTGATGATCTAACCAGTAAATTATTAAAAGAAATAAATACAAATCCTGGTAATTACGAAAAGGATGAAAATGAACGGATAGAAGACATCATGAAAGAAGCAGCAGTGGCCGAGTCCGAAGATAATACTTTTACATTTGACTCATATGAAATGAACGATTTAAATAATGTTTATCTTAACACAGAGTCAATGTTAGAAAATTATAAAAAAAATCAAATAAAAAAAGAATCGTGGAAATTAGTTGACAATGCAGTCCATGCTTTAAATTCGTCATATATGGCTATGAATGCATTATACCACGAAATAAGAGAACGTGCTCTAAAAATGGAAAATATCGTGAAGCCACTTGAAGACGTGGCTAATTTTAAAAAAATGAAATACGAATTATACGAATACAGAATAAGATTAGGTATAGACCGGGCACATAAACTATTATTGAGAATAGGTGTTTTAAATTTTTTACAAATAGATTTTCAAGAAGAAACAGTCAATGCCAAATATATGAAAATACTTTGCGAAAGAGTAACAAATATATTGAACCCTGAATTTTCATGGGACAAACAAGATTTTAAAGAAGTAATGAAAGAGTTAGGAATGGATCCCAAAAATGTAAAGGCGCCAAGAAAACGTTTGCCTAAAGAAATATTGAGTTACGAGATAAAAAATTTGGGGCACGATTTTGTCAAAAATATATACGATTATTTACACACCAAGGAATTAGAATATTTTACAGACAACGGATACGATAAGGTGCATCAAATATTCAAGAAAATTTCAGATTTAGAAAAAACACGAGAACAACTCGTTGATTTTTTATTGGAATATAATCGTCCGAAAAACAGGAAATTCCCAAAACAATGTCATTTATTGCATTCTGATCTCGAAATAGGAGATAAACTGGTGATAAGTAATGTCGAAAAAACGATTGTTGATATTCAATATTCGTCATACAAAAGAATGTTTTTGTGTAAAAAAGAAGAAGAAGCACTCGATTTCTTTATTGATACGGCCGATTTCTTTATTGATACAGAAGAAGAAGAAAAAATAAATGTAGATGACTTGCGTTCTAAATATAATTTTCAGGATTATATATCCGAGGATGACATATCGATCGATATACCCCAGGATGCCACGACGGTCGATATACCCGAGGAAAAAAAAGACGATGACGACCGACTTTACAGAGAATGTCATTTTATACAATTATACGAAATATTGGAATATTTCGTATGTTTGTTTTATAAAAATAATATTCTTGAAGATTTTACAATGAAGTCACGCGGTATAGAGCCAAATACGTGTTTAAAAAGTGAGAGAATTTTGTATACTGCGGATAATAAGCCATTTACCAATTTTCGATTACAGCCAAATAATTTTTGGCTGGATTTGTCCAACAGTATTTGTTTTAAAACTGAACAGTCGCATTTACACGCATTAATATTGTCTTCAATAGACGAACTTAAAGAAAAAGATCCACGACTAGAAGATATTATTGCGTTTGAAAAAAAAACATTTGAACAAGCGAGAATCCCATTATATTTTTGTCAATATGATTTATCTCGAGATATTGATGATAAATTATTAACAAAATATATAATTTCCGATACACGAACATTATATGCTCGAATGTTTTTTAATAATGGGTTTAAATTGGAAGATATTAATTTATCGCTTTCTTTTTCAAATGATACGATAAGACCGTACCAACGTGAGGAAATGAGAAAAAAAGATGATAAATGGAAAACGATAACATTTCAAAAGTTTTTACAGTTTAAAACAGGAGTATCCCCTGATACTAACCCAAAATCAATCGCGACCCACAATTCAAGGGCTACAAAAAAAATTTACAATTTTTTAAAGAAATTATTCAAAAAATTAGATCCGCAACGTACAGAAAAAATTGTAAACATTACGATTAATAATTTCGCGGCAGATATTGGGGGAGATACTTTAATGCACCAAAGGACTGATTCTGGTTTTAATACTATAAAAGCACAATTCTCAAAATATCGCTTACGAAATTGGCCTTTACACCTGTCAATGCGCAAGTTTATAGATGGTAAACTATACAGTGACTTATTTTATGGTGAAAATACTTGCCAATCCGATATTCCAAAATATAGTCAAATTGCAATAAATGAATCTAGAAAACGCATGCGCCCGTTTTTAATGTTAAATTACGGATATGATATACGCAAACACGAATTAAGAGACATCCCTATGGACATCATATTAGATAAAAACGAATTCATTCAAAAAAATATTTCTGGTATTAGTGATGATGTTGAAGAGGTATGGGTTAATAAAGAACTAACACTAAAATCGAGCTTAAACATAGATAAAAATTTGCCTATTGTTGCAATAGCGTCAATTATACGGTCTAATCGCAAAGTTGATTACCATACTTTAAATTTTGAAGGTAGAAATGCACTTGGTCAATGTAAAAACGGCTTTCTAACCATTGTTATTGTTAGAAAAAGAGAACTATTCTATTATATACAAAAGTATAAATCACCACATACGTATTTTGTGATATTGCCAGAAAGAAAAATTACAGAGGCTCAAACCAAACAATTAAATGTTTTAAAAAACAAATTTATTACTGAATCGAGGCTGAGTGCCTACGAACATTTGTGTTTTGAAGATATTAAAACTAAATATGAACACGATAATGTTGGATATAGTGAAAAATTTAAAAATTGGGCAGAATATAAGAAATTGATTGGAAAACATGGTTATTCTGCTGGGGATAGTAAACATTATTGTTTTGCTTATGGGCAAGAACTATGTCAACAAGTCAATTGTGATTATCTCGTTGTTATGGATGACCAAATTGAAACGTTTAATCATCAAATATGCGAAACAACTAGTAAACGCTTATTACCACCAAATACAAAAAAAAGAAACAAAAAAATCGCCGTTCTACTCTCAAATTTCCTGAATTATAAGTCGATAGAAAAAATCAATGGTCATATACGCGATATAAAGGACCATAGAGGATTTTCTATATTTAAAAAATTTGAACAATTGCCTATAACACACAGTACCGCTTTTAAATATATGATTAAAATATTAGAAGGTTTAAAGGATTGTGTATTTTTAGGAATGAAATCAAGGGGTCAAATCCGGCCGGCAAGACTCTGGGCAAAGCCAAGTACAAATTGTGTTTGGCTTTTTAACGTAAAACGTCTTAAAGTCCAAATGAATGACAAGGAAGGCATTAATCCTGTTCAATCTTTCTTTAAAGGCAATCCTATACTTTGTAATTTAGACGCTGCCGAAGATATGTTCATGCATGTAATATTGGAGTTATTTCAAACTTCTAGAAAATCGTTAAATACCGTGCATTGGAAAAAAACAGTAGGAAATGTAAAAACGGGGACAGCAGGGCGTTCGTCTGCACCTGACCCGTTTTTACCACTGTGGAAATTTGCACCATTAATAGATTATTATGAAGAACAAAATAGTATGTTTCAAACAGAATACTATGATGGCAAATATAAATTTGCCGATGAAGTTGACTTAACAGAATATTTGGCATATCCTAAAAATAAAACAGTTCCATACAAGGAATACGAGAAAAACGAAGATGATATAAAATATGGTAAAAAAATAGTTGTCAAGTTTAATGATAAACGGTTCATCGGATATATTAAAGTCCATGGACTTTGTTGGCCATTCGAATATATGGAAACAATAGTTATGCCAACAACCGTGAAAGCTGGACACATGGTTGCCGCAGCTACTATTTACCATTACAAAGGCCGTACATATATCAAATACCAACGGATTAAAGATAAGGACCAAATAAGTATGTATCTTGGAGTAATACCTGAAGTAAAAGTTGCTAAAGCAAACGATAAAAGACAAGGTTTATCGTGGTATGGAGATTATTCAAAACGTCATATTATTACATTACAAAGTTTGAAACTTTTAGAGATAATATTAAAGAAAAAAGAGCTCGGGGATGATTTTGACTTGATGAATAATCCTGATATTTCTGGTATTTCTAAAAGAGATTGGGAGATTGATAATCCCAGAGACAAAGACAAACTCCTCTTTGAAAATTTCTCAGATAAAATAACACGGGTTTATAATGCGTCGTTTTATTATTTGTATAACAGTGATAACGGTCTTCCCAGGAGCGTCCAAGGTGATGGAGAACAGAGTGAGGAGAAAAAACAGAAGAAGGCCAAGAAGAAGGCCAAGAAGAAGGCGAAGGCCGAGAAGAAGGCCGAGAAGAAGGCGAAGGCCAAGGCGAAGGCCAAGGCGAAGGCCAAGAATAAGGCGAAGGCCAAGAAGAAGGCCAAGAAGAAGGTTAGTAGTGAATCCGAAGATTTTAGTAGTGAAGCCGAAGATTTTAATAGTGGAGAAGAGTGGCTACCGGAAAACATGGCGGAAGAGTGGCTACCGGAAAACATGATACAACTAGAAGAGGACGTTAGTGATGGAGAAGATAAAATAATTGATATGGCAACCATGTTACACTGGAAAAACCTAAGTATGATGCGTGGTGAAAATATAGTTACAACATTTATCAAAAAAAAATTAAAATTCTAAACGTTTTTTTATATCATCCGATTCTGTAGAATCGGTTAGTACATTTGTATTTGCAGAACCAACCGCTGCACTAAAAGCAGCCTCCACGCCTGTACCAGTTGCCGACTGGTGTTTATAATATGTATATGTCGTGTCTTGTTCGTGTTTAATGCGTTCTGGGCGCTGTGTTGAAGATACAAATGCTTCAATGCCTGTTTTCGTAAATTGTTTGGACAAGTTATGCATATGAAATGCGGTCACGTGAAATTCTGGAAGAGTAATTAAATGCATATTAAATCCAAACGAGGCCAACATTGGACTAAAGTGTGCTAGACGTTGCTGAACAATAATGTCAGTGATATGTTCTTCTGGTTTAAAGCCATCTTCGATATTTTTATTTGCCATTTTTGTAATTTCGTTTTCCAACGAACCAGATGGAGAACTATATGTTGCATTATGTTGTTTTTTGTTCCATTTTTCTTCACCGCCTAAATAATCTTTAATATGTGGTATCATGGCCTGAATAGCTTCTTTTTCAAACAAATGGTCGCCCTGCACTCTTGAACCATGCGTCTCGATGACCTTTTTAATGATTTCGACAAATGCGTTTGTATATTGTTCTGAAAAGAGTCTATTATTATGAAATAAGTCATCGTGCATACTATGTACATATTCATACATTTTTGATTCGATATTATCTAACAATTTTCTGGCCAATATTCGACCTTCTTGCTGAAATTTAACATCCCAATCAAAGGAAGGTGAATGATTGTAAAGACCCCATGCTTGTTTCCCCTTTGGTGCTAGAATTTCATTGACGCCGTCTAAAAAGTCTTTTGCTGTTTGTAAATCAGCGTCTGGCGTTTCCATCCATACATGACTGGCTAAGCCGTCGTCTACAATACGCGCCCCTCTTTCAATAGACAGTTCGAGCCCCCATTTTTTACCAGTGTCCGGATTTATGCCCTCTTTTAGAAACAAATATTTTCCATCTGGAGAAGCACCTCGTTCCCAGTCAATAAAGCGATGTTCGGGATGTTCCGGGTCTTCGAGTAATGAGGACCTATGTATTCTTTTAGCAGAGTATGCATCTGTGCGTGCAACAAAACGAACCCAATTCTGGCCTGGACCTAACATTTCTTGGGCGGCAAGGTTTGCAGAACGCATAATAATGGCATAGTCTTCGTACGTGTTTAATTCTTTATCTCCTAAATGGCCACATCGTTTTTTATCCCCTTGGTCTTCAATATGCATCACATTAATGCCATTTTCTATAGCCAATTGAACACTAATACGTGTTTTTTCAGGCGTATTCCAACCTTGTTCCATATCGGCCAACAATGCAATGTTTTCATAATCTGTATGAGTTGCCCCCTCTAATGATTGAATACAGTGTGCTTTATAAAGATGGCGATTAAATTCATGAGCTGTTGAAGCTGCTTCTTCTGGGGCTACATGTAAAGTATCTGGCAAATTCATTCCGAGTCTATTTTTCATCGCATTTGCCTGCCAACCTCCTGCATATGGCCCAACGCGTCCTCCTCCGCCTGCTACTACGTTTACGGCCGAAACTCCATTACTTGTCCCTAAAAACCCATATGCTGTATTTTTGTCATTGTATAGATACGCATTTAGAAATTCGCCTCTTTGTTTTGTAAGTTCAATCCCCGATTTCGGCGTTGGTACTTCGATGTCATGCTTAAGCGAGGTGAAACCATGTGGATGTTCTACATATTGTTTGCCTATTTCGTATAGAAAAGAGTTATCTGAAAGTGCATATTCATAGAGTACTCTTTTCGCTGAAAATAAATGCGGCGACGTACATTCTTCATCTAATATCTGCTGAAATGTATCTAATGTAAAGACGCCATGGTCTATCCAATTACGTATTTGTAAACTAGAAATTTCAGCCGTGGCTAAATCTTCCATTAAACCTTCAATAGCTACTGCACCATTGCCATTAATCCAAGCTGAAATATATTCCAATGTAACGGATATGTTTTTTCGAAATGCTTGTTCATTACATTTATCTGCTAAAGGGAAATCGTCCAATTGTTCTGATATTAACCCTGGAATAGTGTGTTTTTGATGGTCATTTGGTAAATTGTCTTCAAAAAGCTGCTGTACGGGTTCAATTAAGCCCGGATGAGCAACCCAGGCTCCGTCACAGCCATGAAATATTTCCAATTCTTTGTCTTTTACAACAGTATCGACTACGTCGTTAAAGTTATCTTTGGTTGGAATAAAAGCAGACATACCTCCCATCGCATGAATACCGCGTTTATGACATCGTGTAACAATTTCACGGACATAAGCCTCTAAAAAGGGCAAATCCATTGTTTGTAATGTTCGGTCTGGAAACAAATGGTCTGGATTACTTTTAATCATACTAAATAGATAATCCCATCTGCCACAATTTAACCCTACAATCCTGTCCTTCATCGCAAAAATCAGTTCATCCACTTGATAAATGGCAGGAAATGTTTCAACAAGAGCCGTGACTTTTGTTGAACCACGCGGCAATGATAAATAATCTTCACATTCATTTAAAACATCTTGGACCAAAATAGCATCTTCATATGATTCTAATTTTGGCATATAGATAAAAGGTCCACGACCACTTTCATATAATTCACGACCATTATGTTCTAAAAACTCACAAATATCATAAAAAGTTGCCGGTATTCCTTCGTGATCCATATGTAAACCACGGACACGGACCATAAAAGCGGGCAATATGGTATCATTTAAAGTATATGTTTTATGTGGGGTTTCGTGCGTGAGATTCCCACGGACAACTTGGCGGATATTTTCATGGGCTTTTAACACATTTGAAACGCTCGGTGCCATTGAATCTTCTAAATCAAGCATATAACAATTGGCCTTCGAATTCAGAGCGTTGATAACCATTTTGGGGTCATTTCCAGGGCCTGTGATTTCTACAAAACGTTTTTGAAGAATTTCTGGCGTACTGGAAGCTTCCCAATCGCCTATTCGGATATCTTCAGTATCTTTACGAAAAGATGACACTGGAATTATTTTTCTTAATTGTAAACAATTCGTATGACGACTTGAAAATTTTTTAAGAATATGACGCAACATTATTTATAAATTTATAAATCTTATTAAATACTCTTTTTTATTTTATTTTTTTACCAAAAATCGCATTCGTTTCACAACTTCATTTAACTGGCCAATCGCATTTAAAGTTTCGGTATTCGTTGTATCCACGTCACGCTTTCTCTTTTTGATAGTTTTGGACAATGTTTCTGCCAGTTCGGAATTCTGCAACCGTATTCGTGTATTATTATAGCGTAGTTGTTTGTTTTTCTCAAACAAATCTAACAGTTTTGTTTCGTGCTTTTTAATCACGCTGGACTGTATTTTCGTGTCCGAAATCAGCGCCTGAATCGCACTGTCGCGTTTTTTAATAGTTTTGGCCAGTGAGGTGTTATTTTTATTGGCCAAAACTAAATCATCTTGAAGTTTTCCAATGCTGTTTTGTCGAACAAATTCTTGCAGAGATAATATCGCTTCCATTTCCGCAGAAATGACTTTGGGTGCGTTATTTGAAGCCTCAGGGGTGCAGAAACAACACAGCCAGTCGTCCTGATGGACAACAGAGGCGTCACAAGAGCATCCGGCGTGTTCGGGTATTCCACAACCTTCACAATAAACAACAAGACTATCATCAACATCGCATCCACATGTTTTGCAATTATATTGGTCATCGCCAGCCCAACATCCCCAGCAAAACACCGTTTTTACGCCAGCGACGGCGTTGGAACACTTAATGCCTTCTTTGCACGTCTCAGAGCACGCCGCGCACTTTTGTTGTCCTTTTGCGAAGGTTTTAGTTGATAATCCTGACGCACGTGTACGCCATGTCATAGGTGATGAAAACATGTTTGTGTGATTACAGTATAAATATGAGTTTTATTTTAATAGAATTTCTAATATGGAACATTTATGGAAAATTTTAATAAATGACCCAGAATTGAGCCATCGTAATGAAACTTCAAAAATAGATGACGCAAATACAAAATTACATACTGTTGATCAAAATTACAATACGTTAGAAAAAACAATAAACCCGGATATCAATTTCACGGATTTTGTTTCTTTTCTAAAGTTTGGTATTATACCCAGAACTCTGCATCACAAACACGGAGACCTATTTAAACCATCTTCGGGCTCAGTCCACCCTAATATACGAGATGAACAACATCAATATGTAACCGTTCAAAGATCTGTTGTATATGCTCGAGGTGCATATATGGGCTGGTTACACGATTGTCTCAAACGAAAAAATCAAAAACTGAAAGAAGAAATTGACCGCGAAATAAAAAAGATTTCAGAACAACAAAAAGTTCTTCAAGCCATTGGGGCCACTAAAACGGTCAATATGCGGTGGTTAGAACAACTCATCAACATAAGGTCGGTAAATATAGCACTTAAAGACAAATTAGAACAAGAATTCGCACAAATGGTTCCGGGAAAACCCATTGACGAAGCTTACAATATGTTATGGGGGAATAATACAAATACTGGCTCAGAACAAGATATTAATGATATAACTATCCATGTAAATGCAAAAGACGTTAATCCTTTTCAGGGGTATGTCAACGTTTTAGATGCATATCCTAAATACGAAAAAGCTATTTTAGAAAATAAATGGGAAATCACTGAACCTAAAGAAGCATATTGGACCCAGAAAATTCAGGCTGCATGTGTTAAAATACGTAATGCAGGAGTAGACGAAGACATTCAAAAACTATTGTATACAATGGCAATGGTATTTATTATTAACCCATCAACCATGTTTAATACAATGTCGTTGAACATGGTTATTGCGGGGAAACCAGGGACAGGGAAATCTACTTTAATCGACACCATCACAAAACTAGCCTATGGATTAGGTTGGGTCTGTTCTGATAAATGTGCCAATGTTACAAAGTCAGACCTTATTTCCCACCAACAAGGAGAGACGGCTCTTAAAACAAGATCGTATTTAGACGGCCACATTGGCCAATGTATATTTATGGACGAAGCTTATTCCTTTGTACGAGGAGACCCTGGTCAAGAGTTTGCAGACGAATTAACAGCCTTTTTAACAGAACATAAAGGCCAAGTCATGGTGATTGCGGCGGGTTATTTGAAAGAAATGTCACAGGATTTTTTAGGTAAAAATATTGGAATGCCGCGTAGATTCCCTACTGTTATTTTAATGCGTGAAAAATCAGACAGACAATTATTAACAGCGTTTTTGACACAATTTTCAAATAGAGGAAAAAAAACAAACTCAAAAGAACATATGGGCGCCTATCAAGAATTCGATGGAATTAGACGAACAGATTGGCCCATTATTGAAGATATGTCCGTATGGTTATCTATTTTATGTTGTTTAAAAACAAGTACGATTACACAACCATTGGCCAAAGATACACTTTTAACTCAATATTTTAGCGATACGACAGAATTAGCAACACATTTTTATAGATATTCACAATTACAAAAATCTGTTATCCAAAGTATTTCTGTGACCAAACTTAAAGCAAAAGTCAACCAACAAGTAAACACACACAAATTTGATAAAGATGCTATGTTAAACAGAACATTACATTCGTGGTTTTTGTCTAAAATCAGTGAATTTAATTTACCGGTTGACCAGAAAATATTTTGTTCAGTTACAGGCGCAAACGACCATACATATATACAGATTTCTCAAACAACTGAGAGAAATCTATATAATAAATTAGTAAAATATTTCAAAAAAAAAAAATATCCAGAATTTATCAAAAAATGTGCAGGTATAATGTACCAAACATTAGAAGACTCTGGAAATTTTTCAAGAGGAGAAGGCAATACCATATCGGGTGTCGTTGGAATTGTCGGTGCATACAAAGAAAAATCGCAAAAAACTATCAATGTATTATGTAAAACAGGTACAGTTAACCTTGCATTTACTCAATCAAATACGACAACGTCTTTTGAATGGGAATCCTCTGAGATTCCGGTTAAAGATGCACTTAAACAAGCTTTCGGTGCCGCCGCTGCTGTTTCCGCTGCCGGCGGCGGGGGCGGCGGCGGGGGACTTACTAAAAAAAGTACACTAAAATTTTAATCTAAAAAAAGTACACTAAAATTTTAATCTAAAAAAAGTACACTAAAATTTTAATCAGAATCATAATTACTGTAATCATCCCTATCTAATTCTCCACTTAAACTATCGATATTCCAACGTTGTTTTGGGTGTCTCATATAATTTCTTATAAGCCATACCGCCAATTTATGATATGATTCTGCATCTCTATCATATAATTCCGCATAAGTATTGCTGATTTCTCGTTCTAAATCATCTTTTAATTGCTTCATTTCCTGTCTAAAATCACCAGGACTCATTGAACTCATTGCTTCTCTCAATTGTCTTATTTCATCGACAATGTCTTTTAAGGATTCATTCATTGTTGTTAAAGGCCCTTTAGGAAGGTTCAAATCAAGAAATAAATCTTGTTCTTTTACACCAAATGTATTAAACGCCTTCCCCTGAATTTTAATGTTATATGTGCTATCGTCATTTTGATTTCTAATTTCTGCCTTTTCCCATTTGTTACCGTTCCAATATAATACCTTATCGGCGACTTCGAATACAAAATCATGTCTTGCCGTTACTAATTCGGGTCTAAAATATAACCATTTAAGACCATCTTTTTCATGTTCTAAAATATACAACCCTTGACGACTTATACCTTTGAAAACACCATCGACAAACCATAAAGAATCTAAACGACGACCATCTATATATCTTAATATATCGTATTTGTTTGCTTCTATACTAACGCCCCAAATAGTGGGTTGATTTGGCGGTCTAGGATACAAATGAAAGTCCATGTATTGGTTTTTATTTAGCCATTTTGCATGAAACAACTCAAATTCGCCACCAACCTTTTTTAGAGAACCGTCGGGATTTATTTCATCCGATATCAGTTTGCCAGATACTTGTTGACCAAGTTTGAATGGACAATCTGGACCAACGTCTAATTCTAGTGTTTCAGTACTGGTACTATTGTGTTTTGATGATGAACGTGCTATTGTTGGCAAATTAATTAATTCTTCTAATAACTTTTGTTCTTCTGTATTTATTGAAGTGGTTGAACCATGAGAATGTGCTCGAGAATGTGTTTGAGTAATTGTTGTTAATTCTTCTAATAACTTTTGTTTTTCTGTTTTTGAAGCAGATAATGTATGAGAATGCGCTTGAGAATGTGTTGGAGTAATTGTTGTTAATTCTTCTAATAACTTTTGTTTTTCTGTTTTTGAAACAGTTGAAGCATGAGAATGCGGTTGGCTAATAACTGTTGGTTCGTTGCTAATAGTTGTTAATTCTTCTAATAATTGTTGTTCTCCTGTATTTTTTAACAATTCTCGTTCAACCAATTTCTTAAATAATTTGTTTATTCTTTCAAACTCCAACTCTTGTTCCGATTTGGCACCATCTAAAAAGTCTGACCAGTTACTGCCGACAGGTTTATTGTTTACGGGATTACTGTCGAAAATAACACTATTGTCGCCGCTTTCGGCGTCACTTTCTTCGTTTTCAGTTCTGTCGCTGTCGTCACTGTCGTGGCTGTCGTGGCTGTCGTCGCTGTCGTGGCTGTCGTGGCTGTCGTGGCTGTCGTGGCTGTCGTCGCTGTCGTCGCTGTCGTCGCTGTCGTCGCTGTCGTCATCGTCTGGAAGCCATTCAGAATCATCGCTGTCTTCACTGTCGTCATCGCTAATTTTTAAACCTCGAAGAGCATTTTGAGCGGCTAAAATAAGTTCATTTATCTTGGCATCTTGACCATCCCTATCGCGTTCTTTAGAACTCATATAATTATTTTAAGAACTGTTTATATAGTATAAACATTTTATTGTTACTTTTATTTTTTTTTGTAAAAATAAAATTTCTATATGAGTATAAATAAAGTGTAAAGAAAACTATGATGCCCTCTAAAAAACGCGGTAGGGATGGTTCAGAAATCAAAAGGCCAACTAAAAGGACAAAACTTCATAGAGATAACTTTTTAAAACGCGAAAGAGAACGCCTGGAACACGAAAGAGAGTCCGATTCGTTAAAATTGATAGCAGAAATTCAGAAAAATGAGCGCGAAACCCGTCTTCAAAAGAAAGAACAAGAAATCAAAAACATTATGATGTGTATAAATTTAGAACACGAAGACGCGCTTCAAAATGCAAAATTCGAGTTTAATAAGCGAAAAAACGTATCAGACATAGACAGAGAACGTTTAAAACAAGATTTAGAGTTTATTGATAGTCGTTATGATGATATGCGCAATCAATGTTTGAAGAATATGAAAAACAAAGAAGAAGTCAAAGAAGAAGTCAAAGAAGAAGTCAAAGTAGAAGACAAAGTAGAAGACAAAGAAGAATTAACATCTGATACAGAGCTTCGTATTTTGCATTTAGAACTGTGTAGTTCAAAAGATTTCAAACAGGTGTCTTATAAGGATATTCTAGCTTATCGTTATGCAGCGGTGGTTTTAAAAGAACGCGGTCTAAGTTCCGAACAAATGCGAAGATTTGACAGTGCTTTAAAAAAATGTAAAGACAATAATTGGAAATAAGTATTTAATGACATTTATTTTTTTTTAAAATGTGGTTGTGGCTATTGCTTGTTCCTGTTCAATCATTGGACTATACCTGGTCAACATTACACGCTTCTTCCACATCGCCAGAACTACTTAAGCGTACAGTAGGCGACTATAGTGAAAATTTTCCTTGTTTAGATTGTCGTGAGCATTTCCAGTTATTATTGGAGACACATCCTTTTCCGCTCGAATATGTGCGTACACCCGCCGACGCCCGTGTTTGGAGTTGGCTCACACATAATTTAGTCAATACGCGTTTGAATAAAACCTGGGAATCGTTTGATATCATGACACAGTGCGACGAATTATAAATTTACACTATTAATAGTCATTATAATATTTTAAAATGTCATATACAGTTGGTCAGTTCATTCATGTTTTGTCTATCATCAATGGTAAAGTTATTTATTGGTATACTGGAAAATTATTATATCCCGCCTTTGAAAATAATAATATATCGGATACTGTTTGGTATATTCGGGCACAAGATGGCCAATTGTTTAAGATAGATATTACAAAAACAATAACGATTCCGGCAGATATGTATAAACTTCCTACAGGTATTTTTACGGCGAAGCAAATTTGTGAGTTTGCTCATATAGAGTATTCTCCAGAGATAACAGCGTTGAATATGTTTCCTATTATGAATGTAGATTTTAATACCCATCGTATAACAATGAAAATAGCGGGCGACAAGGACATTGTATTACCAGTAACTACTGAACAACTAGCTGCTTCACAAACCCATGTAGATATGGCAAGTGTATTATATAATCTTCATCGTACTGTAAAAAAGGTTGCTTCAGAAGAGGAAGCAGCGGCGGCTCGAATATTATTAGAAATGAAAGGTGTTTCTGTGGTTACCACCCCTTCAAATAGTCAAGTGTTACCAAGTTTGTTTATACAATTTGACTATAAATAAAAGTGTATTTTTTTTATATAATGTTTGGTTGGTGTAATGATCAATTATGTGTATTGTTAAGTCCAAGTAGAATCTATGGACATTATTTTGTGTCGTTTAAACCGTATGATAATCCGCAGTGTTTGTATGCTGAGCCAGTGCATCAATTTACACCAGTGTATGTTATTGATAGAAATCGTATGTGTTATTTAGACCATGGTAATATGTGTAGCTATATGGTTTGTGTGCGTGATGGGTTTAATTTGGATTTTGTCCCTTGTTGGCGCGTTCGTCGTACAAACAAGCCGTTTTCTCTGATAAATTACCACAGGAAACGTCTAAAAAATGTTTATTCTAATCCTAAATACGATTGTAATCAAATGAAACCTCGCCTGCTGCTATTTGCATCGCCAATGACAAAGAGTGCATAGGTGATGCTTTTAAAAAGGCCCTGTTGATTGGTTTGAATGTGTGTGGCGAATACATGTCGTATATTGTATCTGGTTTGTGGTATTCCATATAAGCTGTCCACCATCCTCTAACTTCGTTAACTTTATTTTTTTCCGCTAAAACAACAATCCAAAATAATCCGACCCAAGGCCATACTATTTTGGTAAATTGGTCTCCATTTCCTCTAATATATGAGGCCCATGTTGTTTTATGTTCTGTGGGTCCTCTAACTGTTAATGGTACGTAAGGTTCTGTGAGTTGTGCATTAAAAGATGGAATAAAATTTGTGGATACCATGTTCCAGTGTATGGCCAGAATCCGTGGTAGTGTTTCTTGAGTTTTATATATTTCTGGAACGATACGCGCCATAAATTTTTGGTGTTTTTTTTGAAATTTCATCGTTTGATTTTTATTTCTATTGAAACATGCCAATAATTCCATTGACCGAATCGCCTGTATAATATATATATTTGTTAATAATACGTTTCCATTATGTGTTATAGAATGTGCCCAAGATGCACCAATCGGTTCAATGAAAACATCTTGATGTATATAATTTTGTAACCATTCCCATGCTCTTTGTGCACTAAGCCATAATTGATTCATTTCTCGTCTATGTTGTCTATCTGTTGTTGCTGAAATATCATATTCTTGTTTTTTATAATATCTACACAACATAATAATAAATTGTGCGTTAGCATCAACGACTTTAACACCGTTATTTTCATAGACTGGAACTTCTCCATTATACCAATGTGTATAAAATCCCCATGGTATTTGTCCAAAATTTGTCATGTGTTTATTTAGTCTTTGTAAGAATTTCCATTCATGGTCTGTTGTATTTTCATCGTTTGTATTATATAACGCTGTTAATATTAAGAATGTATCTCTTGTATTTACAAAATCACGGTGTATATTTTCATACCATCCACCTCTATACGATCTTCTGGATTCTAATTGTTCCGAAACAGTACTATAAAATTTTTGTCGATAATTAGAACAACAACAACAACAGGAAATAAAACACCTATATATTAATATAAATGGTATTAAGCAGGTATCGTAACATGTCATTTACCGTATTTAAACAATTAAATATATATATAAAGTTATGCGAATTCTCTGGATTTTTTTAGTTTTAGTAAATGTAATGGGAACCCCATGTTGGAATAAGCGTAAGGAAATGGGCCGACCTTTGTTGGGGGCTTATGTACCACAATGTACAGATACTGGTTTTTATCACCCAAAACAATGTCACGGGAGTACGGGTTATTGTTGGTGTGTAACTAGAACGGGATTTAAACAAGCGATGGCAGTGCCACCAGGGACGATGTTAAATTGTTAACTTTGTGTCCAATGTTTGCCACAATTTAGACATTCTGCAAAGATTGTCATGGGTTCGTCTGCACCACGTATTTGTATTTGTGCATTAATTTTAACTTTATGTTGGCCACAATTTCCACATTTTAATAGTGAGCGTTTTGTAGTAGTTGTAGTATTTTGTTTAAAAGCGGGATAAGATTCTTTTAACCATTGTTGACGTTGTATATCTTCTCGAGTAGATATTTCCCACAATTGTGGATTATCGATAAGTTGTTTGGCGCTGAATTTTTCAAGGGCAGCGGGATTACATGGATATCGATTACAAAAAACGCGTATTTTTTGTCTTGATAAAACATGTGTTAAGTTTAATGATTTGATAATTTTATAAACATTTGAAGCAAGTAAAGAAGGCAATTTAGATGATAAATATTTTTCCATTTTAATTTTTTTAGTCTATATTAAATACTCTATATCATATGTATAACATTATATCATTGTGAAAGTTCCAAATATAAGTATGGCAAAAACGTCTATGAACATTCTATGTATTTCTAGTTCGCAAAATGTCATCAAATTCTTTTGATAAATAACATGAAAAATAATGGGCAATACAAAAGTATAAAAAACCAATATAATGAGAATTGTGCGCAAAAATTCATATTGTGTGCTTTGAAATTGTGATGCAGAATATAAAAATAAGAAACCCCACGATATAATGTTTAAAAAGACCGCGATTAAAGTTGGACCCCAATTGACGTCTTTTAATAGTGTACGTTGATGTTGAAGGTATTGCAAGGTTTCAAGGCTTACAAATTCGTCTGCTTTGGCCTGTATTTTCGTATCGTACTGGTTTCTAATTTCCGCTATTCCAAGTTGCCAGACAGCTATAATATTAATAATGCACAAAAACACTAAACTGGATATTTCCAACATGCCCGATATACAAGCTGCATATATAAAAAGAACCGATATCGAAAAAAAGTGTACAGACGTGCGTATTGTATTATAACCTTGTATATACATAATACGTATATCACACCAAAATCTAGATTTAGGGTCTCCCCATCCTTTTGATGCCAAATTCAGGTATGAGAATAAATATTGGATAAAAATAATACAAATAGCAGCGACTGGCAAAAATCTATTGTTAAAAGACCATTGTATTTCACCTTTTAAGAAAATATCTGTCTTTATTTGTTCTCTCATAAAGAAGGCAATGGTCACAAAAATCATTTCTGTAGAAATGATTAATAAAAAGAATTGATATAATTCTTTAAGTTGTAATTGTGAGGATTTTAAACGACATGTGAATTTTCTACATAATTTCAATGGCATAGACGTTATTTCTGTATGTTCTATGAGAGTATTTTTTTCTTCTGGGTCTTCCATAATTTAACAGAAAAGTTGTTTATATACTTGATGGGGTATATTTCATTTGTTCGCCAATGTATTTATATAATGTATTGGGTGTTGTATGCGTGGGTGACAGTTCCGACATGTATCCTAATTTTTGAAAAGTAGTAACAACAAATTCCGAACAAAAATAACTATCATAATGTTCTTTTGACGAAGCGCCCCATGGAATCCAAGAACACAATGCTCCAGATGTATCATAATTTTTGCCGAGTTCTTCAATAGAAAAGGTCAATGTTTCCAAAACATGTTCGTGTTTAATATTATCTATATAACGCAATTCCATATTATCTGTATCCTGACTTGGTATACGAAACCACGAATCATGGTGATGTTTTTCAAGTGGTCTAACGAACATAGGTTGACCCCATAATAATGAAAAAGATAACCAAATATTATCTGAAGACTGTGCTAAATCACGAAAACGCCGATTGTCGAAAAAATTGGATTCAATCGCTGCAATAATTCTTTGACAATCGTCTGGGTGATATTTTTTTGATTGGGCATTTTTGTAGATGTTTTTAATCGTATCCATAATATCTGCAGGTTTCGCTTGAATAACTAGTTCTGTATGACAAAAATTCCCAGATGTCATCCAAGCTACAAAACGATTAAACATTCCAGAAAAATATTCTTTTGGTTTATAAAAAGAAACTCCTAACATTTATCGAATATACAAACATATAAATACTCCATCTCAACTAACAAAATTATGGGTAATCGATGTTGTCCAACATCGATTCAAATATTAGATTGTATACATCAGCTTCAAGATGTTGAAAAAACACTTCAACAACTTATAAATAAATATGATGAACAAATATTGACAGAAAAAAAGAAAATACTTCCAAAAATAAGGGATAAATCAGCGTGTATGGTTCATCTCAGAACCATACATATCATTAAATTTCACAAAAGAAATCTAGAAAACAGATTAACATCGTGCATGGAAAAAAGATATCATTTGGAATCACTTAATGTCACTAAAATGCAAGTAAAAGCTATTAAAACAACAACTTTGGCGTTTAGTTCGTTTTTAAAACAAAACGATATTGAAAGAGTAGAAGCTTTGCAAGATAATATCACAGACATGATTGACCAAGCCTGTGAAATTAACGAGGTATTAACAAGAGAAACAACTACTCTAGATTTGGACGAATCCGAATTAGAACAAGAATACCAACAACTTATATTACAAGATGCCACACCATTTCAAGAAATGTCTACACAAGAAATGTCTACACAAGAAATGCTTTCACAATTGCCAGAAATTCCAGCTGAGGTAAATCCAAAAGTACCATTATTGGGCGAACAATTTGAATTGGTACCACTGGACGTATAAAACTATTTAATATGGTGAATATTAAAAAATGTTCCATAAACATCACCCCGTCATTTATTTTTTATTGGTTATTATTTCATATTACACGTTAAACCATGGCCAACGTATATATTCACTAAAAAAAACACAGAATACACTAGAACAAACGCAGAAAACACTGGTTCAATATAAAATAGATTCACAATTACAATACGAGTCACTGGTAGAAAAAGCCGAGGAGAATGAACAAATGCGAGAATTAGTTGCAAATGCTCATCTTTATATTGCCTCCTTAGAAAATCAGATGATTTCTATAAAAGAAGATTTAAAACAATGTGCACGTAAAAAATTAGAAGAATAATACTAATGAAGTCTATTTTTAATATTTTCTATATATTCTGGCGTAATACCACAACACCCCCCAACTATTGTTGCACCTATCTCTATCCATTGTTCTACATAATCTGCATATTGTGAAGGTGATAAATCTACACGCCTTTCTAATAAACCACTTCCATCCAATGTCCAATCCAATGGTATTGATTTAAAACGATTTGCATAGACTCCACACATTTTTGAGGTTTTTTGACGTAATATAGAAAGCCCTAACGTTGCAATCTCCGGTTTACAACAATTAATTAAATAAGCATCTGCCTTTACAGCCTCGACAAACGAAACAATAGATTCGCCACTACGAAGATTTTCACTATCCAATGTAAACGATACCCACACTGGTTTAGAACTATATTTACGAGCTATAGAAACGGCAGCAACGGCTTCAGAAATTGTAGACATTGTTTCACAGAGAATAATATCAACATTATCCATAGCTTGAACCATAGTGCAATATTCTTTTAATATAAATTCGTTTTTCTCAACCAAATCGGGTCTATAACTTCCCTTAAGAGGCGGCAAAGACCCCGCCACATATACAGAAGATTCGCCAACTGCGTCTCTGGCTAATTTGCATGCAACGCGTATCCATTCTTCTTGTTTATGCCCTTTGTTCCCTTTGGATAACATATCTTGTGTACAAGCATATGTATTTGTTGTTATTAAAGTAGCACCAGCTTGTATATATTTTTTATGTGTTTCCAAAATACGGTTCTGACCTTCTGGTGTTAAAAAAGCAGACGCCGACCACAATGTAGTGTAGTTTTCTGCGGATATATATGGTTTTAACTCAGTGCCCATGGCACCATCCATAATAGTTATGTTCATACTATAGTTTAAAATAAAATAGACCGTTATATATAAACTTTTCAAAAAATCCAGAATAAATTTTTCAAAAAATTTTCAGAAACACTGACTTTTTCTAAAACTTTTAGCTAAAACTTTTAGAGAAAAAAATATTCTAGGAATAAGACAAAATTCTCTAAAAGTTTTAGCTAAAACTTTTAGAAAAACAAAAAATTCTAGGAATAAGACAAAATTCTCTAAAAGTTTTAGCTAAAAGTTTTAGAAAAACAAAAAATTTTCAGAAACACTGACTTTCTCTAAAACTTTTAGCTAAAACTTTTAGAGAAAAAAATATTCTAGGAATAAGACAAAATTCTCTAAAAGTTTTAGCTAAAAGTTTTAGAAAAACAAAAAATTTTCAGAAACTTTTTTTTGAGCGACTGTTGTTGTAAAAATATTCTTTGTTGCCTGTCATTTTTTGTGTTATAGCATATATAAAATAATGTAAGAAATAACATGACAAAAATGAAGACGATAAACGAATAAAAAACACAGTGTCCGCCACAAACACCACATGAATCAATTACAGCACATGAATCATCTGGAATCGATGCAAAACTATTAAAATTACACGCGTTTTTTAACATGCAGCCTTTGATTGGACACGGTACTCCACATCCACATGGGGTTGGTAAAGTACCATAGCAGTCGCAGTGGCCGTCTGGGATATCATAACAACCGCATTCGTAGATATCTCCGGGACCTCCACAGACCCCACAAATATCCAATGTATTATTTTGACAATCGCATTTTCCTTTAGATATATTTTGACAACCACATTCATAAATAGCCCCTGGACCATTACAAACAAGACAAACGTCGCCTCTATTTCCAAAACAATCGCAATCTTTTGCATCTATTTTTGAAACACAACCACATTCCTGGTCTTTACCCGGGCCTCCACATATTCCACAGGCATCCATTGTTTGATTCATACAATTGCATTTCCCAGGTAAAATGTCATAACAACCGCATTCGTAGATATCACCCGGCCCATTGCAAATACCACATGCGTCTAAAATATTATCTTGGCAATCGCATTTACCCTCTGTTATATTACGACATCCACATTCATAAATAGCCCCAGGTCCCCCGCAAATACCACACGCATCTGGCCCTGAACCATCACAAACACCACAAACGTCTAAAGAATGATTTTGACAATTACAATGTGATTCTATTAAATCATGACATCCACATTCATATATATCACCAGGACCATTACAAATTCCGCAAACGTCCAATGTATGATTTTGACAGTTGCATTTACCCGGCAATACGTCATAACATCCACATCCATAGATGTCGCCGGGACCATTACAAACACCGCAGGCATCCAATGTATGATTTTGACAGTTGCATTTGCCCTCTGGAATATCATGACATCCACATTCATATATGTCGCCTGGACCATTACAAATTCCACAGACATCTAAAGTACCGTTTCCGTTACAAACACCGCAGGCATCCAATGTGTGATTTTGACAGTTGCATTTGCCCTCTGAAATATCATGACATCCACATTCATATATGTTGCCTGGACCATTACAAATTCCACAGGCATCTAACACTGCGGTACCGTTACAAACATTGTTACAATCTACTACGCTGCCGTAACAATCACACTTACCTTCTTCTGGGTTTGTACAGACACAGACGTTATTTTGTATTGTAAATTGTTCGTTAATGCAAGATTTACAATATTGTTCAGAATTAGGTTCGATACGACAGCACGGGTCTGAAAGACATGTATGAGTACATTCAACGCCCAAACACGTTGAAATACATGTTGGTTCAGAAGGACAATTTATTCCAGTTTGTGGAAGACCATTTTCACAATAACAAGTTTGTTCTAAACACTGGTTATTTTCTAAATAACACCCCTGTGGGCAATCCGCTTCAACCGCTTGTATTTTATTAGTGATGCCTAAAATTTCGTAAGACATTGGTGGTTTTACTAAAACAGATTCGCCTGAAAATATATTTCTTTCAAATGTATCTGTTTTAATGTTAATCCCTAATGGTGTATTTCGAGTAATAATGGTTTGTGTGAAATTTTTTCCCAATTGTATAGGAAAGAACAGTTCAATTGTTTGAGCAGCATCAGCGAAAACTTGTAATTTTTCACTGCCCGTCATATAAATATTATGTTGTTTGCACACATTAGTGGAAAATGCACTAACAATAATAGTTATGAAAATATAAATAAACTTCATCATTATTTCAAAATCCATAACTTTTATACTGATTTATATAAGTAGATATGTAAAAATATAAAGATGAGACCAGATTGGATTCTTATGCTATTATTAGTTATGGTAACTTGCTCAACGTTTATGTTACATCGACATTTACCCAAAACTCCAGAGCGTCAAAAGCCAACGACGGTATATTATGTAAAAATAACGTCGGACGCAACAAGTACCTATGATAATATTGTTCATCCCTATACAACAATTACAAAAGAATGTAAAGACACCTTTAAAAATATAAAAGGTTTGACTCCAGAATGGTGTACGTTTATTGCATTTTTAAAACAATGTGAGCATTCGCATCGTACATTGTGTGTATATCATGAAGACCCATTATATGTTCCTTTTCACACGATACAACATATTATTGATAGTTATAAATTCCATACGCCGGCTTTACGATTATCAATAAGGGGCAAACTTATGGTATTTCAAACGAATTTATTGCATATCATCGTGAATACAATACGCCGTCATGGAATTATGTTGGATATGAATACCTTTTTGGATAATAATGGATTGGTGACTATTCGAACACCATTATTTGGAAGTCATTTGCCACCGCCAAAGCCTGTAAAGCCTGTTGTAAAACCTGTTATAAAGCCCGTAAAGCCTGTAAAAACTCCTTTACTTCGGCATAAAAAGACTGTAATGGTTGGTATGTCAACTCATAATCGCCCTGGTTATGTCCAATTATCATTAAAAGCACTCCGTGAATCAAAACACGATGCTCATGTTTATATTTTTGACGATGTATCCACAGAAATAACAAAAAAAGAACTTGAACAATGGTCTGGTTCTCAGATGGTATTGTTAAATAATAATAAGAAAGGCCCAGATGCTATGGCGCGTCATATTTTGGAAACATTTATTAGCAAAAAGTATGATATTTTGGTGTTATTAGATTCGGATATGGTTGTTTCGCCCAATTGGTGGGATGCTTTACATGAAGGATTAAAACATTCCACTGGGTTAATGTCTTTGTATAGGTCGGCGGCTCCAAAACATCGTTCAAATATTTGTACGAAATATTTGTGTAAGATGCCGTCGATGGGCAATGCGGGGACGGTGTGGCGACGAGCTTTGGCCGAAAAAATGTTGTCAGAGATGTCTGCGCGCAAGGGTGGGTTTGATTGGGGTTGGTCCGAGTGGTGTGTGAAAAATAAGATTCCAATGGAGGCTTTGAAAGAGTCTGCGGTGTTGCATATTGGCATGCATGGTTCATGGTCACATGAGACCACGGCCGAAAAGTCGGTAGGGTTTTATATGGATAAATTATCTCAATATATTCGTCAAAAAGCCGAATATTTTTTGAACGGTGCGAAACCAATTAAACAGCCAAAGGCGGTTGAGACTTCTTCAAAGCCCCAGAAAACAGATATCCTATGGCTGGTGGGAACGTATAAGCGCGCATGGTCTCTGGACATAGTTTTACAATCACTTGTGTCACAATCACATATACTTGTTTCAAAGGATGCGCGTTCCAAAGAAGTTGACGACGTTTTGCGCAAATATGATGTCGAAATTATGGAGCATCCGTGGTCCTGTTCCATACATCCAAACCGGTTTCCTGCAAAGGATGATACGCTGAACGAGAATTACAAGGGTGATACGTACGGAAATCCGCGTTCTTCATGGGCAACCTGTCTAAAACATGCTTGGTGGTGGATGATGAACCAGGCATGGTCTAGGAATCCAAAACGCGTTTGTGTTATTGATGACGATACAGTAGTGCATCCGGATGCATTTGCATGGTTGTCTAAAACGTCTGGCCATGTCAAACTCACTCCTGAGAACATGTGTGTACCATGGTGCATGTCTGCAAAAGAATGGTCTAATATCGACCCTAAAACCTTTTGTGAATATGATGATTATAATTGGGATCAAAGTATCGCATGGGTTTTCAAGACATTTAATACAGCACCAGCCACCGTACCTTCAAAACCTTTGTCGATGCACATTGGCGAATGTGGAGGATGGGATGTCGGGGGGGGTGTTGGTCGTGATAAGACATGTACCCCAGAGAAGGTAGCAGCCATACGAACACACGTGAATCAATGGATGGCCAAATCGGTGTCCGCAACATATACAAAAAAACAATGGTTAACATTACACAAACAGAAGAATGGCGGGTGGGCTCATCCAAAAGACCATGAACATTGTCTCGAGGTTGCCGGAAGACTTTCGACACACACAACATCAAAATCAGAAAAGTATGTTGTTGTCATGCCGTCTGTGAAAAGACATAATAACGAATATCTCAAACAGACCTTAGAATCACTACACGTAGTAAAACCTACAAATGTACCCGTTTTGCTTGTCAACGGTAACCAACCAGCAGAGGCGCATACATTTTTAGTTGAGTGGTGTACCCATCACACACAGTACGAATGCATCGAACCACCACCCGTGTCGGAGTCTCTAATTCAAGACGCGATTCGGTTGGATAAGCGAGGTGACACTGCTCATTTTTTAAGATGGCGCACAATGGAAAATATGCACGCACTGTTCGGCCTGGAGAAAGCCCTTACGAAGAATACAAAATATATTATTTGGATAGAAGATGACGTCATCGTACCTAAGATATTTTTTGACGCATTAGAACCTGGAGAGGTCATATGTTTACGAGACGGTAAAGAATGGTGCGGGTCTACCGCCTACCTCTTCTCCAGACATTTTGTGGAACAGCTCATTCAAGACATAGAGACACAAAAGTTAACCATGCCCATCGATTGGATTATTTTCGACCCCAGGCCACCCGAAGCAAAACACCATGTTCCGAAGCGCATTCCTCTGGCTCATCACATTGGCGAAGTGTCCACGAAGCATTCCACTCGCAACATTAAAAAAGATTTGGCTACAAAGACTATCCAGACCGCCGACCTCTTCGCCAACATCGACTACGACGCACCCGAAAACGCAGGTCCGTGGAAGCAGGGATGGGACTACGACTACGACGGGCGATTCAAGGACGGCCTCACCGTGCACGTCGTGCCCCACTCCCACAACGACCCGGGATGGATTAAGACGTACCACACCTACTACTCGACCCAGACCAAACACATTCTCGACACGGTGATAGCCGCCCTCGACGAAGACCCCCGGAGAACCTTCATCTGGGCCGAAATCTCCTACTTTTCGCTCTGGTGGGGAGACGCCACCCCCGAACAAAAAACCCTCGCCAAACAGTTTGTGGCCGACAAACGCCTCGATTTCGTCACCGGAGGGTGGGTCATGAACGACGAAGCGTCCGTCACGGCACGCGCCACGAGATGGCACCTGCAGGAGGGGCGCCAATGGCTCAAAGACACCTTTGGCGTCACGCCACACTACTCGTGGGCCATCGACCCCTTTGGCCACTCCGCCGGCCAGGCCCAGGTCCTCAAGGAGCTCGGCTACAAGGGCATGCTCATCCAGCGCGTGCACTACGCCGTCAAGAAACAGCTGGCCAAATCGCAGCAGCTCGAGTTCCAGTGGCAAACGCCAGCCGGTGAGATATTCACACATATGATGCCCTTTTATTCATACGACGGGCCTCACACGTGTGGCCCCGACCCGTCTGTGTGTTGTCAATTCGATTTTGCACGCATTAAAAAGGGCAAAACGTGGTCAGGGTGTCCGTGGGGCAAGATGGCTGTCGAAATAACAGAACAAAATGTCGCTGAACGGTCGAGAACATGGCTAAACCAAGTGTACAAAAAAGCCATGTTGTATCGTGGTAAACATGTTTTGATTCCAGTAGGTGACGATTTTAGGTATCAGACAATGGACGAAGCCCATAAACAATATCGTAATTATCAGAAGATGTTTGATTGGATTAAAGTCAACGTACCCACAGTCAAAGTCTCGTTCTCCACATTGACACGATATTTTGATGCGGTTCGCGAAACAAACGTACCAAAGCTCCAAGGTTCATTCTTTCCGTATTCTGACCGCGAAAAGGATTACTGGACAGGGTATTTCAATTCACGAATCTTTTATAAAGGATATGACCGTTTGTTAGAGTCGTTAATAGCGGCCGTCGAAACTAAGTGTCCGTCAGTGGATATTCATTTACAAAAAAGAGCACTTGGTTTGTTTCAACATCATGATGGGATTACAGGAACAGCCAAATCGCATGTCGTACAGGATTATTATAAAACGATGCAAAAGGCTGTCACTGAATTACAGTCTAAACTGAAATCGTGTCTTGATATTGCTGCACATGTTATTGTTAATCCTTTATCTATAGATACGCCTACAATGAAAGCCAACGAGATTCGTATTTATGAAGATAATAAGTGTGTTCCAAAAAATATTATATTTGAACATATAAAATTAGATGAACATGGACATATTATACAAATAGACGATACGCCCATACATGAATCGTTCGTTTGGCGTTCAAATAAACCAGGTCCGGGAGTAGCAGGGGCATATTTAATGGCAGTTACTGATGAAAAAAATACATTAACCCCTATAAAACATACAATGTGTGTTGCAAAACAATACAAACAAGTAGAGACGACTTTTGATATGTTAAAAAGGAGTATTCGTGTCTACAATGACGGTACTATTGAGTTTATCTACGATGTGGATATTCATGCGCGAAATAATGGCGAGTTATGGGTGGTGTATAAGCCCGAGTGGACTGCCGAACGTTTATGCTCGGATGTGCATGGTTTAACGTGGGAATGTCACGTCGAAAGAAAAGATGCGCCTTTGCAAGCCAAGTTTTGGCCGATGCCGACGATGGCGTGGTTGGCCTCCTCTTCAGAAAGATTGACGTTTACGGGTGCACAACCGACGGGCGTGGGTTTTCACGAAGGCGCGATGGTGCTCATGTTGGATAGACGCGGCAACCAAGACGATGCACGTGGTCTAGGTCAGGGGATTACGGATTCAAGACCGGTGGAAATGCGTTTTGGCGTGTTGATGGAAAAGGAAAATTTAAAACAAAAGGCATCAGATAAGGCGTTATCAATACGAAATTGGATGTTAAATCCCCAAATAGGATTAGTATAAATTATCGATTTTTATTTAACAACATGTTGTCTATTATAACAGCTATTGTAAGTTGTGTGGCTTCAAATTTATTAATTCGTTATGTAGCTGAACATTATACATATAACGTGGCGTTTATTTTACTCATGATAGAATGTTTAAAATTACTTATTTGTGCGTGCGTGACGCGTTATATTAATAAAGAACAACCGTTTAAAGTACGGTGGGGATTTATCGTGAATGCAATTTTATATTCGATAGTCAATGTTTTAACTTATCAAATTACATCCATGATGGAACCATCCATTTATTCTGTCTTTATTCAGCATAAATTGTTTTGGGTTGTTATATTTTCTCTGTTATTGCTTAAAAAATCATTTAGTATACAACAATATATTTCACTGGTCGTAGTTTGTATGGGTTGTATGCTTGTAAAAATGTCGAATATTGAAGGCGATATATCGGTGATGGCGATTTCACTAATTGTTTTACAAGGTATATGTTCATCGTTAGCCTCCGTTTGGGTTGAAAAGATGATGAAAGTGGAAGACCGGCCTAAAGTATCCGAAGACGAGTCCAAACAAAAGTTGTACTGGTTTTTATCTGACTCTTTTCAGATGTACATGTTTGGTATTCCGATTTACATTGTTGGTTCATTTTATAATTCGGACGATATAGATATACCAATAAATTTAGGGTTTTGTCTGGTGGGGATTGGCGTAATAAAGGGATTGTCATTGGGTGCTATTTTTGTATATTATTCCTCTATTGTGCGTTCGTTGGTGGCTGCCGTAGTGATTGTATTATTAGCTATAGAACATCGCGTGTATTCCCCTAAAATTATTTCAGGTATTACATTCGTTGTATTCGGTGTTATTGGGTGGGTATATAAAAAAACAAAGTAAGTGTATTTATAACTCTAAAAAAAATTCTTCATAAATTCTATTTTTGTCTGTTCAGGTGTTCGAATAGGTCTGGGTAAATCAATATCCGGGTCGGGGGCATTGACGTCCAATACAACCATATGAAGCCCATTTTTAATATCAGACAAGTGTTTCTCGATATCTTCCAGGCGATTGACTTGCGTGGCAGAGTGGTATCCAAGCGTCAACGCTAGTGCTGTCAAATTTGTATTTTCGAGGCCAGTGTCTTGGTTTCCTACAGATGCATGCTTACCATTGTTTAGAACAACGTGTAACATTTTTCGAGGATTCGCTTGTACATTTGTCAATAAATTTCCCATGTGCATAACTACAGAACCGTCACCATCCACACAGACAATCGGTTGTTCAGTTTTGCGTGAAATAGACGCAGCAATAGTGGACGCATGACCCATAGATCCTACAGTCAGAAAGTCAACCGTCTCGTCTTCCACATTTTGACGAGCATTCAGTAAAAGACGCCCATTAAATCCAGTGGAAGCAATAATTTTATGTCCGTTCGAATGTTTAACAATTTCTTCAAAGACGGATTCTGTGGACAATTTATGTTGGTCGATTCTGTTCTGTTCGGTGAGCGGCCTGTACTTTTCAAATGTTCCTTTGCGCACGATAATCGCATGCTGTTCGCCAATAGATTTGAAATACGCTGGCAATTGTTCTTCGTACTTTGGAAGAATGGACCAAGGCATGTTAATGGCATCCAGTTGGTCTAACATGCATCGTCCTTGTACCATGTGCTGGGGTTCGTCTGTGGATTCGCCACGCCAACCAATCATCATACAAAAAGGTATTTTGTACACATCGGGGTGTGTTAATGAAAGTAAAGGGTTCATACAATTGCCGAGTCCTGAATTTTGTAAGAAAACCATGGCCGGCTCTTTCGTTGCCATATAGTGCCCTGCTGCTGCGGCAATGGCAGTGCCTTCATTGGCAGTAATGAGATTTTCACGCTTGCATTCGTTTGACAAATACGAATTATAATCTTTTAACAACGAGTCTGGCACGCCAAAATGTTGCTTAATACCTATTTGTTTGAGATATTTACGAAATACAGAACTACGTAACATTTATATATTTATTTCTATATAAATACGTAAGATTGACATACAAATGGATTTTGATTTAGTAAGCGATGTACACATTGATTATTGGGATGTTCGTTTGCCTTTAAAATACCCATGTGGTTCTCGAAAACATGCCCCGTGTCAATTAACACCGTTGTCTGGCATTTTAGTAGTTGCTGGCGATGTTTCCGATGATATAACACTTACTTGCGAATGGCTGCAAAAGCAACCCTATGATACTATTTTATTTGTCGAGGGTAACCACGAACACGTTGAATACTACGAACACATGTCAACAAAAATAAACGTACCCGTCATAAATTTATCAGAAACCGACTACATTCGTGATTCAGTGGCCTTTGTTGGATGCTGTGGGTGGTGGGATTATGCTGACGAGTCGGCAGTAGATTATTTTAAAGATTGGATGCCACACATTGATAATGTATCGTTTGAACAACTTATTAAACAAAAAGCTGAACAAGAAGCATTAACATTAATACAACGTATTTCAGCTCTTCAAAAAAGAAATGATATAGATAAAATAATTGTTGTTACACACACAATTCCGCCAAAAGACGAATTCTGTCCAGAAGGGTATTCTACATGGACAAATACACAATTAAAAGTGACTGAACATTCTAAAGTAACACATTGGTGTTTTGGCCATGTACATCAAGAATTTGATGTTAAAATAGACAATATACGATTCATATGTCATCCACGCGGACGCCCGGATGATAATAATTCTAGTGATTACGATATAAAACATATAAAATTATTGGATTTTTGAGTTTATGTTTTTTTTTTGATATTTAACAGATTGTTTTAATCATAAATAATGTTAAAACTTTTGCGCAAACCGGGTCTCACCTTTTTTATGGAATGCCATAGTGGTCTTTCGGCAAAAATAGCGAAAGAAGCAGGCCATGAAGCTTTATGGGCTTCTGGTCTTTCTATGTCGGCTTCAAGAGGCGTACGCGATGCCAATGAACTTTCTTGGACGCAAGTGGTCGATTCGTGTGACGAAATGGTTCGTGGTGGCGGTGGGCTACCTTTGCTTGTTGACGGCGATACAGGATATGGCAACTTTAACAATGCGCGCCGTTTTGTGAACGCGTGTGAGCAACGTGGTGTTGCTGGAGTGTGTTTTGAAGACAAGCTATTCCCTAAACAAAATTCCTTTGTCTTGGGAGAAACTCAAAAACTTGCCGATGCAAAAGAATTTGGCCTCAAGATTAAAGCATGTAAAGATGTTGTTCAGTCCGATGATTTTGCCGTTGTTGCCCGTTTAGAATCTTTTATTACCGGCATTGGCCTTAAAGATGCCCTGCAACGCGCCAGTATTTACGAAGACCATGGTGCCGATGCTATTTTGTGCCACAGTAAAAAAGAAACGGCTGAAGATATCGAAGCATTCATGTCAAACTGGAAAGGAAATGTGCCCGTCATTATTGTTCCGACAACGTACATCAACACACCGATATCGAAATTCGATGAATTGGGCGTGTCAGGCGTGATTTGGGCGAATCACCAACTGCGTGCGAGTACGTTAGCCATGCAACAAGTGTGCCGTGATTTGGCACAAACCCACACTATTAAAGATTCTCCCATGGTATCTGTGAAAGAAATATTTCGTTTGCAAGAACAAGATAAATTAAACGAGGACGAAAAAAAATACGAATAAATACATTTAAATAGAAATAAAATAAATATATAACTAAAAACAACTATATATATAATGTAACTTATATATCTAATTTAAATGAAAGTTGGTTTCATTGGTCTCGGTCAAATTGGTCTACCAACTGCTATTCGTATAGGAAAGAGAATTCCATTGTATGTTTGGAATCGTACTCATGAAAAAATCAGCGAACACAAAGGCGTCATTGGTCGAAATTCCATTCCCACCGAATTAAAAGAAATGCATAATAAAGATGTCATTTTTACTTGTCTGCCATCGACAACAGAATCCGGTTCGATTATACGCAAACTTGCTCGCGAATCAACATTGCCCAAGACATTTATTGATTTAACTTCGGGATGTTTTAAAGAATCTCGTCAAATAGGACAAGACGTTCAACCTCATATCTATATAGATGCGCCCATTTCAGGAGGCCCAAAAGGAGCTGCTGCCGGAACATTGACGTCCATGGTGGGCACAGAGTCGTTAAAACCGGACATACAAGAATTAATTGAAATATATTCTAAAAAAATTGTCTGCTGTGGTGGTGTTGGAAATGGCAATGCTATCAAGTCGGTCAATAATTATTTAAATGTATCACATCTAATGTTGGCTTCTGACGCCCTTCTAGGATTAAAAAAACAAGGCGTTGACGTTAATGTAGCACTAGAAGCTATCAATGATTCGTCGGGAAGGTCTTTACAAACACAAGAAAGAATACCAAACGAAGTTATGTCAAATGAATATAATTATGGATTTAAGTTACATCTAATGTGTAAAGATGTTACAAACGCTCGACCTATATTGGAAAGTGGTTTATATTATAAATATTTTAATTCATTAATACAAAAAGGCAAAAGTAGCCTAGAAGACTATACAACAATTGTAAAACATATAGAAAAAATAAATAATAAATCATTCAAATAAAACTATTAAAGCAATATATTTTTAAATAAATGAATAAATCTGATATTGTATATGTAGCTATGGCTGCCGATATTATACATTTAGGCCATATTAATATTATAGAAACAGCCGCTGCTTTAGGCCCCGTGGTCATCGGACTATTGACCGATGACGCTATACGGTCATATAAACGCCAGCCTATTATCACATGGGAACAGCGTCGTAAGGTTATTTCGTCTTTGAAAGGAGTGTCTATCGTTATTCCGCAAATAACACATGATTACGTGCCAAATCTAGAAACATTGCGACCTGCATATGTAGTGCATGGTTCTGATTGGAAAACTGGAACTCAGAGTAAAGTACGTGCGCGAGTGTTGGAAACAATAAATAAATGGGGTGGCGAATTGGTAGAACCTGAATATACCGGAGGAATTAGTACTACACAAATAATAGAAAAATGTAAACATGAAAAATAATTTTAGCCATGAAAGAAAAGGTGCCCGACAAGGTTCTATTAAATGATTGGTACTGTTATGTTTTTTGTACATTTTACAATCCCTTTTTGTTATACACTTTGTGTATATAATTTAATAATATATTAAAAATGAAAAAATTACTATATTTACTTTTCATACCCGTTATTCTTTTAATTATCACACAATTCAAACATCCCCCTGAACTAAAAAATATTGACAATTCATCTGTTCTCGTTACAGGCGGTGCAGGATTTATTGGTCATTTTGTAATTCAAGAATTACAACGCCGTAATATAAATGTGGTTGGCGTTGACAATTTTAATGACTATTACTCTGTTCATCTAAAAAGGGCACGCGCCAATCAAACAGGTGTTGTTTATAATACAGATGTATGTAATAAAGACTCCATTCAATCCATGCTTCAAAAGCATAAAATCACGCACGTCATACATTTGGCAGCACAGGCGGGTGTCCGATACTCCATTGAACACCCACAAGCCTATGTAAAATCTAATGTTGAGTGTTTTGTACAACTATTAGAAGTGCTAAAATCCACAAATATTCCTTTGGTGTATGCCTCTTCTTCGTCTGTATACGGCAAAAATACAAAAGTGCCGTTCTCGGAGTCCGACCCGGTGGTGCAGCCGGTATCTTTGTATGCGGCCACTAAGCGTGAAAATGAATTACTGGCGCATGTATACTGGAATATGTATAAATTGCGCTCGATTGGCCTGCGTTTTTTCACTGTTTATGGACCCATGGGTCGTCCCGACATGGCGTACTATTCATTTACCAAAAATATTATGGAGGGGAAGTCCATTAACGTGTTTAATCATGGCAAATTGTCGCGAGATTTTACGTACATTTCCGATATCGTGGACGGTATTGTTCGTTGTTTGCAAGTTGATTACGAGTATGAGATTTTAAATTTGGGTCGCGGTGAACCACAAGAGTTGATGACATTTATTCGAACGATAGAAGAGGCTGTGGGCAAGAAGGCGGACTTGCGGTACCGACCAATGGCGAAGGGGGATGTGTTGACGACGTATGCGGATGTTTCGAAGGCACGGCGTCTGTTGGGGTATGACCCAAAGGTGTCATTACAGGAAGGGATTGAAAATTTTGTAGAATGGTATAAAAAATATTATTGAATTTTAGCAGTATTTTAAAGGAGTTTCCTTTCATGTTTTAATTATTATGTATAGTGTTGTTTGTACTTATATTTTCATTTAAGGAACCAAATCTTCTGTGATTTTTGAAACAGGTCGCCAATGTGAAATAAACTCCTTGCCATACGTTGTTTCAAACCATGGATCATTGAAGTAATACACATCACCGTTTCCTGAATGTAAAGCCGCCGCCATACCGGAGAATGTACCACACGTGACAATTAGGTCATCGCACATAGTCAATGCCGCAAAGTCGCGGTATTTTGTTGTTTCAATGGCATCACTATCAGCAAATGATACCCATGAGTTCGTTGAAATATGTTTCTTTATGAAATCCAAATCATTTGAGAATATTTTAATACGTTTCATTTGGTTTGTAAATTTCGTCACAATATCTATCACCTTATTCATAGTTGGGCATATATTTTTTCCCTTTTTTAAATGCGATTCTGGAAAGAATCGCACGTGTATGCATGCATCTGTATTCTTGATTAATTCTAAGGCGTCTTGTTTGTGTTTTGCTTTTATTGTGTAAAAGTCTTTCAATGTTTTGCCCATTGGTCTGAAGAAATGTATTGACTGTAAGTATTTACCTATTTTTGTAGATTCCTGTAGGTTAGGCAGTTCACATTCTCCATTTTTATAGCACATGTCGTCATAAGTGGTTTTATGCGTGAATTCCATATCATTAATAGATTGGTCATCTAGAACAAACATATCTTGCAAGACCTTATACCCGTAAGATTTTTTATTGAACACTGGAACCATATTATTATGTTTTGCAATGCCATGTACAGATTGATATATCCACATATTATTGGCAAGCCCGCCAATAAAATTGGCAGTAATATATATATTTCTTCTCTCTCCGAACATATTGACCAACCCCATGGCATTTTCCGTGTCGTACTTTTCCAATATATATAATATCCCCTTTTTATTTACGTAAAAAGCATCAGAATTTATCATTACATAATCTCTGTTATATTTCTTTAACTCCACATCTTTTGTAGTATTAAACAAAATATAAAAGTCACCATCTAATTGTGGCTGCGCATCAGACCCTGTAAAAAACGCTGCTAAAAATTCAATGGCATGTCTAAGAGAAAGTTTTTTATTTGGAAAACGTTCAAGTGTAAATGTTCGCACTTTCTGCTTATCCAATGTGTTGACGAGTTTCTTATTTTCACCTATAATGATCGCGTGTTTATAACCAAATTTGACGGGATTATCAGTAGATAATATTTTGTTTAATTGTTCAATACTTTTATAAATGTCGAAATCCGTGACCATGTGACGAAGTCGATGCGGAACTTCAATTTCGTCGGTTGTAATAATTCCATTTTTGTCTTTGTCGTATTTCAAAATGTCTTTGCGAAGAGGAGTGACCCATCTTTTAATTGTTTCAGGCCTGTGTGGTTTGTTCCAATCGATTTCTCCATACAGCATTGTCTTTTTCATGCTTAAATTAGGTATCCACCAACTCGGACCATAATTTAGGCGCGAATATTCGATGGCGTCCGATAAACACAGTGCGTATTTATTATTTGGCAATAAACATTCGCATGTGTAGTCAAACAGTGGTTTTGTTTGGTCTATTTCGCGCTTGGAAACACTTATTGCACGATGCATAGCTTTTATTTTTTTTTTTAAATTTGGTGCTGCATATGCTAAATCGATATCGCTATCATGCGCGCCCCAATTAAATGTACCATCTCTAAATAAAGTCAACGCCCCACCAGAAATAATTGGCCCAATTAAATGTTTATGAACACCATATCCAATGTTATTATTCCACGAATAAATTGTTGAAACTGCATCGTATAGTTTACATATTTTTGTATTTTTACCTTCATTGCAATTTATTTGCAATGGGGGGAGCTCTTTTTGCCATTTACACGTGTTATGCCTATGGTTCAGAGTTTCCTTTTTATTTTTTTTTTGTCGAAAAAAAACCAGTATTGTATTTTTGAACCAATGGAATTTTGCAGCATTTCGAAGCATATGTGACTTTTTTTCGTCAAACGCCCATCCCAATTTATTCATTTTATCAATGACCCATTTATTTGTCTGGCAGTTTATGTGTCCATTCCCACCTTGGCCAGGAATCGCCCATGATAAAACAATACTAGTTTTAGCATGTTTTACAATATTTGATAATAATATGTCAGATTTTTCATTTGGAATATGTTCTCCGACTTCCAAACAAAGAACTGAATCATAGACATCTTCAAACTGCGAAGGTTCCGTTAAATCCATATATGTTACCATATTACCACGTGTTGGAGACGCGTCATATGCGCTCGACTGTCTGCCATTTTTATTGAAAAAATCAGTATACCACCCGCCACCAGCTCCAAAATCACCTATAGTGTTACCCAATACCTTTAATAATGCCGGTGCTAAATTTTTGTCCATGCCGGCGTATTTTTTGGAACAAAAAGCACCATTAGGCAGGACATTATGAGTTTTGCACCATTCTGTGATATCTAATTTTAAAGCCTTTTCCAATCGATGGAATGAGATGCTTTTTTCACTGACTAAATTTTTGGTATACAATGTCGATTTATCATATTTATGAGTCCAATACCACGAAGACTTATCTTTCCACAAAGATTTCATTTTAGAAGGGGAAAACGGGTGGAAACGTTCTGCTCCAGTTTCGTCGGTGGTATCTTGTGGATACACTTCCAAAGACCCCAAACAAATTGCAACACGAACATCACAAAATTTTCCTTGTTTACTTCTTTTTTTCCCTGACCATTTTGGAGACATGTTTTTTTCTGCCATACATTTTTCATTTCGAGATGAAACAAATTGTTTAACAACGTCTGCACTCAAAACAAAGCCAGCTCCACCACTGTTAAATATTGTTTTGGTTAAGGGCTCTTTCAATCTATTACCAATAAAAGCACGTTTAGGGTGTAATGTCTCGATATACGCTTTTAAATTTGGAATATTAACATTTGTGTCCAAATCAGCCTTTAAAACCCAGACATTTTCATTTTCAGGAATAACAATGGTTCGAAAACATTTTTTCAATTTATCAAACATATCCTCATGTTTATTATCTGATGCTTTTAGTACATTATTTAAATGGACAACCTCTGTTTTTTCATTTGAAATTATTTCAATTTTTTCAGAGGCACAGAAAAATAATTTATCACATTTAGAACCCCATGTATTACGAACCATATTGATTGAATCCAAATTATTTATAACCGGTAAAACACAATACACATGTGGATTATATGTTTTCTCCTGAATTTGGACTACTTCTTTTGGTAACGGTTTCCCAGAATATAAAACAATTGAGGAATCAACAGACGGCTTATGTTCAAATCCGCCATGTGGACGACCAACTAAGTGTTCATTATCCGCCAACCCGCAAAGATTTGTTTTCGGATGTTTTTGAATAGCTTTATAAATTGAAATTTGGTCTTGAAACCATGGTATTTTTTTGTGTATTACAGAACAACAACCATTTTGTAAAGAGTCCATTGCCGATTTTAAAACCGTACGCGTATTTTGATTATTAGACAATACAATAGCACCCAGAGCAAGTTTTCCTTGTATATATGACGAATCACGTATTATTGTCGAAATGTCGCATTTGTTCGAAATATGTTTTGAAATAATTTCACTTGGGTTTTTTAAAACAGCAATATCTGCATCCAGCCATAATAATTGAGTATTTTCAGGTATTTTGCGTAACATTTCCTCTATTGCTGAAACTTTAAATAACAAAATGTTCTTTTTACCTTCAAATTTTGATGGCTTTGTTGGGGTGGTTATAAAGTTATACATAAAACTCTCTATATTCGTCGGTTCCCAATCTATTGGAACGATGTATAAAGTATACCCCCAAAATGTTAAATGTTTCGATAACTTAAATGCTCTATCTTTATAATCACTCGTACATAATGTCATAATAGTGCCCTTTGTACCCTTGTCAATAGCTGTCGCACTTGAGACCTTTCCAATGCATAACTGGTTATACCACATCGTATTCCATTCGTCAGTAACGCCGGGATAACAGTAATGTGAACAGTCCATTTTCCTATTATTATTAAATTTCGTGACATGCGCGTCTGGACGTTGCAACGTCATATCTGTGATATTGTTAATAATAATAGGATAGCCAAAGTCAAATCTTGAAACTACGTCCAACATATCACCCCATAGTTTCAAATAATCAAGTTCGTTCTCAGAAACGACGGACTTGGTGAAAAGTTCATTATTGTCACATTTGCCATTGCTATCCCATTCACCACCCTTAAAATGGCGTGGGCTGTAAGATTGCCAAATCAATATTCCTTTAAATGTAGAACGCAATTCATTTAAAATCATTTGAATTGCATTTTTCGCAAGTAATTTCATTTCATCCCAACTCAAGACATCGGTTATACCATGGCCTTTTGAGTAATGATGCCCGGTGCCTAACACTAAAATATCATCCTTCTTTGCCGAATTCAATATAGTTAGAAGCGTTTTGGATGGTTTCAATGCCGAATGAACTCTTGTTTTCATAAATGTTTTTAATGATTCATCGCTTAAAAGATAGTAGTCCTTCTTAACGCGAATTTTAAAACTACACTCGTGGGCTTTACAATAATTTTGCATTGCATAACCCTGTTGTTCTATATGACTGTCACCAATAAAAAATATAGTATTGTGAACACAGCTATTCAATACAGAAATCTTAATGGGTTCAAAATTCACTTTAAACGGTTTCCAAGTTTTCTGCCACGGTTTTCTTTTATCTCCATGTTGAATGCAATTTCCATTTGCATAGTAAGGTTTTTTATTCGGGCTATCTACCCACTTTCCGGAGGAAAATGCATCGTCATATTGCATTCTGTCCGACTTCTTTCTGAGTTTCAACGTGTCCGCATGAAATTTACGGCTAACTTTCCATCTTTTTTTCCATAAATGTATACCAAACACAGATTCGTCATTCTTGAATTTTTCGTACACACATTTGTTCCTATCTGACCAATCACACGGGAAAAATGTCTGCGATGATACAACATCGATTTCATCGAATAAATTCTGATGGAACATTTTAGTTGGTAAAGAAGGCCCAGTCACACGATTTTTACCTTCATACTTGAACGTTTCATAGTTAATATCTGAAAGTATACGTTCACTTTCAGAAATTGCTTTTTGTAAAAGAGGATTATACTTATTCGAATTTTGCGGTAAATAGAGAACTGCGGTAGCCAAAACTTTGCACGGTAACCTGTTTCTAGGCTCCTCACATACAAAAAAACCATTTCTATGTTTTTCCACAAGTGGTGCAATAGAACGATATGGAAGCACGTCAGTGTCCACATATAACCCGCCATATTTTTTTAGGATTGCATATCTTAAAATATTTGAACTCCAGGAACTAACAGGTATGCGAGCTAGCATATCAACAAGTTCTGGAAATTCTTTGCGAACTTTATCATTGGTCCATAAGATGGTATTCGAATATATTTCTTTCCATCTATATAAACAATCTTGAATACCGTTTGATAGTTTGCTTTCTCCATGAAGAAAAGGCGTAACCCAAACCATGTGCACATTCATGTCTTTGTCAGACAATTCTTTCTCTTTTTTAACTTTCAAATGAATAGTTCCGTATTTGTCAACAACTTCGCTTGAAATATAATATTTTAAAGAATTCAAACCGTCTGTTTTCCACTCATTTGAACCAAAACTCATACGTTTTATTTTTGAAACGATTTCCTTATAACTCTTTGAATCACGAACACGTTTGGTATGATCTTCGTCGTGCATGCAATGGCATTTTCCGAATCCCTTTGAAGGACGCCGCAAATGACCCCCAGTTAAAAGTCCGGTTAATCGAAAGCGGTGATGCAAGTCGTCATCTTCACCACCCCATCCAATGGCTATATTCGTAAATCCATTAATAGTATACCAATCTTTCAAAGAAGCCTGAACCACACCTCCTCCGGAATTTGCATACGGAACTCCGCCATTAAAACAAGATAATTCAGAACAAATTTGAGTTGGGCGGTCACACCAACCGTAATCCACTTTTGAATCTGCTATCATATCCACGTCATGTGTAACTACACATGTTTTGTCGTCTTTAAAGCGTATTTTTGCTTCGGCGATGCCAATATTCAACAACCATGACCTTCTAAAGGGGGATTTGTCATATTGTTCAACAAGTATTGTATGAATATGCCAATTTTCACGAGTAATCGTCGGCAAGTGTTCCATAATTTTATTATAGTGAACAGCTCTGTCTCTATAAGGAATAACAATGACAATATTTTGTTTTTCAAATGGAGTTACTATAACCGCTTCTTCTGTCGGTTTCACTTCTTCTGTCGGTTTCAATTCTTTTGTCGGTTTCGATTCTTTTGTCGGTTTCGCTTCTTCTGTCGGTTTCGATTCTTCTGTCGGTTTTGCTTTTTCTGTATTTACCAATATATTGCCCGACTGACTGGAAACCGACCGCAACATCGTCGTATTCGATTCTCTCTCCCAGAAAACACGCCCATGCCATATTTCTTTGATTTTGCGCCGACTAGGCGGATGATGGCGTGCTACAAAAACCAACCAACAACATATAAAAAATGCGGTGAATCCCCATATTTTATGTTTCATTTGTAATTTTTATAAAGAATAAATAGTTTATTCTTTATAGAAACAAATAATATTTAAATTGGATTTGTTTTTAATCCAATTTAAATATTATTTGTTTCTATAAATATTGTCATATAATATTTAAAAATGTCTTTTATCGAATCTTTTGTCGCCGAACATTTCAACCCTTCTGATAACGACACTCCCTTTCCTCTCACAGACCAAATGTTTGACGGAAAAGAAGTCGTGGCCATGATTGAAAATATTTTGTCAAATCACATAACATACGGACCCAAAGTCGTGGAATTTGAAAGGGCGTACGCTGAATTCTTAAATGTTCCATATGCAGTTATGGTGAATTCGGGGTCTTCTGCCAATCTATTAGCCATGGCAGTTCTAATGAATCCAGCAAGAACAAAAAGACTGAATACCGGTGACCATGTCATTGTACCAGCGGTTTGTTGGTCAACGTCAGTCGCACCCATTCTACAACTAGGGTGTGTTCCAGTATACGCCGACGTAATAAAAGAGACTGCGAATATAAATTTAGACCATTTAGAAACGTTATTGAAGCAAGACACACGTATTAAAGCCATCATGGCTGTTCATGTCATAGGTGCATCTTGTGATATGATTCGTTTCATGGAAATTGTTCACAAATATGATTTGATGGTTATTGAGGACACATGTGAATCGATGGGTTCGAAATACAACGGAAAATATTTAGGAACGTTTGGAAATTTTGGTACCTTTTCTATGTATTATAGTCATCATATGACATGTGGCGAGGGGGGAATAGTCACCTGTCAAACGGAGGAAGATTATCACTTGCTTCTTTGTCTAAGAGCACATGGGTGGACTCGTCATCTGCCCAACAAACGAGAAGTCGAACAGCAATATCCCAATATGGATAAACGTTTTTTATTCATCAATACAGGGTTTAATCTGAGACCAATGTCTATACAAGCGGTTTGTGCTTCTGAACAGTTGAAAAAATTGCCCAGTTTCATCGAAGCGCGGAAATATTCATATGCAAAATTGTACGAAAATATGAAAAACAATCAAAAGTTTGATATTATTCGTACTCAAGCAGATGCTGCATGGTTTGGTTTTGCCATTGTGCTTCGAAAACTTTACTGGCATCAGCTCGAAGCCCTGAAGGAACATTTACGTTCGCTTGGAATCGAACATCGGCCTATTATATCAGGGAACATGGTTCGTCAACCGTTCAACGAGTTATACAATGTTCAAGCAGAATACTCGGATTTCATTGACGCTGAAATTATTCATCATGGTGGGCTCTTCATCGGATTACATAGCAAACCATTATCCGATTCTAGAATCGACTTATTGACGTCCGCTTTATTGAAATTCGATTGGCAGCCAAAACCTAGAATTTTGATTACGGGTGGTTCTGGAATGTTAGGAAATGCATTGAAGTCTAGTATAACATACGCGACAACGTTGTTCTTGTCGTCGAAGGACGGCGACCTCCGTGATTTGAAGCAAACTGAAAAGTTATTTCGTACATTTCATCCAACGCATGTGATTCATGCCGCCGCAGATGTTGGGGGGTTATACAAGAATCTAAATTCAAATTTTGACATCGGTACAAACAATATCTTAATGAACACGAACGTCATGAAATGTGCCTTAAAATGTCAAGTTACAAATTTGGTGGCAATTTCGTCCACGTGTGTTTTTCCAGAACGGTCAAGTGAATTCAACGAATCCATGATACACAGTGGTGCACCACATAGTTCTAACGCCAGTTATGCAGTGTCGAAACGTCTTATGCATTTACACGTTGCGCGAGTCAGAGAAAGTACCGGTTACAAATGGAATGTACTAGTGCCGTGTAATATGTATGGGCCCCATGATTCTTTTTGTCCAGTGAACGGTCATGTGATAGGTTCTTTAATTGGAAAAGCAACTTCTGAAGCCGGAAAAATGCAAGTATATGGTACTGGGAAAGCTCTTAGACAATTTATGTACGTAGAAGATTTCGCACGTATTGTTGCGCACGTCATCAAACATCCATTTTGGTTTCAAGACCTTATTTGTGCCCCTCCACAAGAAATATCCATTGCGGATACAGCCCGAATTATAGCAAATTTAACAGATAAAAAGATAGAATATGACGAAATGAAATCAGATGGACAACTTAAAAAATACGCACGTTCAACTAATTTCGATGCGGTATTCCCAGAATTTAAATGGACATCAGTGGAAGAGGGTATACAAAAAACATTAGAATGGTATAAACAAAATAATTAACCATTATTAATATAAATACATTTTTCAAAAAAACCCCAAGAACCTCTTTCATACATAATCGGTGCGGCGCACAAGGTACACACATGTACACCATCCTTCCCATAGTAACCATTGGTAAATATCTTTTTACAAAAAGTACATGAAATACCTCTGAAATAATAACTAAAAATTTTACGATTCATTTCACATGGTAAATTAGAAAACATTTTTGCACGATTCAAAACAGACTTAATAGTATTTATACGCAATTTTTTTACAAACAGACGCAAATAAAACTACTTAATGGGCGTTATTTCCAGACTTTTTTATGTTTCACTGTGGGATACCACCCTTGCGATATGTGTCCAGATGGCACGGTGATCCAAACCCATAATGACTTGAAACTTTGCTCGCGCCAAGTGTAATATGGTTTCTGATTAGTAAGCTTTTTTGGAACGTCCCAAATCATCAAGTCGATTGCTCGAATATGTCGCAGATAATCTGTGTACGCCTTTGCTCTGAAAATCGATAGGTCAACTACTTCGCTAAAACCGGCAACTAGTCTTCTAGATTTTTTCCAATGAGAGATTATATCCAATGCGTTTTCAAGACTATTTAAGGATACTGGAGATGTCTCATTACCTGGTGTAAATAAGTCAGGCCGTGATGTTATAAATGACGTCACGGCCTCCACTAGACCCTTCACGGCGTATGGATGCTCGTGTGAATAGGCTCCCATCTGATCATTAAGAACTGAAATATTTTGATAATACATATCTTCGAAAGGACCGCTTTTCAAAAGGCGTATGCAGTCTTTGAAATTATATTTATGACCTGGTTCACATGGATAAAATGTCACATCTTGATCAATTCGCCACATGTATTTAAATGGCAAAAGGGCTGGATGAGAATACATGTCAAGTGCTAGAAATTGACTGCACCAATGGTAGCCAACATTGCTGTCGCCAGGCAAAAACTCTCTATTTGTGGAAGTCGCCGCAATAGAATCATAGTGATATCCATCTATGGTGAGAATATGAATATTTAGAGAGCGCCAATGAGCAAGATTATTTGTCAAAATGTGTTGGAGCTTCTTCAAGCCAGCAGCTTGACAAAAAATGAAAAGTGGAATCTCTGTGGAACCAATGAATGGAGCGTTTATGATTCCAAATATACTATGATCGTAGCTATATTTGGAGAGTTCTGCCAAGTGGTTTTCATCAATCAACGTGACAACACATCCCCTGTGGTTCTCAGGTTTTGTAAAGCCAATGGGCCTACCGTTTATATATGAACCACCTTCGGACAGACTGGGGTTAACCTTTGGGAAAGTGTACCCAATAGTATGTAAATCAGTAAGCCAGGCCTGCAAAAAATGTACATCCTGAAGTTCAAAAAAACCACGCTCGTACATCCATATGCCAAGGGCCTCGGCACGAGCATCCAGAGTCAGAAGAGGATACCCAAAATCATCCTCTAAACTGTTCCATCTTGGCAGAAGCTTCGTCAGGATATCTGCTTGCATATAGATTTGTGATTCAGCTGCATAGTCTTTTATAAAAACATGTGAAGTTCTGTCATGCTGGATAAACGGTGGGACAAAAAGAACCCGTTGACCAGCATCCCACATGATGCGTTGACACCAGTAAGAACGCCAAATATCTGAAACACGGCTATGTATAGATATTGGCAGCCACAGCGACCAAAAAGCATCGGGCAAATAGACAGTTGCCTGCCCATTGAATGGTGTTAAAACACCAGCTGGTGGATACACAGGCCAGGCATCTTCAGGCCAAATATTTTTTATATTTGGCTTCGTCAATCGAAAAATTGCGTCTACATCCGGATCCCCATTCGCCAGACTTTGCTGAATAGTAAAAGCCTCGTCAGCTTCTGGAACAAAATATGGTTGCCAAAAATGTTTTGTGTCCTCATTAGTGATTTTACTTAGCGGGAATCCCCGTGGCCATGAATCTTTCCAACCAAAATAAGGGTACGGGTTAAATACATGAGTATGACGCGTTCCTGATACGGTAACATGCTCTGGAGATGTCAAGTTACGAATTGGAATCACAGTACCCATATTACTCAGTAAATTGTCATCATCTGTATCGAAAATTGCTTCAGCTCCTTGCAATATTGCAAACAGATACCCAATATTTTTCCTGCCATAATGATTAAAAGGGATAAGCTTGATGCTCTCTAACAAAGAGCCCCATTTAATTTGTTCTTCAACTGATAGATAAACGATGTTCTCAGGGAAGGCATCTCTCGAAGGTGTCTTCTTATCAGCAACAATAAGCACACACCAGCCCTCTGACACCATATTCCGCGAAGTCGTCCGTCTGATCATCTCACCTGGTAAGAAAATTGTAGTAGAAACAACCCATTTACGACATTCCACCAAGTTTCTTGAGGTTTTAAGTCTTTCAGATAGTCTTTTATATAGCGAAGGGTCTGCTTTTTCAGTTTTTCCATTCTGGTATAAACGTTTGCCATCATACTTGCGGATTTGCTTCCCGCTAAATACGACACCTGACACACCATTCATATCAGTTTTAATGGACCCCGTTGTCCATGTTTGGGCGTTTCTGGTTGACGGAGCTGTAATAACTATGCTTGAATTTCCAACAATCCACGTAGGTAACCATCCCAAACTGGAATCGGAGCTCACAAAAATATCCGCCGACGACCGCAACATCGTCGTATTCGATTCTCTCTCCCAGAAAACGCGCCCGTGCCATATTTCTTTGATTTTGCGCCGACTAGGCGGATGATGGCGTGCTACAAAAACCAACAAACAACATATAAAAAATGCGGTGAATCCCCATATTTTATGTTTCATTTGTAATTTTAACAAATAGTAAATACTTTTTTTTTTCATTGTATAACAGTATTTAAGGATTCAAAAAAAACTTAAATGATTACATTGGGTCTTATTGGTAACGGATTTGTTGGAGGCGCTGCTCGTCAGTTAATATGTGATTCAAACACAGTATGTGTGTACGATATTGACCCAGAAAAATGTATGCCGAAAGGAACAACTCTTGAAACCGTAGCAGCATGTGACCTTATTTTTGTCGCTGTACCCACGCCAAGTCGTAAAGATGGCACCTGCCATATTGATATCGTAGTTTCCGTAGTCGCAGCATTAAAAAAAGCGAATTCTGCAGCTAACATTATTATACGGTCAACCGTGCCCCCGGGTACATCAAAAACGTTAGGAACTCACTTTATGCCAGAGTTTTTGACCGAAGCAAATGCAAATCAAGATTTCATGAATAATCCGTTATGGATTCTGGGCGAACATGGTAAAAAAATCAGTCCGATACTGCAACAATTGCTCACAAATGCCAAAACAGCCGGTAAAATCGCATCTGACGCACTGACTATCATGTCACCGACAGAAGCCGAAATGGTAAAATATGTTCGAAATTGCTTTTTGTCCGTAAAAGTGGCGTTTTTCAACGAATTATATGACGCTTGTCAGCAACATAAGTGTAACTATGATGCCGTTCGGTTGGCAGCGAGTGCAGATGCACGTATTGGCCCGGGTCACACTATGGTTCCCGGCCCAGATGGTCACCGTGGTTTTGGAGGACATTGTTTTCCAAAAGATGTCGCCGCGTGGTGCACGTTCAATTCACTGGAACATTCGATTGTAGACGCCGCCAGAAGACGCAATCTCGAACTTGACAGGCCTGAAAAAGATTGGGAACAAGATAAAGGACGCGCGGTCGTAGAATAATCCAATTTATTTTGGACTTGGACGACCTTAAATTTGACGTGTTCCACCATTCTATATGTCCGTGGATAATTCGGGATATTTTTCGTTTCGTCGTTGGACGATTCCATATAACAATTATAAACACAAAAGTAATAAGAAATGGAATTATGGATTTGTCAAACATAATATATATTTCAATATATTACTTTTATATACATTTTGACAGAAAATATGATTAAACATTTTGTAATATTGTCCGCAGTATTATGTTATTCTTACATACTTAATCAGTGGCCTTCCTCCTTTCCTCGAAAGGAAAATCAAAATCCAGATATGTTTTGGTCAGGCATGATAATCACCACGTTAGCTGCCTTGACAACCCTTAAAAAATCCGAGAAAGACCAAGTTCTATCGCGAGACCAAACAAACGAATGGAAAGGATTCATGCAAATTGCATTTATATTGTACCACTACTATCGAGCGACTTATGTGTACAATGAAATACGCGTCTTTGTATCTTGTTATGTATGGATGTCCGGTTTTGGTAACTATCTCTACTTTACGCGTAAAAAAAACTTTTCGATGACAAGAATTATATCTACGCTTATAAGAATTAATATGCTTACTTTTGGGCTAATTCTCGTCAATCAAACGTCTATTATGCTTTACTATGTTGTTCCATTACATACAGCAGCTTTCTTTTTGGTCTATGTGACATGCCGATTTCCACAAAAAAAACTTGCACTTGCAGGTGCTGGTCTCTTTTTGGTATTACTTTTCGAGGTCATTAAACCACCATGGGGACATGAAATTGAATTTAGATTCGGGCTTGATAAATATAGTGCGTGGTGGGGAATGGTATGCGCATACGGGTACAAAAACATAAAACACAGTTGGAAGTCGGGCAGCGTAGGATTAGTGATGTTATTAACGTGGTTTTTGGGCCAACACCAATCAGAGGACAAATACGCGTACAATCGATGGCATCCCTTTGTGTCTATTGTCCCTATTGTTGGATATTTGTTGGTACGTAATTGTCATCCGGTTTTAAGGAAAACACATTCAAGCGCGATGGCATGGGTTGGCCAAATTACACTGGAGACATACGTGCTACAGTTTCATATCTTTATGTGTCATAATGTGCAGCACATTCTTGTGTTTGTACCGGAATTTCCAGTTGTAAACTGTCTAATTGTTGGTACACTTTTTGTGAGTATATCGTGGATGGCACGGGAAGCTACTATTGGAATACAAAAGCGCGTCAGCGGCTTTTCAAAATATGTTTTATTGCCACAAGAAGATATTAAAACTTAAAACGGATATATAATAGTCTTTTTCAAGAAACAAGAATGTCTGTCTTTGCTTGTGATGACATTCGACGACATATTTTATCATTTATAATCATTGAAAGGTGTATGGAATGTCATCAACCATTACAAATGCCATCTGAACCAATTAAAGGAGAACTGTACCAAAATATTAGATGGAGACAATCAAAATGCCCAAAAAGTAAATTTAAAGTATGTAATTGGTGTTATTATTATGTATGGGAATATCATTAATTTTTTTTACGCGTCATAATTTCATGGTCTGACCATGTATCTCCAACACACATTTCACGAACTAATTCGTCAAAAGACGTCTCCAATTGCCATCCTAATTTCTCCATAGCTTTTGAAGCATCACCCAGCAAAGTTTCAACTTCCGCAGGACGAAAATAACGTTCAGAGACACGGACAAGAACGCGGCCATACTGGTCGGTCGCTATTTCATTTACACCTTCACCAGACCAAGCCAACTGCCATTCAAAATGTTCTGCCGCCTTGTTTACAAAATCACGGACAGACCGTTGTTCTCCTGTTGCAATGACATAATCATCAGGCTCATCTTGTTGCAACATTAACCACATCGCCTTGACAAAATCGCGCGCATGACCCCAATCACGCAATGCATCAAGATTACCCAATACCAATTCTTTGCCAACGCCGGCCTTTATTGAAGCAAATTGACGAGTAATTTTACGGGTGACAAACGTTTCGCCACGTCGAGGAGATTCGTGATTGAATAAAATACCTGATGATGCGTGCATACCATATGACTCACGATAATTCTTCACAATCCAATGGGCATATAATTTGGCACACCCATAGGGAGACCTGGGATAAAAAGGTGTCGTTTCTCGCTGAGGATTTTCTTGCACAAGGCCAAACATTTCAGACGTAGACGCCTGGTAAAAACGAGTTTTCTCCACAAGATTCGTTGTACGAATGGCTTCCAACAGTTTCAAAGTGCCAACACCCGACGTTTCGGCGGTATATTCCGGCAATTCGAAAGATACTTTAACATGCGATTGAGCACCTAAATTATATACTTCGAGTCGTTCAGGGTTCGACGCTTTTATTTTAGAGAGCACTCCAATCAATGAGGATGAATCAGTCAAGTCGCCGTAGTGTAATGACAAACGGTCGTATATATGGTTAATACGCGGTGTATGGATGGCAGATTGGCGACGGATAATCCCGTGAACAATGTATCCTTTTTCAAGAAGAAACTCTGCCAAATAAGAACCGTCTTGACCAGTGATTCCCGTAATAAGTGCAGTAGGCTGTTCTACAGGTCGCTCAGCTCTGCCTGTGAGCCACGAAGAAGACTGTATCTTGTCTCCAAAACCATCACGCAATTCAATCCCGCGCTCTTGACACACACTGCCTTCGGGAATAGTGTTATTGTTTTGGTCACCACCATTACAAAAAAAATCAGGCTTTGGTTCCATTGTACGCAAAGTCTCACAAACCGTTCTGTCTTTATCAATAGATTCAACTACCATATCTACACAGCTCAATGCTGCAATAATTTTACAGCGTTCGGCAGCGGGCATAAAGAATTTGCCCTTTTTCAATACGGCCTGTTCATCAGAGTTGACGATAACGACCAATTTATCACCGATTTCTTTGGCCTTTTGAAGATATTCGAGATGGCCCACATGGAAAGGATCGAAATAACCAGATACACATACCCAAGACATTTTATTTTGAAAATTAATATATTTATATGATTTATACGATTTAATTTGTTTGGATTTTGATTGAATATATTTACCTTCTTCCGCTGCCACCTCTTCTGCCACCGCCACCTCTTCTGCCACCGCCGTCACCACCGTCACCACCGTCACCACCGTCACCGTCACCACCGTCATCACC